>Ga0102941_1000322_pt1 | contig 22051 bp, 19 predicted proteins | sample SalPonR2_C_D2_MG_FD_79281 | JGI IMG/M metagenome (GOLD analysis project Ga0102941, IMG submission 79281) | Salt pond soil microbial communities from South San Francisco under conditions of wetland restoration - Salt Pond MetaG R2_C_D2_MG | ecosystem: Environmental > Aquatic > Marine > Intertidal... | reverse complement strand
CTGTATCAAACAAATATTTATATCCATTTTCTATCATATGATTTTTAAGATCTTGTCCATTTGGATTTTTTATAGGGGAAGAGAAAAAAGAAGTCATTTTTTTATATGATTTTAATATAATTTCATCTGTTAGGGCACCATCGTTGTTATCAATTAATATAAACGTATCAAACTGTGTTTTATAATAGTCTTTGAATTTTTCTAACTTATTATAAGTATCAATTATAAACTTCTCATCTACTTTTCTATCTCTTTCTCTATTTCTCTTTAAAATAGTATTAAGATTTGCTTGTACCCATACCATAGACGTGTCATATCCTATAGATTCAAGTATACCTTTTCGTCTAAACATTGCTCTAGAATTAGAAGATGTTCCATCAACCCATAAAGGTAACATAGAGTTAAGATATAATAGTAATTGAGATTTTGTTAAGGTTTTAACTTTGGTTCCATATTCTACCCAGTCAATATTAGATCCATAAAATTCTACCCATGTATCAGTATTAACTACTTTAGCGCCTATACCACCTGATTTTATTTGATTAATAGTATAAGATTTTCCACTAGCTGGAAACCCTGCCATAAAACAAGATTTAAAAATCCCTTTATCGTTTATACCTTCTGTTATATAATCTTTAAATCTCATTATTTGATTCCAATTCATCTATAACTATATGATTTATAGGATTACTTGCTGATAGCATATAATATTCTTTACAATATAACATTATCTCATTGCCTGATTTCAAAGCATCAATTGATTTACCTTTTATATAAGTGTCTGCAATATAATCTAAAAAGAATTCTTTATATCTATCTAGCCCTGTATCCATGTGTGCTCTATTATATAAATCTGTATATTTTTTACTCCATATAACTTCAAAATTACCTATTGGGAATATATAATATATTTTACCATAATTCCGAGCAGATGATTTATCAGATGTACAAAAAAGTGTTTGACTCCTAGCTTTAATACCAAATTTTTTATAAAACCATTTATCAACCCATTGATTAATTTCTTCTGGTGTGTCTTTAGGTTTTCTGTTTTGTCTCACCTTTTTCTTATCAAAATCTAAAGAACCATATCCCGATGATCTACCTGATAAAAGATAATACATAAATGAAGTTTTTTTTAATATATTGATATAAGGTTGGCAATCTTTTTTGATTAATTGAAGGCGTTTATTCGCATCTTGTTTATCATTTATACCTTCTGTTATATAATCTTTAAATCTCATTAAATACCTCTTAAATATTCTATAATATATTTTAAATTAACTCTCATAGAATTAATTTTACTTCTAATATTTTTATCTTCAATACTCTTAATATGATTTAAAGACTCTAAAGCATCTTGTAAGGCAGCTATTTCAACACCATATATTTTCATAAGGTGGTTTCTCTTTTCAAACATGTCTTCTATTTCTTCTTCTGCTTCTTCTTTGGCCGTTTCATGTTCATTGTCTAATTTCTTTAGAACTTCTTCGAACTCACCAAAATGGACCTTTTCTTCTTGTGCTATATCAAGAAGAACTGTTTGAAGATTTTTATCATTTGCTTTATCTGCCAACTGTTCATAAAAATTTATAGCATCTATTTCTGCACTAATAGCAATTCTTGCTATCTCTGCATCAGAAGTGAAATCTTTTATATCTGAAAAGTTTTCATTTAATACCATTGATATTTTATCTAAAACACTCATTATTAGCTCCCATATGAAAATTGTGGTTTGCCTTTACCATTGAGTTTATAAAACTTATTTAAGTTAAGCCTCTTTGAAACCTTATCAAATTGTTGCTCTAACCATTTTATTTCTTCTTTGTCCATATCGGCCCAGTTCCATCGTTTACTTTTTTGTAAAATATTATTATAAAGATCATCTAATTGTGATTCATTTTTAATTTTATTAAAACGTGGCTTATAAATTCTTTTAATAACATTCATATTAATACTACCAAGATCATCACCTTCATCAATCTTTTTTGACACTTTTCCTGGTTTAATGGTTTTATCTCCTGATCTCCATTTTGTTTGACCAAAATACTCATCTTTTACTGATGCACAAAACCCTTTAGCACCTTCCCCCATTTCTGGTTCCATTTTTCTAACACATGCATCAAACCATCCCTTTTCATCAACATCTTTCCCAATATTTTTAGAAATTGTTTTGGCAAATTTTCTTACAGATGATCTGTTCCATCCTTTGGGGTAATTTTTAAAACCCTTTTCATTCACTTTTATAGACTTTATAAGCTTTTTTAATTTGTTTAAATCTTCTTTTTCTTTAAAAGGCATAGATGTATTATTTTTATCAAATCTATAAATGGATTGTGTTGAATCTAATTTATAAACTTCTTTATATATCCCTGTATCACCAATCAAAGATTTCTCTTTATTAGAAAGAGGTATTTTTTTTGTTTTGGTTATAGAATTATTTAAAAAATTTTTAAATCTCATTTTTTATACCTCATAAAAGTCTTTAAAAGTGTTCATCATATTTTTCCCTAGTAACTTTTCTCTGTTAAGCCTTTTTATCATTCTCTTTCTATAATCTTCTCTGGCTTTTTTGGGTGCTTTTTTTAACGCTTTTCCTACTACATGAAAAGAACTTTTTTTAGTAATTATATCACCCCATGTAAGAGATTCCCATTCTTTACTATAATCTCTTTTAAGTTGTTTTATAGCATGTACTTGTGCATCTAGTTCATAATCCGTAAAATATGTTTCTCCGAATTTTAACATTAATGAGTAATCATTTTTTTCTTTTGCTTTTCCCATTCTTTTTGTTATGTTTTTATTATATAAAGTATCGCTAATCCAATGAGACAATTCATGATAAATTGTGCTTTTTACGGTTGGGGGTGTTAATTCGTTCATAAACCTTTTAAACTCATCATGTCCTAGCATTTGTTCTATTTCTTTTATATTATGTTTTTTTAATATATCAATTACAGATCCATTAAGAGACAATTTTATTTCAGATTTAAATGGTATATATGCTGATGTATTAAATACACCTGTGTAGATTGTTACTGGGTTTTCTTTATGAGCCTTTTGGGCTTTTTTAGATTTTAGTTCAGAAGACGAAAATTTTATTACGGGAAAATTCTTAATTTCCCCTTTACTTACATTGTTTATAAACTTTTTAAAAAACTTTTTATATATATAATCAACATCCGCTCCTATAGCAAAAGTTTTTTCTGTAAGATACTGTTTAAATCTCATATATACCTCATATTAATTTAATGGGTAAGCCACCCAGTTTAATTTATAATTTGAACTATCTATATACCCACTAAATAATATATCAAATTCTGTATTAGTTTTTCTTATAATAACATAATTATATATAGATGGTTCTATATCAGTAGTATTTTCAATAGATATCTCTACAGAATAATTAGTTAATGGGTCACTTAAATGTACTGTTATATTATCTGTTCCATTAACAAGATTTTTTACCCCTCTTTGTGTTTGAGATGTTGATGCATTAAATAAAGCATCGACATATTGTTTTGTTGTTAGATGAAAGGCGTTAGTTGGTGTAATACCCTTTACAGGCCCAGTGAAATCTCTGGTTCCATCAGCTAGAGTATATTGAATATGGTCATCATTATCCAACCCATTAAGATCATTATGATCCATTGATAAACCACTAATTACATTGGTTATTTCATCATCTACATATTCTTTAGTTACCAAATGATTATTATTAGATGGGTATATACCTGTTATATTTCCAGTAAATCCTCGTCTACCATCTAAATGTGGATATTGGTTATGATCATCATTATCAAGCCCTCTTAACTGTGCATGGTCTATAATAAATAAACCTGGGTCTAGTATAACAGCTTCACTACCTGATACTATGACATACCCCGATTCATATTCTTCAAATGTAACCAATAATGTATTATCATCGGTTGCTTCTACATTTTTTGGTATTATTTCATGGTTGTCTGAATTAAAGCAATTAGCTATCAAGTTTTTATTATTATATGTGTGAAACACACTCCACTCAAGAGAAGGTGTTAAAAACTCATATACTGTAATATCATTAGATAATACAGCTGTTCCTATTTTTGGTTCTGTAAATGTAAATGCTATATTATGATCGTCTATAATTGTAGTAACATCTGGAAATATTTCTTCATCATTTTCATCAAATATATTAAAGATAGCGTTTCTATCAAAAGAATGATTTACAATCCATGTTTGATTAGATGTCATATTAAATGATTCTATTATTCCATTTACCACGGCGTAACCGTTAACAGGTCCAGAAAATTCTGCTATAGCTGTATTACTATTTGATAATATTAATTTATCTGGATATATTTGTTTGTTATCAAATTTATTATAAAAATCTACTACAATAAATTTGTTTCCAAAATTATGATTTATAACCCATTGATCTGAGTTATGATCGAAAGTATGGATTTGGAGTTTTTTAGTATTGAATATATTATTTATTTTTTCATCAACATACTCTTTAGTTGCTAGGTGAAAATCTTCAATAGGTGTTTGTCCTATTACAGGATTGTCGAAGCCTCTTCTAGAGTCTATATGTACATATTGTATATGATCATCATCGGATAAGTTTGTTAAATCATTATGATTACTCGTTATGCTTGATATGGCGGAGTCTACATATCCTTTTGTTGTAAAATGATTAGATAGTACAGGTGTAACACCACCCACAGGATTAATAAAATTTCTTCTGCCATCAATATGAATATATTGTGTATGATCATCATTTGATGTACCTAAATGATTATTAATTTGACTTTCTAAATGTGATAAATCAACATTCACATCAATTGCTGCTATAGCATTATCTATATAAGAATATATAGTGTTTTGTATTTGAACAATATAATTTTCTACCCAGTTAACAGTAGTTAAATCATTACCATTTATAGGATCAACGCCTTGTACTGGATTAGTAAACGGTACTGACCCATCTTTCTTAATAAAATCACTAGCGTGATGGCCATCAAGCTTATCAGCATTTAATTTATCGACTTTTATATCAGAATCAACCACGAAAGGTGGTCTTCTTTGATTTGTGTTAACAGTTATTTGTTCATTAAATATAGCTTTATTAACATTTAATGTTCCATTGGATGAAATTGAAATAATATTACCATTAGATGATATAAAATCTATAGGTTGTCCATCTATAGCTTTAATTTTACTTGTTTGTATATGTTTATTAAGTGATTGTATGATATCATCATTAAAATATTTTGGAGAAACCATAACCCATCTTTTATTATTCAATTCTGGATTAACAGATCTTTCCACATCATCTGGTACGATAACATAAGGAGTGTTCTCTTCTTCACCTGAATCGGTATCACATACATAAAAAACAACATTGGTGCCATCAATGACAATAGCAGAGTCACCGTTTTTCATCATATTACTAGGGAAACTATCAAGAGTTTTACCACTTCCTCCGGTTAAACCAATGGCTCCAATTATTCTAGAAGGGTTAATCATTACTTTCCTCCAAGGTTATTTTGTAAGTGTTTTTCAAACACTTTTTGTATTTTTGCGAACTCATCATTGATTCTATACCAATCGGCTTTTATATCATTTATTTGTTTTTTATTTAATTTTTTAAGTTTTTCAGGTAATATTCCTTCATCTAAACATAAATCAAATTTATATTTACCTTTATAAATGTTTTTTAACCTATTATTAAAGTCTAGCAATATTTTATCAATATCAAGATCTATTTGATACTTTTCACCTATAAAATTAACAATTTCTTTATGATCAGTATTAATATCAACAAGTTTGATTTGTAAAGATCTGAATTTTTTAATATTATTATCTTTTAACAAATAGTTTTTAAATCTCATAATATCTATACCTTTACTTTTACTAGTAATTGCTCATTTGTTGACATAGTTATTTCTATTCTATTATTATCTAAAGAAATTATATCTAAAGGATATACTACTTTTTTATTAGAAGTATTCCATATAATAATAAAAGGAAAGGGGTCATCCAATCCATGATTTATTATTTTTGTATATGGCCCAGTACCATTAAAACTAGTAATGGTATGTTCATTTTTTCTGTTTATATGATCAACATATTCTTTAGTAGTTAAATGATTACTATTAACTGGATTTATGCCTTCAACAGGACCACTAAATGATCTAGATCCATCTGTTAAAATATATTGAATATGGTCATCATTATCTAATCCTAACAAATCATTATGATCTATAACAACATTAATATTGATAGCATTATCTATTTCATCATCTACGTATTTTTTAGTAGCTAAATGATTATCATTAATGGGATATATACCTGATATTGGATTAGAGAAACCTCTTGATCCATCTACTAGTGTATATATAGTATGGTCATCACTTAACAACCCTGTTAATGATCCATGATCTCCTATTATTTCAAATGGTGGTTGAGATAAACCACCTTCTACGGGCCTACCTGTTATAACAGCGTGTCCCTCTACAGGATCATCAAATAATAATTTTATAGAATTGTAATCTATAAGTTCTATATCAGCTGGTTTAATTTCTTTATCATCTGTACCATAAGCTGTAACAGATACATATTTCACACCAAAGTTATGTGTTAATATCCATGTATTGGATAAAACGTGATGAATATAAATATTACTTGTGTTACCTGGTTCAGTTGATAAAACGCTTTGTATAGTGTTATCAACATATTCTTTAGTAGTTAAGTGATTTGATTCTATAGGATAAACACCTGTAACAGTTCCTGAAAACCCTCTTCTACCGTCAACATGTAAATATCTGGTATGGGAATCATGATCATTGTCTAATAAAGACAAATGAGATATTTGTATATTATCAACATAATGTTTAGTTGCAAGATGGTTTGAATAAATAGGTGACATACCTGATATTGGATTAGTAAAACCTCTTCTACCATCAATATGTATATATTGGTTATGATCATCCCCTATTGAAGATTTTGATATTTTAGAATGAGATAATACTATATTATTAATTTCATAATCAACATATTCTTTAGTAGTAAGATGATCAATTAATGTTGGATATACACCTGATATAGGATTGGAAAATGGTCTAGACCCATCAGATAGTATATATATTATATGGTCATCGCTGTTTAGTCCTGTTAATGATCCATGATCTCCTATTATTTCAAATGGTGGTATATCTGGCCCATTGGCCACAACTTTACCTGTAATAACAGCATATCCCTCTACTGGTTCATCAAATAATAATTTTACAGAGTTATAATCTATAAGTTCTATATCGGCAGGTCTTACTTCTTTATCATCTGTTCCATAAGCTGTGACTGATACATATTTCACACCAAAGTTATGTGTTAATGTCCATGTGTTGTTAAGTTCATGGGATACAAATATGTTACCAGCGTTTCCCATTTCGCTTATCATATCATAAATAGTAACAATATCATTTTGATTATTTGATATACCTTCATTAATATCAAGTATCAATTTATTACTAACTAATCTATTAAATGTATTATTGCTATCTGTTTCAATAACAGGTCTTATATCATGAGGATAACCAGATGCAGAAGTTGGTAATGATGAAAATGAATAATTTACATGACTGTCCCATTTGTTTGCTATAAAATTACTTATAGTTTTATTCGGAAATTTGTTTGTATCTATTTCATTAACAGCTTCTATTCCATGAATAGGAAACCCATCATTTTGTAATGTGTGGTTTTTATGTTCTTCCCATCTAAAAGCCATTTTGTTACTTACAACTTTATTTTTGGAATCAGAGAATGAGTCAGTTATATCTACTTCTATTACATGTGGGAAAATGTCTATCCAGTCTATACTTCCAAGGGCCACACCTGGTTTTTCCCATTCTAATTTAAATTTTTGTCCTTTTTCATATCCAAACTCTTCTGAATCATCACCTACCCAAAATTCAAAATATCCAAGATTGTTAGTTATAATTTGAGGAGCTTGATCAGAATGGTTTGACCCAAATTCATCAAAATAAATAGTAGCCGTTGCATCTGTACCCGCTAGATATAAGCTTATATTAGCATCTGGAATTGGTTGACCTTCTGTATTAAGTAAGTATTGCCAATAATGAAATCTTGACATTATAAACTCCCTTTTGTGGTATATTTGTTTACTTTGTATTCTATTTTCATTTTAACGCCCATAGGTTTATAAATGTCTCCACATTCAGTATATATTAAGATATTATTACCAGAATCATATATTCTTAATTCTCTTATAGTAAGTTCTATATCAGTAGGTATATTTATTACCATAAATAAAGCATCATCTGTTTCATAGGCTGAGTTTACTCTTGCTTTATAATCATAAGTTTCAAAATTATTAATAGTAGAATTAATTTCATAAAAAGGTAATACAAATATTTCTTCACCGTCCTCTATTACTCTCTCTATTAACATATCTGCGAATAAAGGGTTGCCTACAGAAACTATGATAGCATAACCATTTATAGGTTCATTAAAAGTAACAACACTATTATTTATATCTATAAATTCAACATCTTTAGGTACTATCTCATTATTATTTATATCAAAACAACTTATTAAAACACCTTTGTACCCTAAATCATGATCAATATTCCATATATTACTTTCAGATGGTTGAACATAAATCAAATCAGGTTTTGATATATTTGCGGCTCCTGATCTTATATCAGTAGAAATAAACTCATTATTGACAAGAACAGTTTTATCGGCGTATATTTTTTCTTTGTCTTTATTAAATTCTACATAAACTTCTTTTTGTAAAAATGGGTGTTTAATTAACCAGTTATCAATATCGGTAGATTGAACAGAGACATGATCAGGTTTTTTTATTAAAACAAATCCTGTGATATTATTATTAAAGGTAATTCTTATATTATCAGAGTCAATAAAAGATATATCAGATGGTACTATTTCATTAAAACTCATATCATAACATTTTATAAACATATTATTGGAATTTAGGTTATGATTAATTAAAAAAGAACTAAACCCACCCCCAAGTGTCTGTATATGAGAATCTTTTACTGATAAAGAAAATTTTTTAATTTTTGTTAGCACATTAGTATTATATTTATCTATATTGCCTTCATATAGAGCGCTAGTTTTACCGTCCAGGTATACCTCTGGATTTAATGTTATCTCATAAATAGGTAGTTTATTAACAGGACATAATTCATCAAAATTGTATATTAAACTCTTTATAACACTCTCTGATAATATTCTTTCATATTCAATGGGCTCAGTTGATATATCAAATTGTATATTATAATAAGGTGATAATATGTAATCGTTTAAATCCAAATCAAAGTTATTATTATAATGATCTGTATATTGTACAGGTACAAAATCATCTTTGTTTACAGAACCGTCATTGTTTACATTGTTTTTGTCAATCCAGTTTTCATATATTAGAAGATTATTTTTTGTACCGTTTGTTAAAACTTTCCAAATCGAATATAATGAGCCATATGATCCTTTTCTTTTAAGATAGTTAACCATCTCTCTTATAAATTCTCTTTGGTTTAAATTACTGAAATTATTATCAATATTTATATTATAAAACTTAGCTAGGTACCCAAGATATTTTTCATCTACTTCATAAGGGTCTATCATAGACCATACGTTTTTTAATAAATTATATACCTCTTGGAAATTTCTATCAAATTGTACCTCTAAAAATTTTATAAGATTACTTGTTCTTTGATGATAAGGAATTGCTTTTGTTACAAAATCTTTCATCCCATAAAATTCTATATTATATTCATTATCTTTTTGATGATAAATCTTCCCAAAATACAAAAATTGTTTATCTGTGTTAACATAATTTCTTATAACAAAATCTTCATTCCAAATATCGTTAAAATAATCTCTTGCGTGTTTTTTTAACCAATAGTGGAACTGGCTATCTTTTCTAAAATATACCTCTTTGTCATTTATAAAATCAGCTTCGAATTCTACATTTGGTGTATATACTTCGAAATAATAACCATTACCAGATATAGTTTCTGTTAATGTACTTCCCTCATCATATTGTAAAGTTTCATGCTTTTTAAAATTAAAAAAGTTACCTTTTTTATAATTATCCCATGGTGGTGTAACAAATATTTCTCTAAAACCAAAATTATCATCTTTTACAAATAATTGTATTACTGTACCACCAACAGCTATAATACCTTTATTACCACCTACTAAATATGACCCATCATATGACCAATCGACTTGTTTTTTAGAATATGGGCCCTCTACTGTATCATATTCAAAATTCCATATAACATTATTATAATCTAAAAAATCTATATCATCCCAGTCTGTGAATACAACAGGCCATAGATTTATGATTTTTGATTTTATATCATCTTCAATTTGAACATTTATTGATTCAAGATAATGATCAATTAGAAAGTATGCAGGGTCAGTAAATTTCCCCATTAATTTGCCTCATTTGTTATTATACACATATCTTTTGCTATCATTGGGAATTGATTTAGCCCTAATTTAATAGGCTTTAATATATTCTCATATCTTATATCAAACTCTTCAACATTAAACATAGGAAAATCACCATCTTCATTATAACTAAATATTTCCATAGGATCACCATTATTAAGTGAAGCGTATGTTACTATGTCTCTAAATACAAAAGAATTTATACCTCTTACATTTTCAAATTTTTTATCAGATGACTTTATTGATGTATCAAGTATAAAATTTTGTATATCTTTGAAGTCTATAACTTCATTAAAGGATCTGTTTATAGGATCAAAATAATATTCTAATTTGTCCCTGACATCAATTGATATATTATTGAAATTGTACATTCTTTTTGGAACAATCCCAATTTCAAATTTGAAATATACTAAATTAGGTATCACGAACTCTTCATAAGTACTTATAATTTTTTTTGGTTCAATATACTCTTTTATATCATTTTTAAATATATCATTAAAATCATATGGTATATGTATTTCCTGTGATATATCAGGAACCATTGGATCAACCCAAACAATATTATTAACTGGTATTGTATAAGATGACCAATTATAAGGTATAATAGATATATATACTTTATTATAATCATATATATTATTTGTTTGTAACTCTCTTTCACCCCAAACATTTGCTTTTATTATATCTGATCTGTTTTCTATGTCACCAATATAATCATTCTTAGTAACATTTCTTTTTTGAGAGTTTGCTATTTTTTTAGATCCATTTTTTAATATTTGAATAGTCTCTGGATTGGAACCATGAACAGATGACGATTCATTAATAAATTTTATTTGACCACCATCTATATCTATATTTTTTGTGATATTTTTAATAAATGGGGTATCTTGTATAACCCAATTTCTATCTACCAAAGATGGTACGTTTTCTTTCATTAAAGTATTATCACCAAAATCCCTATACATTACATTAGATCCAAGTGTTCCATGTTTACCTAAACTTTTTATCATTACTATTCTTATTCTAGATTTTTCATTTGGCATGTTCCTAGCTGTAGAAAATTGTATAGAGTATCTACCATATTTATCGAATACAAGTTTATATACATTATCATCTATATATAAACCAGACAAATTGTCATAAAAATCTTCTACTCTTACCCATGGTTCCTCATTAACATATACACTCAAGGAAGGATTGCTATTATTATATGGTGTTACACCCATATCAATATTTTCAAATGGTAATATAATGGACCCATCTATTATATCTTGTCCATTATATGTTCCTGTGAATGGTGTTCCTTGTTTTAAAGGTAATATAAAAGAATATGATTCTTCTGCACCAGAAGATGGTATTGTTATAGTATATGGTAATGATGTAGTATATAATATTTTTTCATTGTTATTATTTGTGGCGCCTGTATCTAATGGATACCATGCTGGTATGTATAATTGATCGTTATTTTTATAATATTCTATAGTATTATCTTCATTGAATCTTTTAATTTCAACTTTTAAATCGACTTCTGCTGAAATATACCCTTTAGGTGTATATCCTCTTTGTGATACTAAACTATGTGTTGTTTCATATAAATTAGTAGTATCTGGATATACATTTTTTGCTATTTCGTTCATATAAAAATTTGTTAAATCACCAAGATAACTAACTAGTTCAAGTAACATAGTAATATTGGCACCTTCATAATTATAATCACGGAAAGTATCAGTATTACTTAATAAATTAATTAATTTTTCTTTCATTGAAAGAAAATCTGTTTCTAGATATTCTGGTGTTAAATGTATATTATCAGTCATTATCTTTCCTTTTATTACATAACCAGTGTTTCATTTACATTAAAAACTCTGTCTTCTAGATCACTTTTAATGCTAAATTTTAGGCTTATATTTATTTTATTATTATCTTCGTCTGCTGTAGCTTTAATATCTTTAATAACTATTCTATCTTCCCACATTTCTACAGCGTTCAAAAAAACCCCTTCTAATTGGGATAATGTTGTTTCATCGATCTGTTCAAATAAGAGATTATATACAGGCATAGCGAAACTTGGAACCATTCTCCTGGATCCTTGAAAAGTTTTGAAAATATTAATAATACTATTAATAATAGCATCAATGTCTTCATCTGCTTTAATATCACCATCATGCTGGCGATTTAATGTTATATCTATATCACGCCATACCATATTAACAATTACACTCTCCTTTAATAACTTGTAAACATTCTTCTTTTTTTAATTCAGATGTCTTTTTAACACAATCAATATAATTATTACAATTATTTACATTAATATTGTTGATATCTGAATATATTTGTGGATTTAACTCGATCATATCGCTTTTCATTACTATATAACTATCTGGTGAATAAAATATTTGATGACCGTCTGACTTTACAATTAAATTTGATTTAAAATCAACTAATATAGACCCATCATCAGTTACATCTATAGATTTAATAGCCTTCATTATTTTATTAATCTTTGACAACCCACTATTTTTAAAAATTGATAACATATTTCCTCCTAATTTAAATGATCTCTATTAATTCTTTGTAATTTTTTAATATTATTATATTCGTCAGACAAATTATTTCTATAATACCATAATCTTTTATCTAAAAACCTGTTTAAAAACTTACCAACAGATGAATCTAATTTTTCTGGTGATTCGTGTTGTAATGATTGAATTTTGCTCCATCTATTACCACTATCATTATTATATGTTACATAACATGATATTTTTGTAAAGCTTTCTAAATGTGGATTATTTTCATTATTCATTTTTTCATCGTATAACCCTTTTTTAATACTATCAACTGATCCTCTTTCATCATTTTCTACAGTATTCCATATTATGTTATTATAAGTATATATACCTGATTCGAAAGGACTATCTTTATCACCATTAATAAAAGAAATTTGGTCATCGTACCCCATATTTAAAAATTTATCTATTAAATAATTTTTATAATCCTCTGTTATTAAAGAATTAAAATTATCAGAGCTAAAAACAGATGACCCTGGATAACTAAAAATAGGAAAGATATCAATACCAGTATAGTGATATTTTGTTATATATTCATATTCATAATTTAACGGATCATGTTCAATCCATGTATTATCCCCTATGTATTCATAAATAAATGACTTTTTTACAGGTATGTTTGATATACTTGATATCCCATTTGATGATGATATATATTTTTCGAATACATCTGGATTAAATGGTTCATTTACAGTAAAGTCTATAGAAGTGTAAGATAAAATATAATCATAAGTATCTCCTGGTATGAGATATAAACCGTCTATCACTTTCCAATCATGTGATTTTGTTGTTATTTCTGTAGAATTATTATCATCTATACTACATATATTATATGTAGGTGGATTCATATCTTTGAAAAACATCTTTTCGTTTTCTTCGTTATGTATTATATTTAAATTATCATCATCTAATAAAACATCTGAAGATAAATCATAGATTTCTTGTCCGCTATATACATCTTTTATTAAATTACCTTGTATATCAACAAATCTACCTTTTATTCCAATCTTCAATAACAACTTAACCCCCAATATTAACATTAGAAGAGTGAACATCGGCACTGCTTCCACAATCCACTGGGTCACCTTGTCTTCCAGCCGGTAAGTTATTAACATTGGTGTTTGAAGATCCACTACATAACATACCACCATGAGGTGGACAACAACAGCAACCATGTGGAACATATGTATCAGACAGTCTCATCTGTCCTAAATTATTAGTAATAACGTTTTGACTTCCTGAACTGGAAGGCCTAGGTGGATATCACCCATGTCCGGTACAATTATCTGTTAATCTTGTAGCAGGTGGCATAAACTTCTCCTTTAACAATTTAAATTTATAGTAGAGGCATTTAAATTATAAGTACCCCCTAAATTTTTATTTTCTGTTCCATCTATTTGTACTTCTTTATTACCATTAACATTTTCTTCTTTATTACCTATTATGGTTTCTTTTTTATTTATATGAATTTTATCTGTTTGGCTGCCTTTAATATTATTAGTATAATCACCTTCGACAGTTTGATCTAAGTTTTCACCAACTTTTATTTTTTTATTTTTATCAACAATTTCAAATTTATCTTTTGCATTTCTTATAATAATATCCCCGGCTGGTCCAATTTCTATATAAGAATTTGATGGATGATAAACATGAACTCTTTCTGATCCAGGTGTATTATCAACTTCTATTGTTATACCTGAATGCATTGCAAGTACTACATTATCTGGGTATTTTGCATTATAATACGGATCTGGTTCATCCCATGTACCATCAATAGACGTTTGTATACTTTTATCTTTTTTATCTTTTTTGTTTTGTACAATTGTATCAGATATACCTTCAGACATAGCAAGTTTATGTGTATCATTATCACCCTTTTGATTAGGCTCATGAGGAAAAGATTTGCTATCTATGGGATATTTTTCATCTGGGTCCCAAAACCCTATTTTACTTTTTCCTTTAGATGATTCTTCTGATCTTCCTGGCAATGATGCCATATACATTGGTTTCATCATATTACATTCTTCAAAATAAACAAGTACCTGTGACCCTTGTAAAGGAACTGACCATAAACCAAATCCTGATACTCCGCCTTCTATAGAAGATATTGCTGGTTCTGCCCAAGGCAGATCATCTGTAGTCACACCTTCAGTAGGTGTTTTTATTTTCGTATCTGTATGAATACCAAATACTCTTATTTTACATCTACCCATTTTTTCTGGATCATTTCTATCTTCTACTATACCTCTATAAAACCCTGCCAAGGTATTATCTCGTTGTTTCAAATCTATAAATTTATTTTTCATGATAATATATTAATCCCATCATATGAGTTTTTCATCAATATAAGTTTTTGATTATAATATGGTGGTTGTTCTTTATAAAAATAATGGACGACTGATTTAACAAAATATTTTCCTGTAAAATTATTATTAATATTATTATTAATATTAGATGGCCATTCAATTTGTATAACACCGCCCGCCTTTCTTTTATCATCACCGCTAACATATATATTAAACAATTGTTGGTTAGAATATTGTTTTATCCAATTATTATAATATATATTATCAACAAAATCTTCTCTAGATTCCCCTGTTTTGAAATATCTCTCTTGTCCTGTTATAGATGGATCTAATATAGGATATTGATCATTACCTAACAAACTATCCACAAATTTAACTCTTGCTTGTCTATAAGTATAATAATTATCAAAGTTTTTCTTTCTTTTTATATCATATCCTATTCTATGGCCACCAGATAATCTTAACATTGATCCGTTATCAGCCCCATATCTTTCAAACGATAATATTTTATTTTTTAAATAGGGGTTTTCATTATGAAACCAGTATTTAATGTTATCTCTTTCTTTTGGTTCCATTATTTCTGCGCTGTTTTTCATTAAATTTGGTAATGTTGTAAGATTGTAGCCATCTAAGTTCTCAAAACATATATATCCTGGTAAATTTGTTATAACACCTGTAGACCTTTCCATTAAATAAGAAAAATTTTCAGCAGGGGATCGTAACCCTGTATAAAAATGTTCTATTCTCTCATTTGATGGTTCAAATGTTTTGCTATAAAATTCATCACCTATCATATGTTTCATTATATGTGACATTATATCACTTGTTTTTGTATCTTTCCATGACCTAGAATACTGTTTAAAATGCCATTTATAATACAAAGGGGAAACAATAATAATTTCAAAAACATTCTTCTTTTCTAGGTCTGTTTGAGTTGGTAATTGACTATTTATCTTATATATTTTAAATTCTTTTATAGTGTTATTATATACAATAGACACAGATTCATCACCATATCCCCAAAAATTACCTTTCTCTAAAACTGTGCCGTGATCAGTAAATTTTAATTTACCTGTCATACAAAATGAAAAAATATCCTCTATAAAATATAAAGATTCTATTGAAGACGTGTCTATAGAATACTCGACACCATTTTTGTCATACATTTTAACATTAAATATATCTGTATTATATTGTGCCATTATAGTTTATAGATTTCCTTTAAATTTTGAATTATTACATTATAATACTCTCTTTTAAATATTTTTATTATTTTTCCTGGGTAAATCTCTTCAAAAGGATTAACTATATCATTAGTAAAACAAACTAACCACCATAACTCTGACGTATCATACCAATGTGCCGCAATATTATCCCACCAATCATTATTATCAACTGTATATGTATCGAAAAATCTTCCGTTATTTTTAAAATCATCTGGCATTGTATAGTTTTTAAAAATATTAAAATAATAATTTGATGTATCATCCTTTATTACATTAAACATATATAATCTTGATTTATCTGATAAACCAGTGACTATTATATTATCAGGATTGTTTATAGATTGTTGTATATCAATTGGCATTTTTTTTCCTTTTATTTAAAAAGAACTTCTGTATAATGGTTGTACATCTCTAAAATCTAAAGTTAATTCACATTTCGATGGATATCCATTTCTATAAGGACCAAAATATGTAGGTTGGACGGATACTAAGGCCGCATTTTTCATATATATTAGATCTGATTTAAGAGTTTTCACTTCGAATATATACGGCATTTGAAAATCAACCCTTCCACCTTTTTCCGCACATGACCATTTTTCAAGTAACCTAACTGGATAAAAAACATCATTTTCAGCATCACCTTGATCAGCCAATTGTACTGTTATATTTAAAGTTCTTCTATTTGAATCTTTGAAAGTTATAGGAGCATCATATTTTTGTGTTACCACCCCACCAAGACCTGATCCAGACAAAATAGATGATCCGGTATTTTTTATTTCTTTACCAGATTTCATCATACTGGCACCTTTCTGTACTAGTCTTGTACCTATAGAATCAACATTTTCCCATTCATGATTTATTGTTGTAGTATAACTACTAGGCATTAAAAATAATAAAGGATTACCTATTATAGATTTATTGATACCAGACACACCTGCATTGGCTGAATCCTGTGATTCAATTTTATATGGTTGTAATTGAAGATATAAAGTATCTTTACCTTCTTGTGAAAAATACTTTTTATTCATTGGCCAAGAATTTGACATTTAATTAAATCTCCTATATCCAGTTACTATTGATTAAAAAAACACCCATATTTTCAATATTATCAGGTACTTTTTCTGGTGGTATAACAGTTTGTTGATTATTTACAATACTATTATTATTTGTTTCTTTATTATCATTTCTTATACCATCAAATCCTCTTACTAAAGAAGCTCTATTTTGCTCTAATAACATATTTTGTTCTTTTACTGATTCAAATTGTACCTGGCTTTTTTGATGTTCTGCATCAGATATCTCTTTGTTTATTCTATCTATAATTGTTATATCTACTTTCGGTAATGCTGATACATTAGAAAAACTGTTATTCGGTTTGTTCTTTATATACTCTTCAAATTCATTAAACGTCTCTGTTTGTATCATATCTCTTACTTGATCTAGTGGTCCTATAACTTCTCCAGCATGAACATTAACTAAACCAGTTCCCTGTATCATACCACCAGTAGCCGCTGATGTATAATCTGTGATATTTAATGAATTACTTGTGTCGGATGATTTTACTTGATTAATAGAGTTTTTATTCTTGTCTATATTATTTAAAACATCTGTTTGTTCTTTAACTTTGTTAATTCTTTGATGTGCTAAATTTTCTGCAGTGACATCGTGTACATAAAGAGATCCCTTTTTAGTACCTTCTTCAACTAATTTTTGTATACCCTCTGCTTGAGATATTTGAGAATCTACAACCTTTCCTTGATCTTTTGTATCAAGATAATTTATTTCTCTTTTTTCTTCTTTTAGTTTTTCTATTTCTTTAGATATATCATTTTTAGTGGTTGTAAAAAATCCCCCCTTTTCTGGGGCTGTTTCTCTCTCTTTTTTTAATTCTTCTATTTTTAATGTTAGTTCTTTATCTTTTTCTTTGTTTTTTTCTTTTTCAGACTTACCATCAAATAATTTTTTGAAAAGCCCTGCTCCTGGTATCATACCAACAATGGCATTTTTTAAAGATTCCCATAACCAATCAAAAAATCCCATAGCTTTGTCAATTACTGTTTTAAAGATACCACCATCTATTTCTATACCAAATAGACCTAGTATCTTATCACCTATCCAACCTAATATTGTAAATGGGAGCTTTGCTATACCTTTAAATGCTTCTATTAAATTTAATGAGAAAAGGTTTTTTAATATATCCATGCTAGTATTAACACTATTCATTAGACCATCTACTATTTTTTGTCCTAATCCACCCTCAATTTCTACACCAAATAGACCTAGTATCTTATCACCCATCCAGCCTAATATTTTTGCTGGTAGTTCTATTATACCTTTTACTGCTGCTGATGCACCAGCTGTCATTTTATCAGCAAAGTTCCCCTCTTCTGATATAAAAGCTTTGATAAAATCAATAGATGATAAAATTACTGTTAAGGGCCATGCCAATCTACCAAATAAATCAGGAAGAAGTTTAAAAAATTTTAAAGCACCCGACATACTTTTCAATGTTAGATTAGTAAATTTTAATATACCAGAAAACATTTTACCCAAAACAGGAATTTTGTTTAATCCTGTTAATATATTGGCAAAATTTTTGGTTCCTGCTCCAATTTTACCGGCCTTGAATAAATCATCAATCTTATCTAAAGGTTCGAATAATGTTTTTATACCCTTTGTAACCTTTCCTATTTTTCCTGTGACGATTTCAAAGAGATAATTTATATCTGATATACCTGCTTGAAATAATATTATAATATTTTTAAAAATATTAACTTTACTTAGTAATCCTGCTACTAATGAAGGTAGAATAAAAAATGAATTAAAGTCTTGTGTTAATATAGTATTAATACCTGATACAATTTTATCTGTAGACCATAATAAAAACTGATACCATTTTATTAATGGTGTCATTAAAAAGTCTAAGGTTTTGATTATAGGTATTACCAAATCCCCTATTATACTAGTTATATTTTTGATTAATCCACCAAATGTAATTAATATATTTTTTATCATACCAGGATATTCTGATTCAGAGAATTCTTTTACAGATTCTATTAGCAATGGTATAAAATTACTCACGGCCTCTGCAAACCATTCAACGCCTGATACCAACATTGGAATAACACCACTTATTAAATCTTCTAAATGAGGCAATAACCCATCTACCATAGAATTTAAACTTTCTGTAAGGCTTTCAACACTAGGAGCTAATTTATCTCCTATATTTTTAAATCCTTTTATTATATCCTCTATTGATACAAAATTTAATGCTACTGCTACAGTACCTAACCCTAGTACAACTGGAACAAGCCCACCTATTAATAATGGTATAGCTTTACCCATAAGAAGTAAAGGTGCTAACATTCCACCTAATGCTTCTGACATTACATTACCAAAAAACCCACCACCTTCTTCATCTGGTATATTTCTATCATCTCTTTTAGATCTTTCTTCTTCTTGATCTATTTGTTCTTGTAATAATTCGTTTGTTTCTTCCATTCCTGATTTAACTGAATCTTCCATAGAGAACCCAAAATTATGGGCAAAATCTTTAAATGATCCTGTTAACTCACTTAATATTCCATGAGTTTCCTCTTCGGGTGTTTCTTCACCGTCACCAAAAATATTTGTAACTGCTGATCCTAACCCTACAACAGGATCTATAACATCTGATTTTGTATCTCCTAATACTTCATTTGCATGTCCTGATACAACATTAACAGAATCTTCAAAAGTTTTTGATATGTTTTCAAGGAAACCAGGAGGGATATTATAATTTTGTTGTGGATATTGTTGTTCATTATCATCAACGTTATCCGGTTGAATTATAGGTAAATTACTATGTTTATAATTCACATCATCATTAATAGGTGATATAGGTGATATAGGTGATTCTATTGGTTCTTCTAAATTATTTTCTTGATTTAAGTTTTTTTTAAGTATAGTTTTTGATGCACCGAACTCTGCTAAAATTTTTGTATTAGATGTTTCTACATTAATATCATCTATTATTTGGTTTATTTCATCTTTTGATACCCCTGGTTTTATTTGGCTTTTTAATTTTGAGAACTCGTCTGAAAAATATTTTATTTCAGGATAGTTACCAAGGTCAGCACCAAAGATTTCAAACATATTAGATTTAAAAGATTTTGTTAGATCGGTTATATTTTTTTTAAATGCTTTGGTTTGTTCTTTATCCATTGTAAATATCCTATAAAAAAAGGGTCCTAATTAATATATTATTATACTTATTTAGACCCTTTAGACCTTCTTAACTGATCCATTAATTGAAACATTAAGTGGGTTTATTATTTATTCATTTTTTTATTTTTGTCACTTATTTCCTTTATATAAAGGGCAACAAGTATATATCTCTCGAAATCTGCCATATTTTCGCTTTCACCATAACCAATCCCACATTTTCTAGCAAGATAATATTGTTCTTTTATTATACTATTTAAATCAGTATCAGAACATAACAAATTGATTAAACGAAAAAATTGTTCAAAGGTATAGAATATGTATCTTTTTTACCACATTCCTCGTTACTACATTTAAATTCAAAAGTGAAATCTATACCAAATGAGTTATCTACAAACCATTGTACAAACTCTTTATATTTACTATCATTAAATGTACCATCGATAATATTAACTTTGTCTTCAATAGACACGTCATCTGTATTACCTTCTGGTGTATGAAACGTCCTCATAGCCATTGCATATGAATAAGTTGCTATCTGTGCCATTTTTAAATTAGGGTTATCTATTTTTTCTTTTTTAATGATTTCATAGACTTTAATTTGTTCCCCTCTTGTAATTTGATCTATTTCACAACTTAAACTGTCATTAATAAAAAATAAATTATTATCATGTGATTTTTTAATAAGTTTTAATTTATTAAGGTCTTGTGTAACAGGTGTTTTTTTATTGCAATTAGGACAAGTATATATAAAAGAATATTCTTCACCTTTAGACTTTTTCCTTAATTCTATTAACAAAGCAAATCTATCTTCAAGATATAATTTATTAATATCAAATCCTTCTGATATAACACAGCTTGATATTAAATTATCAAGAACCCTTTCAACTACTATAGGATCTGTTTCTTTTTCATATGGTAATAATTTTTTGAGTTGTCCTGTAGTAATAGGTTTATATAATATTACTTCATTACTTCCAGGCAAAGTATAATCAAACTCATAACTATTAACATATTTGTTGATATCAATAGACATATTATTCTCCTTTACAAATTATTATAAATTACAAATTAGTTAATACCGTCAATTGTATGATATTGATATGCAAAAGTAACATCAAAACTTGCTGGTTCTTTAGATGTGTAATCTAAAGAAATTTCACCGACTGTTTTAGGCCATGCATCTATTAATCTAAAAATTTGAATTGTGCCCCCTTGAGGGTTAAGATGTTTTAATGTTATATCACTAAAATACGACCCTGATCCT
>Ga0102941_1000320_pt1 | contig 22080 bp, 20 predicted proteins | sample SalPonR2_C_D2_MG_FD_79281 | JGI IMG/M metagenome (GOLD analysis project Ga0102941, IMG submission 79281) | Salt pond soil microbial communities from South San Francisco under conditions of wetland restoration - Salt Pond MetaG R2_C_D2_MG | ecosystem: Environmental > Aquatic > Marine > Intertidal... | reverse complement strand
GCATTACCTTCTTCCTTTTCATTAACTCCCCAGCCATCCCGAACAATAATACAAACTGGTTTCATCGTTAAAACTCCTTTTATTTTGTTAAATTATATTACCAATTATCTTAAAATTCTTAATTTTCAATAAAAATATAGGTCCATTCTGTAAAAAAAGCAATTCCTAATTCATAAAATTATTACAAAACAGTAATTGTTATAATTTATATTTTAGTCATTACTATAGTAAATCCAAGGGATCAATATTAATTATGATTTTGGCTTTATTGGATAATTTATTATAATCTTGAGAATTAAGAAAATTATTCAAAAGGGAGCGTAATCTTCTGCCATTTGGATCTTTGTCTCTGCGTGATTTGAGTATAATTAAATATCTATATCTGTTTTGAATTTTACCGATAGGAGCTTGAGTCGGGCCAAGAATTTCTATATTTTGATTACGCTGTTTTAAATATTGAGCTGATTTCTGTGCAACATCTTTTACTCGATCTTGATTCAAGCTGGAGACAATAATCGAAGCCATCCTGCTAAAAGGAGGGTAATTTGTCTCATTGCGCTCACTATATTCTCTATTTTTAAAAATATCAATATCCCCTGTGACAGCACATTGGATAGTGAAATCATCGGGTTGAAAAGTCTGAATAACAACTTCACCCTGTATTTCCCCCCGGCCTACCCGCCCTGAGACCTGATGTAATAGTTGAAATACTCGTTCACGAGACCGAAAGTCAGGCAGAGATAAACCAATATCAGCATTCAGAACCCCAACCAAAGTTACATTGTGGAAATCAAGACCTTTAGCGATCATTTGTGTTCCAATCAAAACATCGATTTTGTGATTTTCAAAACGTCTAAATATGTTCTTGAGAGCACCTTTTTTACGAGTAGTATCATTATCCAATCTTTGAATTGATAGTTCAGGCATGATTTCTTCCAGTCTTGTTTCTGCTTTTTGTGTACCAAAACCGGGGAAGATAAAATTGCTGCTGCCGCATTCAGGACATTTCTTAGGCACACGTTCCATATAATTACAATAATGACAAACCAAAGTTTCATTAGTCTGATGATAGGTCAAAGTCACATCACAATTTTTGCATTCCGGAGTCCATCCGCAATCAGAACAGAGTAAAACATTGGAATATCCCCTTCGATTTTGTAATAAAAGTATCTGTTCGTTTCTGTCAAATTTTTCGGCTATCTTATTGATGAGAAAGTCAGTGTATAAATTGGTTTTTTTCTGACCTGAGTCCCAATTTTTTTTGAGATCGATGACATGCATTTCTGGATCAGAGGCTTTAGAATGGCGTTCTTTTAATTCCAATTTTTCAAATTTTTGAGTAGCACTGTTATAATGACTCTCGATACTTGGTGTAGCGGAACCCATTACTACAGTAGCATTCTCTTTTTGACCGCGCATTAGAGCAGCATCACGAGCATGATACCTTGGAGCAGTACCACTTTGTTTAAAGGAAGAATCATGCTCTTCATCTAACACGATCAGACCCAAATTCTGGAGAGGCAAAAATAGTGCACTACGTGCTCCAATTACTACAGAAACTTCCCTGGAAAGTATTTTTTGCCAGATTTTAGAACGGTAACTTTGGCGTAGATTGCTATGCCAGATAGCAATATCTGCCCCAAAAGCCCCTTTAAAACGAGAAGCAAGATGGGTAGTAAGTGTTATTTCAGGGACAAGAACAAGTGCACTTTTATCCTGCTCAAGGGCGTCTTTGATTAATTTTATATAAACTTCTGTTTTTCCACTTCCTGTAACTCCAAATAAAAGGAATGATTTGAAAATATTCTGGCTGATAGCTGTTTTAATGTTTTCATAGGCTTCTTTTTGTTCATTATTTAAGGTAACATCTTTGCTATCCGTGGAATATCCATTCCACATTTGATCAAGGGTGACATCTTTTTTTTCAATTTTGATCAAACCTTTCTTTTTCAGGCTTTGGATAGAATAGCTGGAAAAGTCATCTAATTCTTCATCATTAATTTTATTGTGTTTTTCTAAATAATTAATGATCTTTTTTTGTTGAGAAGCATTACCAGGTATCTTTTCTTTGGATTGATCAGAAAAATTCTCGCTTAATTTGATTGTTTTTTTAATAATCTCTCGAGAATTACTTTTATCAAAATGAACTTTTTCTTCCAGAACATCTATATCCTTGAGATAATTTAAACCTTTAGCCAGATAATCGCGTTCGAAATCTTGCCTTAATGTCTTATAGCGAAGACTGTTATTGCTGCCAAATCTTTGATAGATATCCTGATACTTCTCTTTAGTGTAACTATCTTTATTAACTGAGATTTCGCGGTTCTTTTTGACTCTATATTCTTTCGGAATCGTAGATTTTAAAATTTTACCTAGAGGGGTGAGGTAGTAGTTTGAAATGCGTTTTAAGAAGTCCAGTAATTCAGGTGGAAAAATAGGGGAGGAGTCGACCACTTCAATAATGTCTTTAAGCTCAAATCCTTCTGGTTTCTCAGATTTGGTCGAAAGTACAAATCCGATTGTTTCTTGATTGCGGAGAGGTACTACTACTCTTTGCCCGGTTTGTAAAGTGTTATTGATATAATCAGGTTTTCTATAGGTAAAGCTTCTTCTCAAAGGACGTGGAAAGATAATATCTACATATTTATCTGACATGTTTTTTTAAATACTAATAATAAAAATTACTTGTATTAAATACTTGCAGGCTTTGAGACCTGCCTGCTCCAAAGACGATTGAAATTTAACAAGTTTTGAGAAATATCACGACTGTAAAATATAAAAAGCAGGTCAAGAGCTTCCGCTCTTACCTGCTTATACTCAAAATCTATAAATATATATTAAAAAGAGACTATGATTTAATTACCCAGACTTTTACCTCTGTATTAATTCCGCCTTCCAGTGATACAGGAACTTCATAAATACCAAGAGATTTGATAGAATCATCAAGTTTGATATTAGACTCATGTATATCATAGCCCTTATCCTGTATCTGTTCGGCAATATCCTGCTTTGTGACAGAACCATATACCTGTTCTTGTTCTCCTACTTTTACAGGGATGGTAATAGACAGAGACTTAATCTGTTCAGCTAATTCTTTGGATTGTTCCTTCTTTCTTTGTTCCTGAATATTCCTCTGTCTTTCTATTTCTTTGAATTTCTTGATATTTGAATCAGTGGCTTTTAAAGCAAATCCCTGGGGAATGAGATAATTTCTAGCGTAACCATCCGCTACTTCAACAGTATCCCCTGCTTCGCCTAATTTTTCTTTATCTTTTAATAATATGATCTCCAAGGTTACCTCCGTATAGTTGATTAATCCTCAAGTACATTATATTGATAAGGTAGCAATGCAATATTTCTTGCCCTTTTAATTGCTTTAGTAAGTTTCCTCTGGTGTTTAGCACAGGTCCCTGTTGTTCTACGAGGAACAATTTTACCAGATTCAGTAATGAATTTTTTTAATGTTTTGGGCTTTTTATAAGAAATCTTCATTTCAGGATTTTCACAAAATTTGCATATTTTTTTATTTTTTATCATAATATTATCCTCTATATCTATTTATTTTTTTCGACAGGTTTTTCATCTAACTTAATTGTCATATAGGCTAAGATACCTTCGGTAAATTTCATCCAATTTTCAATCTCATCGACATAGTCTTCCTTATCAGTTTCAACCTGGATTACAACATAATTACCATATTTTTCATGGTCAATTCTATAGGCTAGTTTCCTTTTGCCCCAATCATCTGTATTAATTATGTTGGCGCCATTATCTTTCATTTCCTTTTCAACTGATTCAATTAAATAGGATATCTTATCCTTTTCATAGTCTGAGCTGATTATGAACATAGTCTCGTAATACCTCACTATAACGCTCCCTTTTTATTTAATATTTAATTGTTTTTCCTGTTGATGGTTAATTCCGTTATATTTGCTCATGACTTGGTTAAAGTCTTTATTGCAATAATCTAATATTGCCTCACAAGCAGTATCTATAACTTTATTCTTCAAATCCAATTCTTCCTCAATAAAGGACTGTAAAACAAATTGTTCTGCTTTTAATTGTCCTTGTGGTCCAATACCCAGTTTAAGTCTGGGAAAAGAACTCGTTCCCAAAGATTGTATGATCGATTGAACGCCTTTGTGGCCTCCTGCAGAACCATCAGGCCTAAATCTTATTCTGCCTAGATCGAGGTCAATATCGTCATAAACAACAAGCATGTTGTCACTATCTATCTCAAGTTTATTCAATATCTTCTTTATTTTACTGCCAATTTTATTCATAAAACTAAAAGGTTTGCTGAGAACAATATTTTCATCCAATTTATTTCTAAGTAGACTTGAATGGCGGGACCGGGCTAGCAAAGCGGTTTCATCCAATCTATCGTAATTGAGATTGTATTTGTCAGTGAAACCATCAATAACTTCAAAACCAAAGTTATGTCTTGTTCCCTCAAATTTTTTGGGTGAATTACCCAGTCCTATGATAATTTTTTGAGCCATATTCTATCTTTATATTATTTTTCTTCTTCCTCTTCGGATTCTTCAGCTTCTTCGCCTTCTTCCTCTTCCTCAGCTTCTTCACCTTCTTCAGCTTCTTCGCCTTCTTCAAGCTCTTCACCTTCTTCAAGCTCTTCTTCTACAACACCAACTTCACCAAGTTCTTCGGCTGCTTCAAGAACATCTTCAGTAGTAACAACTTCAGTAGGTTCAACAACTGAAACAACAGAAATATTTGGATCATCCATAATTTCTACATCGCCTACCTCAAGTTCGCCTACTGCTATTGATTCACCCACATCAAGATCAGTAACATCTGTTTCAATTGCTCCAGGTATATTACCGGCTGTACATTTTATTGTTAAATCCCATTTGGTCTGGTTTAATACGCCACCTTCAGCAACACCTATTGATTCACCTTTAGTAATGATAGGTACATTGACTTTGACAGTATCATCCATTGCAACACCCATGATATCTACATGTAAAGGTTCATCACTGACAGGATGCCATTGTATCTCACGGATAAGACATTTTGTAGTCTCACCTTCTAATTCCATTTCATATAAAAGTTCATCATTATCCAAACTTTTAAATAAATTAGTTTTTTCAACCACGATTGGCTGAGATTCTCCGCCTTTAGGATAGAAATTACCGGGAATCATCCCCTCTTCTCGTAATTGTTTGGTTTTACTCTTTTTTAAATTTGTTCTTTTCTGAGCTTTTATAATATTTTCAGCCATTCAGATACTCCTTTTATACTCTATTTGTATTTGAAATCAAATATTTTACTTATCGATTCTTCATTATGTATTCTCATAATTGCATCCGCTAGTAATTGAGCCGCGGATATTATTTCTAATTTGGGAAATCTTTTTTCTTCCGGGATCTCTACGGTATTGGAAACAATTACTTTATCGATTGGTGAGTTCATAATTTTATCTACACAATCTCCTGAAAACAGTCCATGTGTGGCCACAACTGTAATTGATTTGGCCCCCTTATCTTTCAAAAGTTGTGATACACTGGTAACTGTGCCACCTGTATCAATCATATCATCAGTTATCAGAACATGTTCAAAATCAGTTTTACCAATAATATTGACGACTTCTGCCTGGTTATGTTTGGGACGCCTCTTATCTATAATAGTAAGAGGTAGGTCAAGCATCTGTGCATAAGAGCGAGAAAATTTAACTCCGCCAATATCAGGGGAGACCATGGTATAATCTTTTCCTGCTGTCAATTTTCTTAGCTTATCAATAAAAATTGGTTTAGCATATAAATGATCAAAAGGTATATTGGCATAACCCTGTATCTGAGAAGAATGTAGATCCATAGTTAAAATTCGGTCAGCTCCCGCACTAACCACAGTATCTATAAATAAACGCGATGAAATCGGAACGCGAGGTTGGTCTTTTCTGTCTTGCCGGGCATAGCCAAAATAAGGTATGACAGCTGTTATTCTCTTTGCAGAGGCTCTTTTGGCAGCATCAATCATTAAAAGAAGTTCCACAATATTATCAGAGGGAGGATTAGTTGGCTGTACAATGAAAACGTCAGCCCCCCTAATATTATTTTCATAACGTAGCCATATCTCTCCATCTGCGAAGTCGTTGAACTTGACATCGCCTTCCGGGTAACTCAATAATTTATTAATTTTTTTTGTCAGTTCGGGATTTGAACGACCAGAAAAAACTTTGACTTTGCTATACATAAAATCCTTACTAAAATTTTATTAGATATAAAAATGGCTCGGGGACCAGGATTCGAACCTGGATCGATGGGACCAAAACCCATTGTCCTGCCATTGGACGATCCCCGAGCGCTTAAATATTCTTAACTGGTTTAGTAATAAAGGTTTTATATGGATTAAATTTGCTGAGAATAGAATCCATAGGAAAATCTTCCTCAAAAACCCCAATCACAGTCGAGCCGCTGCCCGACAAACCAGCATATTTAGCGCCCTGTTCTAACAGATCCCGCTTAATTTTGCTGATCTCTGGATATGATTGAGAAATAATCTTCTCAAACTGATTTTCAAATAACTGCCATTTCGGCTTGCCATTCGAAATTAAGCGCTCAAAATTAAATCTATCTTTTTGGTTTGTCAAGCTAAAATTACTATAAGCCCATTTAGTCGAAATAGAAAAATCAGGGATAACACATAATATTTTGAAATCTGCTCTAATCTCAATCTCTGTTAACTTATCGCCAATACCATTTCCTGCCTGTGTCCCACCCTTTAGAAAGAAAGGGACATCTGCACCTAAATCTTTGGAAAGATCTAAAAGTTGTTGTTGGGACAAAGGATCGTTCCAATAGGAGTTTAAAAAGTTTATAACTGTGGCAGCATCTGAACTACCTCCTCCTAATCCTGCTCCAATAGGAACATTTTTTTCAAGATGTATTGCAAAGTGTTCAGGAGGGGAATAAGCAAGCCTGTTTCTGAATTGATGATAAGCGGCTACACAAAGATTGTCATTGTTTTGAGGTAAATCAGGGTTAGAGCAACTAAAATTAAAATCATCTGCTTTTTGAAATTTTAATCTATCTTTTAGGTCTATTTCTTGAAAGAGAGTACTAATAGTATGGTAACCATCACTTCTTTTACCTGTAATGCGTAAGGCAAGGTTAACTTTTGCATTGGCATTTCGAATTTCTATAGTACTAGACGCCATTAATAAATCCTCAAAAACTTGTAATTGGTAGTTTAAGGTCTAATTCCCATTACTCTGAGATCCTCGCAAATTTCACCAGACTTCTTCTCATCAAAGAGTTCCAGTGCACCTGGCTAGCAGACCTCTGGTGAGGATGCCGAAGAGTGGTTCAAATATTAATTAATGTTAATATTTTAAATAACATGAAAGAACTATGATTATAAAAAATTAAACGGATTCTAAAGCTTCCTGGATTCGATCCAGACACCATTCTTTGCCCATTAATTCGGCCGTTTTATGAATTTCTGGACCGTGCATCTGACCAGTTAATCCAGCTCGAATGCTCAACCATAATTGTTTTCCATCTACATCTAATTCTTGTTGGACTGCTCTAGAAATATCTACAAAACTGCCCTGATCTAATTGATTGAGATCCTCTAATTTATTAGAAAACAACTTTATAATTTCCTGAGTCTCAGAGTTCTCTAGTAATTCCTTAGCATCTTCCTCTAAAGGTAGTTCTTTTTTGAAAAATATTTTACCTTCAGAATTCACTTCTTCAAGTGTATCAAGGCTTTCTTGAATAAGAGCCAAAATACGTTCTAATTCGTCCTCATTCCATTCAACTTCGCTTTCTATTCTGGGTTGGGTTTTTTGTAATAATTTTTTTGGTTCCAGGTCTCTGATATATTTACCATTCATCCAGGTTAATTTCTCAAGATTAAAAATGGAACCTGATTTCCCAACCTGATCCAGTGAAAATTCTTCTATAAGTTCTTCTCGTGTAAATATTTCCTGCTCAGTTCCCGGGTTCCAGCCCAATAAAGCCAGAAAGTTAAGTAAAGCATCACTTAGATAACCTTTTTTCTGATAATCTTCTACTGCCACATCTCCCTGTCTTTTTGATAATTTACTCCCATCATCATTTAGAAGTAGAGGAAGGTGAGCAAATTTAGGTGATTCCCACCCCATGAATTCATATAATAGTAAGTGTTTCGGTGTACTTGGTAACCATTCTTCCCCTCTGATCACATGGGATATTTCCATGAGATGGTCGTCGACAATATTAGCCAGATGATAAGTAGGGAAACCATTGGACTTCATTAATATTTGATCGTCCAACAAATCTGTTTCAAAACTGACTCTACCTCTAACCAGGTCATTAACCACTATTTCCCGTCCTTCAGGAATTCTTTGTCTGATCACATATTCTTCACCATTTTCTATTCTTTCCTGGGCTTCGTCCTTCGATATCCCTCTGCATTTACCATCATATCCCGGCGGTTCTCCCTGCATTTTCTGGATACGTGTTAATTCATCCAGACGTTCTTCGGAACAAAAACAGGGGTAGGCATGTCCTTCCTCGACTAACTTTTGAGCATATTTCTGATAAATATCCAGTCTCTCTGATTGAATATAGGGTCCATGATCTCCTCCAAGCCCAGGACCTTCATCGGGTGTTAGTTCTGCCCATTCTAGAGTTTCTTTCAGATTCTGAATAGCACCTTCAACCTTTCTTTCTTGATCTGTATCTTCTATTCTGAGTAAAAAATCACCTTTATTTTGTTTGGCAAATAAATAGGCATATAAGGCCGTTCTTAACCCTCCTACATGTAAATAACCTGTAGGACTGGGAGCAAATCTAGTTCTAACCACTGTATATCTCCTTTATTCTTGTTTTATTACTGTTATAATCGAAAGAACCTGTATTCCTTTACCTTGACCAAAAGAAGTCAAACCTTCTCCAGTAGTAGCTGTGATTCCAATATCGTCTACACCAATTTCTAATATTTTTGCGAGGGAAGCTTTCATTTTATCAATATAAGGTGTCATCCGAGGTTGCAAACATTCAATAGAAATCGAAAGATGAGTTATTTCCCATTCCTCTAAGTATTTTAAAGCTTCTTTTAAATACTCTTTACTCTCAGTGATACCCTGATCAAAGCACATTTCATCACTTATTTCGCCTAAAATATTTTTACCCGTTACTCCAGAAATACTATTTGTGATGGAATGTAAAACCACATCAGCATCACTGTTACCTTTGAGAGGTGTAGCAGGTATCTCTATTCCACCGAGTTTTAAATTTTTGTGAGAATCCGAATCAAATTCGTGACTGTCCTGCCCAAGTCCGGTTTTTACTTTCATTGGTAATTCATCCTTTTAAAATCGCCTTGGCGATTAAGAGATCTTCTTGATGTGTGATTTTAATATTATCTTTGTTGCCTTTTAAAATATGGACATTTGATATTTTTTCCACAATACTTGCTTCATCAGTGCCAGTGATATTCTGAGCTCTGGCCCTTTCCAAACCCTTTTGTAATAATTTTTTTTCAAAAGTTTGAGGAGTTTGGGCTTGCCAAATTTTATCCCTGTCTAAAGTAGATTGGACTATACCGTCTTGTACCGTTTTTAAAGTATTGGTCGCAGGGTAAGCAGTTAATATAGCATTTTGCTCCTGGCATTTTCTTATATTTTTGCTGATAATGTCTGGACTGACAAAAGGTCTTACTCCATCATGCACAAGAACAATCTCGCTTTTAGAGGCTAAATTTTGAAAACCTTTGTAGACAGATTCCTGGCGTGTAGACCCACCGGAGACGATTTTGTATTTTCCTCTGTCAGCAAAAGGAGGGATTGAATTCAATAGATGTTCAGAGTCAAGATAATCTTCGTGGATTACAATAATGATTTCATCTACGTAATCATTCCTGAAAAATTTTTCTAAAGTGTAGTATAAAATGGGATAATCATTAAGCTGCAGAAATTGTTTGGGCAGGCTGGAGTTCATCCGGCTACCCTTACCTCCGGCAACAATTATTGCACTATTCATTGAACACCTATTATTTTATAAACATTGCATCGCCGTAACTGAATAAACGATATTCGTTCTCTATGGCTTCTTCATAGCATTCAAAAATAAAATCATATCCAGCAAAAGCTGCTACAAGCATCAAAAGAGTTGATTCTGGTTGATGAAAATTTGTTATCAAGCCATCTATCATGTTGAAATCATAAGGAGGATAAATAAATTCATCGGTCCAGCCTCTATCAGGAGCAATATCAAAATTTTCTACTTTTACAGATTCTAGAGCCCTTACTACAGAAGTACCTACTGCAATAATTCTACGACCTTCATCTTTGGCTTTGTTTAAAGTTTGCGCTGCTTCAGGATCGATTTCGTAATATTCGGAGTCCATTCTATGGCGTGAGAGATCTTCTACACTAACAGGATTAAAAGTTCCTAACCCGATATGAAGGATTATTTTTTGTATATCTACTCCTATATCCTCTATTTCGTCCAGTAGATCTTCAGTAAAATGTAAGCCCGACGTTGGTGCAGCTACAGATCCACGTTCTTCGGCGTAGACTGTTTGATATCTATCTTTATCTTCCTCTTCAGGTTCCCGGTCTATGTAAGGAGGAAGAGGGATTTCACCTCTTTCATCGATTATGTCATATAATTCTTCCTGCGTTACATCTTTAAAACGGACTACCCGGCCTCCTGAGACAGTATTATCAACAACGTCACAGATAATATCATCTGTTATTGCAAGCTTATTTCCAATTCGAACTTTACGGGCCGGATTAACTGAAACCTCCCAAAGATTTTCTGAGAGTTCTCTTAATAATAATAATTCAACCTCAGCACCGGTTCTACGTTTATGGGCATAAATTCGTGCTGGATATACTTTAGTTTTATTTAAAACGAGTACATCACCCTCTCTGAGATAATCGACTATATCTTTGAAAATACGATGTTCAATTTCCTGCTCTTCTCTATCTACTACCATCATATTGGATTCATCGCGTTTTTCTGCTGGATATTCTGCGATTAGCTCCTCTGGGTACTCATATTTAAATTCTGATAATTTCATAGGATTAACTCCTTTTTAAAATATGTTTGTCTATTTATTTTGTCAATTTTCTTTTAGATAGCGTCTTGTCTTAGGCGTTACAATTCTACCTTGCGCAGTTCTTTGCAGGTATCCTTCCTGAATAAGGTAAGGTTCATAAACATCTTCAATCGTGGCTTTATCTTCAGCAACTGCAACTGCTAGACTCTTTAATCCAACTGGTCCTCCTTCAAATTTTTCTGTAATGGTTTTTAAAATAGTTCGATCCATTTCGTCTAGTCCTGCTTCATCAATATCTAGCATCTGTAGGGATTCTTGAGCTACTCTTTCGTTTATTTTACCATCAGCTTTGACCTGGGCATAATCTCGAGTCCTTTTTAAAATTCTATTGGCGATTCTGGGCGTGCCTCTTGCTCGCTGAGCTATTTCCATAGCACCATTTTCGTCTATTTTAATCTGTAAAATCTCAGCAGCTCGAAGTACAATTTTGTAAAGATCTTGAGGTTGATAATAATTCATCCTTAAGATCACCCCGAACCTTTCTCGCATAGGTGAGGTTAATTTACCCAGGCGGGTTGTAGCACCAACAAGAGTAAAATTTTCAAGATCAAGTTGTATGCTTCTGGCACTGGGACCTTGATCAATCACAATATCAATAAAATAATCTTCCATTGCAGAATAAAGATATTCTTCTACAATATTATTCATACGGTGGATTTCATCTATAAAAAAGACATCTTTATAAGATAGATTGGTTAATATACCTGCTAGATCTCCAGCTTTTTCAATAACAGGACCAGAGGACGTTTTGATCTGGACATTTAATTCTTTGGCAATAATGTGAGCAAGTGTCGTTTTGCCCAAACCGGGAGGTCCAAAAAGTAAAACGTGGTCCAAATCTTCTTTCCTTTCACGGGCTGCCTTAATGTATATTTTTAATTTTTCGACTACTTTTTTTTGTCCGATGAATTCAGACAGAGAAGTAGGACGAATGCTTTTTTGTAAATTTTTATCTTCTTCCAGTTCTTTCGGATTAGTTTCTTTTGAGCGCAATATTTTTCTCGAAATATTTTATGATTTAATCATTAGTTCAAAGGAAGGTCATTCCTGAATATAATCTGGTGCAGGTAATAAAGTATAACCTACAACCGAAGTCCTAGTTGATCTTAATTTCCCTTAGACTATAGTCTGGATTAATCAACCTCAATTATCTCACTTCTGTCCTTGCCTACAGAAATATGGGAAATTGTTACTCCCAGATAGTTTTGGATAAAGTCCAGATAATTTTTTGCATTTTGCGGTAAGTTTTTGTACTCGCTGACTCCAGTAACTGAATCTTCCCAGCCCGGAAAAGTCTTATATTCAGGAGTAACTTCACCAAGATTTACTTTAGGATATCGCCCTTCTTTGTAACCTGTACAAACTTTGATTTCATCCATTTCATCAAGAATGTCCAGCTTTGTGATCACTATTGAAGTAAAGCCGTTGACTTTGTAGGCATAGTCTGCCAATTCTAAATCCAACCATCCGCATCTACGTTTTCTATTTGTAGTTGCTCCAAATTCATTGCCTTTTTCTCGCAGAAAGTCGCCGATTTCTCCTCTTAATTCTGTAGGAAAAGGTCCTTTACCGACTCTTGTTAAATAGGCTTTGAGTATCCCATAATTTTTACTGATCTGAAAAGGGTTTATCCCCAGCCCGCTCATTACATTACCAGCAGTGGTATTTGAGGAGGTTACATAGGGATAGCTGCCTAGGTCGACATCTAACATTGTGCCCTGAGCCCCTTCTATTAAAATCTCTTTACCCTCAGAAATGGAATCATGTATGAAATTAATAGTATCATCAACATAGTCTGTGATTTTTTGTGCACAGTTTTTAAACTTTTGTAATTGGGCAAAAATATCATCTAAATCTTGGTCTTCTAAGATCCCTTGTTTTCTGTAGAGTGCTATATCTTGATTCAACTTTTCTTCTACCTGGGGATAATTTTTTAGATCAGAAGCTCGAATTCCTTCTCTTTTAATTTTGTCAGTATAACAGGGACCAATTCCTTTTTTAGTTGTACCAATAGCATTTTCCCCTCTCTGGCGTTCATAAGCTGCATCAAGAATTTTATGTATGGGAGTAACTATGTGAGCCTGCTGCGAAATATGAATGCGATCCTCTAGATTTTTAACTCCTTTTGAACTTAATGTATTAATCTCATCAACTACCCCAATTGGGTCAATTACCATCCCATTACCTAGAATACACTCTCTATTGTCTCTAATTATACCACTGGGTAATTGATGAAGTATGGTTTCTTCCCCTTCAACACAGATTGTATGTCCGGCATTGGCTCCACCCTGATATCGTGCTACTACATCTGCATTTTCACTCTGGATATCGATGAATTTACCCTTACCTTCATCGCCCCATTGTGCTCCTATGACTGCTTGTACTGACATAAAAAACTCCTTTTAAATGTAAAATGCTCCCTAGAAAGTAATTAGGGAGCATATATGTTATATTTTATTATTCACAAATTATTTGTTTGGCTAATTAGGAAGATTTTAGTTTTCTCTTCCATGCTATCAAGATAGGACCAGCTACATAAATACTTGAAAAGGTTCCTGTTATTACCCCTATTATCATAGCATAGGCGAAGATTTTTACCTCACCAAAGGCAAAGGAAAGAACCACCACTACAACAAAAGTAGTCAGTGATGTAATAATTGTTCTACTAATAACTTGGTTGATACTATCGTCAATCAAATCTTTCATTGTAAAAGTACGACTGGTTTTCATATTTTCGCGTATTCGGTCATAAAGTACTATCGTATCATTTAAGGAATAACCAACAATTGTTAAAAAGGCTGCAATTGTAGAAATTGATATTTGAAATTGAGCAAATGAGAAAATAGCCAGGGTAAAGAGAACGTCGTGTACTAAGGCTGCCACTGCTCCCAGTGCAAAATAATATTTAAACCGGAAGGCAATATAAATAGCAATGGCTATTAAAGCTGAGATAATAGCCATGATAGCATCCTGGCGTAATTCTTCACCAATTTGAGGTCCAACACCTTTGGTCTCCAAATTCTTAAAATTGGGATCTACCGAGGCTAGAGCCTGGTTAACTTTATTTTTTAAGCCACCTTCCTGGGAATATTCAGGTAGCCGAATTAAATACTCATTCTTCCTATTAGTCTGTTGAACTACACTTTTTTGAACGCCCTTACTTTCCAGTGCATCTCTGATTTGATTTGCATTAACTTCTCTTTGAAATTTAATCTGAGCTAGAGTTCCGCCTGTAAAGTCAATAGAATAGTTTAATCCTCGAACGAACAGAAGGGAAATAATTCCTATCACAATTACAGTTAAAGAAATACCAACCGCTCTTGTACTATAATCCGTGAATTTAAAATGTGTATCTTTTAAAAATTGCATTTGTTATACCTACTTTTTATATACTAAGTTCTTGTTTGACTTCTTTAGAAGTTGAATAGTTATAAATGGTTCTGGTAACAAAAATAGCAGTAAAGAAACTTGCAATCACACCCGCTAATAATGTTACTGCAAATCCCTTCACAGGGCCAGTACCAAATTGCATCAAGATAAAGGAGGTAATGATTGTGGTAAAGTTTGCGTCCCAAATAGCGGTAAAGGCACTGCTGTAACCACTATCAATGGCAGATTTAACAGTTTTACCTTTCGCGAGCTCTTCACGAATCCTTTCAAATATTAAAACATTATTATCTACTGAAATACCAACGGTTAAAATCAGTCCAGCTACACCAGGGAGTGTTAATGTCGCTCCAAAATAAGCCAATACTGCCATAACAATGAATAGGTTTAAAATAAGTGCAAAATCTGCTATAAGCCCTGATTTTTTGTAGTAAATTCCCATAAAGATTATTACCAGAATAAAACTGATAATGATCAATTTTACTCCAATATCAACAGCAGCCTGTCCCAGTGTAGGACCAACTGTTCTTTCGCTGATTATATCTACTGGTGCAGGTAGAGCACCTGCCCGAAGTACAATTGCTATGTCTTTGGCTTCCTGCATATCATCAAAACCTTCGATCATGGTGCGCCCACTTGAGATCTTATTTTTAATATTGGGAGCCATATAGACATTATTATCAAGTACTATTCCCATGCGTCTTCCTACATTAGAACCGGTTAATTGGGCAAATTCTTTAGCTCCACGATTATTCATAGTCATATTCACGATAGGCTGACCCGCTGCACCACGACTACCCCCAAGACTGGCTTGAGCGCCCGTTACATAGGTACCTTTTAAGTCTGCTTCTTTGTTGAGATGATATAAAAGATAAAATTCTCTGGTTTCACCACTCCTTAGAGTTCTTGTCTCAGGTTCAGGCGACCAATAAAAGGCGGAATTATAGGGGATTAAATTTTGAACTGCCTCTTTCTGTAGTATTTGTTCTACGTGATATTTGTTTTTCTTAGGTACCATTATCATACCCTGTTGAGAATTACGTAAAAGAGATGAAAATGGCTTTTCCTTCATCATCTCTTTATCAACAACAGCAGCAGTAGAAGTATCTTTTTGTCCAGAATCTTCTTCTTGCCCACCAATTCCTAAGACTTCGTCAACATCGACAGTTGTGTCTTGTGCCTCTTTTATCTCAGCTGTCGAATCTTCTGAGGCCGATTCAGTAGTATCTCCTTGAATAGAATCAAGTTGTGACACTTCACCAGATTTCAGATATCTATCAATTGATTGTATGAGAGATTGGGTAACCTGCGGATCTTTCATTAATTTGAATTCCAAATTAGCCGTTCTTTGTAGTAATTGGCGTGCTCTTTCAGGATCTTCAATTCCAGCCAGTTCTACAATAATTCTATTACTACCCTGTTTTTGAATAACGGGTTCAGAAACTCCAAATTGGTTAACTCTGTTTCTAATTTTTTCTAAAGCTCGGCTCCGTGCATCTTTGGCTTCCTGTCTCAACTTATCAAATATGGCACTATTTTTATACCCATAATCACTAAAATATTTAGCCAGTTTTATATTATTCTGTTTTACTTGTTTTTCAAAAGCGTCAATAAATTGCACTTCAGTCTGGTTACTGGCCTTTTTTGCAGCTTGAATTGCCTGGTTTAAACTTGCATCCTTATTCGATGCCAGGTTACCTACGAGAGTGGGCACATCCATCTCAAGCGTAAGATGCATTCCCCCCTGAAGATCTAAACCAAGATGGAGAGCACGGCTTTTATACTTATCCAGCTGGCCCTTTCTCCTGAGAGTTTCTTTTTCTTGTTCTGACATTGTAGCATAAGCAAAACTCCAATATAAGGAATACCCGGATAAGAGTATGACCACCGCAATAATGATAAATCTAACCTTTGTTTTCTTGAACATTTATTCTACCTCTCACCATTTTCTTAAAAAACACAAAATTGCCGTAAAATTTAAACGATACACCCCCTTAAAGTCAACGAAAAATAAATTAAATTTAAAGTACAATATTAATTAAATAAAATGTAGTGTGAATTTAATTCATAATATTAAAGTAAGCATGAGGGTTCTAAAAAGCCTAGTGGAACGGAGTAAAAAAGTGTTTACACTGTAATGGAAGGAATTTTCGTGAATTAGTTAACAAAAAAAATGAATTTCAAATTACTAGGATTAAAGGGTAAATATTATTATACGGTTGCGTAATTTATTCACTTTTAGTATAGATTATATTTATTTTTGAAACAACTTTATCATTTTTTTTAACAATAATTGGGTATTTTTGACCTCTGCCCTCAGTGGAATATTTAGTCCAAAGATCTTTTTTTCTGACCCAATAATTACGATCTTCACCTGTATTGTGTTCTGTTGGAGGAACATAACCTTTGATATTAACAGATAATTCATCACCATGTACATTTTGGGAATATACATTAACTACTTTGAATTTCGAATCAGGATGAAGATAGATGGAGGAGTCTTCCGAATACACTTTTCTATGGTTATCATTCTTTATTACAAAATGATAGCTAGGCTTACCTGCATCTTTGATTCGAAGAGTTATATTTGATAAAATATTAGAATCCCTCTTAAGCGTGATTCTGGTATTTGTATTGATAATATAATTTTTTTGGTAATCCTGTTCTGAACCGATATGTTCTATATCCACAGAAAGCCCTTTTTCATAATTTGAGATAACATTGGTGATTTCAATACTATCTCCCTGGTTAATATAAAGCGTATCTTGTGATTGCACACAAACTGGTCGTTCCCCATTAATGGATATATGTAAATATTGAATTTTAGGGCTACTTACTTCCACAGCTGGAAATTCAGGTTTAATATCCATTATATCAAGAAATCCGTTAATCGCGTAATTATGATATTTGATCTTCTTTTTTAAATCTTTAATATTTTTGGAAGCTTCAATTCCAAAAGCAGGAATTTTGTATTCAGTTAGGGCGTAATAGGTAGCAGATCTTTTCATTTCGGAACTATACTGTGACCCCTCTGTAAATGTTTCTGTATTCATGAAGGATAGATGGTGTTTAGGATTGTCTATTTGGGTATTGGCTTTTTTGATCACTTTCTGGGCCATTTTTTTCAAATTTATAGTATCATTATTATGAATATATCTCCGTGTATCTGCTATTATAGACTGACCAAATCTCTGGGGGTTACGTCCGGGGCCTACTCTTTTTTTGGAATAAAATCCCCAGCCATCATGCAAATTCAATAAGATATCGGCTTCCTCCATTAAACCGATTATAATTTCAACAATTTTATCTTCATAATTCTGATTGCTGTGCTCTTGTTCGGAATTGATAAAACGGCGGTTCATATCAAAATTAATAGCACGTTTATTTTTGATAATGGAATGAAAGTTAGTTCTGGGAACTACGATTAAGTTTCCTTGCTCCAGGCTTAGCTCAGAGTATAACTCGGCTGAACGAAACCCACCCGGTTCATCTCCCTGAATCCCACCTAGAATCAAAGCTGTATTTCCATCCTGTTCACCATAAATTTTATAAATATTCAGTTCCTGTACAGTGTTTTTAAAATAAGTTTTGTGTTCACGAGAGGGACGTCCCCATAAGAGGACTAAAAATAAAGAAGTAATACCAAGATATTTAATAAATCTGATTATTGCCACCATTCTTCATTTATGATTTTAAAATTACCTGGTTGACCTTGTATTGTTAACTGTTTTGTGCCATAGTCCTGGTATACATCTGATTTATATTCTTGATTAAAGCTAACTTTCCAGATAAATTTCTGATCCGATTCTATTTTGAGAGTTCCAATGTCGATGCTGATTGTTTTGGCTTGTTCAAACTTTTCTTTTTTATCTTGATACCATCCCTGTCTGGTAAAATCAGAAGTTTCAAAATTTTTATCATAATAGTTTATATATTTGTCAATCTTTTGATTCGCCCAGGAATTTTTCCAATTATGAATAAATTGTTCAAGTGAATCTCTTATATTTTGACGTTTTTCTCTACTAAAATCTTCTTCAATTATCTTCCATTCCAGTGCCTTATTTGGACTTAGCAATAAAGACTTTGTACCGGTTGAAAAGAATTTTGGACAGCGATATTTCTGCCTAAAGATAATTTTGAGATTATCATTTTTTCTGGTCGCCTGAATCTCTCTGATCTCAACATCTATCCAGGAATATAATCTTTCGATTCGCTTTTTTCTTTCTGCAAAATCTGTATAAGATAAATTGTAAGAAGTAAAATTATTTTTTGAATAATTGGTTAAATATTGATCAAGATGCCCTGATTCCCAGCTATCAGCCCATTGACTAGCAAAAGTTCGCCCATATTCTTGGATCTCTTTGGCACTATTGTTTATTAATGAATCGGATTTGATTTTCCAGCCTGTCCTCTGCCGATTGAGGTATAATTTTGTAGATCCTGAGAGTAAATTATTATCCGTTATACTGGTAAAATTAAAATTGGTGTAAAGTTTATTGTTTTCTAAACCAAAATTAAAATTACCAAGATTGTGTTTTATATTTTTGTATTGTTGAAACCACTTTATATTTGAAGGGGGATACTTTGGAATTGTGTCGAGATAAAAATTTTTCAGGTTGCTACTCTGTTCCACATTTTTAATCCATCGAAAGGCAAATTTTTTTACTTTTGTTTGCCAGTTGTGTGATTTCTGAATAGGTTTGAAATCTTCCTGAATAATATTCCAGTTTTGATTGTTTTTTTGTAATGTTAGGGTCTTCATACCTAAAGAATAGAATTTTGGAGTTATATATTTTTGGTTGAATTTGATTTTAGCTTCATAATCTGTGGATAAAACTGCAATTTGCGAAGGTTCGATTTTTTTCCAGGAGGTCTGTCTATCTATTTTCTTCTTACTCTTTATGTACTCTTTGAGATTTTTACTTTGATGAAAGTTGGGGGAGTAATATTCTTCATATTTACTAAAATCCCCTTCTTCCCAGTCCTTACTCCAGGTATTGATCCATTGTGTCCAATTGTCTAAATTGTGATTGTATTTTTTCTTAGAATATCTCTTTAATGTATCAAAAATAGCAATGTAAGTGTTCTCTAGATCAACATATTTTTTATAAACTTCGATAATGCTGTGGTTCTCAAGAGAAATACATCCTTCAGTTTGTCTTGGTTCTAGTTTTTCATTCCGCCCATGGATCCAAATATTAGATCCGCCGTATCCATTTAGGTCGTCTATGCTATTAGGATAATTTAGAACAAGCGCAAGAGGGCCATAAATTTTAGGTAGATTCTCTCCTTCTATCTTATCTGTGAGTCGGTATACGCCCTCAGGGGTTTTTTTGTCGCCTTCTTTTCTCTTATCCCCTCTTCGTTGGCCGGTACTAGCCTGGATTGAATCCAGAGTGGTTATATGTCCGGGAGAATTACTCTGGATTACATAAAACATTTGACTGGCCTTATCAACTATAAAAATTGGTTGGGTGCTGTCCGCTGAAATGTTATATAAACCTGCAAATTTTTTAGGATAGGAATAAGAGACTAACATCACTGTTAGGATTAATAGGCTGATTATTTTTTTCAAAACTTCTCCAATCTATAATTTTCAGACTTGATAAATTAGTTAATCTAATCTTATTTAGAAAGTATTTTAGTAATAAAGTCAGTGATTAATAGTTCCATCCTTCAGTCAATTATTATCGTTTCTAAAATATAAAATCAGTCCATAAAAGTAAACATTTTTTAATTATGTTTTTAAAAACTCGTATGAATTAGTTATTATGATTGAATGAGTCTTCTAAAATTTTAAAAAGAAAAATTTGACTAGATCATCCTGCCTGACTCAAAAAAACTGATTTTTTTGCAAAGAAAAGCGATAACTTCAGAAATTCAATTAATTTAAATTCAACTTTTCAAGAAGCCAGGAATAGTTCAGGCCCAAATAAAAAAAGGCCCCTATCAAGGGACCTTTTTGAAAAGAATATCGGTGTTTATTTCTACTGCCCAATCTCATTTAATTTATCTTCGAGCACTTTATCAAACATCTTATCCAGGTGAGTCTTCTTGATTTTCCACTGTCCTCCGATTTTTAAAGCAGGCAATTTATCTTTGTGTAATAATCTGTACACTGTTTGGGGTTTCATATTGAGATAATCGGCAGTTTCCTTTATATCCATTATATCACCAGACATATTCCCCCCTATAATTAAGAATTATCAATTTTCAAAGAGCATCAGAAAGAACATTACCTACTTTTTAACCACCCTGAAAAAGCGATAGAACTACCTGAGGAGAGGAATTGGCCTGGGTCATTGAGGATACTGAAGTTTGTTGCAATATCTTGAGTTTGGAAACTTGCATCTGTTGATTTGCAAAGTCGGCATCTTCTATACTACTTCTCACTGCTTCGGTATTGGTAATATTATTTTGCAGTGATTGGGACTTTGAATCCAAGCGCACTTTATATTCTCCGACATCCTGAATATAAGAGGACATTTTATTTATAGCCTCGGATGTGGTTTGGATGGCTGTACTTGCTCCGTGCTGAGTAGAAAGATCAATCTGATCCAGACTTAATGCATTTGAATCTACATTCTGTAATGATACTTTGAGTTCATCATTGGCACGTTCACCGGTATGGAATTTGCCTTCAAAAGTGCCATCTAACAGTTGCTTCCCGTTGAATACAGTCTCATTTACAGTATCATCCACTTCGCTTATCAAGGCTTCGACCTGTACGTCAATAGCCTTACGTTGAGAGGATGAAAGGGAATAGTCGGCTGCTTGAGTAGCTTTTTCTTTGATTGTCTGGAGTAAATCCATAACATTTTCATAACCACCTTCAGCAATGTTTAGAATTTTATCAGCATTTTCAACATTATTAAGAGCCATGTCTAGACCTTTTTTACGGCGCTTAAGAGAATTGGCCAGGTGGTATCCAGCCGGGTCTTCAGCAGAAGAGTTGATCCTTTTACCTGTAGCTAGTTTGTTCTGGTGATCCAGCAATTTTTCATTCGTATTTAACAAAGATTCACGCGCTTTCCTCGCCTGAATATTGGCATTAATACGCATTAAAGAACTCATCTTAAACCTCCTTGTTTAAAAAAATTGATTGGCATCCTTGCCAATAGTTAACATTTCTTCTAACCCAAATAACCTCGCTTCTATTTTAATTATCGATAAATTTTTAATCAACTTTAACACTATTTTGTAAAAAACCTGAAAAAAATATAAAAATAATGAATTCTATATATATTTTTTAAAAAGTGAGTAAAAGAACACAAAAGAATGGAAAAATGTATATTAAATATAATAAATCAGTTAAAATACGTACCAGTCTAATGTAATTATTGAAAAGGAATAGTAATATTTCAGAATTGATTTTTCCTTGAATTAGTAATTATAAATCTTACTTAAAATTCTTTAAAACAGGCTGATTTAGGTACTATTCAACTATCAATTTCGGACGTATGACTCTTTTGTTTTTAGATTGACTGGATAAAGATTCATGTATTCGATTGAACTCCTTATATCTCGGTGGCAAAGTATATTTACAACAGATTTAATTGAAATCCGATGTAGTTATTAGTTTCTTTTCAAATTAATTATAATTTGCTCTGAACGAGTCTG
>Ga0102941_1000318_pt1 | contig 22099 bp, 22 predicted proteins | sample SalPonR2_C_D2_MG_FD_79281 | JGI IMG/M metagenome (GOLD analysis project Ga0102941, IMG submission 79281) | Salt pond soil microbial communities from South San Francisco under conditions of wetland restoration - Salt Pond MetaG R2_C_D2_MG | ecosystem: Environmental > Aquatic > Marine > Intertidal... | reverse complement strand
CATTGGTCCCCGCGACATGGATGGCGGGCGGAATGCGGGTTTCGGGATGGTCCAGGGCATCCAGGATCCGCCACATGCGATCCAGGACCAGGTCGATGACCTTGGGGTGGAGAGACATCATCCGCTCGAGGAGTGCATCTGATCGGGGCGTGGTCATGGACAGGGTCGCCTGAACAAGGAACCGAAGCGCGCGCCGCAAAATGCGGATGCCTCCGGCGGCCATATTTGAAGGATAAAGATGGGACGTAGCGGGTTTGGATCAGGCCGGTTTTGCCGTGTCGGCCGGGGCTGGTGTCGCGGTCGGTTCGCCGCCGACGGGTGAAGTGTCCTGGGGGTCGGGTGCAGGCAGATCGCCGATGACCGCGGGGGGCAGGCCGGTCAGCATGCGGATGATCTTGATCAGTTCGTCGCGCATCTTTCCCCGCGGCGTCACGCAGTCAAGCATCCCGTGATCCAGCAGGTATTCGGCGCGCTGAAACCCTTCGGGCAGTTTCTCGCGGATGGTCTGTTCGATCACCCGCGGGCCTGCGAAACAGATCAGGGCATTGGGTTCGGCGATCTGCACATCCCCCAGCATCGCGTAGGAGGCCGTGACCCCGCCCGTGGTGGGGTGGGTCAGAACGACGATATAGGGAAGCCCTGCTTCCTTGAGCATCTGGACCGCTACCGTTGTGCGCGGCATCTGCATCAGGCTCAGGATGCCCTCTTGCATGCGCGCGCCACCGGCGGCGGAAAACAGGATCAGCGGGCGTTTCAGCGCCACGGCGCGTTCAGCCGCCGCGATGATGGCGTTTCCGACATACATGCCCATGGAGCCGGCCATGAACGAGAAATCCTGCGCAACGGCCACGATCGGCGTGCGCCCCATATCGCCTTCGGCGACCAGCATCGCCTCGGCCTCGCCGGTGGATTTCTGGGCTGCGCGCAGCCGGTCCGGATAGCGTTTCTGGTCACGGAACTTCAGCGGGTCATCAATCGGTTTGGGAACCTTGATCTCGGAAAAGATGCCGCCATCGAACAGCGCCTCGAACCGGGCGCGCGGGGTGATCGCCATGTGATGCCCGCAATTGGTGCAGACATGCAGCGATTCGACCAATTCGCGGTGGAACAGCATGGTTCCGCATTCGTCGCATTTGGACCAAAGGTTTTCCGGCACGTCGCGGCGCGAGAAGATCGAGTTGATCCGGGGGCGGACGTAGTTCGTGATCCAGTTCATCAGGTGGGTCCGGGGTTGTTCCTCAGGCTTCGAAATATGGGGCTTGGGCGGGAAATGCAATCACCGCCGGGTGACGGCAAATCGGATCGCGGCCCAGGTCAGGGTGGTGATCACCATGTCGAGCATCAGCATCGGTCGGAGCTCGGACGCGCCCATATCGGCCATTGGAACGGTGAAAAGGGACAGGCCCGACAACGGCCCATCCATCGCCACGAACAAGATCGCCACCGTGTTGTTGGCAAAATGAAAGCCCCATGCCGCGCCGATCGACCCGGTTTGGGCGGTCAGGTCCGCGGCGAGAATTGCGAACAGAAAGACCGCGGCGACCATCACCCATGCGGTGTCGCCCATCAGGGCGGGTTGGTAGTGCAACATGGCGAACAGGGCCGACGGCAGGACCATCCAGATCACAGGCGAAGAGAACCGTGCGGCCAGTTGCTGCTGAAGATAGCCGCGAAACAGAACCTCTTCGGCGCCGGTCTGGATGAAGATGCCCACCAGCGCCAGCGGCAGGAACGACGCCCAGATCGGCAGGCCAAGTGACTGGCTGGGCGTCAGGTTCGACGGGATCAGCTGCGTCAGGCCATAGACGCAGCCACAAATCGCGGCGGCCACGAGGAAATGCCGCACCGCAACGGGGATGGGTCCGACAAGCGACAGCGCACTGCGCCTGTGCAGGATCCGGGCCGCGACCAGCGGGCCCACGCCCATGCCGACGAAGGTCGCCAGAACCAGAAGCGTCGAGGTCGGTGTTGCGGCCGTTGCCATGCGCTCCATCCACGCATTCGCACCCGCGAACCCACTGGTCGCAATCAGGATCCCGTAAAGGGCAACGATGCCAAGCGCGTAGATCAGCGCAATGACGACCAGGCCCAGAAAGACGCGCCAAAGCGCGGGCCGCGCCCGGGCGGGCGCCACGAAATCGGCGTGAGCGGTGTACTGCATCGGGCCTGCCTGTTGCGGCTTGATTGTTGGGCAATACTCTAGGGGCATGCGACGACCGGGGCAATCACGCTTGTCTGACCCCGGCCCGGCGTCTATTCCGGTGCAAACCGTTGAGTTCGAGAGACGCCAGGGAGGGCGCCGACATGCTGAAGGGCAACCTAGATAAATCCAAACTGCCAAGCCGCCATGTGACCGAAGGCCCCTCGCGGGCGCCGCATCGGTCCTATTTCTACGCGATGGGGCTGAGCGATGAGGAAATCCATCAGCCCTTTATCGGCGTTGCCACCTGCTGGAACGAAGCTGCGCCCTGCAACATCTCGCTGAACCGTCAGGCGCAGTCGGTGAAGATGGGCGTGAAACATGCAAACGGCACACCGCGCGAATTCACCACGATCACCGTCACCGACGGGATCGCGATGGGGCACGAGGGGATGCGGTCCTCGCTGGCGTCACGCGACGCGATTGCCGATACGGTCGAGCTGACGATGCGCGGCCATTGCTACGACGCGCTGGTCGGTCTGGCCGGCTGCGACAAGTCGCTGCCGGGAATGATGATGGCAATGGTCCGCCTCAACGTGCCGTCGGTGTTCATCTATGGCGGGTCGATCCTGCCGGGCCGTCTGGACGGCAAGGACATCACCGTTCAGGACGTCTTCGAAGCCGTGGGCCAGCACCAGGCCGGAAACCTGAGCGACGAGGCGCTGGCCGTGATCGAGCGCGTCGCCTGCCCCTCGGCCGGTGCATGCGGCGGCCAGTTCACCGCCAACACCATGGCCTGCGTGTCCGAGGCCATCGGGCTTGCGCTGCCGAACTCCTCGGGCGCGCCCGCGCCTTACGAAAGCCGCGATCAATACGGTGTCGCCTCGGGCGAGGCGGTGATGAACCTTCTGGAAAAGGGAATCCGGGCGCGGGATATCGTGACGCGCAAATCGCTCGAGAACGCGGCGCGGATCGTGGCCTGCACGGGCGGGTCCACCAACGCCGGTCTGCACCTGCCCGCGATTGCCCATGAGGCGGGGATCGACTTCGACCTGTTTGACGTCTGCGATATCTTCCACGACACGCCCTATTTCGTCGATATGAAGCCCGGCGGCCAATACGTGGCCAAGGATCTCTACGAGGCGGGCGGCGTGCCCGTGGTGATGAACGAACTGCGCAAGGCCGGTCTGATCCACGAGGACTGCATGACCGCCACGGGCCGCGTGATGGGCGAGGAACTGGACCTGATCCAGCGCGAAGCCGATGGCAAGGTGATCCATTCGGTCGCGGCGCCGCTGACCGAAACCGGCGGCGTTGTCGGCCTCAAGGGCAATCTGGCCACTGAGGGTGCGATCGTGAAGGTTGCGGGTATCGCGCCCGAACACCAGGTCTTCACCGGCCCCGCCCGGGTGTTCGAATGCGAAGAGGATGCCTTTGAGGCGGTCAAGGAACGCGCCTACAAGGAAGGCGAGGTCATCGTCATCCGCAACGAGGGGCCAAAAGGCGGCCCCGGCATGCGCGAGATGCTGGCCACGACCTCGGCCCTGTCCGGGCAGGGCATGGGCAAGAAGGTGGCGTTGATCACCGACGGCCGGTTCTCGGGGGCGACGCGGGGGTTCTGCGTCGGCCATGTGGGACCCGAGGCCGCGGTGGGCGGACCCATCGGTCTGCTGAAAGATGGCGACATGATCACCATCAACGCGATCACCGGCGAGCTGTCCGTGGCGCTGAGCGAGGCTGAGCTTGCCGAGCGCAAGGCGGCCTGGGCCGGCCCGCGCGAGACGATCTACGAAACCGGCGCCCTGTGGAAATACGCGCAGCTTGTCGGGCCTGCCGTGAAAGGCGCAACCACCCATCCGGGCGGCACCAAGGAGAAGCATGTCTACGCTGACATCTAGGACGTTGCGGTGGGCCGTCCTCGGGGCGGCCTGCCTGACCCTTGCCGCATGTGGTGGTGGCCGTTTCGGCGGCATCGGCGGCGGTGCGCGGGAACCTGCCCCTGTTCAGGTCTCGGTCACTGCGGGATCGGTGGTTGTGGTCGGCCCCGACGGCTATTGCGTGGATCCAACGGCGACCCGTGAGCAAGGCGATACCGCCTTTGTCTTGCTGGGGAATTGCGCCGCGATTTCCAATTCGCGCACCGCGGGACAGCCGCAGACCCCTGCGGTTCTGACCGCTGCGATTTCCGCACCATCCGATGGCGGCAGCCTTGCCGACAGCGTGACCGAACTGGACGGCTTCTTTCGTTCCGAGGCAGGGCTTGCCTTGTTGAGCCGCAGCGGCGAGGCCGGAACAGTGACCATTCTGGACACGGCGGTAGAAGGTGAGCTCTTCTTCCTTCACGCCCAGGACATCAGCGAAAACGCCATTGAAGGCGTTCAGCCGGAATACTGGCGCGCCTATCTGGATGTGGGCAACAGGATCGCAACCCTTTCGGTTCTGACGCTGGAGGACCGGACCCTGAGTGAAGCCGAAAGCCTGAGCACCCTGCGCGCTTTCGCCAACGCGGTGCGCAATGCCAACCTGGGCCTGCCCGTCGCGACGGATGTGGCCCCTGCCGCCGCGCCGGCGCAATCAAGGCCCGAGACTTTGCCCCTGGGGCAACCTCGGCTCTTTAACGTGGGGTTGTTTCGGAGAATATTGGGGTAGGCGGATCGGACCATGCGCAGCGGATGTGAGATATGGCTGGTTCGTCAATGCGTAAGAGGATGCAAAGACATCCCGTGATACGGGGCTTGGGGCTGTGGTGATCGGGGGGTCTGGCCCTGGCCGCGACCATCGGAGGGCAGATATGGGGTATGAGATGCCGGAGTTTCTGAATCGTTTGGGTCTGGCCCAATCGCTGAAACGCTGGACCCGCGCCTTGCAGGTGCCGGGAAGCATCTTGACCCGTGATCTCAAGGCGATGCATCGCGACATGCGCGCGACCCGCGACCGTATCGACGCGCTGGCCGCGACAGCCCGGACCGAGCTTTTGACAAGGGTGACCGGCCAAGACGGCATCGAGCGGCCGGACCAGTGCGACTGGGCCGTACGCCCCGGCCCGTGGAGCACTGCCATCCGGCCGGCCGGGCATGTGGATGTCGGGTCGCCTTTCGTGATCGGCAGCGGTGTGACGCTGTTTCATGACGCCGTGCGGTCGGATCTGAGCGTGCGGCAGGTCAGGGCGCACTCGGGCCTGGTCGGGCCGAAATTCGGCCTGGTGCTGGAGGTGTACCGGTTCGACGGGTCGTTCGTGTCCCTGGTGCAGGATTTGCCGGCTGCAGCGCTGGAGGGTCTGACGCTGAACCATTTCATCGCGGTTCATCTGCAGGTGACCCGTGAACAGCCGCTGGAGATCTACGCACGGCTGAACGTGCAGCATGGTCCGAACCACGAACAGGTGGTGCGGCAGTTCTCGTTCGAGGGCGATCGCGGCCTGGCGGAATTCGACCTCGCCTATACCAAGATCAATGAAAAACGCCTCGAAAAGGCATGGCTGGACCTGATCCTGGAGGGGCCCGAGATGAACCGGGTCGAAATCCAGGACATGGTCTTGCTGCGCGCCCCGCGCGCGGATTTCTGAAGGAGACGGCTGCATGGAGGACGAAACGCTGATCCGGGTGCGTCTGAGCGGCGGACGTTACGAGGGCATTCTGACCACCGGCACCCCCGCCGGGGTCGAGGCGGTGCATGAAGGCAGTGTTGTCGCCGTGGCGACCCTTGCGGCCGATGATCTGCGCCCTGACACCTACCGGATCGCCCTTGATCTGCCGGCGCATCTTATCGGCGAGGGGGTTCATGTGGTCAACATCCGCTCGGCCGGGTCGGGCGCGGTGCTGGACCGGGTCACGTTGATGGCCGGTGCCGAACTTGACGAAGACATCCGGGCAGAACTTGCCCTGCTGCGCGACGAGCTGGAAATGTTGAAACGTGCCTTCCGTCGTCATTGCGCCGAGGCTGCCGGCGGCTGATCGATGACCGGAATGTGGGCGCGGGCGCGCGGTTCCGATCCAGGCCATCTCGGCTGCCGATGGTGCAGGCGGGTGCGGGTTGCGGATCGTGCGCCAAGGGTTTCGGGACGCGGGTTGTCCGGATGGGGCGGGAGCCTCCGGCGGGGATATTTTTGAAACAGAGAAGACCGGTGACGCCGCGTTCGGGGTGACAGGATGCGGCGTGTTTGATTACCTGCGCGTCACCGAGGGAGGCTTTCATGACCGACACTGCGTATCCGCATCTTTTGGCGCCGCTGGACCTGGGATTCACCACGTTGAAGAACCGCGTGCTGATGGGATCCATGCATACCGGCCTCGAAGAGACGAAGGACTGGCCCCGGGTAGCGGCGTTCTATGCGGAACGGGCGCGGGGCGGGGTGGCCTTGATCGTGACCGGCGGCATGGCGCCCAACAAGGAAGGCGGTGTGTTTCCGGGGGCGGCAGGGCTGTTCACGGACCGCGATGTGGCGAACCACAAGGTCGTGACAGATGCCGTGCATGAGGCCGATGGCAAGATCGCGATGCAGATCCTGCATGCGGGACGCTACGCGTATTCGCCCGATTGTGTGGGCCCGTCACCGGTGAAATCCCCGATTTCGCCATTTCCGCCGCGGGAACTGGACGAGGACGGAATCGAAAAACAGATCGGCGATATGGTCGTGGCGGCCCAGCGTGCGCGCCAGGCCGGGTATGACGGCGTGGAAATCATGGGGAGCGAGGGGTATTTCCTCAACCAGTTCCTTGTGACCCACACCAACAAGCGGACCGATCGCTGGGGCGGGTCCTACGAGAACCGGATGCGCTTGCCGGTTGAGGTCGTGCGTCGCGTGCGTCAGGCCGTTGGGGATGACTTCATCATCATCTATCGGTTGAGCATGATAGACTTGGTGCCCGGCGGATCGACCCATGACGAGGTCGTGCAGCTGGCACAGGCGGTCGAGGCGGCGGGCGCGACCATTCTGAATACCGGCATCGGCTGGCATGAGGCGCGGATCCCCACCATTGCGACAAGCGTGCCGCGAAAGGGGTTTGCCTGGGTCACGAAGAAGCTGATGGGAAAGGTTGGCATCCCGGTCATCACATCGAACCGCATCAATATGCCGGACGTGGCCGAAGAGGTTCTGGCGGAGGGCTGCGCAGACATGGTTTCGATGGCGCGCCCGTTTCTTGCGGATGCGCATTTCGTACAAAAGGCGGCCGAGGGGCGCGCCGATGAGATCGCGCCCTGCATCGCATGCAACCAGGCCTGCCTCGATCATACGTTTTCCGGCAAGTTGACCTCATGCCTGGTCAATCCCCGAGCCTGCCACGAGACCGAGCTGCGCTATGAGCCGTCAAGCGCACCGAAACGCATTGCGATCGTGGGTGCCGGTGCGGCTGGCATGGCGGCGGCGATGGTGGCGGCAGAGCGGGGCCACCGGGTCGTGCTGTTCGACAAGTCGGGTCAGGTCGGCGGGCAGCTGAACATGGCCAAGGAAGTTCCAGGCAAGGAGGAGTTCGTGGGCCTGGTCGATTGGTTCGCGACCATGATGGCGCGGCGGCAGATCGATCTGCGCCTGGGCCACGCCCCCGAGGTGGCGGACCTGCTCGGGTTCGACGAGGTCATCGTGGCGACCGGCGTCAGACCGCGTGATCCCGGGATCAAAGGGCAGGATGGCCCGAACGTGTTGAGCTACATCGATGTGCTGGCCGGCAAGGCGCAGGTGGGGCGGCGGGTGGCGATCATCGGGGCTGGCGGGATCGGCTTCGACGTGGCCGAGTACCTGAGCCATGATGGGGAAAGCCTGACCGAGAACCCCGATCTGTGGCGCAAGGAATGGGGCGTGGCCGATCCGCAGGCCCATCGCGGCGGTCTTGCGCCCGAGGGGCCGCAGCCGCACCCGTCCCCGCGCGAGATCGTGCTGCTGCAACGCAAGGCCGAGAAACCCGGCAAGCGCTTGGGCAAGACCACTGGCTGGATCCACCGCGCGAGTCTGAAGATGAAGGGCGTAAAGATGGTGACCGGCGTGACCTACGAAAAGATCGACGCCGACGGCCTGCATGTGAGCTTTGGCGAGAGTCGGGACAATCCAGCGCTGATCGCGGTCGATACCGTGGTTCTATGTGCCGGTCAGGTGGTCGAGCGTAGCCTGGCGGATCAACTGGCCGAGGCAGGGATCACGGCCCATGTGATCGGTGGGGCGGATGTGGCGGCTGAACTGGATGCCAAACGCGCGATTGATCAGGGCAGTCGGCTTGCCGCAGCGCTGTGAGGGCATTTTGACAGACCACTGACGGCGTTCACCGGATAGCGTTCCTGATCGTCCTGCCGGCCGAAATTCCATGTTCAGCCTGCGGCAAAGGGGGCTCTGCCCCCTCGGCTTCGCCTCACCCCCGGGATATTTGTGAAACGGAGAAAACGGCAAGACCGTTCTCGGAATATCCGGCCTTGTGTATCAAGCGCACCAAGACAAGTGGCTCCCTACGTGCCTTGTTTCGCCAGGTTTCGCCCATGCAAGACAGGACCATGGACACCGCGCTTTTGGCGCTCAGGCGGCTTGCGGCGGCAGGGCTGGCGCGGTGCGCAGGCGGGATGTGGCTGGCCGACGGACCGGTGCGTGGGCGCAACAGGTTCATCCGCTTTCGGCAGGACCAGGTGCTGCCGTCCGCCAGCAAGACCCCCGATCGGGGCAGCGGACGGTCGGTTGATGACTTTTGACATTTTGGCAAAGCCTGACGAATTCCAATCCGTCCCGAGACGCAGAGATCGTTGATCGGGTAGCGACCGAGCGACCGGGCAAGGGTCGGAGGCATTCCCAACCAGTGAATGTGCGTCAGCAGCAGGGATCGAGGCCTTCCGGCCCGGACCGAGAAGGTCAGCGCCTGTTGTGAAATGGCAGGTATTTGGCGTCGCCACAGTTGTTCAGCACGCACCAAACATGCCGAACATGTCGGCACGGAAACGCAAACCACCCGCATCCGAGCGCAGGAAGGTGCGCCCGAACTGACACGGCCCGATCTCAAGTCGTGAGGTTCAACCTTGCCGCGCTGGAAGGCTCATCGGTGATCGGCTTGTCGCGCAATTGGATCACTTCGCCCAGAGTGAAAGACAAGGCCCCCTACTCCGATCTCTGCTCGCCTGGCACCGCGGGATGGTCCGGCCCCCAGACGGCCGCCGCATCCCGGGCGACAAGGCGCCCTTGCAATGCGTTCAGCCGTGACAGTGCAACTACCCGATCCCCTGTTTCGGCCAGCGCCTTGTCGAAGGCCCGCCGAACCGAGCGCGGCCGCCAAGGCAGCGCAGCTGCCGCGACCCAGGCGCGCAACTCGGGTGGCAGCCGGTCGAAGTCTCGCATCGGGTCCTCCTTCCGACGCTTGAGCTTGAGGCTGGTCTGGCCGCGATTGCCGCGCATCAGACCGCCGCCTCCGGATCGTCGACGGGATCGAGCACGAGCACGAACCGCGTCTCGCCCGTGCCCTCGATGGGTGGCGAGCGGTGCAGCAGCCCGGAGCGAGGGCTTTCGGGCCAGAGCGTGCCGCGCAGCAGGATCGGGGCACCGGTCGGCACCGTGAAGACGCGGCGCGGCTCGGCCCCGTCCGCCCCGATGCCGTATTGCGTGCCGGTGCCACGGTAGGTGCAGACAAGGCGCGCCGTGACGGCGTCGATGTGAAAGCGGCGGCAGGCGTTTGTCGTGACCACGTCAAGACGCAGGCGCAGCCAGCGGGCCTGCATCAGCCCTGCGAAGATGTCGGCGAGCGCCGCGATGTCATCGACAAGGCGGTCGCGCTCGGGTCCTTCGGGTGTGCCCGAGGCGTCGCAGATCGCGACAGACGCCTCGCGCACGGCCTCGGGCCGCAAGATCACCCGTGCCGCAGGCAAGACCTCTGGGTCAAGGCCGTCGATCCACGACTGGAACCCCGACAAGGGCTGGCGCCGCCAGATCGCGGCGGGGCAGTCGGGCCGATGCAGCGCCGAGAGCCCCTCGGGCGTGTCCGCTACGCCGATGGTGGCGTCGCGAACGACCTCGTGGACGAGACCGTCAGTGCGCATGCTCGGCCTCGGCCGCAAGCAGAAGCAGCGATTGCGGCTGACCGCCCAGATCGACCCGGTCCACGATCTCCAGCGTGTCGGCATCGACCATGACGACCTGCCCTGCGGCGGGGTCGGAGACGGCCACGCGGTGACCGGCGACCGCCATCATCGGCCGGACCACGCCCCGCTCCATCGAATAGGGTCCCGTCACGCCCTCCGCTTCGCCCAGGATGCGCCCCGTGAGCGCCGAGAACCGGACGAGCCGCCCGTCGGCCAGCATCGCGAAACCCTCCATGCCCGTCTCGTCGAGCGCCCATGCCATCCGCGCGGAAGGAAACTCAGCAAAGACGAAATCGCCCGTCTCCGAGGAAGGATCGAAGATCGCCATGTGCGTCGCGCCCCAGTTGCCAACAAGCGCCATGGTGTCGCGCGGGCCAAGAAGCTGGCGGATCATGCCCTCGGCAGGCACCTCCTCTGGGTAAGCGACGAACCGGCCCGCGGGGGGCGTGAGCGAGGTATCGAAAATGGCGACGCCATCTTCACAGCCGACCGCAACATAACCGCCGGTCTTGCCCTCGCCATGAAGGTTCGGGCAGTCGACGCGGGAAATCTCCGTACCGTCAGGGCCAAGGACGGCCAGAACGTCGGGCAGACCCTCGCCTTCGGGGGCCACGGTCGCAATGGTGAACCCGCCGACCGGCACGGCCACGCCATGATGCGGCGCGCCCGTCTCGATCGTCATGATCGGCGCAAGATCGCCCGCGGCCGCGGCGGACGCGTCATGCAGCGTCGCGGCACCCGATCCGTCCCAGAACACCGCGACCCGGGCCGCGTCCATGTTGAAATGCACCGGCCGTTCGCCGGTCGCCGTTGCGGGCAGGAGCGCGGGTGCCTGCAGGACCGTCGCGGCGTGGTCGCCGTGGTCTTCCTCGATCACGCCGGTATCCAGCAGCTGCACCTGCCCGGCATCGCGGCTTACGGCCCAGGCATGGCGGCCATCCGGCCCGAGATAGAGCCGCGCGGGCGAGGCCACGTCGACGCTCGTGGGGGCCGTGTCGCCGTCGGCATCGATTACATGGATCTGCGCGGCCCCGGCATCGGCCACGATCAGTCGGTAGCCCAGTTCGTGGGCCTGCGCGATGGGGGGCGCGGCGAGCGCAAGGGCAGTGGTGAGCATCAGGATCTGTTTCATGGGTCTGTCCTCAGGCTGCAGCCTGGCGGCGCCAGGCGGGGAAGGGATCGGGCAGGTCGGGGAGCGCGTCCGGCCCGGGCGCGAGGTGTTCGGGCAGCAGGCAGGCATCAAGACGGGACTTCAGGCGCGGCCAGTCGATGCCCGCGCCGATGAACACGATCTCCTGCCGCCGGTCGCCCCAGGGGTCTGCCCAATGCTGCGTGATGTAGGCGCGTGCGCTTTCGTGTTCGGGCCAGCGGTCTTGCGGGACCGAGGCCCACCAAGTCCCCAGCGGCTTGACCGAGGACAGCGCCCCGGCAAGCGAGAACTCGGCCACCCATTCGGGGCGCGTCGCGATCCAGAAATGTCCCTTGGCGCGGATCACGCCGGGCATGTCGCCATTCAGGACAGCGAGGATCTTTTCGGGCTCAAAGGGTCGCCGTGCGCGATAAACGTAGGACGCTACACCGTATTCCTCGGTTTCGGGCACGTGGTCGGCGAAACCGTAAAGCTCCTTGGCCCACATCGGATGCTCGTGAGCTTTCTCGAAATCGAACAGGCTCGTGTCGAGGATCGCTTCTGCGGCAACATCTGAATGGTTGGTCTCGATGATCCGTGCGTCGGCGTTCAGGCTGCGGATGATCTTGCGCGCCGCGTCAACCTGATGCGGCTCGGCATCGGCGACCTTGTTCAGGATCACCACGTCGGCGAATTCGATCTGCTCCACCAGAAGGTTCACCAGCGTCCGATCATCCTCCTCGCCCAATGTCTCGCCCCGGTCGCGCAGGAAATCGTGGCTGGAGTAGTCGCGAAGGAGGTTCACGGCGTCGACGACCGTCACCATCGTGTCAAGCCGCGCGACATCCGACAGGCTGTCGCCGGCCTCGTCACGGAAATCGAAGGTGGCGGCGACGGGGAGCGGCTCGGAAATACCGGTGGACTCGATCAGCAGGTAGTCGAAACGCCCTTCGGCAGCCAGCCTGCGCACCTCCTGCAAGAGATCGTCGCGGAGCGTGCAGCAGATGCAGCCGTTCGACATTTCGACCAGCGTTTCGTCGGTGCGCGACAGTGCGCCTTCGGCCCGGACAAGATCGGCGTCGATGTTTACCTCGGACATGTCGTTCACGATCACCGCCACGCGCCGGCCCTCGCGATTGTTCAGGACGCGGTTCAGCAGCGTCGTTTTGCCAGCCCCGAGGAAGCCGGACAGAACGGTCACGGGAAGGCGCGGGTCTTTGGTCATTTTGGGGATACTCCAATTCAAAAAATGCAGCGCGGCACGTCCTTGCCGAGTGGTTTCGGCTGCATGCCGTCAGCCCAACTCGCATGTCTGTTATGTTATATTGTAACAACCTTCAAGGGTGTCGCCGCGTGTTCATCCGCGTCTTCAGCCAGCAGGCGACCCCCGGTGGTGCAGATCAACACGGTGATAGGGAAACTCGGCCACCGTGCCGTCCCGGGCCACGCGCACAAAGCGCCCGCGCTCTTGGCGCAGGAAGGGAGCGAACATGTCCAACTATTCTGTTGAGGTTTTTAGGAACTCGCTGGCGGCGGTTGTGATTTCGTAACCTGGCACAAGGACATTGATTTCTTATACAATATTATCCTGAAGGACCTGATATTGCGAAAGCAATTTCGCTACGGAACGTCCCGGCCTTATGCCGCCAAGGTCAAATTTTGTTTCCCTTGCCAGAGCCTCAGACCTATCCGCCAATGCCACTTGCTGCCTTTTCTCGGCTGGGGCTCTTTTTCAAGACAGCGTCTGCCCACAGCCCCGCTGTGAAGCCGTCCATAAAATGGCGACCCAGAACAGCCAGGGCCTGACAAGCAAATCGGTCAAAGCCTGAGGTGCCTGACCCAAGAGCAGCCGGTCCAGACCATGCTGCGCCGCCCAGTTCTCAATCTAGAGACAAGCGATCGAAGTGGCTGCAATCGCGAGAAAAGTGGTGATTGCTCTGACACCATTCCGCATTTGGCAGAACATGGTGTCAGGGTCGGTCAAGCGGGCGCCCACCCAAGCCGTTCCCGCAGGGGCAAGGCGAGATCAAACCGGTCGGCGAAGCGTTCCTTGGGATCAGCCCTTCAGCCGCCGGTTCCGTGCGGCCAGCAGTTTCAGGCGCAGCGCGTTCAACTGGATAAAGCCCTGTGCGTCGGTCTGGTCATACGCACCTGCGTCTTCTTCGAACGTCACATGAGCCTCGGAATAAAGCGAGTGATCCGACCAGCGCGCCACAGTGCGGGCCGAGCCCTTGTAGAGCTTGATGCGAACCGTGCCGGTGACATGCTCTTGCGACCGGTCGATCAGGGCCTGCAGCATCTCCCGTTCGGGTGAGAACCAGAACCCGTTGTAGATCAGTTCCGCATACCTGGGCATGATCGAATCCTTCAGGTGGCCGGCACCGGAATCGAGCGTGATCTGTTCGATGCCGCGATGCGCCTCCAGCAGGACCGTGCCGCCGGGTGTCTCGTAGACACCGCGGGATTTCATGCCGACAAACCGGTTTTCCACCAGGTCCAGGCGGCCAACGCCGTGCTTGCCACCCAACTCGTTCAGCCGGGTCAGGATCGTGGCAGGCGACATGGCCTCGCCGTTGATGGCGACGGCGTCACCCTTTTCAAAGGTGATTTCGACCATTTCCGGTGTATCGGGTGCGTCCTCGGGGTGGACAGTGCGCTGATATACGTAGTCGGGTGCCTCTTCGCCCGGATTTTCCAGGACCTTGCCCTCGGACGAGGTGTGCAGAAGGTTCGCATCGACGCTGAATGGCGCTTCGCCGCGCTTGTCCTTGGCGATCGGGATCTGGTTCGCCTCGGCAAATTCCAGCAGCTTGGTGCGGCTGCTCAGATCCCACTCCCGCCAGGGTGCGATCACCTTGATCTCGGGGTTGAGCGCATAGGCGCTGAGTTCGAACCGCACCTGGTCGTTCCCCTTGCCGGTTGCGCCGTGGCTGACCGCATCCGCGCCGGTCATGGCGGCGATTTCCACCAGCCGTTTCGAGATCAGCGGCCGCGCGATCGAGGTGCCAAGCAGGTAAAGCCCTTCGTAGAGGGCATTGGCACGGAACATCGGAAACACGAAGTCCCGGACGAATTCCTCGCGCAGGTCCTCGATATAGATGTTTTCCGGCTTGATCCCCAGAAGCTCGGCCTTTTTCCGGGCCGGGTCGAGTTCTTCGCCCTGGCCCAGATCGGCGGTGAAGGTCACGACCTCGCAGCCATATTCGGTCTGCAGCCATTTGAGGATGATCGAGGTGTCGAGGCCGCCGGAATAGGCAAGCACAACCTTCTTTGGCGCAGACATGGGTGAACTCCGAGATGCATGGTTGACCGACGGCGCGATACCGGGTTTTCAGGGGCGGGGCAAGCGATCGGAGGGGTCAATGGATTACGGGTATCAGGTTTTGCGCCACACGGTGCAGCAGGTTTTTGGAAATCTGGGGCAAGCCGCGCGCCTGACGCTGCCGCTGGTCATCATTCCAACAGCGTTTTTTCTGCTGACAAACCCCGTGGTCTTCACGGGCAACCAGATGGGCCAGCAGCCTGTGGATCCGCAATCGATCAGTTGGGGCCTGCTGCTGATCGGATTGCTCATGTCGCTTCTGTGTTGGTGCTGGGCCGCCGTGGTCTGGCACCGTTTCGTCCTGCTGGAGGAATACGCCGATGGGTTTCTGCCCCGCTGGCGAGGCGACCGCGTGTTCAGCTACCTGGGAAAGGCGTTGGTGGTCGGTCTCCTGGTCATTGGGGCGTCGCTGTTGATGGGGATTGGCATCGGCATTGTTCTCGCTGCCGTTCCGGTGCCGGCTGTGGGCATTATTCTGGGCTTTGGTCTCATATTCGGCGTGTCCTGGATTGCGACGCGGGTGGGGCTGATCCTGCCGGCGGCGGCAATCGGGGCTCCGCTGAAAGTGGGGGAAAGCTGGGATGCGACGGCGCCCGTTTCGGCACAGATCATCCTGCCGATCTTCGTGATCGCGATCGTGGGCGCGCTGGCCTCGCAGGTGATGATCCTGATCTTCGGCGCGACGATGCTTGGCGCGATTGCGTCAGTCGCGGTCAGCTGGCTGCAACTGCTGGTCAACCTGGCCCTCATGACGACGCTTTACGGCAATCTTGTCGAGGGGCGGCAATTGAACTGATGCTGGACAGGGGCGCGGCGATCGGGCAGGGCAAGGCCCATGAATGATTTTGCCAATGACGCCTGGGCGGCGACCCGCGCCTTGCGAGACCTGTTCCCGCCGACCCCGTTGCAGCGGAATGCCCATCTGTCCGACAGGTTCGGCGCGGATATCTGGCTCAAGCGCGAAGACCTGAGCCCCGTGCGGTCGTACAAGTTGCGCGGTGCTTTCAATGCAATGCGCAAGGTGCGCGCCACCCAGCCGGACGCCGACCGTTTCGTGTGCGCAAGTGCCGGAAACCACGCGCAGGGCGTGGCGTTTGTATGCGCGCATTTCGGGGTCAAGGGACGGATCTACATGCCCGTCACCACGCCGGAACAGAAGATCCTCAAGACAAAGACCTTTGGTGGCGACGCGATCGAGATCGAACTGGTTGGCGATTTCTTCGACGAGACCCTGGCCGCGGCCAAGACCCATTGCGCGGCGTCAGGGGCGCATTTCCTGTCACCCTTCGATGATCCCGATGTGATCGAGGGGCAGGCCTCCGTCGCGGTGGAAATGATCGAAGAAATGGGGCGCGCGCCCGACAGGCTGATCCTGCCGGTGGGGGGCGGGGGGCTGTCGGCTGGCATGATGTCATTTCTGGAGGCCATCGGGGCAGAAACCCATGTGACGCTGGTAGAACCCGCAGGCGGCGCCAGCCTGAGTGCCGCGTTGCGCACCGGTGCGCCGCAGACCATCCCGATCACCGATACCTTCGTGGATGGCGCCGCCGTTGCGCGGATCGGCGACCGCACGTTCGAGGTGTTACGACGCGTCGCGCCCATCGATGTGAAGATCGCGCCGGAAAACCGGATCTGCGTGACAATCCAGGAGATGTTGAACCTCGAGGGCATCGTGCTGGAACCGGCAGGTGCCCTGTCCATCGATGTACTGGAAGAGATGCGTGACGAGATTGCGGGGCAGACCGTGGTCTGCGTCACCTCGGGCGGGAATTTCGATTTCGAACGCCTGCCGGAGGTCAAGGAGCGCGCACAGAACTGGCAGGGCTTGAAGAAGTATTTTATCCTGCGCCTGCCGCAGCGGCCCGGCGCGTTGCGCGATTTCCTGGACCTGATGGGCCCTGACGACAACATCACCCGGTTTGAATACCTCAAGAAGAATTCGCGCAATTTCGGGTCGGTCCTGATCGGAATCGAATCGAAGGATGCCGGGAATTTCGCAGCGATGGAGGCACGCGTGACCGGGCGCGGCTTTGGGTTCCGCGACATCACGCAAGATGAAGTTCTGGCTGATTTCCTGATCTGAGGGGCTGCCTCAGGCCGCTGTCAATTCGGGAACCTTTTCCGCGGCCGACGCGAGAGATTGGGAAAAGCACGAAGAAATTGCCGAAACATCAGGTATGTGCCCCGATTTTGCGGCCTGCTCGGCGGTGTCGCACATCGCGGCCAACGCCACAAAACCCAGATTGGCGGCGCTGCCACGCAAGCAATGGAAATCCGCTGCGCGCGCTGCTGACGGATCAGCCACAAGCCCGTTCAGGTGTTCGCTGATCTCGGACACGAAGAGAAAGGCGACATCGGCAAAGTCCTCCTCACCGATATCGGTGCGCAGTTCAGTCAGGCGGTCCCAATCGATCAGCATGGCCCAAGTCTCTCCAGGTTCCTGCACCGGGAGTAGGACCTGGCCGTTAACGAAGCGTTGCCTGTCTCGACCAGATCGATAGGATTTTCCGGTTCATGTCCCGTTAAGCGTTCGAATGCCATGCAGGGGCCCGACTCGGAGATGGACGCAGGCGCTGATGCAACACACCCAAACCTCGCTGCTGACGGCATTGGTTGAACCTGTGGGTCCGAAACCGGCTGCGCCGGAATGTGTTCTGGTCGTCGATGACAGTCATGCGCAGCGGCGGATGCTGGCCGCGCTTCTCAGGAAATGGGGGCATGAGGTCGTCGATTGCGACAACGCGGTCGATGCATTGCTGATCGCACAGGATCCGGCGATTGGCCTGATCATAAGCGACTGGATGATGCCGGGCATGAACGGTCTGGAATTCTGCCGCGCGCTGCGGGCCTCTCGCCGGGAAGGGTACGCCTATTTTCTCCTGCTGACCTCCAATTCCGAAAGGAACGCACTCGCCGAAGGGCTGGAGGCGGGGGCCGACGATTTCCTGAACAAGCCCGTGCGTGCCCCGGAATTGCGTGCGCGGCTTCAGGCGGGGGCCCGTATTGTCGCCATGCAGCGCGAGGTGGTGGAAAAGAACCGGCTTCTGACCTCGGCGCTGGGTGAGATCAGGTCGCTTTACGCAGCCCTCGACCAGGACCTGGATGAGGCCAAACGCCTTCAGCATGAACAGATGCAGGATTGGTTTCGCAGATTTGGGAATTTCGAGGTGTCGCTTTGGCTCAAGGCCTCCGGGCCGGTCGGGGGCGACATGATGGGGTGTTTTCCGGTCAATACGGACGTCATCGGCGCGTTCAGCCTGGACGTGTCGGGGCATGGCGTGGCCTCGGCCATGATCGCGGCGCGGGTGGCTGGTATTCTCAGCGCCGCGACCCCGGATCAGAACATCGCGCTTGCCCGGCGCGAGGATGGAAGCCTTTGCGCCCTGTCGCCGGACATGGCGGCGGCACGCCTGAACAAGATGATCCTCAGGGAACTGAGGGGTGATCGCTATTTCACGATGTGTCTTGGATTTCTGAACCGCACGAATGGCAGGATGCGCCTGGTTCAGGCGGGGCATCCCTATCCGATGATGCTGCGCGCCGACGGAGAGGTCGATATCCTGGGCGCGGGCGGTTTGCCGATCGGGTTGGTGGCCGAGGCACGGTATTCCAGTTTCGACATCACCCTGAACCCCGGTGATCGGTTGCTGATCTATTCGGACGGGTTGACCGAATGCCCAAATCCCGAAGGGGAATGGCTTGACGAAGACGGGTTGTCACGTCTGATGCAGGGTGCCCGCCATCTGCATGGCCCTGATTTTCTGGACGCCCTGAACAAGGGGCTGTTGGATTTTGCCGGTACCGATACGTTTCCCGATGATGCCTCGGCGCTGCTCATCGAATACACGGTGCCGGATGCGGCCTAGCGTCGGCGCCCGGCGATCACCTGTTGCACGAAGAACCGATCTCCCGAGACGGCAAGTTTTTCTGCCGCGACCGCCCAGGGAAGAAACACGGCCGAATGGCCGGGCTCGGTGGGGGCAGACCGCTTGAGGCCGATTCGAGCGGTGTAGATGTGGCAAAGCTTTTGCGCATGGAGGTCATATTCCGGCATGTAGGTGTATCGGTGAAACATACCCACGCGGCGCGGCGAATGGATGACGTAGCCGGTTTCTTCCATCACCTCTCGCGCCAGGGCAGTCAAAGGGGATTCGCCCGCATCGACACCCCCGCCGGGCAGTTGCAGTTCGGGCCATGGTCTTTCCTGGAACGTGGCAAGAATGCCGTCGCCCGCATCGATGATCGCGTAGACGCCGGCGCGCGGAGTGTATCTGCGCCCCGGTTCGGGACGATTTCCAAAACGGCGGTTCATGGCGCGCTCCTGTTGCTGCGTCCCTTCTGCCAGAGCGCGCGGCCGGTGAAAACCGCCCCTCTCGCCAAGGCGCGCTGGCTGGGCTAAGGGACGCGTATGACCGATCAAGACAAAGACGCCATTCGCGCCACGGCTGCCCGCGTTCTTCGCATCGAAGGTTCAGCCGTCACCGCCATGGCCGATGCGCTGCCCGCCGATTTCGAATCGGCGGTCGAAGCGGTGCTTGCGACCAAGGGCAGGGTGATCCTGTCGGGCATCGGCAAGTCGGGACATATCGCGCGAAAGATCAGCTCGACCTTCGCATCGACCGGGACGCCATCGGCCTTTGTTCATCCGGCCGAGGCAAGCCACGGCGACCTTGGCATGGTCACACCGGGTGATCTGACGATCCTGATCTCGAATTCCGGTGAAACGGCCGAACTGCGCGACATGGTCGCCCATGTGGCGCGGTTTCAGATCCCCATGATCGCGATCTCGGGCAAGCAGGACAGCACCTTGATGCGTGCCGCCGATTACCGGCTGGCCCTGCCCGATGCGCCCGAGGCCTGCGTGATCGGGATGGCGCCCACCACCTCGACGACCCTGACGCTGGCGCTGGGGGATGCCTTGGCCGTCGCAGCGATGGAGCGGCGCGGGTTCTTGCCCGAAAATTTCCGCACCTTCCATCCCGGCGGCAAGCTGGGCGCGCAACTGTCCAAGGTGGCGCAACTGATGCATTTTGGCGAGGCGCTGCCATTGGTGGATGTCGATGCACCGATGGCCGACACGCTGATCGTCATGAGCGAGAAAAGCTTTGGCATCGCCGGTGTCGTCGAAAACGGCCGGCTCGTCGGCGTGATTTCCGATGGCGATCTGCGGCGCAACATCGCCGATTTGATGGATCACACTGCCGGAAAGGTCGCCACGCGCAATCCGCGCGTCATCGGCGCCGATGATCTGGCGGCCGAGGCGATGGCCGTGATGTCGTCCAACCGCATCACTGCGCTGTTCGTGGTCGATCACGCCGGGCATCCCGTCGGCCTGCTGCATCTGCACGACTGCCTGCGCGCCGGTCTGGCCTGACAAGACCAAACGGCCCCGCCCTGGGGAAGGCGAGGCCGTGACGGGCGCTGGCGTTTTGGAGGCGGACCAGCGCCGGGGCAGGTGTGTTCACGTCAGCCGGTCCGGATCATTCCGCTGCCAGCATTGCGAAAATCTCGGCCGCGCGGGGAGAGTGGACACCATCACTGGTGACAACGGGTGCGCTTCGGTCCGAAACCGTCACATCAAGCGTCGGCGGAGATGCCAAAGCCGGGGCGGAGATGGAAGCGGTCAGCAGCGCGATAAGTGCAATACGTTTCATCTGCTTGTCCTTTCCAGGTCAAAGGGGGGCGAACCGTTCGGGTCCGTCATGACTGCTAGATGAGCGCTTTGCTGCCTCACTTCAATTCACGTAACGGGGACAAGTTGGGAAAGTTCGTGCATCTGCGCACAGCAATGACGCCGGATTGCACGCCTTACACGGTGGCGTGTCTTTTCCCCACGCTGTCGTGTTGAGAAACGCCGGTTTACCTTTCAGCCCAGGTAGTCTGCATCCGAGACGGGTTCGGCCCAATCGGCTGTTGCGCCGTTGTCGGCCTCCTGCACGGCGATATGAACCATGGCCGATCCGTCCGTCGCACCGTGCCAGTGGCGCTCACCCGGCGGGATCCAGACCACATCGCCGGGGCGGATCGTGTTCTTCACCTCTCCCTCGGTTTGCGCCCATCCTTCGCCTTCGATCACGAACAGCATCTGCCCAAGGGGATGCGTGTGCCAGTTTGTCCGTGCGCCAGGCTGAAATGTCACCCGGACCGATTGGGCGCGCGAGGGCTCGGTCGCCTTGTGCAACTGTTCCATCATCACGGTTCCGATGAAGTAGTCGGCGGGGGCCGGTCCGCTGGAAATCTGGGCCTTGGGCGTCACTTTCATCGGCATCTCCCGTGTGTCAGATCTGATAGTAATCGCGGTACCAGGCCACGAATTGCGCCACGCCGTCAGGCACCTGCGTTTGCGGTATGTAGCCCGTCAGGCTTTGCAGCAATGTCGCATCGGCCCATGTGGCCGGAACATCGCCCGGTTGCATGTCCATGAAGTTCTTGATGGCCTTTACCCCGGTGGCGTCCTCGATCGCTTCGATGAAATCCAGCAGGCGGACACTGTCGGAATTGCCGATATTCACGATCCGGAACGGCGCAACCGGGCTGAGGCTGTCGCCGTCCGGCACATCGGCAGGCGTTTCGGGGCGCACCGGCGCGGCATCGATCAGGCGCACGATGCCATCGACAAGATCAGTGACGAAGGTGAAATCGCGGCTCATGTCGCCATGGTTGTAGACGTCGATCGGATCGCCCGCGAGGATCGCCTTGGTGAACTTGAACGGCGCCATGTCGGGCCGCCCCCACGGGCCGTAGACCGTAAAGAACCGGAACATGGTGGTCGGAAGATCGTAGAGATGCGCATAGCTGTGCGCCATCGCCTCGTTCGCCTTCTTGGTGGCGGCATAGAACGACATCTGGGTATCTGCCTTGGCCGTCTCGGCATAGGGCATGACGGTATTCGCGCCAAACACCGACGAGGTCGAGGCCAGCAGCGAATGCGCGGGCGGGAACGCACGCATCGCCTCCAACAGGCGGAAGGTGCCGATCAGGTTGGCTTCGACATAACTTTCCGGGTTTTCGATGGAATAGCGGACACCGGCCTGCGCCGCGAGGTGGATCACGGCATCGGGGCGCTGATCAGCCATAAGGTCATGCAGAAGGCCTGGTTTTTCGATACGCTCGTTGACCGCGCGGAACCCGGGGGACTGCAGCAGCATCGACTGCCGCCGTTCCTTGAGCGCGACATCGTAGTAGTCGGTCATCGCATCCACGCCCGTCACCTGCCAGCCATCGGCCAGCAGCCGTGTGACAAGGTGATGCCCGATGAATCCCGCCGATCCGGTTACCAACGCCTTGCGCGTCATCCCATCTTCCTTTCGCATTAATCAGACGCCGGTCCCGACACCCATTTCCATGAACTGGCACACATTTCGTCCAGCGTCTTTTCGGTCCGAAAGCCCAGAACCTCGGCCGCCTTGTCGGCCTTGGCCACGTAAATCGGAACGTCACCCGGTCGCCGACCGGTGATGGT
>Ga0102941_1000317_pt1 | contig 22099 bp, 15 predicted proteins | sample SalPonR2_C_D2_MG_FD_79281 | JGI IMG/M metagenome (GOLD analysis project Ga0102941, IMG submission 79281) | Salt pond soil microbial communities from South San Francisco under conditions of wetland restoration - Salt Pond MetaG R2_C_D2_MG | ecosystem: Environmental > Aquatic > Marine > Intertidal... | reverse complement strand
CAGGCCAATAGGTTGAATTTTTGAGTTTAGTTACATCTTCTACTTCAATAATATGCACTTCATGACCATCTAGTTGTGAACTACCCAGATATTTAATATTCTCCGACTCATCTTGTAAATCTTTATAAAATTGAATAGGATTTAAATTCCGCTTATTTTTATTCCATTGACCTGTAACAGGATCCTTATTCCATTGGTAATCACCATCGTAAATGGTGACAAATTTTCGGCCCATTCTATTATTTTCACGCCGTAATTTGTATATTTTCTCTCCATTCTCAGTAGTCCACTTCTGATAAGATACACCTTGATTGGTTATTTTTTTAATATCCCGAATACCTTCCATTTGTTCATTATAACTGGTGATCATATTCTCTAATACCTTCGTAGCATTCATATCTTCGGCTACTATATTGACCGAAAAAAATATGAAAATGAAAATAGTGCCCATGGTTAAATATTTTCTCATCGCCGCCTCCTCTTTTTAATTCCTAAGATTCATCTTTTCCGTAGAATATTTATTTTAGTCTACACTTTTAATAACTATCAGATATAATAGTCATGATCTAGAAAAAATAATATATCTAGGAGTAATAATTTATCTATAGACAGGATGTACATTAGCCCATTCCTTCTATTTGCTTGTTTATGAGTTTATAAACTTATAACTATAAAGTCAAATATAATTAATTGGAAAATTATATATTTAGAGATCATTTTAGTCCCCAGGGTAATATCCAAATTTTAGTTGAAATATTTTATCATTTTTCATAGATATCTTATTTGTTCTTAGCTTCTATCTTTTGATAATTTTTAAAACTTTTTCATGTAAAGGACCTGTTTTGCTATAATTATTTACTTTTATTGTAATGTTTGAAGCGTTCTTATTAGATTTTCAAAACTCATTAGAAAATTTAATCCTAATTTTTCTCCAACTCAATTCTATTACTTCAATCTTAAAAAATGAAAGGGATATTAATCGCGAAAAAAAACAATTATTTAAGCAAAACACACTTCTTAACCTCTACAAATTCATCAGTTGCTATTCTATAGAAGTAAACTCCAGAAGCAACATCTGAGGCATTCCATTTGACCTTGTGATAACCGGGGTGTTTGCTGGAATTTACCAGGGTCTCTACTGGTTTACCATTTATATTATAGATCGTTATTTTAACATCTGAGACTTCCGGTAGACCGTATTTGATTGTAGTAGTTGGGTTGAATGGATTGGGATAGTTTTGATGTAATTTGAATTCCTGAAGTATAGTATTGTAGGCCTCAGATATACTCGTAGATTCTACCCCTCTGATCCCTAGAACACTTAAATGCGATATTTTTGCAAATACACTATTCTGATAATAATTATTTGTAGACTTCTCAATTCCGTCCGTACTATAATGTATGGAATCCTTTTGGTATTCGGTGTATATAAGTCTCAGGCTCTGTGGATCAAGGTCTAATTGTTCTAGCATTTCATCTTGATATACCATTCCTACCAACAAAGGCATCTCAAACTCATAATGTTCCTGTTGATTACCATTCACATACACATCAAATACAATAGCAGAAACTAAATCTTTTCTACCAAATGAAACTGCTTCTTGTTCGATATTAGCAAAATCAGGTATATTAACCCGGATTTGAATATTTTCATCAAGACTTCCAATAGGAAAATATAACATCGCACCATTATAAATATTCATAGGTTGTGGTAAGTCTCCTATAACCCATTTTTTACCTTCTTCAAAAGTAGTAATAGTTTCGTACCCTAGTGGAGAAGGTACTGCAATTTCAATTTGATTTATTGTTTCATCATTGGTTTTCTGTTGTGCTATCACCAATCCTAACTGCACTTTATCCTCAAGTTCGGCCTTAATAAGAGCAAACCCGGTTGTATCGATTGTCAAAATACCCTCATTACTAATGGAACCAAGATCTACTCCCTTCATTTCCCATTTATCAGCAGTTGTATCTACTACCCCGGAATTAGTTTTGTAAAAAAGATCAAATTCAATTTCACTATTTGTTTCTACAATTGTGTCTCTGGGGCTGATAATTAGGTTCTGATCCAGTTCCTTATTGGTTTGCTTGTAACTGTAATTCTGAGCAAAAGTTAAACTTAACAGGAAAAGGACTACTATTATTTCACGTATTAAATTTTTCATGCTCCCTCCTTTTTTAAAATAAATTTTAGTATGTCTAATTAATTTTATAGAATAATTCAACTTACTACGATTACTATTTTAATTGAATTCTTTGCTGATATTTATGTATTGGGATAGTATCTCAGAAAATTAAATGATAATTGAAGGGGTATACACACAATACTTGTAGAGCCGAAAGGAGTTATTAAATTTGATCCAGATTTTGAATTATAAGTAAATAAAGTAGATCTAAAATTCACGAACAATACCTCCTTAGATAATGACATACAAATATTTAACTATTTAATCAAATCTGATTTATAAGCCACCCAGTAACACTCTGGCCCCTTGTTGATTAACCCAGATTTGTGATACTAATAGTTATGGGTAATGGTGGAATTATTAATATACTCTTGACATAATCATGGATATGGGATAATATGAATTGAAAAGATGGTACTTGAATGACTAAATGTATGACCAGGAATAAGGAAATATCAAGAGTACCAAGGTCGAGAGAACAAGCTCGAATAGCTTATAATAAATTGAGTCGTTGGTATGATGTGATTGCTGGTTTTTTTGAGAAGGAACCTCGAGAACTTGCCTTACAGAAACTAAATGTTGCTGAAGGAGAGAAAGTTCTTGAAATTGGTTTTGGTACCGGCCACTCTATACTGGCTTTGGCACGCTCAGTTAACGAGTCAGGCAGAGTTTATGGAATTGATATATCGGATAGTATGGTTGATATCACTGAGCAGAGGATTGCTGAAGCAGGTCTGTCAGAGAGAGTAGATCTAAAGCGTGGCGATGCTACCCAACTTCCTTTTGAAACGGAAATTTTTAATGCGGTCTTTATGAGCTTTACCCTCGAATTGTTCGATACGCCAGAAATATCTATTGTTTTGAAGGAATGCAGACGAGTACTACAAAAAGGAGGACGAATTTGCATTGTAACACTTTCTAAGGAAAAGGCTGGATTAATTACCAAAATCTACGAGTGGTTGCATAATAAGCTACCCCGGTACGCTGACTGTCGTCCTATCTTCGTCCAAAGAGCACTGGATAAAGCCGGTTTTCAAATTATTGACAGCAAGGGAATCACTATTGGGGGACTTTTCATTGAAATTGCTGTAGCAAAGCAAACATAGAATAAGAATGATTTTATGTAGATTAGAATTTTTTATTGTATTTTATATTTTTGTCAGAATTTCGATGATATAATAGATCTGGTATCTGGTATAGAGAAATACTTTTTATAGCAAGCCTCCCTTATAGTTAGCAAATTTTCTTATTCTGGTTTGGGATATTTTTGCCTTTAGGAATATAATGAATTATTAAAATTTGCATGTGATAATAATCGTCTGGAGGGATTTATGGCTGAAGATCATCCTATTTCTTTTTTACTCACTTGAAAGGCTTTCTGTGGATTTTGCTTTAAAAGCATATCGATTTCTTTTTCTGTAAAGCCTTTATCTTTTAGAGCGGGTACTAATTTATTAAATATTGGAGTGTAGGATCTATAATCTCCACCCTTGGGCTCATCTGGAGCATAATATCCAGCATCGTGAGAGATTAATACTCGATTTAACAGATCTTTGTCTCTCATTTTGGAAAGCATCTTTACATAATTCTCTATGACGTCATTTTTGTTCCGTACTCCATCGAAGGATATCCAGGCACCTTTTTTTGCTGCTTTTATACGAGCTTCAGAATCTCCATTTTGCGCATGAACCCAAATAAAAGCCTGCGGTGAAACTCCTTCTTCTTCTAATATTTTTAATTGAGCCAAGGCTGGATCCTCAGAACCAGTATGAGAGGCTATAGTGAGACCGCTAGATAAGTGGGTTCTGGCTGCAGCCCTTATAAGCTTTTCATGAAGACCAGATAATAAACTGTCAGGTGAGACTGATATTTTTATAAATCCTGGTTTTACGTCTGTAGATTCAATTCCATTTTTCCATTCGTTGATCCACCGTTCAGCAAGTTGGTCAACAGATTCCTCAAAAGCATGTTTAGGAAGGTACTTATTATCAACTGCTCCATAGTAACCTGTGTTTGTAATAATATTGATATTCGTTTCTTTAAAAAGCTTTTTTAGAAGAACAGGATCACGACCAAGATAGGCAGGAGTACATTCTATTATGGTATTCAATCCTTTATCTTTCGCCTCCTCTAAGTAGGGTAGCACAGTATTTATTACTTCATTCCTCTTCCATCTGTGATAACCAGTGCTATCCGCTCCAATAAAATCAACTAGAACATGTTCATGTTCTAGTGTAGTGCCCATCTCTCCTGGGTGAATAGGACCAGAAACTGCCATAATATAGTTACTCTCAGATTGACAGCTTAGATTGAATATTAATAGAGGTATAATCAGGCCAATTATAAAATTTATATGTTTCTGACAACATCTTGTGAATTGTTTTATTATGTTATTCATAAATAATCCTTTATATTTATATCCTATAACTCCCATTTTATCAAATATTTCATTAATAATCAAATTAATTGAGGAGATTATAAACACGCATTTATTATATCACCTTGATTTGAATTATCGAAAGTATAGAAAGAGAAGAGATATAAGGTATAACATTAAAAAAAATATAAGTTTCCCTCGTTCCCAAATTTGATCTACCCCAAAGGTCACAGCGGACCCTAAGGAGGATGTCTATGACAGGAACGAAGTTGTAATGCAAGACATAAATAGTAAAAACTTAGTTTGGGAGAAATTTAGACAAAATCATATTAAAAAAATATTTCAACTTTAACATTTTACTTTTAAAATTAATTCTAAGAATAGGTTGAAATAGCAAATAATAAAATAATTCGAAACTCAGTTTCTTATTCATATACGTTACCCATCAGTGAGGTCCTCCCCAGTAGTCTCCTTGGGAGTCTCCCTGGGAGTCCTAAGTGACCTAAGTGACCTTGGTGACCTACGAGATAAGTGCAACTTAGTAGCGAGGGGAAAATTTCATCGATACTCTAGTACAATACTTTCTATATCAGACTATTTCAACATGATTTACTCCTTTTATTCTTACAAACCCATTTTCTATTAGGGGACTTTATTATATTCTTAATTGTATCAATATGTGATTTATATCACATAAACAAATTAATTATTTACTTTTACGGGTATTGTAATTACATTAATACAAGAAATAATCAGGATCTATTTTATCATTATTTCCTGATTAGGTATCTTTAGACAGCTATAGTAGTAAGATAAAATTTAATAATGAACTACTTAATACCTCGTAATACCTGTCACTGATTGTCTCTCCGAATACCTCTTATAAACTTCAGGGGAAAATATAGTGTACAAGTTAAGTAAATAAAATTTTAGAGTTTAATTCCTATTAATTTATGTATTTATTTGATTAATAACTTTTAATACTATTTATAAAAAAGGAGGGACAGGTATGGAAGACAATTTTTATTCCATAACGTTTTTAGTAATTTTTCTCTGTGTATTTCCCCTGTTATTCACAGTGGAATCTGCAGAATATGAGGTCAATGGTGCTCTCTATAATAGGTGGGAAGTTCCGCACGTTGCTGAGGATGGAGTAGTGGGTGTAGGTGAACATCCGGTTGTTCTTTATAATAGTGATGGTGAACAACTGGCAACCGGCAAAACGAGAGTGGATGCCATGTTCAGTCTAACATATGAAGGTGCTACTCCGATTGATCAGGAAAACACACAGGAAGGCCCCACAGAGTATAAGCTTGGTAATTCTTATCCCAACCCCTTCAATCCTAAAACTACTATCAAGTTTGAATCTCCGGATAATACAGATGCAAACATCTCTGTCTATAATATATTAGGCCAGAAAGTCATGCACACACAGGAACGTATCAGTCGCGGAACCAATGAAATCAAGGTCAATCTTAGCCAAGAACTTTCACAGGGCATATATTTACTGCATGTCTCGGGTGATGGGTTTAGTAAAACTGAAAAAATGACCTACGTGAGTAGAGGTATAAGCAGCGGAAGTCCAGGAATCACTGTTAAAACCACAGAACAAAATACTGACAAAAGTCGATCACTCAACAAGCAATCGGCTAACGTGGAAGAAAAATACCGTCTGGTCTTGGAAGAAACCGATGTTTTCCATAAAAAAGAAATTGAGATTCCTGCCAATCAGGATTACGATGCAGGAGAGATCGAGATTGCAAGGAAAAAGAGTTACTGGCAAGGTACAATAACCGGACAAGGAATTTATAAGGATAACTTAGAAAAATTTGAGTCCGGCTTCACAATGGAGGTAGTTAATTTTCCTGTGTTTGTATGGGAAAATGTTGATGGTAAGAACCTCGATATTTTTAATGGTTGGGCCAGAGCGCAATATATGCACCCTGGCTGGGCCTCGCTTGGCTGTGATTGGACCAGACAATTTACTGTTGAAACCCCTATGAATGCCGGCGAAATCGGAGGAGTTTTGGACTGGAGCAATGTTAGAGGTGATATAGATTGGGATTACGGTATTTATTATAGAGAAGAGCTTCGGCCTACCTACACGCATAGGCTCTGTGCTGGTGGGATTTGTGGAGACCCTGAGACGGATGAGACTTCTATTCTAGGCTTCGGGGGAGTATACGGCTCTTACTCATCGCCTGGCTTTCCTTTTTCAGGCCATGCTATCCAATTGGATTTTGTCAAGGATGGTGACATAATAAAGGTAAGTTTACCGGAAGAATATAAAGAAACCACTATGGAATATACCGGTGATGGTGGGGAAACTTTAACCCGCACAGTGCAATATAATATTACTGGAGAGCTTTACCGAGTCAACTGGGAAGAGCATGAGCTGAAGGAAGGTGAAATCGTAGAAACAGATGAGCATACCCGTAAAAAGATCGACCATGAAATAGAAGACCCTGATGGAGGCGATCCTATGGAACAGTTCGAAATGTATCTTGACGCCCAGTCGAAAATCGAAGCGCTGACAACCAGTGATCTCGAATTTTTCCGCGGTAAGCTGCGCATGAAAGTTAAAAATCTTTCTGCAGAACAACTAAAGATCAAAACCCCTATTGCAGTCACTGGTGTCCGTGGTACGGATTATGAAATGCAGGTCGATGATAGTACTACCACAGTAACAGTTTTTGAGGGCGAAGTAGAATTTTCCAAGCTCGATGGAACAGGAACAGTGACTGTCGGAGCGAATGAAAAATCAAACATGAAAGAAGGTGGAGCACCAACTGAACCTAAATCTATTGGTGATAGACCAAAAATCTCAAAATGGTGGGAAACTTATTAAAATATTAGGCTCAAGGAATTTACTAAATAGATGATCCACTATTTCTTGTGATTTTAGAAATAATTAAGATAAACAGTTTATTATGAACAAAATTTCATAATAAAAGAGATAACATAATTTGTTCTTTAATGTGTTTAAATATAAAAATTAAACGATACTTAGGTCGTTTCCTCAATTTTCATCAGGATATTTAAATGAGGTAATTTGAGGTTAAAGAATCCTAATATATGTCTATTCTGTTTTAGTTATCTGTAAGGTCATGATTCAGATCATATAAATAAAACCACTGCTTATTTTTACGTTTATTATAAGAATATTTAATATAAAAGGAGGCTCTTATGGTTAAAAATTCGATTTTTTCTTTTATAGTGATTTTTATTTTCTTGGGATGTATGTCTATCCAGGCCCAAGAAGATGTAGAAGGAAGCGAAGATCACCCGATGATTTCTCGGTATGAGGGTTCATTCATTAAAAAGTATAAACAGTTTGAGTATGACCGCGCTAAATTTCCTTCGGGCAAAGAGGATGGTGAACTGCAAACCACCACAGTAGAAGGCAAACTCACGAAAATATTTTATAGAGCTCCAGAACGCCCTTCTGTTTTACAGGTTCAGAGAAATTACCAGATGGCACTGCAGGATGCCGGTTTTGAAATCCTCTATAAATGCGATAAAAAGGGCTTAAGTAGCAAAGATATCGGCGGTTTGGTGAAAGACCTCGTTCTTTATGACTATCAAGATGCAAACTATCTTCTGGCCAGAGTGCCCGGCGAAGAAGGTTATATTTATGCTTCGATAGCTGCTTCAGGACACAAAAATCGTGACTGCACTGACATCTTTCTTCGGGTCCTTGAAGAGAAAACCATGGTTACCGGAAAGGTGAAAGTTAATATAGACGCTGAAACGATGGCAGAAGATATTGATGAAAAGGGCAGTGTAAGCCTTTATGGTATCCATTTCGATACAGACAAAGCGAATATCAAAGAAAAATCCGAATCCACTCTTACTGAAATAGCCAAACTTCTAGACCAAAAACCCAACCTGAATCTTGGTGTTGTCGGGCATACCGACGCAACCGGAAATATCGATTATAATATGAATCTCTCTCAGCGACGCGCAGAGGCTGTAGTAGAATTTTTGACAACCGAATACGATGTGGCTGATGAAAGGCTGACGCCCTATGGAGTAGGTCCTTTAGCCCCTGTTTCCAGTAATGAAAAAGAAGAGGGTCGGGCACGTAATCGTCGAGTTGAATTGATTAAAATAGTAGAAGAATAAACGGAAATAGCCTTTACATTTCTCTATAGGCTTCGATAATCTGGTCTACACCTGAAAAATTCATCACCATTTCCCTTAGGTCACTTAGGTCACAACGGTCACAAGGGACTTCGATGAAGACCCCTAGGGGGATCCTTCGGAAAAACTGAGTTTTTATAGAAAAGGGTAATTAAAATAATATAAAATATATTCTTAATCTACCGTTTTAAAATGGTTATGAATAATCCAGGTACAAATAAAAAAGTAAGTATTCGGATTATATGAAAAGTTTTCTCTACTGTTTGTAAATCCACAAGACCGAAAAAAGAGTAGTTATGGGAATACAGGAATGGACAGATAGTAGGCTTTAAATCAATTCAAATATTACTTTTTCATATTACACAATGCTTTCTTGTCTAAAAAACCCAAAAATCTGTAAAACCAAACCATAAAATAATAACCCGATAGGCCTACACTATATATCTTCTATGTAATCATTGAGATGTAAAAATACTATTTATCATTAACTTAAATTCCTTATTCAATTCTTCTTTTTTCCTATCTTTCTTAATATTGCATTTCATTACATTTACTGATATATCAAAGTCTAATAGTAAGATTGGTTCCATGATATAGATAATAAAGTCCTCTAGCAATCCTTTCAACTGCATTTATAATTCTATCTGAATAAGTCATAAAAACATATTGAGGTATTGCTTTTTCTTTTTATACTGATTTTCTTAAATTAATTAAGTGGTTCAATATTCGCCTGATTATCTTGCAATAATTGCAAACTAAGTTTATTTAAAAATGTAAACAAACTGTTTTAAATAAATTTATTGAATTAAAATAGGAAATAATAAATGAAAATAACTGTAGCTGGACACATTTGTTTGGATATGATCCCTGATTGGCGCCAGGGAAATATCAAAGCCATTAAACCTGGTCATATGTTGGAAATGGAGGGAATAAAATTTTCTACAGGTGGAGCTGTTGCTAATACTGGTTTAGCCTTGCAAAAATTAGGAATACAAGCAGATTTGATAGGAAAAATTGGAAAAGATTATACTGGAAAAATAATAATAGAAGTTTTGCAGGAAAAGAGTCCCAATGGAGAAAATATTGTAGATAATATGATAGTCAGCAAAAACGAAGAATCATCCTATTCTATAATCCTTGAACCTCCTGATACAGATAGAATATTTTTACATTCACCCGGGACCAATCATACATTTAATTCTGATGATCTGTCTATCAAAGATATTAAAAATACAGATTTATTTCATTTTGGTTATCCTCCAGTTATGAAAAAGATGTATCGAAATAAAGGGCAAGAACTAGCACAAATTTTTCAAATAGCACGGCAAGCTTCAGCAATCACCAGTCTGGACATGACCATGCCAGATCCAAAAAGTGAGGCTGGACAGGTAAATTGGAAGGCAGTCTTGAGAAATGTACTTCCTTATGTTGATATATTTTTACCAAGTTTGCAAGAAATTATGTATATGCTAAACTATGATGATTATTATTATTCAGATAAAGATTTGAGTATAAAATTATTAGAAGATATAGGTTCCCAGCTTTTGAAAATGGGAACAAAAGTAGTAGTGCTAAAACTCGGTGAACAAGGACTATATTTACAAACTGATACAATCCCTCACAACAGTTTGTCTCAATTCTCCACTTTAATTGATCTCTCAGAATGGAACAGCCAAAAACTTCTATCTCCCTGCTTCAAGACCAGAGTACAGGGCACAACAGGAGCAGGAGATAGTGCAATTGCTGGATTTTTGAGTCAAATAATTAAGGGCAAAAGTGCTGCTGAAGCTTTAAATATGGCAGCTGCTGTTGGTGCTTGCTGTGTTGAAGAAGTGGACGCTACAGGAGGTATTATACCTTTAAATCAGGTTGAACAGAGAATTCAGAATGGATGGTCTAAATCTTTGACAAGCTGGAATTTAAACAATAGCATCTACGATAATCATCTGGGTTTATGGAAATTTGAGTAAAGTTGACAAATTAATCTCTTGCATTTCATTATTTTGTGTTAATATCTCAAGTTTTATTATTCAAATTTTGATGTTCTCGTAAAAGATGAGTTTAAAAACATTTTGAAAGGCTTATAAAATTTTACAAATATTTGTTATTTATAGGCTTATTTAATCTTAGTCTACCTCACCAGAGGTCTCGCACCTGGTTCACTTGAACACTCTGATAAGTATAGCGACAAAATGAATTCTGGACCTGAGAAAACTGAGCCATTCAAGGTATTCCCTTGAAATGGAATAATTTACAGGTATTTCAGAGTATGAATAAATGTATGTATGCTATTGCTAGCAAAATATTTAGACAACAAATATTAATCGAATCCACAGTTTTTGCTGCATAGCGATATGATATATTAAACACAAAAATAAAATTCAGAAATTTCAAAGTGTATAATCAAACTTCTATAATACCAGCTCTATACTTGATTCAGATAAAAGTGAAGAATATGAAATACTTTTAGAACATAAATTTCATATTTATCAAATACATCAGATTCTAATAAGAAAGTCAATTTACGAGGGCTCTACCTTTATATCGCAAGATAAATTTGAAGCTGATCATTCATCCTGCTTTTCCAAATATGCACTTTTTAGATTCTGAGGATCTATCCTTTCCTACCTTCTTGATTATATTTTCTAAGTCCTTTCTTGGCTATTTTTCAAGAACATTCAAATTTTCTGGCAGCTGGTCTGATATTTTCTTTTCTAGCAAATAAAATCACCTTTATTTATATTATCTCTAAATTTTAAATATCAGGAATACCCTCTCTTCTTGTTTTTAGCTATACCTATTTCAATTGATTTATTTCTTTCATTTTCTTGATATTTTAACACTTCTCTTTTCTTCCAAAATTTTTAGCAGCATAATTTTTTGGAAGCTATCTGGGAACTTCTTTTCTGAAATAAATTTTTATTATAATTGAGAATTTCATAAAATTTAAATAATTTATGACATGATATGTGATACATATTATGATATCTGAATAAAATATTAAGGAATAAGATCCATAAAAATCTGATATATAAATCTTATGAGATTACAATTCTTACTAACAGGGAGATAAATGCAAAAAAAGTTACTTGGTTTAATTCTACTTAGTTTTTTCTTCACCAACTTATTTTCAGCAATAAATTCAGAAACAAATAATGAATTATTAAAGATCTATCTTGAAAGTGGCTCTCAAATTGATGAAAATTATATGAGAAGGAATATAGATTTTGTCCAGTTTGTAAAAGACAGGTTTACTTCTGATTTTCAAATCATGGTAAATCAACAAAAAACAGGTGGTGGAGGTAAAAGATATCAAATTATATTACTGGGCAGAAATCACTTTAGCGGTAACCAGGATACTTTGACTTTTGAAGCTCTCCCAAATCAGTCGGATGATCAGACTCGAAGAGATATGTTGAAAAATATAAAGGCTGGACTAGTTAGATATGCAACAGATGCAGGCCATATAGAAAAGTTTGATATCACCCCCACACAAACTGTGACAACAATGGAAGAAGAAAATGTTGACAAATGGAATAATTGGTCCTTTAAACTTGAACTTGAGGGAGATTATGATAAAGAGAAGTCCCAAAGAAAAACAAATTTTGGTACAAGTTTTGAGGCTAAAAGAGTCACAAAACAATGGAAATCTGATAATGACGTAGGTTATAACTATGAATATAATAAATATATCACAGACACCACGATTATTGCTAAACAGGAAAAGATAAGGCTATGGGGTGAACTAGTGAAAAGTATAGGTAATAACTGGTCAATTGGCGGAAAATATAGAAATAAGAGCTCAACCTATTCCAATCTTGAGTTTTCTTCTGAAGTAATGCCTGCTATTGAATATAATATATTTCCCTATTCCCAGTCTTCCAATAAATTTTTTACTATTAACTATGGTATAGGTTATAAGTATAATAATTATATTGATACAACTATATTTGGCAAAATGAGAGAGTCTATGGTAGTACAAGAATTAAACTCCGAATTGAAAGTCACAAAACAATGGGGAGAGATTGATATATCTTTAGAAGCCCAAACGTATATTCCTGATTTTGAGTATAACCATATCTCTCTTAGTGGTAGAGTAAGCTTTAATCTCACAAGAGGTTTTTCAGTATTTGGGCGGGGGAAAATATCCCGGATTGAAGATCAAATTCATCTACCTTTAGAAAAGGGTGAAACAGAAGATGTTTTATTAGAAGTACGAGAACAGGCAACAGACTATTCTTTAGACTTTCGTATCGGTATCGTTTTTAACTTTGGTTCTATTTATAACAGCGTTGTTAATCCCAGGTTCACTGGTTGGTGATATATAAATTTTAGTGGTAATTTCTGCTGAAGGGAATCCTTTTACCCATTTTTTCCAGATATTTATAAAATTTCACGTTAGTTAACATTAAATATCCTTCTTCTGTTCCCAATTGTTTTTTCCATACTATTTAACTTCTCAATATGATTTGGACAATTTATACCTGGGTTTTACTGGAAAAATAAGATCGAGATATTCTATTTAGTATAATATGGGATTAAATTAAAAACAAATTGAGAGAATTGTGTTAAATTGTCATAAAGATAAGAAAATAAGACTGAAAAATTTCTATTTAAGAGAAATGAAATATTTTAGTTATTTAACAAATGAAGGAAGTAGAATTAGGCAGCTACAGATTTAATTTGAGTCCAAATTGCCTTTATATTCAGGTCTTTATCCCAGAAAGTTACTGATCTAACTTAAGAAAAATATTTATATAGTTGGTAAAGTAAATAATTACAGTAATTTAATTAAATACCATAGCAGCCTTTGGTAGTGCACAAATTTGAATAATAAAGCCAGGATCAAAAAGTCCGTATAAAAATCAGGCTCAATGGAAGATATTAAAATTATAGTATTTTGATATTTTAAAAAATTTGATATGGACAAAATGAGAATTTATAATAATTATTAATATTGGAGCATAATATGAGAAAACTAATTAGTATTTTTGGGTTGATTGTATTTATTAATTTTATAAGTATAGCCTATGGTAAAATACCAAATTCCATAAGTACGAAACAATTCAATAAAGCGCTAGAAAATATTACAATAGATCATCCTCGAATGTTTTTACAGGAAAAAAATGTCAATAGAATTAGGAATAGAATAGAAGAGAATAACCTGATAGGCAAGGCATTCGAGAATCTCCAAAAATATGGAGAAAAAACGTTGTCTGTTAATATCCCCAGACAAGTAAAGGTAGCTAAACTTCCTACAACAGGCTTTAGAGAAATAACTTCTCTAGCATTACTCTATAGAATTACCAAAAAGGACAAGTATTTAAAAAAGGCTAAGCAGACTATGCTGGCTATTGCAAATTGGCAAAGCTGGTATCCTCGTAGCTATATAAATACAGCCAGTACTACAGCCGCTCTTGGGATTGGATATGACTGGCTTTATAATGAACTTAGCGAGAATGAACGCCAAAAAATAAAAAATGCCATAATAGAAAAAGGTTTTAAACCCTCCTTCAATGGACAATGGTGGGTATATTGTAATCATAACTGGAATTCTGCCTGTCACGGTAGAATAACAATGGCTGCAATAGCGCTTCTGAAAGAAGATAATTCAGATATGGCTGAAAAGGTTCTAAGACGCGCCCTAAATGCTCTACCGATATTATTGAAAGAATATGCTCCCGATGGAGCCTATCATGAAGGAGGGCCAGGTTATTCAAGTATAGGGACTGGAAACAGTGTTAAAATGATAGCTGCTCTGGAATCAGCTTTAGGAACTGATTTTGGCTTTAAATCCTACAAAGGATTTATGAACACAGCAAGATACAGATTACATTCAAAAGTGCCTTCCGGTGACTATTATTTTAGTTCTGGTGACAGTGATTCTGGTATAGATAAAGAATTAGGTTATGGATTCTTTCCTGAAATATTCTGGTTCGCTGATAAATTAGATGATCCAACTCTGCTCTGGCATCAAAAACCAATGTTTGAGAAATTAGTACAGAAGGGAAAATACATATCTCCATTCTTCTTTATCTACCAAAAAGGTAATCTAAGCAGACAGAAACCTCACAATTTGAATTGGGTTGGTGGGGGTAGAACTCCGGTTAGCTTTCATAGAACTGGCTGGAATGAAAATGCTACTTTTGTTGGTATAAAAGGCGGGTCTCCAGGTACTAATCATGCTCACATGGATATAGGCTCTTTTGTGATTGATGCAATGGGTGAACCATGGGCTATGGATTTAGGAAGTGAACGCCAAACCAAAATCGAACCCTCGGGTTTAGATATCTGGAATATGAACCAAACCAGTGATCGGTGGAAAGTCTTTCGTAATAATAATCGAAGTCATAATACCTTAGTAATAGATGGAAAATTGCAAAGAGTGCCAGGTCAAGGTAGAATTGTCAAGCATAGTTCTGATTATGATTTTTCCTATACAATTCTAGATATGCACAAAGTTTACCAAGGTTTATTAGGAAACAATCCCAGTGTCAGAAGAGGAATAGGTTTATATAAAGACGGTTCTATTATCATCCAGGATGAAATTAAAGGTAAAGCTAAACGAGTAGGCTCAGTTGACTGGGGAATGAATGTTCGCTGGGGGATGGTCACTCCAGCTGAAGTTGAAATAGTCGACGATAAAACGGCAATTCTAAAACAAAATGATAAAGAAATGTGGTTTCATCTCCTTTCCCCACAGAATTCAGAGATAGAAATTTATAATACAGAGGATCCACCCCATGAATACGATACAAAAAACGAAGGCACCAGGATGGTAATTTTTAATACAACTATCGAATCACCCGGTGAAATTAATAGGCTCACAGTTTATCTTCACCCCCAATATAAAGCAAAGCAATTGCCGGAGGTAAAACCATTATATGAATGGTAAAAGAACAAATTATAAAATGGAATATATAATAAATTTTGCCTAAAAACATTTATTAATCATTTTAACTTTATATTTTACAAAATAAAGGAGATATCATGAAAACTTTAACTAAGATATTTTGTTATTTATTTTCAATTAGTATTATAGTGAATTTATCTGCAAGAACCTCAAATTCGATAAGTACAAAAAAGTTTAACAGAGCTGTTGAAAATATATCAAGAGAACATCCGCGGATCTTCCTACAGAGGAGGAATGTCAATAGAATTAAAAGGAAAATAGAAAATGATCAATTAGTTGGCCAGGCTTTTGAAAATCTCAAAAAAGCAGGTAATAAGATGCTTAATAACCCATTCCCAAGAGAAAAAGACGGTGACCGACTTCCAAGTAATAACAAATACAAGAGTAAAAGATTCAAACGAATACCTGCTTTAGGCTTTTTATATAAAATTACCGGGAAACAAAAGTATTTAGAGGGGGCCAAACACGATATGTTAGCTATTGCAAATTGGTCTGATTGGTATCCTCGAGCATATTTAGGGACAGCAAGAGTAACTGCTTCACTTGGAATTGGTTACGATTGGTTATATAGTGAACTTAGCAAGAAAGAACGTGAAATAATTAGAAATGCAATCGTAGAAAAGGGATTTAAAACTTCTTTTAATGGACAATGGTGGGTGTACTCTAACCATAATTGGAATGGTGTCTGCCATGGAAGTTTAACTATGGCAGCTTTAGCTATTTTAAAAGAGGATGATTCTGGTATGGCTGAAAAAGTTCTTAAAAGATCTTTAAATGCTTTGCCAATATTATTAAAAGAATATGGTCCAGATGGAGCCTACCCTGAAGGTGGACCGGGTTATTATACTTTTGCAACAGAATATGCTATAAGATCGATTACAGCTCTTGAATCTGCTTTAGGAACCGATTTTGGTTTTAAAAACTATGATGGCTTTATGGAAAGTGCTAAGTATTTTTTACATTTAAAAGGTCCAACAGACTATTACTTTTCTTATGGTGATAATGGCTCAGGTAGAACGAAAGAAGGAGTTCATAAATTTTTCCCTGAAATTTTTTGGTTTGCAGCTGAACTAGATGACCCAACTCTACTCTGGCATCAAAAACCAATGCTAGAGGAACTAGTAAGAAATGGAGAATACATCTCGCCTCTTTTCTTTATCTACCAAAAAGGCAATATCAGCAGAGAGAAACCTGGCAAATTAAATTGGGTTGGTCAAGGTAGAACTCCGGTAAGTTTGCATAGAACTGGGTGGAATGAAAATGCGACATTTATTGGTATTAAAGGCGGTTCACCAGGGTCTAATCATGCTCATATGGACATTGGATCTTTCGTATTAGAATCTCAAGGAGAGAGATGGGCAATTGATCCAAAGAAAGGAAGTCAGACAAGCCTTGAAAGTAAAGGCTTAGATATATGGAATATGAATCAGACCAGTGATAGATGGAAATTGTTTAGTCATACTAATTTTGGACACAATACACTTGTTGTAGATAATAGTCTTCAAAGAGTCCCTGGGAAAGGAAGAATTGTTCGGCATAGTTCTGATTATGATTTTTCCTATACAATTCTAGATATGCACAAAGTTTACCAAGGTTTATTAGGAAACAACCCCAGTGTCAGAAGAGGCATAGGTTTATATAAAGATGGTTCGATTATCATTCAAGATGAGTTAAAAGCTAAGCCCAAACGTATTGGAAAGGTGGAGTGGGGAATGGATATTCAATGGCAGATGCTTACTTCATCTAAAGTTGAAATAATCGATGATAACACTGCTATTCTAAAACAAAATGGTAAAGAAATGTGGTTTTATTTACTTACTCCCTCCGAGTCAAAAATAAAACTCAAAAATTCACAAGAGTCCGCCTATGGATATGATTTTCAAAAAAAGGGAACCAGAATGTTAAAATTCAATATTCAACTAGATGAACCTGCAAAAATTCATCGATTAACAGTTTATATACATCCCAAAGAAAAAGCTGAAAAATTACCTGAAGTAAAATCATTATATGATTGGTAAATAATAAATAAATTGTACTCCACGGAGGTAACTGAAATTGTAACAAAAATTTGACGGAAAGTTAAAAATTATTTTCTTTCCTTTGAAAATATAAGAAAAAGTGTGTAAATAACATTAATTATTTACATATGGATTTTTCTGTTCTCAAAATAAAGTGATAATTATGAATAAATTTCTCTCTATTTCCTAATTCTCTATCCATTTTTACTAGGTGTTTTCAATATTTTTCATTAAGTATCATTTATTATTTCTATGTGTGGGGCCTATTCTTGGTATCTATGTGTTGCTAAAATTTCAAACACTATTTGAATTCGGTAATAGAGATAAAGGGTCTGTTAAAATTTTTATGAATAAATTTTTTATATTTTTGTGCTTGCGACAGGAATAATTATTAATTTCCCCTGCAGAAATTAATAGTATATACAAATAGTCTCATTCCGATATCAAAATATTTATATTGTCACGGTCAACTATGTAATTCAACAAATAAATTACTCTAACCACATCTCCAATAAAATATAGTCAATTTACTTGATTTTGTGAAAATTATTTCCTAGTTTACTTATAGGAATAGTAGGAATAAAAATAATAGAAAGGAACTAAAAATGAGCAATATAAAAATAGATTGTATTAACGAAACCTGCCCGGTTCCTTTGGTTGAGACCAGAAAAGCAATCAATAATGCTTCCGCAGGAGATATTATACAAATTGTAGGTGACCATAGTTCATCTAAAAAGGAAATACCTATGGCTGTTGAAGCTATGCAACATGAACTACTTTCCATTGAAGAAAATGGAGCAGAATGGAAGATTAAAATAAAATTAGCGGAGGACTAAAATGACTGACAAGAAAAAAGATAAAGCAACTATAATATTACATAGCGGAGATATGGATAAAGCCTATAGTGCACTTATTATTGGGAATGGTGCACTAGCAATGGGAATGGATGTATCTATATTTTTTACCTTTTGGGGACTGGAAAGGTTAAAGAAGGGAGAATTAGAAAGTGGTCCCCTGTCTAAAATGAATTTTTTCGGTCTTGGTAAATGGTTTATGAAAAAGAAAATGGAAAAATCTAATGTCCAGACCTTAAATGAAATGCTTAAAAATTTTCACGAACTGGGCGGTAAAATCCTGGCCTGCGATATGACTATGGATATAATGGGAATTGATAAGGATGATCTGAGAGACGAAGTTATTACCGAATATTGTGCAGTTGGGACTTACGTACAGGAAGCAAGAGAATCAGAAATGACACTATTTATATAAAGGAGGTTAATATGAGTGATGAAAATAATATATATCTAGATAATTCTTCTACAACAAGATTAGATGAGAGAGTACTTGAAGAAATGAAGCCTTACTTCTTCAATACCTATGCAGTAGCATCCTCGGAATTCGGATATTCTTTAGGTATAAAGGCTAAAAAAGATCTAAATAAGGCCCGAAAAAGACTTGCAAAACGTATCTCTGCGGACCAGAATGAATTTATCTTTACTTCTGGAGCAACAGAATCAAGTAACCTGGCCCTTAAAGGAGTTGTCAATCAAATAGACTCAGACCAAAAAAATCATATAATAGTATCAGAAATTGAAGATTTCCCAGTATTAAATAGTGCTAAGACTCTAGAAAAGCAGGGGTATGATGTAACATTTCTAGAGGTTGATAAAGAAGGATTTGTAAATCTGGATAGACTTGAAGAAGAAATAAAAGCGGAAACAATCCTGGTTTCAATACAACATGCCAATCAAGAGATAGGTACAATTCAGAATATCGAAAAAATAGGGCAAATATGTAAATCAGAAGACGTGATTTTTCACACAGATGCAACTCATACATTCACACGAATTCCTATAGATGTAAATAAATACAATATTGACCTGATGACCGTTTCTGCTCATACTATTAATGGACCCAGAGGGATCGGTGGATTATATATCAGCCAAGATACTCCCTATAAAAAATGGATAGATGGAGGATATCAGGAATTTAACAAAAGAGCAGGAGTAGTGAACATACCAGGTGCTATAGGCTTTGCAAAAGCTGCTGAATTGGTCACAGAGGAAGAAAATGAAAGATTGAAAGATTTACGAGATTATTTAATTGATAGGGTTTTAAGTGAAATAGAGGATACAACTTTGAACGGACCAAAAGAGGATAGACTTCCACAGAATGCTAATGTTACCTTTCATTTTGTTGAGGGAGAATCAATAACTTTGCACTTAGATATGAGAGGTTTCTCTGTATCAACAGGTTCAGCCTGTTTTAGTAATTCTCTTGAAGCCAGTCATGTAATCATGGGTATTGGAGGAGACCACGAAAGAGCGCATGGTTCTGTAAGATTTTCATTCAGCAGATACAATGATAAAGAAGACGTAGATAAAGTCATTTCAGAAATAGGAGAAGTGGTCGAACAATTAAGAGAAATTAGTCCCTTAAGTGAATAAAAGAAAGGAGATAAAAATGGATTTTCCATATACCGATAAAGTTTTAAAACATTTTAAAGATCCCCAAAATATGGGAGAAATTAAAGATGCTGATGCTGAAGCTACAGAAGGCAGTCCGGCCTGTGGCGATATGGTTTCACTTCAATTGAAAGTAAACGATGATAAAAAAATCGAAGATATTAAATTTAAATCTTACGGATGTGCTTCAAATATTGCTACCGGTTCAATTATAACTGAGCTTGCAAAAGGGAAGACTTTGGACGAAGCCAAAGAAATTAACTGGAAGGAAGCGGCTGATGCTCTGGGTGGTCTGCCTTCGAAAAAAGCTCATTGTTCTGTACTTGCGGTAGATGGATTGCGCGCAGCAATCAAAAATTATGAAGAAAAGCATGGACTTATAACAAATAAAGAACCGACTACTATAGAAGACATAAAAAAGAAATTGAAACACGTAATGAATCCAATCTCAGGTCTGGATATTGTTAAAACGGATCTTGTGCAAGATATTACATTTGAAGATGAAGAGGTAACAGTAAAAATAGATTTACCCACCGACCATCAGTTTGCTAATAATATTAGAGAAGAGATTCGAGAAAAATTAGAACCAATTCATGATATTGAAAAAATTGAAGTTACTTTTATCCGCTAGTATGACAATTGACTACAATTTAAAATCTCATTGGTAGTTAGAAAAAGTTGGCTCATATAACTATTTCGCTCCTTGCCTCAACTTTCCCCTATGGAGTGGGATTCTTTTTGTTTACAAGTTCTATTTTTTAGCGCAGTGATACTGAGTTGCGATAATGTAAACATACAATTTGGGCCTAATTGCAAAACAATTAACTAAAAATATTATCCCTTCGATTCATAAATAACTATTTCAGATTTGGAAACATATTATTTATTTGGAATTCTGAATTCGTGCTTTTACACAGATTTATTCAGCCATTGAGTCTTCCTTAAACTAAAATACCAGAATAGAGGTTGCCTAAAATATTTGTTGCCGAAATTAATTGCATACCCCTGACTTTTCCTATAAGTTACATAGGATTATGAAATTTAGAGTAGATAAACATGGACAAAGTAAAAATAGAAAATAAACCAAAAAAGCTTACCTTTAACATCACAGATTATTTTAAAGTAATTTATTCCTGGATTTTTGCATTTAAGCATACTTTTGCAATCGAACCTGGCTTATATTATATAGGTGATGAGTATGATATTGATGCGCCTTTGATTGTTACCTGCAACTATCATATGACTGTTTTTAGAGTTTGGCAATTTCTTAAAAGTATGAATGTACGGATACTTGTTATTGATACTGACGGAATAAATGTCTGGTGTTCCAGCGGGAACGGAAAATTTTCTGCCGAGAATATTCTTAAGTTTATTTTTCACTATGATAATTATTTTGATGAAGACAAAATCGAAATAATTTTACCCAAATTATCACTTTCCGGAGTAAATCTACAGAAATTAAAAAATTATTCTATCGATCCCATCATAGGTCCAATTTATGCAAGGAATCTACCTCAATATTTATCCAATCTATCCTATCAAGACCAAACTGATAAAATATATCGATTTAATCTCCATGACCGTCTATACACCCTCCTCCCTTCCCTTACCCAGATTATCTCCTATTCCTTTTTTATCCTTTTATTTCTTGGGGGTATTGATCTATTATTGAAAACTGGAATTGTCTTTCAGGTATTACCTGTCATATTTTTTACAACAATATTTTATATCATACTTTTTCCAATCTTACCATCTGCAAGATTTTCAATCAAGGGACTATTTCTGGCAGGATTAGAATTAGTTATATTCGGTATATTAATATGGGCGGGATTATTTCAGCCCAAATTATTTGAGATAATTTTTTACTGTTTATTTATAAGGTTCTCTTTCAATTTGTATGGGTAAGTGTAGTTTTTAGGTATCCACATTTTTGTAAAACTTTCATCCTAAAGTAATCAAAATCTTTATAACCATAACCTCTTTTCAATAATGATTTG
>Ga0102941_1000315_pt1 | contig 22195 bp, 20 predicted proteins | sample SalPonR2_C_D2_MG_FD_79281 | JGI IMG/M metagenome (GOLD analysis project Ga0102941, IMG submission 79281) | Salt pond soil microbial communities from South San Francisco under conditions of wetland restoration - Salt Pond MetaG R2_C_D2_MG | ecosystem: Environmental > Aquatic > Marine > Intertidal... | reverse complement strand
GTTCCGGCGCGGTGATCGCCCTTGTGGTCGCCTCGACCCTGTGGACATTCTGCAAATCGTCCGACGGGCTCTGCACCACCTGCATCGCCTCGAACTTGCGGGCCGATGGCAGCACCCGCGCCTCCAGCGACCCCATCGCCTTGTTGTAGCTTTCGACAGACCGGTTCAGCGCCGTGCCGACCCGTTCAAGATGACCGGCAAAGGTGGCCAGGCGGTCATAAAGCTCCTTCGCCTCGCGGTGGATCGTCACCGCGTTTTCTGCGATGGCGTCTTGCTGCCACCCAAAGGCAATGGTCCGCAACAGCGCAATCAGGGTCGAGGGCGTGGCGATGACCACCCGCGCCTCCATCGCGCGCTGCATCAGTTCGGGGTCCGCCTCGGCAGCAGCCGACAGAAACGTCTCGCCGGGGATGAACATGACGACGAAATCGGGCGTGCCCATCAGAAGGTCGTGATATTTCTTCGACGACAGCAGCCGCACATGTTCGCGCACCTGCCGGGAATGGCGCAACAGCGCCGCGTCGCGGGCCTCGGGCGTGTCTGCCTCCAGCGCATCTAGATAGGCGTCGAGCGGCGTCTTGGCATCCACTACCAGCGACCGTCCACCGGGCATCCGGACAACCGCGTCGGGCCGTTGCAGGCCCTCGTCGGTGCGGTGGCTGACCTCGGTCTCGAAATCCACATGCTCGGACATGCCGCCCAGCTCGAAGACCTGCCGCAACTGCATCTCGCCCCAGCGGCCGCGTGTCTTGGGCGCGCGCAGCGCCTGCACCAGCTTGCGCGTCTCGCCGGTCAGGGCGCTCTGACCCAGCTTCAGGTCCTCCACCTGCGCCCGGATCGACCCGTAGGCATCGGTGCGGTTCTTCTCGATCTCGCGCAGGGTGGTGTCGAAGGCCCCAAGCCGTTCGTTCAGCGGCTTGACCATGCCGTCGATGGCCTTTTGCCGGGCCTCAAGCTCGGCCTTGGCGGTTTCCGAATGGGTGGCGAAGCGTTCGGTCACCCGATCCAGAAACGCCTTGGAATTCCCCTCCAGCACTTCCGAGGCCAGGTTGCGGAACCGTGATTGCAGCGCGTCGTTCAGGCCGCGCAATTCTTCCAGCCTGGCGGCGTGGCTTTCCTGCACCGTCTCGATCCGCGCCTCTGCGGCGGTCAGCGCGCCGGCCAGCCGGTCGCGGTCATCGCGGATGTCCGAAATGGTGTGTTCCAGGCCCGACAGCCGGGCCGCGTCCGCTTCGGCCACGGCAAGACGCGCCCGCAACCCTTCGGCGTCAGCCAGTTGTGCGCGCGCCTCCCGCAGGCGGGCGCTGCGCAAGATCACCGCCACCACAAGGACGATCAGCCCCACAAGCGCCCCGAACAGGTAGATCGGGAGCGGATCGGCCCCGGCCCCGAACGGGTTCGACTGGCGCAGGGCTGCGCCGAATGCGTCGAACAGGGAAAGCAAGGCGTTGTCATCCATCACAGGTCATGTCCGCCCGAAAAGTCGTTCGATGTCGCTCAGCGCCAGCGTCACATAGGTGGGCCGCCCGTGGTTGCACTGGCCCGACATCGGCGTGGCTTCCATTTCGCGCAGCAGCGCGTTCATCTCGTCCGCGCTCATCCGGCGGCCGGACCGGATCGAGCCATGGCAGGCCACCCGGCTGAGAACCGCATCCAGACGCGCCTTCAGCGTCTGGCTGTCGCCAAGCGCGTCGATTTCGTCGAGGATGTCGCGCAGCAGCGCCTCGGCATTGACCACGCCCAACAGGGCGGGGGTCTCGCGCACGGCAATGGTGCCGGGTCCGAAGGCTTCGATGATCAGGCCCAACTCGGCCAGGTCTTCGGCCCGGTCCAGGAGCCGGTCGGCATCGCCGCCAAGACTGATGATCTCGGGGATCAGCAGGGCCTGACGCGCGACACCGCTTTCGGCCATTTGCCGCTTGAGCCGTTCGTAGACCAGTCGCTCATGGGCGGCGTGCTGATCGACGATGACCATGCCTGCCTCGGTCTGGGCGATGATGTAGTTCTCATGAACCTGCGCCCGCGCCGCCCCGAGCGGACGGGTGGTTGCCTCGGGCTCGGGCGCGTCCGTTTCCACTCGGGCCGAAGGCGTGGGGGCGTCCCACAGGGCCGCGGGGTCTTGCAGGGCCGGGGCCTGCCAGTCGCGGGCGCGCTCCAGCGTCGCGCCGCGCGGGCGGTCCATCTGGTAGATCCGTGCCGGCCCGGGGGGGGCTGTCTCGGGCCGGAACGCCCCCAGCACCCCGTCGCCCACGGTCGATGAGGACCGGTGCCCGGCCTCGGCCAGCGCATGACGCAGGCCCGATACGATCAGCCCGCGCGCCATCCCCGGATCGCGGAACCGCACCTCGGATTTCGCGGGGTGCACATTCACGTCCACCAGCTGCGGCGGGCAGTCGATGAACAGCGCCACGGCGGGATGCCGGTCGCGGCTGAGCACATCCATGTAGGCGGCCCGCAAGGCCCCGAGCAGCAGCCGGTCGCGCACCGGCCGGCCGTTCACGAACAGGAACTGCGCCACCGCTGCACCACGCGAATAGGTGGGCAGCCCCGCAAATCCCTTGAGGCGCAGACCTTCCCGTTCGGCGTCGATCCTGATCGCGTTGTCGATGAACTCGCGCCCCATCAGGCCGCCCAGTCGCCCGGACAGCGCGTCGAACAGATCGCCGGTTTCCGCATCGGCCCGCAAAACCACGCGTTCCCCGTCGGTCACATCCTTGAGGGTGAACCCGACGCCCGGTTCCGCCATCGCCAGCCGTTTGACCACATCGGTGACCGCCTGCATCTCGGCCCGGTCGCTGCGCATGAATTTCAGACGCGCGGGCGTGGCGAAGAACAGGTCCCGCAATTCGACCACCGTGCCCCGCGACAGGGCCGCAGGCCGGACAGGCGCGATGACGCCGCCGGTCACACGGATCTCATGCGCATCCGCTCCATCCACCCGGCTGGTGATCTTCAGCCGTCCCACCGACCCGAGCGAGGGCAGCGCCTCGCCGCGAAAGCCAAAGCTCCGGATGTTCAACAGATCGCTGCCATCGATCTTGGAGGTCGCGTGCCGGCTCAGCGCCAGGGGCAGATCGTCGGCATCCATGCCGCAGCCATCGTCGATGACCCGGATCAGGGCCTTGCCGCCCTGCGCCACCTCGACCGTGATCCGCCGCGCGCCGGCATCCAGCGCGTTTTCCACCAGTTCCTTCACGGCAGAGGCCGGGCGTTCCACAACTTCACCGGCCGCGATGCGATTGATCGCGGTTTCATCCAGCTGCCGGATGACAGGGCGGCTTATCTTGGGGTCATCAAGGGACATGCCACAAAACCTAGCACGCCCCTGTGAGTCGATGAAAGACCCGGCAGGTCAGTTTCCGGGGGATAAACCTTCGGGCTGACCCACCACGACAAAGTGCAGGTTATCAGGCTGCAGCAAACGCGCCGCGACCCTGCGCACGTCGTCGACCGTGACGGCGGCCACCCGGTCGTTGCGGGTGGCGATGTAATCGGCCGGCATATCATCGGCCTGCATCGCCGCAAGGATACCCGCGATCGTGCCGTTGCCGTCAAAGCGCAGCGGGTAGGCGCCCGTCAGGTACTGGATCGCGGCGTCCACCTCGGCCTCGGTGATGCCATTGGCGGCGATGTCGGCCCATTGGCCCTGGATGACCTCGACCGCCTGCCCAACAAGATCGTTGGAGGATGAAAACTGCCCCAACAGCGTCGGCGACAGATCGGCCAGCGACAGGTAGGTGCCGATGCCGTAGGTCAGGCCACGGTTGATCCGGACCTCTTCCATCAGGCGCGAGCGAAAGTTTCCACCGCCAAGCACCTGGTTCAGGACGAAAGCCGGAAAGAAATCCGGATCGTCGCGCGCGATGCCGGCATGCCCGAAAATGGCCACCGATTGCGGCGTGGGGAAATCAACGACCGTGACACCGCCACCAAGCAGGTATTCCGCCGGGCCCGGACGATCGGGCGCCTGGTCGGGCAGACCGCCGAGAATGTGGTCGATCAGCACGCCCAGTTCCTCGGCCGTGATGTCACCGGCGGCGCCCACGACAACCCGGTCGCGGGTCAACGCCGCCCGATGGGCCGCGATCAGATCGTCGCGTGTCAGGGCGGTTATCGTCTCGACCGTGCCTTCCTGCGCACTGCCATAGGGATGATCGCCAAAGGCCAGCGCATTGAACGTGTTCGATGCGATTTCATTGGGATCCTGTGCATCCCCTTCGATGATCGAAATCACCTGGCCGCGCACCCGTTCGATGGCGACTGGGTCAAAGGCGGGCTCGGTCAGGGCAAGACGCAACAGATCGGCCGCCTCATCCCGGTTCTGGGTCAGCATCCGGGCGCTGACCGTCACCGCGTCGCGGTAGCTGTCGAAGCCGAAATTGGTGGCCAGACCCTCGACCGCTTCGGCAAAGGCACTGGCGTCCATGTCGCCTGCGCCTTCCTCCAGAAGGCCCATCATCATGTAGGTCGCGCCGCGCTGCTCGGGGGCTTCCAATACGGACCCACCCCGGAACCAGATATCGATGGCCACGAAGGGGATCGAATGATCCTCCACCAGCCATGCCTGGATTCCGCCCGGCGATGTGAGTTCTTCGATCTCGATATTGGCATGGGCGGGCAGGGCGAATGCGAGGGCCGCGATCAGGCCTGCGATGCGGGACATCATTGGGTGACCTCCTGTGCTTGCGTGTTATCCGCAGGTCGGGTCAGATACCCGGTCACCGTGCTGGGATCGTCGAACAGGCGGCGGGCGGCCTGCATCACGTCTTCGGGGGTGACGGCGGCCAGAACTTCGGGCCAGGCATCCACGTCCTCGACCGTCAGCCCCGAGGTCAGCGCCACGCCATAGGCCCGCGCAAGCCCGTCGGTGTTGTCCTGATCATAGATTTCCGACGCCTCGATCTGGAACTGAAGCCGCGCGAACTGGTCGGGGTCGATCCCGTCTTGCAGGAAGGTATCGATCATCCGCCACAGATCGGCCTCGGCCTCTTCCAGCGAAATGCCGGGCACGGGCACGTTGACCAGGGTGAAGGTCGACGCATCAAGGCTGGTCGAATCGTAATAGGCGCTCGCGAACAGGGAGCGTTCCTCTTCCACCTGCAACTGGCGCGCGAAGAGCGAGGTCTGGCCAGACCCGCCGATGATCTGCGCAAGAAACGTCAGCGCGGCCGCGTCGGCCTGATTGCCTGCTTCGCGCGCCGGGGCCAGCATCGAAATCGCCACGTAGGGGCGGCTGACGCGTTCATCCTCGTAGACCAGCCTGCGATCGGCGATATGCGGCGGCTCGGTCGGGCGCGCGCGGGCTGGCAGCGCATCCGAGGCCGGGATCGGGCCGTAATGCTGCTGGGCCAGGTCACGGACCTGATCCGGGGTCACATCGCCCGCCACGATCAGGATCGCATTATTGGGATGATAGTAGGTCTCGTAGAACGCCTCGGCGTCCTCGATGGACAACTCTTCCATCTCGTGGCGCCAGCCGATGATCGGGATGCCGTAGGGATGGTTCAGGTACAGCGCCGCGCGCATCTGTTCGTTGAACAGGCCGCCGGGCGAGCTGTCGGTGCGTTGCGCGCGTTCTTCCAGGATCACGCTGCGTTCGGTCGTGATCTCGGCCTCGGTAAAGATCAGATCGCGCATCCGGTCGGCTTCCATCTGCATCATCAGGTCCAGGCGATCGGCCGCGACGCGCTGGAAATAGCCGGTGTAATCCCACGAGGTGAACGCGTTGTCGGATCCGCCATTGGCCTCGACCACCTGCGAAAACTCGCCGCTGTCCATGTCGTCCGTGCCCTTGAACATCAGATGCTCGACGAAATGGGCGATGCCGGATTGGGTGGGCGGTTCATCGGCCGCGCCGGTGCGATACCAGACCATGTGGGTCACCGCCGGGATCCGGGTGTCTTCGATCACCACGACCTGCATGCCGTTGTCCAAGAAGAACTCGGTCACCTCGCTTGCGGCCTGTGCGGCGAAGGGGGCGATAGTCAGGCCAAGGGCCAGCGCGAGACGATGCAACATGCACGTCCTCCGGATGAATGCGTTTCAGGTCAAGATAAGCGGCCGCCATCCGCCATCAAGCGGGCGTGACGAGATCGTGAGAAGGCGGCTATTGCCGGAACTCTTCAGGCGGCGCGGCCGGGGTGCGAATACCCGCGCGGCGGAGCCGTTCCAGCTCGGCATAGCGGTCAAGCGATTGGGCCCGGTAGGCGTTGTAGTACACGTTGGTTCCAAACGCGCGTTCCAGGATCCGCCCGCGGTTGTCGGACCGGAACGCCAGGTCTTCTGCGGCCAGTGTCCCGCGGATGTCGGGGGTCACGCCAAACCGGTTGGCATAGTTGACCACGCCCGCGGCCTGCTGGCTTGCGCGGGCCGGGTTGCCGCCCAAGGCGCGGATCGCGTCGCCTTCGGGGTCGGGATCCGTGCGGTTCACGCCGCCGGGCGTCGGGTTGGGCAGCGATGCAAGGTCATCGGGAATTTCGATCGGTTCGGTCGGCAGGACCGAAAATTCATCGGGGCCCGATTCCGTGTTGCGGATGTTCATCAGGTTCGGGTCGCCACGACCACACGCCGCCAACGCGACGAGCACGGCTGAAAGCGTCAGGGCTGTCATCAGGCGAGGCATGGGTCGGTCTTGTCCTTCGAATTCCGTCAGTGCCGGGGTCTAACGCAAATCTCAGGCCCCGTCACGGTCCATCTTGGAGCTATCTGCAAAGATCAGCAAGCCGAACGCGCCCGCAAAGATGCCGACATCGGCAATGTTGAACGCAAACGGGTTGTCGATGCCACAGCAAGACATGTTCAAAAAGTCCGCGACCGCCCCGTAGATCAGTCGATCCAGCGTGTTTCCCATCGCGCCGCCGATCACCGCGCCGGCCGAAATCAGCGCAATCGGGCGGGTCAGGCCTGTCTTGGCCCACCATACCAGCCACCCCGACACGACCAGCGCCACACCGATCAGGATCCACCGCATGACTTCGGGTCCCCCCGACATCAGGCCGAAGTTGATGCCCGTGTTCCACCCCATCTTGAACACCAGAAATGGCGGAAAGACCTCGATGATGCCTCTCTCGACCAGGTTCATGCCGTAGACCACGGCGTATTTCGACGCCTGATCGATGGCGAACCAGATCGCTGCCGAGAAAAAGACCAACCGCATGGTGCCTCGATACCCGCGCTGGTGGCGGGATTGCTGATATTCGCCCGGACCTTAGCCCAATGGCCGACCGCGTCCAAGCGGGCTTGGCGGGCTCAGTGCCGGAAATGCCGCATGCCGGTAAAGACCATGGCCAATCCCGCCTCGTCGGCGGCCGCGATCACCTCGTCATCGCGCATGGACCCACCGGGCTGGATGATCGCCGTCGCTCCGGCCTGCGCGGCGGCAAGCAGGCCATCGGCAAAGGGAAAGAACGCATCCGACGCCACGACCGACCCCTTGGCCGGTGTGTCCGACAGCCCAAGCTCCGTGCCCATGCGCCCGGCTTTCAGCGCCGCGATGGTGGAACTGTCCACCCGGCTCATCTGGCCCGCGCCGACGCCCACCGTTGCCCCGTCCTTGACGTAGACGATGGCGTTGGATTTCACGTGCTTGGCCACGGTCCAGGCAAAGCGCAGATCGGCAAGTTCGGCCTCGGTCGGCGCGCGGCGGGTCACGACGCGCAGATCCTCGGGCGTGACCAGCCCCGTATCCTTGTCCTGCACCAGGAAGCCGCCCGCGACCTGCTTGTAGGCGGTGACCGGGCTTCGCGGGTCGGGCAGACCGTTGGTGGTCAGCAGGCGCAGGTTCTTTTTCGCGGCAAAGATCGCCTTCGCGTCGTCATCGGCATCGGGTGCGATCACGACCTCGGTGAAGATCTTCACGATCTCTTCGGCGGTGGCCCCGTCCAGCGGCTGGTTCAGCGCGACGATCCCGCCAAACGCACTGGTCCGGTCACAATCGAACGCCTTGGCGTAGGCCTCGGCCAGGGTCGCACCACGCGCAACGCCGCACGGATTGGCATGCTTGATGATGGCGCAGGCGGGGCCCTGGTCGGGCGCGAATTCCGCCACCAGCTCGAAAGCCGCATCGGTGTCGTTGATGTTGTTGTAGCTCAACTCCTTGCCCTGATGCTGGGTGGCTGTGGCCACGCCGGGCCGGGCAGAGCCATCGGCGTAGAACGCCGCCGCCTGGTGCGGGTTTTCGCCATAGCGCATGGTTTGCACCAACTGTCCGGCAAAGGCCCGGCGCCGAGGTGCGGGATCGCCATGGGCGCCGGCCATCCACGTCGACACGGCCGCGTCATAGGCCGCCGTGCGGGCATAGGCCGTGCGGGCCATGCGCTGCCGGAACTGCAGGCTGGTGCCGCCCGTCCCCAGTTCGGCCAGCACATCCGCGTAATCCCCGGTATCGACGACGACGGTGACAAAGGCATGGTTCTTGGCCGCGGCCCGGATCATTGCCGGCCCGCCGATATCGATATTCTCTACGCAGGTGTCGTAATCCGCCCCCGCCGCAACGGTGGCCTCGAACGGGTAGAGGTTCACCACCAGCAGATCGATCTCACCGATGCCATGGGCCTCCATCGCGGTCCGGTGCTCTGTATTGTCGCGCAACGCCAGCAGGCCGCCATGCACCATCGGGTGCAGGGTCTTCACCCGGCCATCCATCATTTCGGGAAATCCCGTGACCTCGGCCACGTCGCGCACCGCCAGCCCGGCATCGCGCAACGCCTTGGCCGTGCCGCCCGTCGACAACAGGTCGACCCCATTTTCGGCGAGAGCACTGGCAAATTCGATCAGCCCGGTCTTGTCGGATACGGACAAGAGCGCGCGGCGGATGGGCACGAGATCGGTCATGAGCAGAAAATGTCCTTAATCTTCGGGCTCGCCCTCGGCCTCGGGGGCCGGCAAAAGCCCCACGGGTCGGGCAAGCGTCCAGCTTACCGCGCTGCCATACCCCGTCAGTGCGCCGGTGAGAACGATCTGTTTTGTCGCGCGCGGGCGCAGACGGTCTCCATCAAGGTAAACGCCGGGCTCCAGCGTCAGCTTTGCGTCGCCGCCATAGCGGAAAACCCATGTTTCCCGGTTGGGCAGCTGGATCGAAACGGCAGTCCCGCCCATATCGATCTCGGCCTTCGAATCGGGATGCAGATGGAACCGGGCCGCGTAGCGCAGGCCCGTATCGTCCGGCCGCCGCGCCAGGACGCGGTCCAGCGTGTCGCGATCGCGCTCGGTCATCGCGGCAAGCCCGTCTTCGCCACGCAACAGGCCGCCGTCATGATCCAGCTGCAAGGCACGCAGATGCACAAGGCCGTGGGTCTTGCGCCACCCATCGTGGCTGAGCGTGATGCCATCGGCGGTCTTCATCTGCGCTTCCTGCACCTCGACGGTCGCCGGGCCATTGGACAGATCCTGCCGTTCGGGTTCCTCATGGGCCGCCCCGCGCGCCAGCCGGGCCGAGGCATAGCCCACCAGTGACACGGTGGAATGGCTGGCTGTGGCCCGCGCCGCGCGCCGCCACGCCGCCCCGAACCGCCGCCCCGAGCCGCAGCTGACGATCACCGGCTGCCGCCCCGAGGTCAGCTCGAACGCAAGGGTCGAGGCATGGGCGTTGAAACTGCGCGGCCCCATCATCGGTGGCGCGGCATCCACGATCAGCGACACCCGCCGCCCGCCAAGCCGCGCATATCCCATCGCAAGTCCCTTGACCCGTGCAGGGCGCACGCCCGCCCGCGCCAGCGTCTGGTCCAGCCGACCCGGTACTCCCTTGCCGCCGCCATGCATCCGCACCAGCGTACCATCGGCGTGGCGCAGGCTGCGCAAGGTGGGCGCGATGCGCATGATCGCGGTATCGACCGCCGGGTCGGGGGCCTTTCCGGTTTCCTTGAGGATCGCGGCGACCCAAGTCAGCAGCTGAAAGACCTCGAGCAATTCTTCGGGGTTGCGCGTGACGATGCCGCCCGAGCCATCGATGTTGTCGGCGCATTCCTGCGCCAGCGACCGCATCGCCGGACGCAGTTGCGTTTCCATCCCCTGCAAGGCGCAGGCCGAATAGATCAGGCCGGTCAGCGCCTCGAACCGGGGCAGGCCGGGGCTGGCCTGTTTCCACCGCGTGGCCAGCAATCTGGATTGCCCGGCCAGCACCGACACATAGCGGCGCCGATCCTCGGCCGCCTGTCCATTCATCAAGAACAGGGCATGGGTGATCCAGCGGATCTGCCGCCGCCCGACCAGGTCGGGGGTCCAGCCCGGCCCCCGCCCGCGCGTGTAGCGGTTCAGCCAGCCGCCCATCCAGTCCTGCGCCGTCTTGCGCCCGGCACCGTTGGGGACGGTCGCCAGATCATCCAGCCAGTCGAACCCGTGCAGGGTCTCCAGAAAGGTCTCGTTGGGCGGCGGGATATCCCATGGCGACCGCTCGCCGGCTTCGACCAGGCGCCCGCCAAGGACGATGTTGCCCGCCATCATCTGCCGGCCCCGCGTTTCCGAGCCCGCGAAACTGGGCTGCGGTTGCCAGATGAATCCCCGGATCCGCCCGCCGGTCAGGCCGGCGCGAATCGCGGCCCAGCGGTCGCCCATGCTGACGCGACCGGACAATGGCGGCGCAGCAGGCGCGCTTTGGGGAATGTCGCGTGTGTTGGACATGGGGCGTCGGGCTGCTCGGGGCTCTGGTTTTGGAGTAGGATACGCGCGCAGTGCCGGGCTGTCACCCGGTGGTCAACGCCGCCATGTAGAAGCCGTCGATCCCGCCGATATCCGGCCAGTCATCCGGGCGCAGGCGCAGACCGCCCTCGGCGCTGGCCCATGCGACATCGCCGCCAAGCGCCACCGGATCGGCCGGAATCGCGCGCAGGGCCGCATGCCGCTTGAGGGCGGCGGTCACCTGAAACTCGCCCTCCACCGGCAGCAGCGAACAGGTGCAGAACACCAGCGTTCCTCCCGGTGCAAGCAGGGTCAGGGCGTGATCCAGCAGACGCATCTGCAGGCGCGTCAGCTCTTCCACCTCGGTCCAGCGCTTGACGAAGGGCAGGTCGGGATGGCGGCGGATCGTGCCCGTCGCGGTGCAGGGCGCATCGAGCAAGATCGCGTCGTATTGACCGGCGTGTTCCAGCGCATCGCCGATCACCAGATCGGCCGACAGACCGGTGCGCCGGAGATTTTCGCGCACCCGCCGCATCCGGGGTTCGGACAGGTCCAGCGCCGTGACCTCGGCACCGGCGGCGGCCAGTTGCATGGTCTTGCCGCCCGGTGCGGCGCACAGATCCAGCACCCGCTTGCCGCGCACATCTCCAAGCAGGCGAACCGGCAGGGCAGCGGCGGCGTCTTGCACCCAGAACGCGCCGTCATCGTAACCGGGGATCGCGCTGACCTGCGCGCCGGGGGGCAGGCGCACGCTGCCCGTGGGCAGGATCGTGGCCCCCTCGACCGACAATTCCACGCCGGGTTTCGCGGTCAGATCGATGGGCGGTTGCGGCACATGGGCGGCCTCGATCGCGCGCAGCGCGTCTTGCCCGAACCGCTTTTTCACCGGGCCGCCGATCCAGCCCGGCAGGCGCTGCGCGGGTTCCGCGGCAAACCGTTCGGGCCCCTCGACGGCGACCTTGCGCAACACGGCGTTGATCATGCCCGACAACCGCCCCGTGGACCTGCCGGCCTTGGCCAGTTTCACGGCGCTGTCGACGACGCCATGGGGATCTTCGCCGGCCACCAGCAGTTCTGCGGCCGCCAGCCTCAGGATCAGCAGCGCGCCAAGGGGCGGTTTACGGTCGAGATAGGGGACCAGAACCGCATCTATGGGCTGCAAATGGCGCAAGACCAGCCCGGCCAGACGCGCCGCGCGGGCCTGGTCGGCGGGGCTATGGCGCGGATTGGCCGGCAGATGCGCCAGCATCCGCTTGTCGCGCAGCACCCATTCCAGCGCCTTGATGGCGGCAAAGCGTGCATCCAGTCCCGCGCCCTGTGCCATGTCGCATCCCCTTGTTCCCGAGGCCTTGGCGCGTATATCACCTGTAACGCTTCCACAAGGATCTCAGCCATGGACGACGCAACGGACCGCGATCTTTCCCAGCTTCCCCCAGAGGCACAGCGCGCCCTGGCCGAGGCCGAAGACCGCCGCAAAAAGGCAAAGGCGCAGGATTTGCCGACCGAACTGGGCGGGCGCGACGGGCCGGAGCCCGTGCGCTACGGAGATTGGGAAAGAAAGGGCATCGCTGTCGATTTCTGATCGGTAGCCCGTGATTTGCGCAAGGCAGGCTTGCGCCTTGTCCCATTACACGGGCGTCAGCGCAGGCTCAGTCGTGCCGATTGCCCGGCACCCTGGTCCGAGGTGAACCGGATCGTGTTGCCCCTGACCTCGACCAGTTGGCAATTGTATCCCAGGTCATCGCCGCCCCAGTACAGATCGCGGCAGAAATACTGACCGTCCCAGGACCATTGGCCGGTCACCGGGTAGCCAAAGGCATCGCCCTCGATCTCGCCTTGCGGCGTGACCGTCAATGCTATGCCCAGGCGGCGCAATTCGCGCCCGGTGATCAGGCTGACGAAGGTATCGGCACTTTCGACTGTCCGAAAATCCTCGGCCTGTGCGGGTTCCGCGACTGCCAGCCCAAGAAACGCGCTCGCGACAACCGTCGGCGCAGTAAAACTATTCCGCAACATCGTCAGCTCCCCCGGTCAAAAGATCACGAGCGAGTCAATTAGCGGCGGTGCGGCCTCAATCAAGACCCATAGGCGGGGTTATGCCAATCCCAGCACGCTCATCATGGAATAGTGACCCGGTGGCTTGCCCTGGCCCCAAAGCGCAGCCTTCAGCGCACCGCGCGCAAAGATCGCCCGGTCGGTCGCCAGGTGGCGCAGGACGATGCGTTCGCCATCTGCGGCAAAGATCACGTCATGTTCACCCACGACGTCCCCGCCCCGGATCGCCGAAAACCCGATATCGCCCCGCTTGCGTTCGCCGGTAATGCCGTCGCGGCCCCGGTCCGACACATCCTCCAGCGATACGCCGCGCCCCCGTGCCACGGCCTCGCCCAGCATCAGGGCGGTGCCCGAGGGGGCATCGACCTTGTGACGGTGATGCGCCTCGACGATTTCGACGTCGAAATCCTCGTCCAGGGCGCGGGCGACCTCCTGCGCCAGCCGGGTCAGCAGGTTCACGCCAAGGCTCATGTTGCCGGCGCGGATGATGGTGGCATGGCGGGCAGCGGCATCGAGTTCGGCGATATCTTCGGCAGCCATGCCGGTGGTGCCTATGACATGAACGCAGCGCGCCTGCGCCGTCAGGGCGGCATGAGCCACAGTTGCGGCGGGGCTGGTGAAGTCGATCACGGCCTGCGCCTTGGCGATCACCTCGATTGCGTCGTCAAAGACATGCACGCCCATCGCTGCGCCGCCCAGGGCCTCGCCCAGGTCCGCGCCGATCCAGTCATGCCCGGCCCGTTCGGTCACACCCACCAGATGCGCACGATCCGACGCGCCAATCGTGTCGATCAGCATCCGCCCCATCCGGCCGGACGCCCCCATTACGGCGATCCCGATGCTGTCGGTCATGTCATTGCCCTTTCGTGTTTCGGCCCGGTCTTACCCGAACGCGGCGTCCGCCGGAAGCCGTCGCTTGCGGGACGGCCCTGCATCCCATATCTGGAGGCTCAGGAAGGAACCGCTGCTGATGGCCAAGAACCGCTTCAACGAGGGCTCGGGCCCGTCTCAACGCCAGCTTCGCGTCGGCGAACTGATCCGGCGCACCTTGTCGGACGTTCTGGCGCGCGGCGATGTGCACGATCCAGACCTCAACCGGATGTCGATCACCGTGGGTGAGGTGCGCACCTCCCCCGACCTCAAGATCGCGACGGTCTACGTGATGCCGCTGGGCGGTGGTCAACGGCGCGAGGCCATTGACGCGCTCAAGCGGAATCGGGGCGAACTGCGCCGCGCCATCATGAAGGACATGACGCTGAAATACGCGCCTGATCTGCGCTTCGTGATCGACGCGACCTTCGACCAGATGGACGATACCCGCCGGATTTTCGCGCAAGACGCGGTGCGCCGCGACATCGAAGGCGGTGACGAGGCGGAGGATGCGGAATGATCCGCGCGCTGGCGGTGGTGGCGGCCTTCATGGCCACGCCGGCGCTGGCCTGTGAGCAGGTCGAATTCGACGGCGCGCCTTTTACGGCCTGCACCATTGACCTGACCCAGGAGGATCTTCGCCTGTTCCTGCGCGACCGGGATGGCGTGATCTTCGGCAGCTTTTCGCGTGTCGATCAAAGCCTGCCCGAGGGCCAGAGGCTCGGTCTGGCGATGAATGCCGGCATGTTCCACGAGGATCTGGCGCCCGTTGGCCTCTACGTGCAGGACGGCCAGCAGGAGATGCGCATCATCACATCGGACGGGCCGGGAAATTTCGGGCTGCTGCCCAATGGTGTCCTGTGCCTGCAGGATGGGGCCGCACAGCTGATCGAAAGCCGCGAATTCGCCGACGATCCGCCCGACTGCCGGGATGCCACCCAATCCGGCCCCATGCTGGTGATCGACGGCGATCTGCATCCGAGGTTCATCGCCGACGGGTCCAGCCGCAACATCCGCAACGGCGTGGGCGTGGATGTCGATGGCACCACGCTTTATCTCGTGATCTCGGACGCGCCGGTGAACTTTCACCATTTCGCGCGGTTCTTCCGCGACCACCTCGAAGTGCCCAACGCGCTCTACTTCGATGGGCGTGTGTCGCGTCTGTATGCGCCGGCGATCGGGCGCGCGGATCTGGGCCTTCCGCTGGGGCCGATTATCGGCACGGTGGTTGACGCAGGCGCGTCAGGCGGGTAGCCCGCCGTCTTTCACGGATGACAGGTGCAAAAGATGGGTCGCACACGCAAAGGGCGCGACATTTCGGGATGGCTTATGGTCGACAAGCCTGCGGGCGTGACCTCGACCGCTGTGGTCAACAAGGTGCGCTGGGCGTTCGAGGCCAAGAAGGCCGGCCATGCCGGCACGCTGGATCCCGACGCGACGGGGCTCTTGCCGGTCGCGCTGGGTGAGGCGACCAAGACCATCGCCTACCTGGGCGATGCGCTGAAGGCCTATGATTTCCTGGTTCGCTGGGGTGCGGCCACCACGACCGATGACGCCTCGGGCGAAGTGATCGCGACCTCCGACGCACGCCCGTCCGACGACGATATCCGCGCGGCCCTTCCCGCCTATACCGGTGATATCCGGCAGGTTCCGCCACAGTTTTCCGCCGTCAAGGTGGATGGTGCACGCGCCTACGACCTCGCCCGCGAGGGGGAGGCGCTGGATCTGGCCGCGCGCGATCTTTATGTCGATGAACTGCAATTGACCGGGCGGCCGGATGCCGACCACGCACAGCTGCATTTCGTGTGCGGATCGGGTGGGTATGTCCGGTCGATCGCCCGCGATCTGGGCGCGCAATTGGGATGTCTTGGCCATGTCGTCACCCTGCGCCGGACCTGGGTCGGGCCCTTTGATCTGGACGGGGCGGTCAGCATGGAACAGGTCGAATCCCTGGCCCGAACACCCGAGATCGATGCCTTGCTGGGTCCTGTGGGTCTGGCGCTGGCGGACCTGCCCGAGTTGAAAGCCACCGAAACCGGTGCCGCGCGCCTCAAGAATGGCAATCCGGGCCAGGTGCTGCCCGGGTCGGTGCAATACGGCGATCTGGCATGGGCGTCCTTTCGGGGTCAGCCGGTGGCCGTTGGCCGGTTCCGGTCGGGCGAGTTGCACCCCGAACGGGTGTTCAACCTCTGATCCAGGCGGGCGCTCTGCATAATATCGCCAGATCTGCCCCCAATTTTCGCCATCTTTGCGATTTATCCATCTTGCTCGAAGGATTCCCTTTGCTGCCCCAGCAGGGTCGCCTTGTCAGATCTTGAGGAGATCAATGATGAAACGCAGTATGATTGCAGGTTTGGCCATGGCCACCTTGTCTGTAGGTGCCGTGCAGGCCGCGCCGCCCCAGTTGGGCCTCTGGCTCGGCAACGACATGACCGATGTGACCAAGAACCTTGGCACCATGGGTTACGATGTCTTGGTCATCGCGCTTGACGACGACATCATCGAGGCGGAGATTTCGGATGCAGGCGGCGACATCTACGACGTGGAAGTCGATCCCTTGACCGGTTTGGTTGTCTTTGTCGAAAGCGATGACGACGACGACGGCGACGCCTGACACCCCCTGACTACGAAAACCGACCATGCTGAAGGTCCTGCCGTATCGGTGGGTCCTTTCGCCTGTGCCGATGTCTGCCATGCGCCGACACATGCCGAACACGCCTTTCCCTGCCGCTTTTGGATCGGCATAAGTTCAGGAATGATCACGCGCGAATTCCTCAAAGGCGATGCCGCCAGCGTTGCGGTGTATTCCGATTGCGAGGCCTACCGCTATTCCCTCACACGCGTGTGGGAAAAGGCGGGGCGCCGCGCGCTTTTCATCATGCTCAACCCGTCCACCGCGACAGAGATGCAGAACGATCCCACGGTGGAAAGATGCGAACGGCGCGCGCGGGCCCTGCATTTCGGGGCGTTCCGGGTGCTGAACATCTTTGCCTATCGTGCGACCGATCCGCGGGACATGCGCCGCGCCGACGATCCCGTCGGTCCCGGCAATGACGCGGCCATCGCGCAAGGCCTGTCATGGGCCGACCAGGTGATTTGCGCCTGGGGCACGCACGGGGAACATCTGAACCGCGGGCCGCATGTCGAAGCCATGTTGCGCAAGGCCGGCGGATCTCTTTACCATCTTGGATTATCCAAGGCGGGCCATCCCAAGCACCCGCTTTACATCGGCTACCAGGTGCAGCCCGTCGAATGGAGGAATGCCGATGTCCGGGATTGACGGGTTCACCCGGTCACGCGTGGCAACCAATGGCATCCACCTGTCGGTGCATCGGGGCGGGCAGGGCACCCCGCTGATCTTGTTGCATGGCTACCCCCAGAACCACATGTGCTGGAACAAGATCGCGCCGCGTCTGGCCAGGGATTTCGACGTCATCGTTCCCGATCTGCGCGGATATGGCGACAGCGACGTGCCTGCGAACGATCCCGAAAACCGCGCCTATTCCAAACGCGAGATGGCCTTGGATATCCTTGGCCTGATGGATGCGCTGGGCTTGGAGCGCGCCCATGTGCTCGGCCATGACCGGGGCGCGCGCGTGGCCTATCGCTTTGCCCTCGACCATCCCGATCGCCTGATGCGGCTGGGCATCATCGAGATCGTGCCAACGGGCGATTTCTGGGCGTCGTGGAATGCGGAACTGGCGATGAAGGCCTATCACTGGACCTTTCTTGCGCAACCCGCCCCCCTGCCAGAGCGGATGATCAGCGCCGATGGGCCGGGTTACATGGATTGGACGCTGGCAAGTTGGACCTTTTCAGGGGATCTGTCGGCCTTTACGCCGCAAGCGCTCGCCGCCTATCGGAGGCAGGCGGCAGATCCGGCGCGCGTGGCGGCCATGTGCGACGACTACCGGGCCGGCGCCACCTTTGACCGGGCGCTGGACGAAGCCGACCGCGCGGCAGGCGCAAGGATCAAAGCCCCCTTGCGCTTTGTCTGGGCCAGGGGCGGCTTTCCCGCGCGCACCGGCGACCCGCTGGGTGCATGGCGGGGCTGGGCCGACACTGTCAGCGGCATGGAAATCGAAAATTCAGGGCATTTCGCGATGGAGGAAGTCCCCGACGCCGTGCTGGCGGCCGTGTTGCCGCATTTCCTGGCTTGAGTGCAGGGTGTCGCCAGATCATCGTGCAAGACGCCACCGGATCAGGCGGTTTCCGCCTGCGGGTCGATCTGGATCTCACGCAGCTGGATGGCTGCCGCGTCCAGGCCCTGCGCACCTGAAACCCGCAACACCATGGTGCCTTCCAGGAATACCGCCGACCCCGAGCCATCGGCCAGGTCCAGGACCGTGATTTCCGGATCCGGCGTTACATCGGGGTCGTACATCACCTCGATCCTGTCCTGCGTCGGGTCGAAATCCTGCACCAGCCCGGCAAGCTCGGCCGTTTCGATATAGGCGCCGCTCAGGAACGTATCCGCACCCGCGCCACCCATGGCGATGTCGTTCGCCCCAAGCACGATCGTGTCGTCCCCGTCGCCGCCGATCAGGGTGTCGCCGGTATCCTCGTCGAACGGGCCGAACAGGGAATCGCCCCTGGCAAAGGTGCCGTCCAGCCGGTCGTTTCCGGCCCCGCCGTCCAACGTGTCGGCCCCGAACCCGCCCTGAAGATAATCGTCACCCGCGTCACCTGACAGGCTGTCGTCCCCGTCATTGCCGAACAGCAGATCGCCATCGGCACCGCCAGACAAGACATCCGCCCCGTCGCCGCCCGCAAGGAAATCCGTGCCGTCGCCACCGCTCAGGGTGTCGCGGCCTTCGTCTCCATACAGCTCATCCGCGCCGCCATCGCCCGAAAGGGCGTCGTGCCCTTCATTGCCGAACAGGATATCGTTCTGCGCGCCTCCCGAAAGCTGGTCATCGCCGATGCCGCCCGTGATCGCATCGTTCCCGCCATCCCCGAACAGGCTGTCCATCCCTTCGCGCCCCCGCAGAAGATCATCGCCAGTGCCGCCATCCAGCAGGTCGTCCCCGGCATAGCCATCGATCGTGTCGTTCCCATCGCCCCCCTGCAGGGTGTCGTCACCATCGGTGCCCTCGATCTGGGCGCCAGGCTCTGCAGGGTCGAAATCACTCATCTGCACGTAGATGTCAGACAGGTTCATCGCTGACATACCCTGCAACATGGTCACCGCCACGCCATTGGCCATCACCAGGGTGTCGCCGGGGCTGGTTTCGGTGTCGAAGGTGATGACCGGCGCTTCGGAAACGGTGCCGTCGAAATCAAGGATGAGGCGATCCACCCCTTGCTGGAAATCGGTCACCTTCGCGACAACCTCCCCATCGGGAAGTTCGATCGTCGCGGCGATTTCGAACATGTCGCTGTCTGCGCCGCCGGTGCCGGTATCCGAGGGGCCGAGCAACAGATGATCCTCGCCCGCGTCGCCGAACACCGTGTCATGCCCGGCCTTGCCGTCCAGCACGTCATGGCCGGCCCTGCCATGCAGGACATCGTTCAGATCGCCGCCGGCAATCGTGTCGTCCGTGTCGCCGCCCACGATCACCTCGCCTTGAACGACAGCCTCGCCCGGACGTTCGCCTTGGTGTTGGTCCGGGTCGGTGTCATCTTCGAACAGGAAATTCGCAAGCAATGACCCTGCCGGCGCGGTGTCCGCGCTATCCCCGGTGTCTGCGCCATCATCGGACGGCGCGTCCGATGCCGTATCGGACGTGTCGTCATTCCCCAGCAGGCCGCTCAACGCGAAACCTGTTGTCAAAAGTGCCAGAAGTCCAACAGCGGCCAACATCGCCCTATCCTCGTGCGCAAAAGATCAAAGACTTGGATGATCGGGCGTTCTGCGCCTTTACGGCCGCCTACTGGCGGACCCCCGCTTGTCCGGCTGGCGGACAACGATCGAGAATATCCCGCGACTCGGTCAGCCGCAGTACCCTTTTTCATAGACCACAGTTTAGCAACGGTGAAGATGCGGCGTTGGCTTTGGTCAAATTCATGGTGGTTTTTGCGACAAGTGCGGGCCATTTTGACGGCCCGGCTCGCATTTTGTCTGTCATTCAGGCGTTTCGAGCACGATTGCCCCCTTTGCAAACGCGGATGATGCGCTTATACGCCCGCATCTGCGCCGAATTGCGCGGACCTCCACGGGCCCTGCTGGACGACATCCCGGCTTGCGCCATCACCCTAGATCCTGAAGGAGACCCCGATGTCGATTACTGCTGAAGAAAAACAGCGTCTGATGACGGAATTCGCAACCAAGGAAGGCGACACCGGTTCGCCCGAAGTCCAGGTTGCCATCCTCACCAGCCGCATCACCACCCTGACCGAGCATTTCAAGACCCACAAGAAAGACAACCATTCCCGTCGTGGTCTTCTGATGATGGTCGCACAGCGCCGCAAACTGCTCGACTATGTGAAAGCCAAGGACGAAAGCCGCTATACGTCCCTGATCGGACGCCTGGGCATCCGCCGCTAAGGCAAACCATCTTGCGGGTATTGAAAAGGGTCGCGTCGTGCGGCCCTTTTTTCTTGGGCGCCGAGCCAAGGTCACGGCAGACCTGTCTTGAGGCTTTTTCGACAGCCAGGTTTCCGCTTTTGTATCTGGCGAAAGTCGCGTGATTGCAATATGTTACGCCTATGGCAACGCTTCACATCATAGAGGGGCCTGTCGGGGCCGGGAAAACCACTTACGCGATCGGATTGGGTCGTGAATTGGGGACACCCCCGCTGGTTCTGGATGCCTGGATGGTCAACCTGTTCCAGGCGGATCGCCCGGAAACAGGGCTGTGGCCGTGGTATGCCGAACGCAAGGCGCGGTGCGTGGTTCAGATCTTGGACCTGGCGCGGTCTTTGCTCGATCACGGGCAGGATGCGATTGTCGAACTCGGGCTCATAAAGGTTGCGGACCGCGTGGCGCTTTATACCGAACTCGAAGCACAGGGCCGGCCATACCAGGTTCATGTCCTCGACGCGCCGCGGCAAGACAGACGCGACCGCGTTGCCCGGCGAAACGCCGAGCGCGGTGAGACCTACGCGATGCAGGTCAGTCCCGAGGTGTTCGCCATGGCCTCGGACATGTGGGAGCCGGTGGGCGCGGCCGAGCGGCAGGGCCGGGGCGAAAGATTCCGTTTCAAGCCCTAGCGCGTTCGCGGATTCCGGATCATGCGGTCTGGCCGTCGCGGATCACCGGTCCGCCACCGGATCGCGCCGAACACACCAGCACCCCCAGGCTTGTTTTCCGTGCGAAGCCTGGCCAGACCAGCCGCGCGCGAACCGCTCTCGCGGGTGCAGCATACCTCTTTCATTTCGACCTGAAACTGTATATGTGCCCCTCATCTGAGACGTGACGCCATGACCCCGGCGCATGACATGATGAATGGGGTCGGCGGCAATGGGGCCGCCATTGACACGGGAGACCCGGGCAAGGGGCCTGGGAGTGCTCCCCGATAGGAAACGATTGATGTTCAATATCACCAAGAAAGAAATGCAGTGGGGCGAAGAGACGCTCACACTGGAAACGGGTCGTGTGGCCCGTCAGGCCGATGGCTCTGTCATCGCGACGCTGGGCGAAACCAGCGTCATGGCGAACGTAACATTCGCCAAGGCACCCAAGCCGGGAATGGATTTCTTCCCGCTGACCGTGCACTACCAGGAAAAATACTATGCCGCCGGTAAAGTGCCCGGTGGCTTCTTCAAGCGCGAGGCGCGCCCGACCGAGAAAGAGACGCTGACCGCGCGTCTGATCGACCGGCCGATCCGCCCGCTCTTCGTGCCCGGGTTCAAGAACGAAACCCTCGTGATGTGCACGGTGCTGTCGCACGATCTGGTCAACGATCCCGATATCGTCGCCATGATCGCGGCCTCGGCCGCGCTGACCATCTCGGGCGCGCCGTTCCGTGGCCCGATCGCAGGCGCCCGCGTGGGCTACGAGGATGGCGAGTACATCCTGAACCCGACGGTCGACGACATGCACGACCTGCGCAACAACCCCGACCAGCGGCTCGACCTGGTCGTGGCCGGCACCAAGGACGCCGTCATGATGGTCGAGTCCGAGGCCTATGAGCTGTCCGAGGCCGAAATGCTGGGCGCGGTGAAATTTGCGCATGAAAGCATCCAGCCGGTGATCGACCTGATCATCGACCTCGCCGAAGACGCCGCGAAAGAGCCCTTCGATTTCCAGGCGCCCGATTACAGCGAGCTGTATGCCGCCGTGTCCGCCGCCGGCGAGCAGAAGATGCGCGACGCCTATGCCATCACCGACAAGCTGGAGCGTCAGAACGCCGTGTCCGCCGTCAAGGATGGCATCAAGGAAGGCCTGACCGAAGAGCAGCTCGAAGATCCGAACCTCGGCTCTGCGCTGAAAAAGCTCGAATCGACTGTCCTGCGGTCCGACGTTGTGAAAAACGGCCGCCGCATCGATGGCCGCGCGCTCGACCAGGTTCGCGCAATCGACTGCCAGACCTCGGTTCTGCCACGGACCCACGGCTCGGCGCTGTTTACCCGCGGTGAGACGCAGGGCCTTGTGGTCACCACGCTGGGCACCGGTGACGATGAGCAATTCATCGACGCGCTCCACGGCAATTTCAAATCCAACTTCCTGCTGCACTACAACTTCCCCCCGTATTCCGTGGGTGAAGCCGGTCGG
>Ga0102941_1000313_pt1 | contig 22255 bp, 13 predicted proteins | sample SalPonR2_C_D2_MG_FD_79281 | JGI IMG/M metagenome (GOLD analysis project Ga0102941, IMG submission 79281) | Salt pond soil microbial communities from South San Francisco under conditions of wetland restoration - Salt Pond MetaG R2_C_D2_MG | ecosystem: Environmental > Aquatic > Marine > Intertidal... | reverse complement strand
AAGACGAAGTAGGAAACGACTTAAGTTTAAACAATTTTAACGTAACAGTTAAATTTTTAGCGAATAATTCCCCTGGGTCACCAAGGACTCCTATGGAGGATCCCTAGGAGTCCATGGTGACCTAGGATGATTGGTTACTTTTGTAGCGAGACAAAGTAACATTAATTATCCGGGCAAAGATCAACAGTGCTAATAATATTTAACCGGACAGCTATGATCTCATGCTGTAAATAGAATCACTTTATTCAGGTAAAAATGGAAAATAATGCTGCAAATTATCTTCTGTTAAAGAAGTACCATATTCAGAATCTTGATATGCTTCTGCATAATTAATTTCAGCCGCTTTCTTACCGTAGTATTTTTCAAGTTGATGGCGAAATTTATCAGCTATTTGTGATGGATATTTTTTCCTCCAGTTGGCTAACCACTTTCTACGTTTTTCTTCAGTTTCTGGAACTTGCGATAAGATTCCTTTGTTATAAGGTAACCATTCATACATTTGAGATTTATGCGCGTGGTACATCTCGATTTTTTCCTCAATTACCTTATCTATAGATATTGTAACATCTGGTTCGAATGATTCGGGATGTGTGAATTCATCACTCATATAGAGAAACAGTGGATTTGTCTTGAGATGAGGAACACCAGGCACAATTTTTGGCACTGTTACCATATAAGCTGCATCCCTTACTAATTCCCCAGTATAGCGGTGGTCAGGATGGTAGTCATAAGGACGGTGTGTGATTACGATATCAGATTTAAATTCGCGAATTAATTTAATAACCTCTTTACGATTCTGGTAAGTAGGCATCAAATGTCCATCATGATTATCCAAAACAACATATTCTGCTCCAATAACTTCTCCGGCTTTGTGGGCTTCTTTTCTCCTGCGTTGAGCCAAAGAATCTTTATTCATATCGTAATGACCTGCATCTCCGTTGGTCATAGACACCAGTTTAACTTTGTGTCCATTGTTGATATACAAGGCAGCTAAACCGCCTGCCTGCTCTGCATCATCAGGATGGGCACCAATTATTAAGACGTTTAATTGTTCAGCTGCACCAACGAAAAGAGTTAGACTGAATATTATTAATAATATCGCTATGACCCTTTTTTTATTCCTCATATAAATCCTTTCTCTTGTGTGAAATATTATTGTTAAAAAATTTTTATCTAACTATATCTCCCATTTATTATTTTATCCGCATCATTGCCGCATTTTACTTATTTTCTGAATTTTTATAGGGTTAAGTTTTAGATTTTTAAATTTATCCCTGTTTTTACCGGCGACATAACGCTTCAAAAAATATCAAAATTACCTGTATTATTTAGGGTTAATGGATACTAGATTTATTTTTTATTATTCTAACTTTTTTCGGTGACTTTTGTAAAGCTTCCCAGGACCAAAGAACAACTCCAGAAGAATTTTTTCCCAGAGCATAATCCAACATTTTTTTGAAATCTTTTACTGGCAGAGCTTTGGAGAGGTATTCTTTATTAACCTGAATACTGGGAATGAGCTTGGCATCACTTTCTTTTGAGTAATCCTGTACAACTTTTGTTACCCATTTCGGCGATCTTTTGAGCATATGAGTATATGTCATAGGAGAAAGGTAATCTGCGTATTGGGATAATTCTCCTATATCTTGCCCGGCAACTTTCCTGATAGCCCCACTATAGTCGTCCTGTCTCCAGGGTAGCGTATGCACGTTTATCAATATATCAGGATCTATCTTTTGGGCTTCTTTTACTATTTCTGCTACCATAGAGGTTATTAAGCCACATTTCCAGTTTACCCATTTTTGATAACAATTATTTTTGATCCATGTATATCTTTCATGTGGTCCATCCATATTTTCTGGAATATCAATTTGAGTTTCTTGTTGCAATTGCGCCATACAACTATCACAAAAACAAGTATTGGGAATAGAATCAAGTGTATGATTGGGATATACTTTTTCCCAAAATACAAAATGTCGAATAAAATCAATACTCAATCCTTGCGGGTCAGTTTGCTTGAGGACCTTTTTGATATATTTTATTTTATCCTTTCTATAGCTATCTCTGGATGGACAAACAAAATTAACCCATTCCTGAGATGCTTTTTCACCCTTTTTAGTGATAGCATAGAGGTCTTCATCATTTTTTAAAGTATCAATACCCAAAAATGTGGGTATAATCACAAACCTTTTTATTCCAAGGCTATCAGCATATTTCCTGAATTCAGGATTCCTGTTCAATTTAACACTTGCAAAAGCACTATTTATACCCAGTTCCTTCCATTTTTCAAAAACTTTTTCAAAAGGTCCTGTTTTCTCATAGGTTTTCACTCCTACCAAACAGTCTTTTTGGTTATTAGCAGAGAATAACATAGATATAATTAACACACACAAAATTAAGATTAATTTTATTTTTTTCATCATGCCCACCCTCCTCGTTATTTATTTAACTGGCAGTACATCTTTTAGGGTAAAATCAACCCACATTATACCCATTTTCTGATCAATATTTTTAGCAATTGTTTTACCTATTGCAACCGGTGGATCTTCAAATGTGCCCCAAAAATCCTTATCTTTAGGATATCCTACCTGATACCAGACTTGATTGGGAGCAAAATAATCTCCCCAATAATTTATGAATTCATCCATCATATGATCAAAATTATCAAACATCTGGGAATCATCCACAAAAATTATATCACCTCTATAATTCGGAGGCATCCATTTTCTATCCCAGTGTTTTAAGAACAACTGATAACTGGATTTATATTCTTTAACCTGTTTTTCCCAGGCCCTAGCAGTACTATCATCCACCTTCATTCCAGTTTCTGGTACAATGGCTTCCTTATACCATTCTACATCAACACCAAAACCTATAACAGAGGGATGGTGCTTATATTTTTTCAAAACAATATCAATCAAAGTATCCACCGGGGCATTAGCCGGCTCGACCTGCAAAAATACTTTGATATTATTCTCATCAAAATAATCCAAATATTTCTCATGTTTATCCTTCTCCGAGTAAACTATGTCGGGATGCTCTACTCCTGTTGAAGGAAATTCCAATTCACAGGCTGTTCCATTTTCATGCAATGTGCCTATGATCCATATTGCACAGGGCTGAGACCCGGGAAACTTTTGTGTCATAGAAGATATAGCTTTCTCCCAGCCTGAAGGGGCAGGAAATGGATCTATACCATAATTTGATGATCTAACACCGGCGTACTTGATATTACTTAGATTTGTATCAGCAGGTACTTCATAATCAGGATGTTCTCCAGCAAAACAACTACTTATCAATAATACACTACTAAGCAAAACAGTTATTATATGCCTCATAACACTCCTCCTTTAATTATATTAAATCTACTTGACAAACATATTGGGCAAATATTTATCTCGTTATCATACTTTTATACTGTGAGCCACTGAAAAAAGAATTATTCAGTTTAAAGCCATGACTTTAGAAATATAGGCAATCATCCTTCAGCTACGCTCAGAAAAACATTATTTCTTTTCAATAAACTCACAAGATTAATTTCATTTTTGAATATAATCCAAAACTTATTTGAGAAATATTAGTTTCTTACATTTAGTATAATGGTCTGCTTTAATTCTATAAAAATATACTCCCGAGGGTAATCCACTCAAATCGCATTTATAATTATGTTTACCTTTACGTATTCTGCTATTTATCAATGTTTTAACTTTTTGTCCTTTGATATTGTATAGATTCAAGGAAACCTGACTAGTTTTCTTAACTTCAAAATTAATATTGGTTACTGAATTAAAAGGATTAGGATAATTATCATATAATCTATAATTATTTGTGAAATCATTCTTGTTTATTCCTGTCTTAACTGTATCAGGTAACATTATTTTTTTAGTGTTCTCAATCCAGTAAACACCAAAACAATTATCCATTTCACTAAAAAACCGGTCACCAATTGTTTTTACAGGATTGTCATAAGTACTCCACCAATCTCTATCAGTTTTACCATCTCCCGACCAGTCCGCATCATAACCTACCTGAAAAGCAACTCTATTGGGCGCAAAAACATTACTCCAGCTTTTAAACTCGCTAACCATTGCATCCAGATCTTCCAGGTCTGAACTATTATTAATAAAAATTATATCTCCTCTATAATTTGGTGGCATATTTCCATCATCCCAATGCATTAATGACAGAGAATAATTTTGATCATGTTTTTTGACTTCACTTTCCCATTTTTGGGCTAAGGAATCACTAATTACCTGACCGCTAGAATTATTTGACCCATAATCAACATATTCAACAGAGATACCAACTCCCATAATACTTGAATAGGAATCATATTGATTCAATACCAAATTTATTAACTTACTTACTTCTACATCTCCCGGCTCCAATTGCAGCCAGATTTTTATTCCTTGTTCAGAAAAGTGTTCAAAATACTTCTGATTCCTATCTTTTTGACTGAATGTAATGTTATCATATTCTTTACTATCGGGTTTGGGGAAGCTAACCTTCACATTCCCATTTTCCAGATATTTACACACTTTCCATGATACTGCCGGAGTAGTATTTTTAAAATTACTTGTTACAAACTGAAACTGTTCCGACCATATTTCTGGGTTACTGGTATCATTATCAGAAAAAACACCCTTGGATTGAAAACCAGCAATTCTATCAATAATATCTTCTTCCGATTTCGTAATTTCTATTTTTCCTGAAGAAGTCTTTATTGAATCAGTATTTGAGATATATACAGAATCAATCTCAATATTAACATTGCTGTCACTTTCACCTATGGCTGTAAAATCAAATTTACAAAGAATACCGCTTGTCGTAATACTACTCCCTCCCATCTCTATTACCAGACCATTTTCCCTATCACTAGTTTTTTTACTCCAATTAGCCTCCTCTATGATCGTATTTTTAGAAACAATATCATTAAACTTTATTTTATTCTTAAAACCCGACAACTTTAAATAAACAGAATCAGTAGCAGCCCCATATTGAAGTCCCAGATTAACTTCCACAGAATCATGTTTCCCTTTAACTATCTTACTATCTTCGATTGAAATATTAGTATAATCTCTCAACACCTGTTCAGGAGGGAAAACGTCTTTGATAGTAAAATCAACCCAGTAAATTCCTAAACAATTATCTATTTCCTTAAATAGCTTCTGACCTATTTTTTGCACCGGATCATCAAAATCTCCCCACCAATCTTTATCTGTCTTATCATCTCCAGTTACATCATTATCATAACCAAATTGGTAAATAACGGGATTATCAGAAAAATAATTGCCCCAGTTTTTAAACTCATTTACCATAGATTGTAAATCAGGAAAATCCTGACTATCATTGATGAAAACTATATCTCCTCTATAATCTGGTGGCATATGTGAACTTTCCCAGTGTTTTAGAGTAAGAGTATAGTCCTGGTCATACTCTCTGGTATGTTTCTCCCATCTTTGGGCTTCCTTATTAGTTATTGCCCGTCCTGTATTATTATTTTCTTCACTATTATAAAACCATTCGGCATCTACACCAAATCCAATCACACATTCATGATCACCATATCTTTCCATAACCAGATCAATAAGTGTATCAATATCAGCATCACCAGATTCAACCTGTAACCAGACTTTGACACCAGTGGTATCAAATCTATCCAAATATGGTTCATTTTTATCATAACTGGAAAAAGAGATATTCTTATAATTTTTGTCACCAGGGTTAGGAAAATGGAGATGACATTCACCATTTCCATAGTAGGTGCTAACTATCCATACACCAGCTGGAGACGCTTTATCAAACTTATCAGCCATTGAATTACATACTTTTGACCAATATTCTGGCTTTGGAAATTTCCCCGGCATGACTCTAGAAGATCTAAACCCCGCATACTTCTGGGTACCGGATGTACTGCTAATCGCTAAATTAATTGATAAAATTGTTAAAATTAATAACGTAACCATTTTCAGATGCTTCAAATTACCCCTCCGTAATTTTTATAATTAATAACTAAACTTTTCCTTTCTTAAGAGCAAGAATAAAAGTTTTGAATTCGAGTAAATACAAAAGAATACAAATTTTACTTAATGGAACCATCAAATCTATATTTACTTGAGAAATATTAATTTTTTACATTTAGTATAATTGCCTGCTTTAATTCTATAAAAATAAACTCCGGATGGTAAGCCACTCATATCAACTTTATAATTATGCTGCCCTTTGTTCATTCTCTTACTTATCAATGTTTTAACTTTTTGTCCTTTAAGATTGTATAAATTCAAAGAAACCTGACCTGTCTTCTTAATCCCAAATTTAATATTGGTTGTTGAATTAAAAGGATTAGGATAATTTTGTTCTAAATCATATTGGTTATTATTTACTTCATCTTGTTCAATACCAGTAGTATTACTAAAAATAAACCAATTTATATTAAATAGACCTTTTTCTATATATAATCTTAAAACATGTTGTCCTTTTTCTATAGTTTCTGTTTCCACCTTTTGCGTGATCCAACTCTGCCATCCGCCTGTATTTTGAACAGAAATTGATTCTGTGATTTTAGTACCATCAATTTTAATATGAAATTTACCACTACTTTCAGTAGAAGCAAGACGTGCTAGAAAAGAGTAAGTATCAGTTTCATCAACTTGAATAGTATATTCTAACCATTCTCCTTCATTAATATAACCAATATTATATCCGCCTCCTTTATCTGTACATTTCTCAGTATCTACCCCCGTATCTCTAAAGGAACCTTCTCCCTTGTCAGCCTCATCTGTATCATGATAGGCTTCACCTTCCTGTCCTTTATCATAATATTCTGCTTGAATAGTATCAGTTATATTCAAAGGCTGACCCAACCAGGGCTCTCGGGTTATATCTTGATTAAATTTAGCAGTCAACCAGCTATCCTCAGTAATCTGGATTGAAATAGATTTATTAGTATCCACACCAGAAATGATATTCCCCGTCCATCCCTCAAAAATATAACCAGAATCAGGAATAGCTCTTAATTCTACTTCTTGATTATTAGAAAATGCATTAGTATCAGGAGTTACTTCTACATGGCCCTTACCTTCTTTATTTATGTTTAATTTCCAGGGCGGGCCCTCATCTATTTTACTATTGTCTCTTATTTTTCTACGAACATATTTTCCCGTTTTTTTCAGATCATTCAGACTCCAACCTCCTGTTTCACTTGCTCCAGATTTTAAAGCTGCAGAAGTTTCATCTTTGTAATGGATTGACCAATTAGACCAGCTTATATCATGCTTGTCCAAAAACTCGAGCCATTTATTCGCAGAAGTGGTGTCGATTGTTCCATCGCCAGTATATTCAGTACTACCCCATTCTGTTACCCAGAGCGCTATACCATTATTTAACGCAGTTTTGGCTTTATCTCTATATTTTTGTTTATGTGAAGCTGCATAAAAATGTAAAGTGTAAGCGATATTATTATATTCTAAAGGATTCTGCGAAGCAATATCAACATCCTGCGCCCAGCGAGGTGTACCTACAATTATTATATTATCAGAATCATATTTTCTTATAGTATCTATTACTGTTTGAGCATAAGGTTTGACATCATTTTTCCAGGATACCTGCTCGGGTTCATTATAGATTTCATATATAATATTTGGTTCATCGCCATATTTTTTTGCTAATTCTTTAAAAAAGTTGGCTGCCTCACTGGTATGATTATGTGCATTATGGTCATGCCAGTCAACAATAACATAAATTCCTAAGTCAATAGCAGCCTCAATTACATTAATTATTTTTTGCTTCTCCCTGGAAGGATGGGCAAGATAATCATTCTGTCCTCCGTTAATGCCCATAGATGCTCTAACAACTGCACACTTCCAATCATTTCTTAACCAACTTACAACACCCTGGTTATAAAATTGACCCGCCCATTGACTCCAAAATAGGCTCATCCCATGTAATGAGATTGGTTTACCATTTTTATTAATAATCTTTGTACTGTCAACTTCTAATTGACCATAATAATCCACAATAGTACTGTCAGTCTCAGCAGAAACCATAGAGAACGAGATTATTATAGATAAAATACTACAATATAAAATCTTATCAAATTTCCTCATTTTTCCCTCCTGAATTTACTCTAAATGATTTTTTATTAAAATAAACAATCCCGATCTAAGATATACCACTAAAGGGATATTTTATCTTTTCCTATATTTCGAAAATAATATATTTCCACCAAAAATTATTATTTTTTATGGTTTAATTTATAAGATTTAAAGCCCGCATTCTGGTAAGTAGCATATGTAATGCTTCTAGTAAAATGAATAAATAAGACTGTTAAAAATATTATCATTATTATCTCCTCCTGAATTATTCATAACCATTTTAAAATGGTGGGTTAAGAATTTATTTTATATTATTTTAAATACCCTATTCTATAAAAACTCAGTTTTTATGGTTATGAATAATTTTAAGGTAACCCCCAGGGCCCTTGTGTGAAAAATGCCTCGCTAGAGATCCTCCCAAGGAGTCCTATGTGACCTAAGGGAAATGGTAATGAATTTTTCAGGTCCTGAGAGATCACCGTATCTTCCGTACTTATTCAAGCACTAGAAATAATGACTGGTTATTCACATTATACTTTTTCCATCATATAAATTACTGTATTTGTCTGGCAGTTACTTCAGATTTTAATTATCCAATAATCTTTTATCCATGATATTCAATAATTCGTGTTTATAATCACCGTGATACTCCCAAAACATAATACCCTTTAAATCGTTATCTAGTATATATTTACATTTCTTTCTAACAGATTTATCATCATCGTAAGTTATAAATATTTGAGTAGAATCATTCCATAAATACGGTGCTTCTGCTACACTATCCCAATATCTCTTAAATCCATTTTTATTTTCCCATTTCTCTTTTATAGATCTATAAGATGTCTCTATATTAGCAGCTTGTCCAGGCTGAAACAGTCCCTTATTTTGCGATGATCTACATTTCCAGGCTCTACCATAAAATGCTGCACCTAAAACCATTTGACTTTTTGGTACACCTGCTTTGTTAAATAAATTCACCGCATAGTTGGCTGAAAGTTTCTTTGAACTCTTAGGATTCGTTTTTAAACAGGTATGATGTCCAGTCACAGAATCTGCACCCTGTACAAAAAAATCATAGGTCATTAAATTAACATAATCAGCATACTCCATCACTTTTTCCATTTCTGTATGTTCTACATATCTTTTCAGAGCTCCAGCTGCAAAGGTATTCAGATAATGTTTACCTGTTTTCTTTTCCAGTTCATCAAGTTGTTCCCTCAGCTCCTTCATAAGTAAAGTAAAATTACGTTTATCCTCTGGTCTATGCACATTATCCTTTCCTTTCAATCCCGGATACTCCCAATCAATATCTATTCCATCAATATTGTATTTTTTAATAAATTTGACAGCTGATTCTGCAAATTTTTCTCTGCTCTTTTTAGTCAAGGCCATATCTGAAAAATTATTGGACCACGCCCAACCACCTACAGAGATTAATATCTTCAAATCAGGATTTTCTTTTTTCAAAGAATTAAGTTTTCTTAAATTTTTGCCGTCAGTTTTAAAACCTTTTTTTATAACGCCCTCCCTGATTTTTGCAAAAGCATAATTTATGTGCGTTATTTTATTGGCTTCTATTTTTTCCAATTGAATGTCTTTATTATTACCAAATATATAAGCTACAACTATATTTTCCTTTAATTTCTTTTTACTGCCACAATTGACCAATAAGAATATATTTGCCAATATTACTACTGTAATAATTAAGGAGATATTGTTTCTTAATTTACTATACATAATTTATTTCCTTCTTGATAGGTGATTATTATAATTTGCATTTTTAGGAAGTCTCATTATACTCAGAATTATTATATATCTGACCAATATAATTTAGATACTGACGGGATCTATTAACCATTTTAAATATTTTTCAATAGATACTACCCTAACATCTTTTTTTGTTAGAATATAGTCTAAAAATTTTTTTATAACTTCTCTCTGTTCTTGATTGTTGATATTACTGAACTTACCCTTATTAAAATAAAAAGGAGAGTGAATCACCAGGCTAAAGGGAGCTCTATTTCCATTATAGGTCTTATCAAAACTATATTTCAAGACTGCCAGAGTTTGTTTTTTATTCAATTGAATTCCATCTCCCTCAGGTGCGGCCCATAAGTTCCAATCCAGTCCATTAATTTTGCCATTTTTCAAACCTACAGACTCTTGTATGTGTTCTCTTAAACCAGGCCCTGCTTTATATTTTCTTTCTAGAATACTATCAGGTGGAGCCTGGAAAGCATAACAAGGTATTTCCCATAAATTCTTATAATTCCATTTCGAGATACAATATTCAGGATGCTTTTTCTTCAATTCCTGATGTCGAACTGATGATTTATACCCCGGAGCCTCATAATTCAATGTATAAGGCCAATAATATTTACCAGGTGCAAGATTTTTTTGAAATCCTTCTTCAATACTTGAGTCATAAAACAGGCCCAATTCTTTAACTGCCTTAAAAGTATTTTTATTATATTCTAAGAATGGAGTTCGAAAGCCCTGTACTTTATTATCTTTTAATATACTATCCTTTAATACCTGGTTAACCTTTTTCATTTCCTTTTTCCATTCCTCAACACTAAAGCCACCTCCCTGTTCATGATTTGCTGTATGATTTGATATTTCGCAGCCCAGGCTATCATTCAGATATCTAAGTGCAGAAACTATCTCAGGTGTTTGATTGTTGCCCCCATTTGAAGTATTCCAGAAAAATGTCATACTTATCTGTTCCCCACTATAGATATCTGTATCTTTCTTCTTACCCGGATTACTTCTCCCATTAAGTACTTTAATTAACCATTTTAAACCAGCAGGATTATAATTATCATCAGAACTTATCAGAACAAATTGAGGTATATTGTCAGGGCTCATATCATTAGGGGGATGAATTGAAGGTTGCCTATTAAACCTTATAGTGTTATCACTATTACTCAGAATAATCCCAAAAGAAAATATAACTCCAACCAAAACAAATACTATAGACCTTGTATTTATCATCTCATCACTCCTTCATGTAATTCTGTTTCATATTTAATATATATTATTCTGAGCATATTCTAATTAATTCTAATTCTTTTCTCAACCTACTAAGTCGTCCCTCCCAAACTCCCCAATCTTCTTATACCCTAATTACATTTTCAATACAATATTATTTTTTCCACTCCATAAAAACTTAACCGCCATGAAAATAGTAATAGGGATGAAATCTCATCGATTTCATCCCTATTTTAGAATAGATCAGCTTATTTCAATAACATCATCTTCTTCATTTCTACATTAGAACCGCTTTTCAATCTATAGAAATAAATACCACTGGATACTTTTTGTCCGGCTTCATTCAGTCCTTTCCATTTGACACTATGGCTACCAGAAGTCTTAGTAGAATTGACAAGTGTTTTAACTTTTTGTCCAACTACATTATAAACAGAGAGTTCAACATTCACATTATTCTTCAATGAATAATCAATTGTAGTAGTAGGATTGAATGGATTAGGATAGTTATTCTTCAATTCAAAACTGTTACTACCATTGGCAGGATTATTTTCAACAGCTGAGCCACCAGTATAATATTCTTTCATTTCATCTGGATAGTATTCAAGACTACCTAAATGATAACCATCAGTTGCTTTTTGATCGAGATTATGAGAAAAGTCTTCAGGTAAAGGCCATTGGAGATTAGCATAATGCATATCAGGATACTCTGCACTGTCCGGATCCCAGCCCCAGATTGTTAAAGAACCACCAGTATACTCATTCTTGATAAAATTAATCATTTTATCAGTACCACCAAAATTTGTAAATTCGGGATCTTTATTAATATTATTCTCAGCAACTATACCGGAATATGTATCATTATTATCAACCATCTTAGCGGCTCTATCAGACATCCATTGAGGATGATGAAATTTCTCAAGACTATCTACTTCATCTGCTAAATTATTAAGATCATCAAATAAATTATCTACTTCCTCAGACCAGTAGTAGGCATTATTCTTAATTGCAACTTTTCTATTTTTTTCATTGGCATATGAAACCAACGAATCAGGTGCACCAGGTTCATTAGCTTTTATAGTGTCTAAGTCAATAATACTACCTCCATGTAGGGCATTATCATCATTAGTAATATCCATCTCGCGGCTACTGGCAGTATTAGTATTATAAAATACATTATTTGTTATCTTGGCATCTGTTAATTCAGTATTACCATTAAATAATCTTACTATATTTGCAAAAGTATTATGATCAAATTCTACATAACCGACTTCTGATTCCGCATCTGCATTTAAAACGCTACCAACCATATTAAAAAAAGTTGTATTAGTACATACTAGTGAATCAAAATTAGCAACATCAGTTTCAAAAAAGAAGGGACACCAACTATCAGTAGAAGTTGCATTCCTTATATGGCAATTATCAATTTGAAAGTTTGTACCATCTACATATGCCTGTAATATTCCCCACCCAAGTAAAGTTACATGGCAGCCTTCCATTACAATCTTTTTGTCTGGTGAAACTAGATGTACCAAATTAGCCCAATTATATCCCATATCTTTAGTGGTTGTACTAAAGGCTATATTTTTTAAGGTTACATTATCATGGGCTTCCATAATATGTTGATCCCAAGGTATGCCACCTTCTTCATTTGTAGTTAGCATAATTTTTGGAGGACGAGTCTCAGGAGTATCCCCAGGTTCATATGCTACTATATTAATTGGGTTATTGAAAACCGCCATTTGATTAAAACGATAATACTTACCCCTTTTCAAACGATAAACATCATGATTTTGTTTACCATCTAGATTTGTATCTGCTTCAACATATTTAATTAATGCATTTACTATTGGTGTTCCATCTTCTTTTTCAGCAGGAACTACAAGTGTATCTCCTTCTGCAGCTACCAACATATTACTAGCTAGCGCAACAAGAACCAAAAACGTAACAATCTTACTTAACTTTTTCATTTTCTTCTCCTCTTTTTACTTTAAAAGATTTACACATTTTACATTAACTTTTACTTTCTTATAATTATATTGCCTAGGAAAACCCTCACCTCCTTTCTATACTTTAATTATTCCTTTCAGTACTTATCATTGTTAATCATTTATTTAAAACTCATATCGTAATCCAATATCAATAGTCATACCATAATAGGATTTATTTTTATAAAGGTTGTAGTTTTTGTCAGGATAGGATTGATTAATACGGGAACTTTCAATTGCCTGCGATAAATTTTTGGCATTACAAAATAATTGCATACCTTTAATAGGTAATTGTTGTTTAATAGATAAATCATATAGCGTAAGTGGATCAGTATATCCTCTCAATTCTTTATGAAAATCGGTATCCGTAAATACTGAAGTTTTATATTGTACTGAACTTCTGATTGAAAAACCCTTATATTTATATCCTAGAGTAATATTAAATATATCTTTGGGCTGATTGATTAAGGGAGCTGTATATGAGGAATCAGATATTGACTCTATAACCTTAACTTTTGAAAAACCTACATCCTTCCATATAAAATTTGGTATTACTTTAGGATATTTTGCTTCTCCAAAATAATGAGTATAATTACCATTGAATATAATATTCTTCAACAGCCCCGGAAGAAACCAGAAATTAGTCTGCCATTCAGTCTCCATACCCCATATTTCGGCATCATGAGGATTATTAATATACTCATTAATAGCCATTTGTTTTAATTTACCAGGATTTCTACCTGTTTCATCTTCAGTCAAACCATGCTCTAACACATCATTAGTATCTAATAGATAATTTTTTTGCCAGAATATTTTATCTTCTATCTTTTTTCTAAAACCACCAATGGAAAATAATCCTATTTTATCTCCATAAAGAGTGATACTTAAATCCATATTTTCCGCCTTTTCTGGAACAAGATCATAATTTTTATAGTCTATCACAGTAGATCTAGGTTGTAAATTCCATGAAGGCACAAACTGATTAAAACTTGGTCTGGCCAGAGTTTTTGTATAGCTGGCCTTTATATCTAATAATTTAAATGGTCTTAAAACCAGATGAAACATAGGTAATAAAAATTCGTTTTCTCTTTCATATGTTTTTTCATGGTACTTATAACTTATAGTTTCCGAATAAGGGCCTTCATCCCCTCTTATTCCAGTATACTCTGTCCGTTTTAATTCATAACGAAAACCTGGGATAAATGTAATCTTATCATTCTTGCCAAATGATACTTCAGGTTTAATATAAGCAGCATAATAATTTTCATTGCCGTAGTAATCATCTGTTTTACTATCAGGAAAATGTGGTACAAACTTAAGTGGTTCAGAAGAACCTGACCTATTTATACCTAAGGAATCTTGAAGTAAATATATTGCCTCCTTAGCCATTTCAAGATCCGGTATATTTCGTAATGCATAGTTACCAGCCATAAAATTACCTGGGTCATAATTTTTGTCTATAAAACCCTCATAAGGAAATTTTGATCCGGCATTAGCTTGAATATCCGTAAAATGGTTTCTTAAGACTTTGTTTGCTTCCTGCTTCGCATGTTGAATAGGAAAAACAATTTTATCGTTGTTATATTTTTTATTTTTTTGTTCGTACTTAATACCGGTTTTAAATTTTAGTCCTATTTTTTTACCTATATTATATTTGCCTTCCAAATTTAAATCACCACTCCAATTTCTCTCTAACATTTTTGATTCAATATCTTCCATCTGCGATAACACCATACTAGATATATTTTTATTTATATAATCTGAAATTTTATCAGGATTTACCTTATTTGGAGCCGAACCAGTAATAACATTTTTACGCAGATTTCCACCGAATTGTAGCTCTTCTGGTACTTCATTTATTGATAAAGAATGAGATAATCCGCCAGTAATTTCCATATTATTAAACTTTTTAGTAATATCTAAGAAATTAACAATTGTTTCTAATTCTGGTTCCTTATAATTTATAGTATTTTGTTTTGTGCCGCCTAAACTGATGTAATACTCTCTATTTACTATTTCCTTTCCAATTTTATTATAAGTATTTCCAAATTTAATTTTGAACTCAGGTAGTTTATAATCCATAACAAGATTAGCACCATACCTATTAATATCCCTTGAAATATCTGAAATATATTGATCTCTCGCTCTAGCAATATTATGTTCTTCTTTCCATCGATATTCACCTACTTCAACGCTATTTGAACTTCTATTACGTTTTTCCAAATCAAGATTAGCATATATACCCAATTTATTATCAAAAAATCTTTTACTGCCCATAGCAACAAATTTACGATCACTAAATTCTTCCCTTAAACTATTATATCCGCCTTGGGCAATAACCTGAAGCATAGGATCTTCTTTTGCTTCTCTCAGTCTGAAATTTACAGTTCCACCCATTTGATCAGCTCTTTGATCCGGCATGGCACTTTTGGTAACCTCTATACCAGCAAGCATATAGGGAGAAATCATACTTAAATCTGTACTTCTATTTTCATGACTTGTGGAAGCAAGATTGACACCACCAACCTGAATGTTACTATATTTCGGTGATAAACCACGGATAACTACTTTATTACCTTCTCCTCCTTCTCTCTGTAAGGAAACACCTGGCAGACGGCCAACTGCTTCAGCAGCATTGGCTTCAGGTAATTTCTGTATTTTTTCAGCAGCTACAACATTTTTGACAGCATTGGAAGATACCTGCTGGTTAATAGCCGACATCTGACCTTTGGCCTGAGCAGAAATTTCAACTGTTTGACCTTTTATACTTCTGGGAGATAACTGAATTTCTTTGTATTCCAGATCTTCAGTCACATTTATTTCTATTTTCTTTTTGGCATATCCAATATAAGAGACTTCCAGCATATGTTGTCCTGTAGGGACATTTACAAGTGTAAATTCTCCATCAAAATTAGTAGCCGCACCTATATTCTCATCCGCAACAACAACATTTGCTCCAATTAAGGGATTACCTTCTGATTTATCTACTACTTTTCCCTTGATTGTTACAGTATTCTGAGCAGATAATACTGTAGTTATACTAAAGGTTAGAACAAATAATAAGAGTAAACTAGTTACAAATTTGTTCTTTCTCATAACTCCTCCTTTAATTTATTGATTAACTCTAGTTGCTTTTCTTGCTTTAAACAATTTTGTAATTCAAAGAGATACCAGGTTTCTGTTAATTCCATAGTTTCTCCCGGTCTTAATTTTGTGTATTGTCCATGTAGTTCCAATTCTAACAAATTTTCCTCTTGGTTGTCTGATATATAAGAATACAATTCTACCTGGGAATGATCTTCGTGAATGAATTTATCTTTTAACTTATTAAATTTTACAAACAGTACTTGTTCTGAATCTATTCCTACCATAAAATTATCTTGCGGTTCAATATGTACTTCCTGCCGTATACAGACATTTTTTTTCTCTGGTTGTGAAGGTAAAAGAGTAAAATATCCATTAATATTTTTATAGTCAGTGATGCCCCGGTTTTTAGTTTCCTCTTTGATAAATTCAATTTCACTATTTTCTGTTACTGGAACATAACACTTTGCAAACCCATCAAGTCTGGTATTCATCCAGAGGTCCCATTTGAGAGTAGAATCCGTGATATTTGTTGCTTGAGCCTGAAATAGAACACGATTAGAATCAACTATACTTATCTCTTTTGTCATTTTTATTCCACTGATTGGACTTTCTTTCCCAACCATTTTTACATACTGGCTATCTTTTTGTGATATTGTATAATTACCATATATGAGATAGGGATCAGGTGGCCAATTTGCCTTATTCTCTTTTCTTTCCTGATTTATATTCTGTTTTGTCCACCATTGTGATTGTGGCCCCAACCAGACAATATGACCATTAAAGGCTTTAAAGTCACTAAAGGCGGATAATTCAGGCTTTTTCTGGGAGGGATTTTCCCATTGCTGGGGGTGGGCTTTAAATATATTCTTCTTGCCTTTATTCCTAAACAGAACTACCCTTCCACCGACTTCAGGTAAAATACCAATCTGTATTTTATTATTCTTTAAAATGACTAACTCCTCAAGTGCCTTTTTCGATATACCTCCCGCCATAATGATCGTTGGCACAAGAAAAGCCATGATAAGAATAACAGATTCTTTGTATCTAATATTGCTATAGTTTATTATACGATTCATATTGGTCTTTATTTTCTATTTAAAATAATTTTCAACTGCCAAAGCCAGAAACATATAATGTGTTGCTCCGCCCCCCATTACATACTCGGCCTGCTGCCAGAGAAAAGGCCACTGTTTTAATTCTGGTAGATCAGGTCTAATGATATTCGTCCCCGAACAAACACCACCCGGTATAAAAGACCAGTCGGCTCTATTTACACCATACGCCACTGTTTGCGATTTAGTTCCTACATTGGATACAAACGATTGTGTTTCCTGTCCAGGATGTAGACCAAGCACAAAATTTAAAGCATTTATCATCGGTTCAGGTGAAAATACTTCAGGCCAGCTTTTATTCAGAAAATAATGCCTAAATCCAAATTTCTGGATACCCCAACCAGCTCCCCAAATATTAGGATGATATGGAATATTAAAGGGATTCTCTTTGGACTGCGCATCAATTTGTTTTTCAACTTTTATAATTTTTGAATTGACTACCTTCTTAAATTCCTCGTTATCTATTTCATCCATTACTCTACCTACAATCCAGCCTACTCTATATAGATTTTCTTTAATATAAGGAAGCATATCAATAAGAGACTTCTCATATTTCTCTTTATCTGTAGTCAATATTAATTCAGTTAAAGCATAAACTTTGCGTGATTTTAATCCTTCATTTTGTTCATCATGAAATTTATTCCATAATTCCTCTGCTGTTTGTAAACACTCCTCACTTAATTTTTTATCATAATCTTTCATTACCCGTGCAGCTGCAGCAAGACCAGAAACACCATAAATTTGTTTATTGGGTTCATCCTCAAGGAAAACAAGTCTATCATCCAGATTTTTAATATAATCCTTCTCTACAGGCTTACTATTTTGAGGGGAAAATCTTTTACTATACTGATTAGAAACCTTGTTATACCAAAAACCGCTATAATTAGGCCTCTTTTCCCCTTTATACACCTTATTATCCGTCATGGATCCTGCATCACCTAGCATAGGATACTGCCTTAAAGTAGGGCATAATATTCCCCTGTATAACTCGCCCAATTGTTCATAACCACCTAATACAGTTAATAAGCCATGTTCAATTTGCTGCAAAACATCTGCTTTGCCATCAGGATGATGAATTTCAGCTACTTTCTCATCTTGGTTAACTAAAGTTTGGTCATGATCCACATTAAATTCCTCATAAGCATAAGCAAGAGCCAATATAGTTCCTATTTGCGATTCAATCCTAAAATCATAATCGCCCGCATCATGCCATCCTCCTTTATCTAATCCTTCGATATGTTCCAGAGGAGTCATATCCTCGGGCACCTCTCCGTGTGTATAAACATCAAAATGGTTTATATTCTCGGGGGCTAATAAGGCATCATCGAGATGACATCTGTCATGCCAAACTCTTACTTTTTCAAATACTTTCATGTGACACATTTGTACAGGTAGAAAATATTCTAGAGTAGGTTGCCAGGTTCCGGTATCATAAATCTCTTTTGAAATCCTAAATTTATTGGAAAGTACATCACCATATTTGACCCTATAAATTCCCTGGTTATTTATATCTGAAAAATCAACAGAATAATAATCATAGCGCAGGAAATGTTTCTCTTCAACTGGTTCAATTTTTTTGACTGTTTTAATTCCACCAGAAGGTTTAATTTTTTGTATATTTACTTTTTCAATATCATTATGGTTTTTATCCAGTTCAATTATAGCTCTTTTTTCCTGATTAGGATGATAACCAAGCTGTGAAACATGAACTACAGGTTCATATTTCCAGTCTGGGATTGTATTTACATCTATTGTCCATTTTAATGCTGATTTTGTTGCTCCTTTAGGGATTAATGATCTGACAACATACCAGCCAGTTTTATGTTTTACTCTACCATCATAAAGTTTAAGTTTAGTATTTTTACTTTTGATAGTAATCCTCTGTTTTTCTGTTGCAGGAGCAATTGTAAGTTTTTCTCCTTCTGCCATGGGAACGGGCTCGTATTCACCTTCCTGGTCTAATTTGACAGGACTTTTAGAATATCTAGGAAATAAACCTGATTTTTTATCCATATAATATGTTTTCCCGAATAATTCAGCTGGATATAGTTCTAAATTAAATCCAACTTGACCAACCCATTTTTCAGGTATTGGTTTATTGAGATTAACTATAAATTCTATCTTATCATTTTTAGTTCTGGTTACTATATTGTATTTCAATTTCAGATCGGGATAAATAATTGGCTGATCAGCAGATTTCATTCTGGACGAATCAGGAAATTGCAAATTCACTTTTATCTTATCATTTTTTCTATCTATTTTTTTATCTAGAACTTTAGGATAGGGTTGCCATTGACCTGGTGTGGGTTCTAGAGCAAGATTTCCATTGGTTGCTACCCTTTTGCCATGCTGGATAATAGTTATACCTCCCTGATGACCTTCGGGATAATAGTCATCCATAACCATCACATTTAATCCATCTTTCTCAAAATAACCCTTACTATTAATTTCTATCCCTTTTGACACTAATTTATTTGACAGTATTATTGACAAGCCCAGAATTAATAACACAGAATTAAGATATTTCAGTATTTTTTTAGATCTCATCTTTTGCAGCATAACATGATCCTAACATTTATTTATATTCATATTTAACATGAATATGATACCGCTACCACTAAATATATTGATATCGTTATCATATTATTAATAACCTTTTAAACCCTCAAATAACTTCCCAAATATTATTTTTTATTTATTACTTATGCCGATTCCCTTTCGATCAATTCTACTGGAAGAATCTTATTTGTAATAATATTTTTTTTATCATTTATTATATCAAAAACTAATTGAGTAGCTTCTTTACCCAGTTCATGCATAGGTTGAGCAATTGTTGTTAAACTCGGTGTCACATACTCAGCGAGTTCTATATTATCAAACCCCATTACAGCAAAGTCTTCAGGTACAGAATATCCTTCATCCTTGATCCGCTCTATAGCACCAATAGCCATATAGTCATCTGAACAAAAAATTGCTGTTGGTCTTTCTTCACCATCTAATATTTTTCCCATGGCATTATAAGCACTTTTTTGACTAAAATGGCCATGAAGGACCCAATTATCATTCAATTCCAAATCGTTTTCTTGCATGGCTTCTTTGAATCCTGTAAGCCTATCAATTGAATTTGTCTCTGACATTTCTCCAGCAATAAAACCTATCTTACTATGTCCCTTTTGATACAGATATTCAACACCCTTTTTCGCTCCTTCTATATTATTTGTATCAACATAATTAAATCTATCATTTGTATCACGAAAATTTACCAGTACGTAAGGTAAGGGAGTATTAGCTATTTTTTCTAAACCTTTATCACCTTTTTCCATCTTGATCAAAACTAGACCATCAACAGTCTTATTTTTAATATACTTAGCATAATTGAAGTTTTCCTCTTCTATAGGTAATAACAATATTTTATAACCATTCTTTTTTCCAACTTCATTTACTCCACTCAGAACTTGAGCAATATAATTATCTAAAAATATCTTTTCTTCCTTTGGGATTATCACTCCAATAGTATAGGTCTTCTTAACTGATAAATTTCTAGCCACCTGGTTGGGCTGATAATCCATTTCTTCAATTGCTTTTTCAATTTTTTTACGGGTTTCTTCCGCAACATTTCCAGTTTCATTTATTACTCTAGAAACTGTCATTTTGGAAACATTAGTTTTTTCGGCAATATCTTCTAAGGTAACTTTCATAATTATACTTTTTATAAATTATTTATTAATATAGTCTAAATATAAAGCTGCTGCGCCATAAATCGAAATATTCTCTACTTCAGATATTTCAATTTGTAAATTATCCACCAAATTTTGATAAGGAAATCCTTCCAGTTCTTGTTTGACCGTACTCAAAAAATATTTTGTGGAATTGCTTACCGACCCTCCTAATATAATCATTTCTGGTGCCAATGAATAAAGGATGGTCTTTATTGCTTCACCTAATTCTTTTCCAAACTTTTGAAATATTTGCAGAGATTCTTCATCGTTGTTTTCTGCTTTTTCATATAATCTTTCACCTTTTATATTATGAATTTCTTGCAAGGCAGTACCACTACAGTATGATTCATAATTTTTATCTTTGTATTTAATCATCCCAAATTCACCAGCTCCACAATACTCTCCCGAATATAAATGCCCGTTTGCTATAATACCTGCACCTAAACCGGTTCCTATAATAAGACCTACCATGTTTTCAATATCTTTTCCTTTACCAAAATACTTTTCACCAACTGCAAAACAATTGGCATCATTATTTATGTAGACAGGTACCTCAAATTCATCTTCAAGAATTTCTTTCAAATGCACTCTTTCCCAGGATGGTATATTAATTACATCAGTCACTATACCCTTTTTACTATCTACAAGACTTGGCACGCCCATTCCTATACCATCAATATCACCAGACCATATATTGGAAATTGATTCCTTCACTTCACTAATAACTTTCTCTTTCGATTCATCAGCAGATATGTCAACTTGTGTCTTTTTAGTAATCCGGTCCCCATCAACTACTCCGGCTGTTACATTAGTCCCCCCCAAATCTACACCTACTATTTTATAATCTGTGTCCTCAGAGTTCATCATAAATATTATACTCCATTAATTTATAATATTTCAATAATTAATCACTTATAGTCTTATTTTCAATTATAGGATCGGCCCAGAAACCAATACTTAAAATATATCCAAGTGTAACATATAAAAATAGCATTCCAAATCTTAATCCAATCAAATCAGCCAATCCACCTATTATCCAGGGTACTATGGCTCCTCCTATGATTCCAGTACATAAAATGCCTGAAAACGTGCCATGATTTTTGGGAACCGAATTCAAGGCCAATGAAAATATAATGGACCACATTACTGAGAAAAATAAGCCGACAGCAGGGAATGCTATTTTCGCCACTGTTAACGAGCCAAACAAAGCAAATGTTAGAGAAATAATAGCCAATGTGGCTGCCACTTTGATTACCAATCTACTTTTT
>Ga0102941_1000312_pt1 | contig 22286 bp, 25 predicted proteins | sample SalPonR2_C_D2_MG_FD_79281 | JGI IMG/M metagenome (GOLD analysis project Ga0102941, IMG submission 79281) | Salt pond soil microbial communities from South San Francisco under conditions of wetland restoration - Salt Pond MetaG R2_C_D2_MG | ecosystem: Environmental > Aquatic > Marine > Intertidal... | reverse complement strand
GGAGTTGTAAATGGCACATTTAACGGGACGTACAGGCTATAAAAATTTAATTGATCGGTACAATCGGTTCCCTCATGGAGCTCCAGAATCTGAGACACTTTTCAAAATTTTAGAAGTATTATTTACCCATGAAGAAGCGTCACTGGTTTCAAGATTACCGATTAAGCCTTTTAGCGTGAAAGATGCAGCTAAAATATGGAAAAAAAGTGAAGCAGAGGCGAGTGAAATATTGAATGCCTTAGCAGAAAAAGCCTTGTTACTAGATATGAATAATCAAAAGGAACAAAAGTATGTTGTACCACCGCCAATGATTGGATTTTTTGAGTTTACTTTAATGAGAACCGGTGGGCACTTTGATCAAAAACTGTTAAGCGAACTATTCCATGAATATTTAGAAACAGAAGAAGATTTTATGAGACAACTCTTATCATTAAAAACACCTATTGGTCGTATATTAGTCAATGAAGAAACAATCCAAAAACAAGATGTCCCTTATGTGTTAGCTTATGAAAGAGCAACAGAAATAATATCAAATGCAGAGAGTATTGGTGTTAGCAGATGTTATTGCCGACATAAAGCAGAACATTTAGGGGAAAACTGTGATGCCCCTCAAGAAGTTTGTTTATCCATCAATAATTTATCTCAATCTTTATCAAAACATGGCTATGCCCGTATCATTACAAAAGAAGAAGCATTAGAAGTGTTAAGTACTGCTTATGATCATAATTTAATACAGTTCGCTGAAAATGTAAAAGATGATGTAGGGTTTATATGTAATTGTTGTGCTTGTTGTTGTATGGCATTAAAGGGTGCAAGAAAAATGGGGGTCCCACAAACCATAAGCTCCTCTAATTTCATTGCTGAAATGAATAACAACTGTGTTAGTTGTAAAAAATGCATGGATGTTTGCCCAATGGGCTGTTTTGAAGTAAAAAACAGTAATAATCAAGCAAAAGTTATTTTAGATACAAATCTTTGTATTGGGTGTGGTGTATGTGAACGTGTCTGTCGGGTAGAAGCCTTAACAATGAATAGACGTGAAAAGAGAATATTCACACCAGTTAATACTGTACATAAATTGATTTTAGAAGCAATTGAAACAGATACACTGCATCATTTGGTATTTGATAACCAAGGTCTTTACAGCCATCGATTCATGTCTGCATTTCTTGGTGCATTTATTAAGTTACCGCCGGTTAAGCAGATCCTTGTAAGCGAAACCTTCCAATCAAAGTATTTATTGAAAATAATTGGGAAAATTAAAATCTAAAAATTATAAAAAGGGTTCTTAGCTGTTTGTATAACAGTAAATAAGGGCTCTTTTTTAATGTAAATCACACAAAACATAAATAAATTATTTCTTTAGAACTCTTTTTAATTGTGATACAATTAACGTATTAATGATTCAATTATCATTATCAAAAAAGTTTTTAAAAAACAATGACATGTAGTTGAATATCCATTTAATCTATACTTTAGTTAGATTCAAAAGATAAAAGAATGTCAGGATCTTTAGAAGAGGAGTCAAAAATGGTTGATAAAAACTTAGTGAAGAAAAAGAAGTTTGATTTAAAGAATACTTTAATAACGAATGTTATACCCATATTATTTGGAATATTTCTAGTTTTAGGATTTTTCATGACAGATAAATCACTTGTTAAAATTCTAGATGAGATTATACAGCTATCTTTGAGAAATGCATTATTAGTATTATCCTTGATCTTACCCATCCTTGCTGGTCTAGGATTTAATTTTGGTATTGTAATCGGAGCAATAGCTGGACAAATAGGAATAATCTTAGCACTGAATTGGGGAGTCGTTGGGTTTAAAGGTTTTTTAGTAGCCATTGCCTTTGCAACGCCAATTGCTATTGTTTTAGGGTTATTACTTGGATTATTGCTACATAAAACCCAAGGGCGAGAAATGATCACCTCTTTGTTTATTGGTTATGTGTCAAATACAATATACCAAGGGTTTTTTATTTTTTTATTAGGCGGATTAATACCATTTGGTGCATCAAAGTTATTACTTGACGATGGCGTAGGCCTAAAAAATAGTATCGACTTAACTGAAACTTTGGGTTCTTCCGTTGATGGATTATTGCAAGCATCTATAGTAAATGTTATTTTTATAGCTGCTTTAATTTTTCTGGCGTATAATATTTATCAATTACGAAAAGAAGAAGCTAAAGCTCAAATTTCAGAATTTATTTATAAAATTATAATTCCATCTGTGATGATTATATTTAGCATCTTTATTATGTATACGAGTCTTTTCTCTACCAATGGAAATATTATTAGAAGAATAGAATTTCCAGTAGTGACAGGTTTACTCATTGGTGGAGTAGCATTTTTTATCTACCAAATATCTGAAAGCAAAATTGGTGATGTACTAAAAACAATTGCTCATAAACCAAAAGAAGCCAAGACATCTGATTTACCAGTAAAAAAATATAAAGTGATTGCTGTAATGCTTTCCATCGTATTTGCGGCTTGGGGTCAGATTATATTCCTACAAAATACGGGTATGATGTCGACATATGGATCACATACAGGTGTTGGTGTCATGTCGGTCTTAACGCTGATTTTTGGTGGAGCATCGATTGATAAAGCAACTGTTGGTCAAGCTTTACTTGGGATATTTTTGTTTCAAGGCTTTACTATTTTAGGACCAGAGATATTCGCATCTTTTGATAATAGAAACATCTATCAAATCTTTCGGTTGCTTATTATAAATAGTGTTATTGTTTATGCTTTTATTCAAACCAGAAGCAATAGAATAGGATTGGAGAGTAAAAATGACTGAATTAGAATTTATGATTGATTTTCACAAAGATAATAAACGACAAGGGCCTGGCAGCAGAGATGATACTTTGAAGGCACTTGACTTTATGAATTTAAATGAAGAAAAAGAATATAAAGTTGCAGATATTGGCTGTGGCACTGGCGCGCAAACCCTTACATTAGCAGAACATATTAATGGAGAAATAACTGCTATTGATAACTTTCCTAAAATTTTAGAGAAGTTAAGTTTTAATGCGAAAGCACAGGGATTAGAAGATAGAATTAATACACATAAAGAATCTATGGATGATTTGTCCTTTGAGAAAGAATCTTTTGATATCATTTGGTCAGAAGGTGCCATTTATATTATGGGATTTGAAGCAGGTATCAAACAGTGGAAGAAGTTTTTAAAACTTGGTGGCTATATTGCCATTAGTGAAATCACATGGCTTACAAAAGATCGTCCAAAGGCAATAGATGATTATTGGAATGATGAATATTCAGAAATGGCAACTGCTTCTAATAAAATTAAGATTTTAGAAGAAAATGATTTTATGCCTATAGCTTATTTTGCTTTACCTGAGAGTTGCTGGACAGATAATTATTATATGCCAATGGAAAATCGATTTGATGAGTTTCTAAAAAAACACAACCATTCTAAAGTTGTAAAGAAGATGATTGATCAGACCAAAGAAGAAATGAAAATGTACGATAAGTATAAAGATTATTTTTGTTATGGATTTTATGTTGCTAAAAAAATTTCTAAATAAGATTGAGCAGGAAGGAAGTAAAAGAAAAGAGTGTTACCATATGAAAGAGTAAATTATTAATTTTCAGTTCTATTTTCTCAATATTATTGCCAGGCTTCCATTGGCGGGTCAAAGGATGGTTAGAAGGAATAATTTTCTTTTTCATTTGGATAAACTATTTATAGTTTATCGTTCTTTTTTCATCTATCTCTATAGTTTTGGTACTTATACTGGGACCAATATCTGATTAAGAATTATTGTTTCAAAGTAAATATTCTGAATGATTACAAAATCCAACATAATTATGCAAATGTTCTGAAAAATAGTATATAATTAATATTAATTATATATTAGGAGGTCACATGAACGAGAAAAAGTACATAGTATCAAGAAACAAATTATTAGGATGGTTTTTATTGATTGCATCAATTTTAACAACATTTATTCTCTATTCTACAGGTTATACAGTACAACGGTTGTTGCTGACTTTGAGTCCTGTATATCTGTCAGTGGTTCTTGTCATGATTTTTAATTTTAAAAATATTTTACAAAGATTTTGTATGTACTTAATTGCGGTTTCTTTGCTTGCATCAACTTTTATAATGATTGTTTCATCTAAAAGCCCATCAAGTACTTATATGATATTTGTTACAGTAATACTTGTAATGCTTTATAGTGAAATTAAACTTTTAGGTGTTGTAATTGCTTTTAATGCTGGAACAATTGTATATGCTTGGATGAATTATGGTGCGACAGTTTTTTATGGTGAGACAGTAATTGTTTTAGCAAAAGCGCTGCTAGTATATTTTATTTTTGCTACCTTTGCTTTAATTCAAGCAGTCTTTAATAATCGTATGATTGACAATATTCATAAAAAACAAATAGAAGCGGAAAAAGCGCAAAATAAAGTTAATAAAGTTTTAGATGTTGTACAAAATTTAATGAATGATTTAGACCATGTATCCCATGATATTTATAAAAGTTTGAGAGAGGCAAATAATGGTTCACATAAAATCACAAGTAAAGTAAGTGTGGTATCAGAAAATATTTTTGAGCAAGACCAGCAATTAGAATCAATGAAAGCTCTTATTGAATCCAGTAAGCAAGCTTTTGAGCAGCTCAGAATAAGTTTTGAAAAAAGTTCAGTTTTATCCCATGAAACAAGTAAGGGTATTGCAGATGGCAATCAAGGTGTTCAAAAACTTTTAAATAAAATCCAAGAGGTTTACCAAAAAATTTCTAAAACATCTAATGAAATGGATAGACTTCAAAGGGAAACAGACTCTATTTCAAGTATCTTAGAAACTATTACAGGAATAGTAGAGCAGACTACACTTTTGGCATTGAATGCTTCAATTGAGGCCGCCCGAGCTGGAGAACACGGTAGAGGCTTTTCTATTGTTGCAGATGAGGTCAGAAAATTAGCTGAGGAATCACATAAATCCGTAGGTGAGATTACAAATATTCTAAATACAATCAAGGAAAATACACAAGTATTAAGTTATTCTATTGGATCTTGCTTAGAGGTGATTGGAGAAACAGATGAACAATCTAAGTATGTAGGTGATGCTTTTACGAAAATTGACGAGTTATCTGTTCAAATGAAAGAAAAAACATCTGAGGCTAGTCAAAAGACATCAGATTTAAATGATGAACTTGTTGAAATTAGTGAAAATGCATGTATCGTGTCTGATGTAAGTCATGCGAATGCAGATGAGATGCTTCAAGTTAAAAATTCAATAGATACACAAGATTTTAGTTTAGAAAAATTAGAAGCTAATTTTACAAATCTAATAGAAAATATTGATGCATTAAAAGGTGTTATTGAAGAATAAAAAATATTAATCTTCTAAGGTTTATAATTTTAGAAGATTTTTTTCATTAATAATAATTTTCTAAGTACTTGATGAACATTAAAGAAAGCAGATAAATATATTTAAAATCTTTAATAGAGGGTTAAGAATGTATAATAATAGAATATATTAAAAATGTCGCTATGAATGGCAAATCGATTAAAGAGAAAGAGAGGTATATGACTTAAGTGGTCAAAGATGATTATGAAAAAAATTGATTATAAAGATTATTATTGGCAAAATAACTTAGTAAGACTGAGGGCAATGAAACCAGACGATTGGGAAGAACATTATTACAATTGTTTTGATAGTAAAGCGAGAAGAATGTTGCAATATGAGTTAGAATTACCACCAACTGTTAAAGAAAATAAAGAAGTAATTGAAAGCTTTTCAAATTTCAAACCTGAATCGAAACGGTTGATGTTTACTATTGAAAATTTAGAAGGCATCAATGTTGGCGCTTTTAATCTTAATAGTATTGACGAAAGAAATGGAACCTTTAGTATTGGTGTTCAAATTGGTCGAGACCATAGAGGTAAAGGGTATGGTACTGCAGCTATGAAAATCTTATTAGATTACGCATTCAATGAACGACGGCTAAATAAGTTTAATGTTTCCGTTATTGAAGGCAATATAGGCTCAGCCACAATGCTTGAAAAATTAGGTTGCATTCAAGAAGGTATTAGAAGAGAAATGATTTTTACTCAGGGCAAATATAAAGATGAAATTCTTTATGGATTAACAAGAAGTGAATTTAATGAAAAATTTAATTTAGCTGATAATTTTTCAGAATTGTAATCTATAAAATAGATAAAAGGAGAATACTTAAAATGATTAGAGTGGGTATTTTAGGCACTGGATTTGGTAGAACACATGCAGAAATATATAAAGGATTAGAAGGTGTAGAAATTGTTGGTATTTATGGAAGAAATATTAAGAAACTCGAAGAAATTAAAGAATCCTTAGCCATTAAGACAACGAATGATATTGACGAACTCATAGAAGATCCAAGTATCGATTTGATAGATATTTGTTTACCAACACATTTACACAAAAAATATGTTGTTAAAGCTCTTAATAATAAAAAGCATGTTTTTTGTGAAACACCTATAGCATATACATTAGCTGAAGCTGAAGAAATGAAAAGATGCTCGAAAGAGAATAATAGAGAACTCTATGTGGATCTTTTTTATAAATTTTCAGATCCTCATAGAATTGCTATCGATATGATTCAATCAGAAAAGTTAGGTAAACCTTTAGTTGTTAGAGTATATCAAAAGACACCACCTTATTGGGGAGATATGACTTTAGATAAAATTGTTCAAGATTTCATGTTACATAATTTTGATTTTTTAAATGAAATCATAGGTGAACCAAATGAGGTCATTGCAACTGGTATTGAAAGAGAAAATTCCCATGCCTTTGTTCATTTGAAATATGAAGAAGCCATTGCTTCTGTAGAAAGTTCAACATTATTACCTGAAAAATTTTCCTTTACCATTGGTTTTCATATTATATGTGAATTAGGAACACTGACCTTTGATGGACGATTTGGGGAAATAACTGAACAAAAAATGATGCTTTATGACAACGATACAATTGAAACCATTCCATTGCCATCAAATGATGATTATGAAGAAGCTATTAAATATATGCTTGATGCAATTAACAATGGAAATGATTCTTCTATGCTTTCAATTAAGGAAAGTATCAAATCTTTAAAAGTAGCACTTGCAGTAAAAGAATCATTAAGGATAAATAATATTGTAACTTTAAAAAACAAAATATAACTAAAAATTAATCAAATATTATTGTAAGCATCTGAGTTTAGAAAAGAGGATCCTATGAATTTAGAAAAAGTTTTGGAAGAGCAACTTAAAGTTAAGTACAAGGAAAACATTAATAATTATATTCAACTTGTGTCAAATTGGTTTGCATATAGCATTTTAGATAATAAAAAATATGTATTAGATAACAGTTTAGATCCGATTTGGGATCATTCTGGGAGGCTTGTAAGTACTCATGAATCATTTGTTTTAAATGATTACGAAAACTTTGGTGAATTTTTAGAAAATGAATATACAGGTGATAGCATAGCAAGTTTCACAAGTGGTTGTGGGCTCTATTATACAACTTATGATGAACCATTAGATTATCTAACCCTTGAATGGCTAAATACACTTGTAAAACCCATCATTAATGATTTAATAAAAAATAAAAATAAATATTTACTTGAGTGGATAGTAGAGGAAAAGCGTGATATTATATCGGGTTTAGAAGATATTGATAGTATTATTGAAGAAATTTATGATGATGATCTTATGGCGGATTTTATCTATGTTTATAGTTTGGGACTTATTGAAAGATTAAGGCCGATACATCCAACTTTTTTATTTGCACGCGGAAAAGATGAAGCAATAAAAACCATAAAGAATGAAAGATTAGAAGAAGAAAAAAAGAAAAAAGAGAATTCAATTAAAAGAGAAAAAGCTGTTTTACTTTGGGAAAAGGTAAAGAAATTATATCACTTGAAACACAGTGAAGCTATGACCAATAGGATTGAAAAGCCATTATATGATCAGAAGATTAAATCCTTATTGGTTGAAATACATAAAAATGGAGCTGATGCGAAAGAAATACAATATATAGGAGAATTCATAAGTTGCAATTTTTCGAATTCTGTAAGGGGTTTAATAGGCCGATTCAAAGGCTAGTGAAAGAATGTTGAAAGGGGATTGAATAAGCATTAATTATAAGCAGTGAAATACTTGATTATTCAATTTATGAAGATATCATAAGATTACCTTAATTAGGTCTTATTGTTTGGGTAGTTGAATCTTAGCTACAAAAAAATAACCTGTTGCATCACTTGAAACAGTTAGATCGGGCGTTTCAAAAAAAAGACCTAAATCACCTGAAGATAAATGATACGTTTCTTTTCCAACAACACATAATGGTATCTCTGGTGCATAGATTAAAAAACAGTTTTCTTTTGAATTTTCTATTTTTATTGTTTTTTCTAAAAAGTAACTTTCAAGGCTGCCAGAAACATCCTTAGAAAGCATGAGATTAAAATCTGTGACTTTGCCTTCACTAGTTGTTTCAATACCACCATCAAAGGCGTAACACTCATAAGGAGCTAATTCAACACTTTTATCTTTATGAAACAGTAATAGTGAAGCATCAATTGGCGCTATAAATCTTTTAATACCTTCTAAAGGTGTAAAAGTAGACTTTTCAAGTTCAACGGTAGCTGAGCTTAATCGGAACCAAAAGTCTTTGTTTTTATAAATTGAATTTTCAGGATAGATATAAAGTTCTGTGGTGGTTCCACCAGACCACAAGCTTGTTTTAAAAGTATCTTTTGTAATAATTTTTGTTTTCATAAATCCTCCTAGTCTATGTTTCCATTTTAATATATTCACAATCGAATGGAAAGAATAAAAATGAGGAAAATAATTAAAAAGGGTATATTATATAATAAGAATAAGTAAATATAATTGAGGAGAAGATATGATTTTAAGAGAGTATATGTCAGATGATTTAAAAAGAGTACTTGAATTAAATAAAGCATCAGTTCATTTTTTATCACCCTTAACGAAAGAAAAATTAGAAAGTTTAATTAAAGCATGTGATTTTAGTTATGTTATAGAAATTGATGGTTTAGTAGAGGCTTTTATTTTAGCTTTATCAGAAAACAAAGACTATGATAGTGTCAACTATCAATGGTTTAAAGATAAATATGATAAATTTTTATACATTGATCGAGTCGTCGTTTCTAAAAATTGTCAAAGTCAGGGACTAGGTCAATTCATGTACAAAAAAATTATAAAAAAGGCAAAGGCAAAAGAGTACCCATTTCTATTGGCTGAAATTGATGTTGAACCAGCCAATCCCAAATCACTAAAGTTTCATGACAAATTTGGATTTAAAGAAGTCGGTAGAGAAAGCATTCATAATGGAAAAAAAGTTGTTTCACTACAAGCATTAAAATTCTAATATGATAAAAAGATAATTAATTATATAAGGAGGCAATTCCAATGAGAAAAATAGCTATGATTCTTGTCATCATTTTATTAGTAACAGGCTGTACTTCACCACTACAAAATAAAAGTAATATTGTAGAGCCTGATGTAGAATTTGAAGAGAAAACATTTAAAAATGTAAGAGCAGAGCTTTCTGAAAGTGCAAAAGAAAGTATCATACGATCAAATCAGACAGGCCTGGAAGTATTTGAAATGATATACAACAAAGACAAGACAATTAACCAACTCATATCACCTATTAGTTTGGTCTATGCACTAGCCATGGTTCAAAATGGTGCCTCAGGAGAAACCCAAAGAGAAATTCTAGATGTCTTAAATTATGAAGAGAATTTAAATAATGATGCTTATAATGAAGTCGCTAATGTATTCAATCAAATGAGCGTTTCTTCAAATAGTGAAAGGCCAAATGCCATTGTAAAAATTGCTAATGCTTTATGGGTTCGTGAAGATTTAGAACCAATACAAGCTTTTGTTAATATACTTAAAAGCAAATATGATGCTCAGGTTTTTCAAACGGATTTTACTTCATCAGAAACAGTAGATACTATGAACAAATGGGTGGAAGATGAAACCAATGGCCTTTTAAAAGATACCTTTAAGGCATTTGATCCTTTAACAGTAGCTGTACTTGTTAACACACTATATTTTAAAGGTCATTGGCGAAAAGAGTTTAATAAAGCATCAACAAGTAAAATGCCTTTTGAACTTAAAAATGGTACTAAAAAAGATGTTGATATGATGCAAACCCAAGATTATTTTCCATATATGACAACAGAGTCGGCACAAATTCTTTCAATGGGATATTATGGCGGTTTGGAAATGCTGGTCTATTTACCAGAAGATACTATAGAAAGTTTTTTCTCAGATATTGAAGGTCAACAAGTAATGATTCATAATGATAAAAGTGAAATGCGTTCATTAAAAGCAGAAGTTTATTTTCCTAAATTTGACTTTAAAGCAAATAATGATTTAAAAGAAATTTTAAAAATGAGGGGAATGCTATTACCCTTTGAAGAGGAAAAAGCAGATTTTTCAGAAATGATTGTTGCACCAGAAGGTAATGTGTTTATTAGCAATATTTTCCAAAATGCAAGAATTATTGTTGATGAAGAAGGGACAGAAGCCGCAGCAGTGACTGTAATAGAGATGGAAGCTACTAGTGCTAGACCTGAACCAGATGAACCCATTGTTTTTAAATGTGACCGTCCTTTTGTGTTAGTGATACAGGATTCTACAACAGGTGCCAATCTTTTTATGGGTATTGTTAATGATCCTTCTTAATAAAATAATAGAAAGAAAGAAGGTTTTTATGAAGAATTTTTTAGTGTTTGTTTTAATCATTTCTTTTCTCTTTGCTTTAAGTGCATGTAATTCTAATGAACAGCAAGTAGAGGATAAATATACTATGAATGCATCTTATAGTTATGGTGGTGATTTAGAAAAAACTAAAGTTTCTTATGAAATTACTATTAGTGGTACAAAAGAAGTCATTGAAAATATTTATGCTTATGAAGTTTTAATTAATGAAGAATTTTCTCATTTGATGTTAGAAAATGGACCCCATAATCCCCATCGCGACTTAGGTGAAGAAGCATATTTCAAGGTAGAAGGAAGTTTTGTTTTTGATACCAGTGGTAAAACTAAAAAAGAAATTGATGAAATGGCATTGCTACAAGGTATTAGAATAATCGATCAAGATGAAAATGAAGAAATTTTAAAATTTAATAGTAATTGATTATTTATATTTCAAAATAAGTGCTAAACAAAATTTTATTCGACGAAGTATTATATAAGGATTACCTCAATTTCCTGGTTAGAGCTCTTTTTAAACTAGCAATAAATTGAGGTTTTTTGAATTAGTCAATGAAATTTCATGACTTCATATATTTTGTGTACTGTAGTAAACAAACTGTGGAATCTGGAGTTAAAAACTGTTAATAGAAGAATAAAAGAGGGAGAAATAATGATGAATACAACTCTTAAATGTTTAATAATAATTCACTCATACCATCATAATAATACTGCTAAAGTGGCTGAGGAAATTTCAAAAGTTTTAAATGGTGACATTGTAGGGACTACAGAGATAATTAAAGAATCTATTACCGCTTATGATTTAATTGGATTTGGTGCTGGTATCGATAGTGGTAGGCATTATCAGCCATTGCTAGATTTTGCAGAAAAACTACCAATATTAAGTAATCAAAAATGTTTTATATTTTCAACTAGTGGTGTACAAGGTGTAAAAAAAGTCAAGAAAGATCATGATGCTTTAAGAATGAAATTGCTGAGAAAAGGATTAATAGTTATTGATGAATTCAGTTGCAAAGGATTTAACACCAATAGTTTCCTTAAATTTTTTGGGGGTATGAATAGGGGAAGACCAAATGAAAATGATCTAAAACATGCAAAAGAATTCGCCTTTGAATTATTACAAAAAATGGATAAGTTTTAGTAGTCCTTCGATTATTAATCAAATTATAAATTTCCTCAAGAAATTTTCATCTCAATATATCTTATGGATAGAAAATTAATGATGATTTTTTTGTTGAACAATGATGTTTACATAATCTTTACATTTTTATCAACTACTGATATAATAGTAGTATCCAATTAATATCTTTTAATCAGTAGATTAATATAAATAATAATGTATTCATAGTATTAAAAATATAATTATGAGAGGGGTGATTGAATGAAAACTACAAAAAATATTATTCTTACAAGTGTAGTTTTTATGACATTTGTGATTTTTACTTTTGAAATTGTATTTGGCTTATATATTCAACAAAAAGAATCATTATTATTGAATAAATCAATTTTAATTAACACTGTTGTAAAGGAAGCCGATATCATCACCCAACAAATTCAACAAATCAGTCAAAATGCCAGAGTATTGGCATTATTAATCGGTAGTGATGGGGCTCAAGAAACCAATATATATGATCAATTTATTAGAGATACAATAAGTGAAGTAGTATTTGCCTTTGGTATGGGTTATTGGTTTGAGCCCTATGACTTTGATAAAAGAATTGAATATTATGGACCCTATATTTATAAAGATAATGATGGCGCCTTAGTAAAAACTATGGAATATAGCAATAAAGCTTACGATTATTTTAGTCATGATTGGTACAGTAAGACTTTAGAATCAGAAGACGTAATTTTTTATAGTGACCCATTTTATGATGAATATTTAGATACCGTGTTTATGACAGCAGGTGTAAAAATTTATCGAGAGAAAGAAAAAATTGGTGTTGTAAGCATTGATATTACTTTAAGAGAAGTAAATCAACATTTGAAAAGTATTCGTCAAAGTGATAAAGCTTCGGCTTTTATTATTACTGATGCAGGACAATTTTGGGGAAATAGTGAAGGATTAGATTTAGATTTAGATGATAATATATTAAACTCAGAAAACGAAGAGTTAAAAAATCTAGGGGCTCTTATTCTCAAGAGTAATACATCGGATTCTGTGATTTTAGATGAAAATATATATGTTTGGTCATCTATAGGAGATACGAATCTGAAGCTAATCATGGGTTATCCTAAATCAAATATTATATATCCTTTATATAGAAGAGTTGCTTTGAACATCTTGTTGTTTGTATTAGCTATGGTAATTTTTATTTTTTTCTTAAATATTATTCTTGTACAACGAATTGAAAAACCATTAATAGATTTGATAAATCATAATTTAACGGAAGCTCAAGAAATTGTGATAAAGAAAATAGGTTTTGATAATAAGGGGCCGAATTTTGATAGTATGATAAAATTAATTCAAAGATTACTAAGTGAAAGACAAGATCATATCCATAAATTAAATGATAATAATAAAGAATTGTCTAAGAAAAATGATGAAATTGAAGCATTGTATCATCAGACGGAAGCCATGAATAAAGAATTATATGAACTTCTTGATGCGGTTCATAATGGTTATATTGTTACTGTTAGGTCTTTGTCTAATGCCATTGAAGCAAAAGATAAATATACCCAAGGTCATTGTGAAAATGTAACAAAGTATTCTTTAGAAACGGCAAAAATACTTGGACTATCTGAAGAAGATTTAGTCGTTTTAGAATATGCAGCGCTTTTACATGATGTTGGTAAAATAGGTATTCCATCATCAATTCTTAACAAACCAACTAGACTATCAGAAGAAGAATTTGATATAATTAAGACCCACCCAACGATTGGTTATGAAATTCTTAAAGACATTGAATTCTTAAAACGTAGTGCCCTTATTATTTACCAACACCATGAACGTATAGATGGAAAAGGGTATCCAAGAGGCTTAACGAAGGATGAACTTGATATTCTTACGAGAATAATAACGGTAACAGATGCATATGATGCCATGACAAGTGCAAGACCCTATAGAAAAGAACCCTTAAGTCATAAAGAAGCCATGGAAATTTTGATAGAAGGTTCCGGAACCCAATTTGATGGGGATATTGTTGATGCATTTAGAAAATATAAAGAGGAATCAGCGAATTTGTAGGATAAAGCATGTTTATATTAGAAAAGTAGGAGTAGTACTATGGATAGTGAAAATAAAAGAATTAAAATACTTCATCACTCAGGTGCTGGTAGCACCCAAACCATTGCTGAAGTATTTTATCAAAAATTAAAAGACTCTTTTAATTGTAGTCTCGAAGGTATTACTCTGGATTATGATTTTAATAAGCTTGAGGCATATGATTTTATCATCTTTGCATGTCCCACATACCATTGCCAACCCAGCGAGTCAATGATGGATTTTCTTGAAAAAATGCCTAGGTTTAAAGATAAGAAAAATATTTTCTTTTTCATTACATATGGTCTGTTTTCTGGTAATACAGAAAGGATTTTCATTAAAGCTTGTGAAAATAAAAATGTTAATATTATTGGTAGCAGTGGTTACAAAGCCCCAGCAACAGATGGTGCCTTGCTTATGCCTTCATGGCAATTCCTATTTAAGTATGGCAAGAATATTTCTAAGAAAATAAAAGAAGATCTAAAATTAATAAAAGAACAAATTAACTCAGAACAATTTCATTCAGATTATTCTATAAGATTTAAGCTATATACTATCTTAAATTATCCAAACAAACTTCTGGGAAAGAAGTTTACTTTTAATTTATCTATGGATAATGACCGATGTATTGATTGCAATCGTTGTGTAGATGAATGTATTCGTAAAGCTTGGATTAATCAAAAAGATGGTATTCTATGGCTTTCAGATAATTGTGAATCGTGTTTTAAATGTGTACATCATTGTCCAAAAGAAGCAATTATATTATCTAAAAAAACGTTTGACAAACCTAAATTAAATGGTGATTTTTATTCAGATTTAAGGGATAAAATTCTTATGGATATGAATCATTAAAATTTGGGATACAGGCTTCATTGAAGGGGGGGATAATTGAAAAGTAAAATTCTAATGGAACTTAAAAAAGGTATTATATTATTTAGTATGATTTTTACTGTTACAACTATTTTAAGTAGTTTTATACAATTATTTCAAGGACAACTGACAGATACAAACTTTCATATTGTGAACAGAGGTGGCGTCATTTTAATTGCTGTGACGACTGTGCAATTATTTTATAAAATCAAATTAAAAAATAAACTATTGTCATATTTTTTACCTTATGCAATATCAATGACAATCGTATTTTTTTACGTCTGGTTAACTGGATTTATAACAACTTTGCATCCAGATGCTTATCGGGATATTTTTCTTAATTTTACAGCTGTCTCATTAGGCGTGATCTTGATTATATTTACAAAAGATCAATTGAAAGGCAATAATAAAAAAGTAAAACCATAGGTTAATATTCAATTATAGTTGTTTGAATATTTTAAATTATAATCCTTCTTGCTAAAATGACGTTTTTTTAATATTATATATATAGTGTAAATTTTTTAGAATTGGAGGAAAAAAATGGCATATTTATCATTAATAAAATTATTAGGTGTAATTATACTATTAGTTGTTATGTTCAAAGGTGGATTATATTTCACAGCATATTCATTTTTTAAAAAGTTAGATAATTTTATTAAAAAGGATTTAGATGAAAATGATGTAAAATATATGACAAATGAGGTTAATAAGTATAAGCCTGGCAGAAATTCATATAATTGGGACGTTATGGCAAGGGCAGTTTTAAAAGTAAATCAGTCCGATGTAGATCAAGAAATCAAAAACACTTTTTATCAAGTTGTTTCTGAAAAAGGATTGATGGTAGATAAAGTAATTGAAGAATACAAAGGTGAATAATTGTGGATATGTTTAGTATGATCACAGATGAAAATCAAAAAAATAATGCCCCATTGGCAGAGCGTATGAAACCTAAAAATATTGATGCCTTTGTTGGACAAACGGATATATTAGGTGAAGGAAAATTACTTTACCGAATCATTAAAGCGGATCGTATTAATTCATTGATTTTTCATGGACCACCAGGTACTGGGAAAACTTCTTTAGCAAGAATCATTGCCAATTCTACCCAGTCTGAATTTGAGACTTTAAATGCGGTCACATCTGGAGTAAAGGATTTAAGGGCAGTTTTTAAAGTAGCTGAAAACAATTTAGGTATTCATAATAGAAAAACAATTTTATTTATTGATGAAATTCATCGCTTTAATAAAAGTCAACAGGACGCACTTTTACCTTATGTTGAAAAAGGTACTGTGATTCTCATTGGTGCAACAACAGAAAATCCATATTATGAAGTGAATAATGCTTTGATTTCAAGATCCATGATTTTTAAGTTAGAACCTTTAAGTCAAGAGAACATTATAGAAATCATTAATAGAGCTTTAAAAGAAGATGAATATATGGCTTCGGCAAATGTTGCAATAGAAGCAGATGTTATCGCTTATTTATCAGATATTGCTAATGGTGATGCTAGGCGTGCTTTAAATACTTTAGAGTTAGCGGTTTTATCTAATGAATCTTATAAAGGTGCTGTCAGCATTAAAAAAGAAGACATTGATAATTGTGTTCAAAATAGAAATATTAGATTTGATAAAACAGGTAATGAACATTATGATACAATTTCAGCTTTCATCAAAAGTATGCGGGGAAGTGATCCTGATGCAACATTACACTATTTAGCGCGAATGATCTATGCAGGAGAAGATCCTAAGTTTATTGCTAGAAGAATATTAATTCAAGCCTCAGAAGATGTAGGCAATGCAGATCCAATGGCATTAACCGTAGCGAACAGTGCTTTTGAAGCTGTAACAAAGATTGGTATGCCAGAAGCACGCATAATTTTGGCTCAGGCAGCCGTTTATGTTGCAACAGCCCCTAAGTCAAATGCTAGTTATATGGGCATTAATGATGCTTTGAGAGACTTAGAAAGCATGAACGTTGGTGAGATACCTTATCATATTAAAGATATGACGTCATCATCAATTGAACGCAAGAAAAATGATCAATTCAGTGATAAACAAGCTTATAAATACCCACATGCCTATGAAAACAACTATGTTGATCAGCAGTATTTACCAGATAATTTATTAGGAAAAAAATACTATAACAGTTCAAATAATGGCTATGAAGAAAAAATTACAAAATATCTAAATAAAATAAGAGAACATTCAGATGAATAGAATGTTCTCTTTTTAATTGTTTGATTTATCTATTTTGCCACATGCCTAAATTATTATCTTTTGCGTCTGTTTCAGCAGTTTTAAATAGTTCATAGTATTTTGTATTTGGTTCAAAAAACATAGTTTCAGCATATCCTTTTTCTAAAAGTATTAAATTGGCAAAAATTTCTTGCCCTTGGTCTAGATAAACATATCTTAAGAGGCGATCATACTGGTCTCTATTCTCTACATCGGCCTCAAGATAAATAGTGGTACCTTTAGGGATTAAATTTTTTAAAAAATTAGCAGCCTCTTGTCCATAAAACTCATCCTTTTCATTATATTTACCCTTTGTTTCAGGTGTATCAATACCAATCATCCTTACGGTTTCTCGACTGTTACCAATAGCTACTTGAATGGTATCCCCATCATAGACTTGAATAACTTCTACTGCTAATAAATCATTAGATTCTAGTGCAACAAAGTGATTGATAGTAATTGAAATAACAAGAATGACAACAATAAGTATGAAAATATTTTTTATAAGTTTATTTAACATTAAAGAACTCCTGTAATCATTAATGCACTATAAATTAGAAGTAAAGCCATAATAACATTAAATGATTTTTGGTATTTATTAATGTATTGATTAAAAAAGCTACCAAAGAGTGCCCAACAATTAACAGAAATAAAAGCTGTTGCCGCTAGTAAAAAAGAAAAAAGAATAAGTATAACTGTTGATTGAAAACTTGGTATAATAAAAGATGATACGACTGTTAGACAATAAAGAATGACTTTGACATTAACTAATTGTAACAAAAGACCCGTTTGAAAGGTTGCAGTCTTATTTTGATCATCACTACTTTTTTTCTTAGGTTTCAAAATATTTTTTGCTAGATACAGCATATAAAAGCCACCGAGTGCTTTCATGTAAATAGTAATCTTAGGAATGTACTTAACTAAGAATAAGTTAGCAAAGCTGCTCACAAGCATTAGTACAAAAAATCCTGTAAAAACACCTAACATAAATTTTAAGGTCTTTTTGTAACCATATTGAGTTGCATTAATCATTGACATAATATTATTGGGTCCTGGTGTGAATGTAACAACAAATACATAAGAAATAAATGAAAACAAATTTTCCATAGTCAACTCCCCTCTAAATCAATTTTACCAAAATTAGATTATTATAACAATGAAATAATATATCTTATTTTTCTTGATTTTTTCAAAGATTATCCTTAGAATGAAGTTGAGGTGAAAAGATGAAAATTCAAATTAATCAAAGTGTATGTACATTATGTGAAAAGTGTATTGATAAATGTCCAATGAATGTTATGAAAAAACAGGGGAGTAGAATTGTAGTGGATCATAATCGCTGTATTAAGTGTAGACTCTGTATCATTGAATGCCCTGTTGATGCAATTGTACTGAAATAGAAAGGAAATGAAAATGGGATTTAGAAGCAAACTTATGATCATGACAACTTTAGTTATTCTACTTACCAGTTGTTCTAATACAGATGAGACACCAGTTAATACTAATCAAGCACCTACTGAAGAAGAAGCATATGTTATAGAAAAAGAGATTAGTCCAGTGGAAGAAGACTCAGAAGAAGGTTTTGAAGAAGACACAATAACAGATGAAGACGAAGTCATTGAAACAATAGAAAGTGTTGCAATAGATAAAGAAAGTGTTATTTGGTTACAAGAGTCCCTTCAAATGGCTGGTTATAATCTTGAGGTAGATGGAAGTTTTGGTCCTAATACAAGAAATGTTTTGGAGAATTTTAAAGAGGAGAAGGGCCTTGAGAAAGATGCAGTTTATAGTTTAAAAGTAAAAGCGCTACTGGAAATTGTGAGAAATAATTATAAAGAAGATCAATCAAGTACTCAAATAGATCTACCAGAAGAGAATGAAGTGACAGCAAAAGATGCTATAGAATTAACAGAAGAAAACATCTATTGGTTACAAGAATCCCTAAAGATGGCCGGACATTATACGGCTTTAGATGGACGCTGGGGTCCAAATACTAAAAAGGCTTTGGTCCAGTTTAAGATAAGTAAAGAGTTAGCTGATGTTGAAACCTATGATCAAGCAACAAAAATATTACTAGAACAAATACGTAACAATAAATTAGTTGATGAGCCTTCATCAGATTTAATATTACTGAATAAAACGAATTATTTACCAAGTGATTACGTACCTAATGATTTAGTAGAAGCAGACTTGCCAAAGTCTAAATATATGGAACTTCCTAAGCATGTAGCTCTAAAGGCGAAGGAAATGTTTGATGCTGCAGCAGGGGCTGGTCATGAGTTATATTTTGCCTCTGGCTATAGAAGTTATGCTTATCAAGAAACCTTGTTTAAAAGACGAGTTGCTCGAGATGGTTTTGAGTCTGCAGCAAAAGTTGTTGCTGTGCCAGGTCAGAGTGAGCATCAAACAGGATTAGCTATTGACATTACCACAAGTGAAATGAATTATGGTTTAAGCCAAAGTTTTGATCAAACAGAGGCTTTTCATTGGTTAGTCAATAATTCTTACAAGTACGGCTTTATTTTAAGGTATCAAAAAGGAAAAGAAGATTTAACAGGGTATATTTATGAACCCTGGCATTATAGATATATAGGAGACGTTGAAATGGCTAAGGAAATAATGACTAACAATATGGTTTTAGAAGAATATTTTTCTAACTAAGTGAAAGCGAGGATTATTTATGAAAAGGGAAAGAACAAAAGCTATTATTGCATTAGTAATAGCGGCTGTGCTTTGGAGTACTGGTGGTATGTTAATTAAATTAATTGACTGGAATCCAGTAGCAATCGCTGGCACGAGAAGTGGGATCTCAGCTATTTTAATGTTTTTTTATATATTATTGTTTAGAAAAGATATTAAACCAAGAAGAATTTTGACTAAAGGAAAGTTTAAATGGGCAGGAGCTATAGTTTATGCGTTGACAGTCATTGGGTTTGTAGTAGCGAATAAACTAACAGCAGCAGCAAATGTTATTTTTCTCCAGTATACGGCACCGATTTGGGTAGCATTACTGTCTGGTTGGTTATTAAAAGAACGTGTCAGTAAGTTTGATTGGACGATCATTATGATTGTTATTGCTGGTATGGGTTTATTCTTTGTAGGAGATATTCAAAAAGGACATATGCTAGGCAACTTTCTTTCAGTTCTTACGGGATTGTTCTTAGCCGGTGTTGTACTCATGCTTAAAATGCAAAAAAATAGTACGGCTATTGAAATGACTTTTTTAGGTAATTTACTGACCTTTGTTGTCAGTTTGCCTTTTATTATTGGACCAATACCGGATTTACAAAGTATTGTTGGACTGATTTTATTAGGTGTTTTTCAGTTAGGTATAGCTTATATATTGTTTTCAGAAGCAGTACTTCATGTAACAGCGCTTGAAGCCATTTTAATCCCTGTCATTGAACCCTTGTTAAGTCCTATTTGGGTTTTTCTAATGATAGGAGAAAAACCTTCATTCTTTGCGATTATTGGTGGTTTAATTGTATTGGCAGCAGTTGTTTTTAGATCAGTGGTAACTGGTCGGCGGAATAAAATAAAGAAATTAGCATAAAAATAGAGTTAAGCCTTTACACAAACTTATGTTTGCATTATAATTATAGTGTAGAGGTGAGAAGGATGAAAGTAATTGCTAAGGAAATTGAAATGATTGCTTGGTTTGATAAAGAGGGGATCATCAAACCTTTAAAGTTTAGGTTAGAAACAGATGATGAAACTTATAAGGTAATAAAAGTTTTGAAGGTCATGGCCATTAATAAAGAAAAATATGCAGGTAATATTATGTATAGTTTTAAATGTAAAAGTATTATTAATAACGTTGAAAAAGTATATCAGTTAAAGTATGAGGTGGCTTCTTCTAAATGGATTTTATTTAAAATTTAAAAGTATGTTATTTCTCCGATTTATTGGGTAATAAATTATTAACAATGAAGGGAGTGATAATATGACTGTACATTTTTTCTATAATTTTAAAGATGAACTCATTCATAAGATTAAGGAAGAGTATGAAGACGAGTTACAAAATCGAAAAGAAGAATTACGTAAGCAAAAACAGTTAGACGAAGCAGAGGAAAAAGTATTGGAATATTTTAAAGTGATTAAAAATGGTTTAAGTGAAGTGATGGAAGTTGCAGATGATAAAATCAAATATGAAGAAAATAATGATTTTATTTTAAAATTTTCAATTGGGAAAAATAGTATTAAGTTTACTCGGAATGAGAGTAATATTGAAGCACAAGTCAGTCTTTACTTAGAAGAATCTGATATGGTTGAATCAAAAATTTTGGGACATATTGTACCAGGCGAAAAAACTTGTACTGTTAAAGAAGTTGGTAAAATTCATACTGGAAGTCATTTTGATGAAAATACGATTAACCACTATATGCGTGTAGCTTTTGGTTCATATTTATATGAATAAAATCTTCTAGAAATAGCAAATAGTTTCTTGATTTGCTATTTTTTTGTGTTAATTTTGTGTATAATCTGATAATATAAAAACATTACAAAAAGGAGAATAAAAAATGAAGAATTTATTTACAGACTTTTCAGAGAAGAGACTTTCATTGGTTACAGGACTCGTGTTTATGTGTGTTGGTATATATGATTTATTTCTTACAAACCATTTGATATCTGGTACAAAATTTATAATTTCAGCCAGTTTATTGTGTTATATTTTTTATAAATTAAAAAATAGAATTGATGAAGAAAACAAGAAGAAATTTAGAGCTGGTTATGGACTATTAATTATTGGATCCTTTGTAAGTGTCCTTGGCAGTCTCATAACCCATGTTATTTGGATTTTAGGTATTATTTTACTGGTTAGAACAGTTATGGATGAAAAGGTGAATTATGGATCATAGAATAGTTGATGCAAAATATTATTATGATGGTGACGATTTAGGTGTAACTTATTCCAAAGAAAAATCTACCTTTAAGTTATGGGCACCTTTAGCAAAAAATGTTCAGTTGATTCTTTGTGATGATATTTTTCCTATGAAATGTGGCCCGCGTGGGGTATGGGAAACAACCCTTGAAAATGATTTTCACGGATTGTTTTATAACTATAATATTTCTCTTGATGGGGAAAAATATAAAGAAGTTGTTGATCCTTATGCAAAAAGTTTATCTGTTAATGGGAAAAAAGGCGCTATTATTGATTTTGAAGAAGCAACTCCAGATCATTGGAGTTTAGAGAAGCCTAGTTTTGAGAATCCTGTTGATGCAATTATTTATGAATTG
>Ga0102941_1000306_pt1 | contig 22510 bp, 20 predicted proteins | sample SalPonR2_C_D2_MG_FD_79281 | JGI IMG/M metagenome (GOLD analysis project Ga0102941, IMG submission 79281) | Salt pond soil microbial communities from South San Francisco under conditions of wetland restoration - Salt Pond MetaG R2_C_D2_MG | ecosystem: Environmental > Aquatic > Marine > Intertidal... | reverse complement strand
CGCCGCCGCCATCCATGCGGGCCATGCGCGCATTGGCATCCCGGCCGTACTCGACACCGAGGGTCACGTCGGGGTAGTACTCGCGCCGCGCGAGAGCTTCCGCCCGGCTTTCCCGCTCGACCGCGTGCTCCGCGGCGGCCAGCCCGGGATTGTATTCCCTGGCAAGGGCCAGCCACCGGACGTCATCAAGCCCCGGGAGCTCCGGCACATACTGTTTCGAGGGCGCGTCGAAATTACCTCCCAGTTCGGCATCCGCGGGCCGGCCGAGCAGCGCGTTCAACCGGGCTGCAGCCGGACCGCGCAGGTCTTCGAGCGAGCGCAGTTGGTCGTCGATGCGCCCCAGCTCCACCTGTGCGCGATTGACGTCCGCCAACGAGGTCTCGCCGACGCGGTAGCGTGCCCGCGTGATGGATTCGAGGCTGGCCAGCAAGGCGCGATTCTCGGCCGCGACGGCCCGGGCGGCATGCAGCCATGCCAGTTCGAACCATGCGCCCGTCACCTGCTCTGCCAGCTGCAGCCGCTGCGCCTCGTAGCGCCGCGCCGCAAGACGGACGTCCTCCAGGGCGATGTCCCCCTGCAGGCCGAGCTTACCGAACCAGGGGAAGCGCTGGGAGATCGAATAGCGTTCGCCCATGTAGCTGGCGTCCTGTTCTACCTGGTCGAACACCAGCCCCACGCCGAGTTGCGGGTCGGGCAGGCTGCGCGCCTGCGGCACGCGCTCCGCTGCCGCGCGCCATTCCTGGTACGCCGCCGCCAGGGCCGGGCTGTGGCGCAACGCGTAATCGACGTAGTCGTTGAGCGCGGCGGGTTCCGGCAAGGGCGCTGCGGTGGGCTGGACGCCGTGACGCTCACTGGGCCGCGCCGCGAGCACCGGCGGCGGTGCAAGCACCGCGGGAGAGCCCAAGGGCCGCACGCGGGCATCGTCGGGCAGCGCGTAAGGCGCGGCGCAGCCGGCTGCCCACGGCAGCAGCACAGCCACGGGCAAGACGCGACGCGCGATGGAAACGAAATTGTGCAGTCGGCCCCAAGGGGCCGTGAGGAAACGGAACATGAAAACACCTCCATGAATCGAACAGGGTCGTTCGAAACGGAGGCGCTAGTTCAGGAAGACGGAGTTCCTGAGATGGATGCGGGGGCCATGCGGATCGGGCGGGGCGCGGGCCTCGCGACCGGGGGGAGGACTGCGCAGCGCCGGCAATGCCACGGCCTGCATGACCAGGGGCGGCGCCAGCACGAGCTCGACATCCACCTTCGGGGAAACCGGCGTGCGGCCGTCGAAATCGTAACCGTCCACGTAGGTGCAGACGCCCGTCTCGCCGGGGTCATGGCAGGGCGGCGGCTCCGGGCAATGCGGGCAGTCGCCGTCCAGGACCGCCTCCGCCGCCATCAGGCAGGGTGCAATCGCCATGCTCGCCCATACCGCCACGAACAGGCTGGCGGTCAGTCCTGCAAGGCTGCGACGGTGCTGGCGAAGTGTCCTCATGACATCCTCGGACCCGGGGACGCGTAGAGTAGTTCCTCGACCGGCCCGATGACAAGCGCCGGGGGCCGGGCCGATCGCCTTGGCTGTCCCTTCCCCGCCGCGCCCTACCCGGTCATCCGGCGCAACGCCGCGATACGCTCGTCAAGCGGCGGATGGGTCATGAACAGTCGCTTGAAGCCGGACGCTCGATGCCCGGATATCCCGTAGGCGGCCAACTGGTCCGGCAAGGTCGCGTTGTGGCCCTGCTTCAGGCGCTCCAGGGCCGAGATCATGCGCTCCCGCCCCGCGAGACGCGCTCCGCCGGCGTCCGCACGGAACTCCCGCTGCCGGGAGAACCACATGACGATGATGCTCGCCAGGATGCCGAGAAAGATCTGCGCGACGATGGTCACGATCCAGAAACCGGGGCCATGCCCGCGCTCCGTGCGGAATACCAGCCGGTCGACGAGATGACCAATGACGCGGGAGAAAAAGATCACGAAAGTGTTCACCACACCCTGGACGAGGGTCAGCGTCACCATGTCCCCGTTCGCCACGTGACTGATCTCGTGGGCCAGGACCGCTTCGACCTCCTCCTTGCGCATATTCCTGAGCAATCCGGTGCTCACCGCGACCAGCGAACTGTCACGCCGCGCGCCGGTGGCGAAGGCATTGGGTTGCTGCGCGTCGAAGATCGCCACCTCGGGCATGCCGATGCCCGCCTCGCGGGCCTGGCGGCGCACCGTCTCGATCAGCCAGCTCTCGACCGGGCTGGACGGCTGCGTGATCACCTTGGCGCCGGTCATCCGCTTGGCGCTCCACTTGGAGATCGCAAGCGAGATGAAGGATCCTCCGAAGCCGAAGATCGCGGCGAACACCAGCAGCTGGCCGAGATCGAGATCGACCCCCTGTTGATCCAGGATGCCTTCGAATCCGATCAGGCTGAGGACGATCGACAGGACCACCAGCACCGCGATGTTGGTCGCGAGAAACAGTAACACGCGCTTCATCGAGAACTCTCCTTGCCGCCGAACAGGGGCATTCCGCCTATCTTGGGGGCGGAATCACCCATTTCCAATACCGTGGCCGATCCGCGCCCCCGTCAGGCGAATCGGTTTTCGGCCACGGCGCCCTTCTGGATGCCCTCGTAGGCGCGCACGCGGAACGCGGTGCCGGGTTCCAGTCGTGCCAGTTCCGCGGCGATATAAGCCGCAAGCTGCTCCACCGTGGTATCGCTGGGCACCAGTTCACAGCGCTCGCTCCAGATTTCGAGTTCGAACCGGCCCTGCGCCGCCCAATAGGCAAAGCGGCAGGCAGGCCGATCGTCCAGCGTGGTCTCCGCCACCAGGTCCTCGCGGGAAGCGATATAGATGTCGCGCCAGCGTTCGGCCCAGTAGTGTTCCCACTGGTCGTTGCGCAGCCCATCCGCCCGGATCTCGATGCGAGAGCGGTGTCCGTGGGCAATGCGCTGGCAGTCTCCGGCATGTCGTTTAAGGCCGTGGCTGTAATGGTAATAGGCACCCGCGTTGGCCTCCTCGCGGAGCGCCACGCGCACGGTCCGGACGGTTGCCGGCATCACGGCGGCGACACATTTTTCCAGCGCGGCCTGCAGCAGCGGCATGGTGACCTCTTCTGCCTCCAGGCGGCACACGGCGACGTCGGGCGAACATAATCGCAGTCCCGCGGCGCGGACCTCGACCGGGGCGCCCGGATCTGCAGCCGGCGGGGAGATCGACACCCAGCTGGAAGCGGCCGGGACCAGCAGTTTATGGTCTGCGAATTGCTCCAGCGCATCCAGCGCCACCTGTTTCACGATACCGAAATCCAGCACCATCGACTGCTCGTCGAGGGCGCCTTCCAGTTCGAGATCGACGATCCAGCTTTCGCCCACCAGGCCGCGCTCGCGATCAAGACGCGAGAAATCGAGCACCGTCAGTTGTTCGACGAACAGGCAAGCCATGCAAGCATGCTCCGGATTCATGTCTCTCCGACAGATTGTACTGCGACACGCGGCGCCGCTGCCCCCTGCGCCCGCGACAGGCTATTATCCATTGGTGTCCGACTAAGAAGTCCGTGATGAGCAAGCGCCGCAGAAGAATCCCACAGGGCAATCCCCCCGGCAGCCCGCCCGGGCACCCTATCGAGTCCGCGGTGCCGGACGTGACCGACACCGCGGTGGCCTGGCACAGTTACAACGAAGCAACGATAAGGGAGCACCCCTCGATCGGACTCGAGGAGGCTTTGCGCGGGCTGACTCCGGAAGTGATCGACTGGATACATTTTCCGGCCGCTCCCGATGTGACCGCGTTACGCTGGCTGCAGGAGCGGCTCGGGCTCGATCCGCTGGCGCTCGAGGACATCCACCACGGCCGGCAGAGAACAAAGCTGGAGCGTTACGAGGGACACAGCTTCATGGTCGTCGCGATACCCGTGCTGCACGAAGGCGAACTGACCCTGGAACAATTGAGCCTGCTCCTCGGACCACACTGGGTGATCAGTTTCTGGAGCGGCGACCCGGCGCTGGTCGCCCCCATCCGGCATCGGCTGCACAACAGCCTCAGCGGCCGGCTGCGCAAGCGGGGGGCGGATTATCTTTTCTACTGCCTGGTGGACGCGGCGGTGGACTCAGCCTTTCCGGTACTGGAAATTTTCAGCGAGCGCATCGAGAACCTGGAAGACGAGTTGCTGGAGGATCCGCAAGCGGCGACGATTCCGGAGATCCACGGCCTGCGTCGCAAGCTCGCCCTGATGCGGCGAATGGTGCTTCCCGGCGAGGAGGCGCTGGGCCAACTCCTGCGCGAAGACGACTCGCCACTGGGCGCCGCGACCCGACGCTACGTCCGCGACGTGCTGGATCACCACCTGCGGATCGGCGACACGATCGATACCCTTGCCGAGGCCACCCGGGGCCTGCATGAACTGCACCTGATGGGCGTCAGCCATCGCATGAACGAAGTCATGAAACTGCTCACGATCATCGCCACGATTTTCATCCCCCTGACCTTCATCGCCGGGATCTACGGCATGAACTTCGATCCGGACGCGAGCCCGTGGAACATGCCCGAACTGCGGGCCCGTTACGGCTATCCGCTGGTGATCCTGCTGTTCGTCGTCATCGGGGCGGGCATGGCATGGATGTTTCGCCGGCGGGACTGGCTTTAAGGCATGGCGGCCGCGGCGCTGAAGCCGGTGCTTGGCTGGCGCGAATGGGTCGGCCTGCCCGGGCTGGGCATCGCGCGCATCAAGGCAAAGGTGGACACCGGCGCACGCACGTCGGCACTGCACGCTTTCGAGGTCACGTCATTTGAGCGCGATGGCCGGCGCTGGGTGCGCTTCGGCGTTCACCCCGACCAGCGCGACCGGCGCACGGCGATCTATTGTGAGGCACCGGTACTCGATCGGCGCGTCGTCTCGGATTCCGGCGGCCATCGCGAGCGGCGCTGGGTCATCGAGAGCGAGGTGCGCATCGGACAGTTATGCTGGCCTATCGAAATGACCCTGACGGACCGCGACCCGATGCGCTTTCGCATGCTGCTGGGTCGTACCGCACTGCGCGGGCGCTTTGTCGTGGACCCCGACAGGTCTTATTGCCTGGGCCGCGCCCGCAAAGCACGCGCGGCCCCCACGGAGAACAATTGATGCATATCGCCATCCTGTCGAGAAACCGGCAGCTTTACTCGACCCGCCGGCTGATCGAAGCCGCCCAGCAACGCGAGCACGAAGTGACTGTCGTGGATCCGTTGAAGTGCGTCATGGACGTGACGTCGCATCGTCCTGCCGTTCACCACCGGGGCGAAATCCTGCCGCGCTTCGACGCGGTCATTCCACGGATCGGCGCCTCCGTGACCTTTTACGCCCTCGCGGTGCTGCGCCAGTTCGAGGTCATGGGCGTCTACCCGGTCAACGAATCCGTGGCCATCGGGCGGAGCCGCGACAAGCTGCGCTCGCTGCAGCTGCTGGCGCGGGCCGGCATCGGCTTGCCCGTCACCGCATTCGCGCACTCGCCGCACGACACCAAGACCCTGGTGCGCCTCGTCGGCGGCGCGCCGCTGGTGCTCAAGCTGTTGCAGGGCACCCAGGGACGCGGAGTCATACTCGCCGAAACCACGAAGGCCGCGGAAAGCGTGATCGACGCGTTTCGCGAACTGGACGCCAATTTTCTCGTGCAACAGTTCATCCGGGAGGCGGGCGGCGCCGATGTTCGCGCCTTTGTCATCGGCGACCGGGTCGTCGCCGCCATGCTGCGCCAGGCCAAGGAAGGGGAGTTCCGCTCCAACCTGCATCGTGGCGGCTCAGCGTCGGTCGTCAAGCTGACCCCGCAGGAGCGCGCCACGGCGGTGCGAGCCGCCAAGACGGTGGGCCTCAACGTCGCCGGCGTGGACATCGTCCGCGGCAAGGAAGGACCACTGGTGCTCGAAGTGAACTCTTCGCCGGGACTCGAAGGCATCGAGCGGGCCACGGGCAAGGACGTGGCGGCCATGGTGATCGATTTCATCGAGAAGAAAGCCCGCCCCCACGGCACCAAGACGCGCGGCAAGGGCTGAACGGAGTCTTCGATGGCCGGAGCGACGATCACGATCGGCGGTACCGTCATCGCCCCCGGCGAACGACGGGGGCTGTCGCTGCCCGTAGGTATGCTGCACACGCATGTGCCGGTGGACATGCCGGTGTGGGTCATCAACGGAAGGCGACCCGGCCCCCGGCTGTTCATCAGCGCGGCCATTCACGGTGACGAGCTCAACGGCATCGAGATCATCCGTCGGATCCGCGCCAGGCCGCTGGCCGGGCTGCGCGGCACCCTGCTGCTGGTGCCGGTGGTCAACGTGTTCGGCCTCCTCCATCACGCGCGCTACCTGCCGGACCGGCGCGACCTGAATCGCAGCTTCCCCGGCTCTGAACGCGGCTCGCTCGCGGCGCGGCTCGCCCACCAGTTCATGACCGAGATCGTCGCCCGCTGCACCCACGGAGTCGACCTCCACACCGGCGCGATCCACCGCAGCAACCTGCCGCAGGTGCGCGCCCAGCTCGACGACCCGGAGACGCGACGCCTCGCGCTGGCCTTCGGCGCGCCGGTGGTTCTCGACTCACGGCTGCGTGACGGATCGCTGCGCGAGGCCGCGGCGGAAAAAGGCATTCCGACGCTGATCTACGAGGCGGGTGAAGCGCTGCGTTTTGACGAGATGTCCATTCGCATCGGCGTGGCCGGAATCATCGAGGTGATGCGCAAGCTCGACATGCTGCGCGCGAAGCGAAAGCCGTCGCGTCCCGTCAAGCCGGTGGTTGCCGACAGCAGCTACTGGGTGCGTGCGCCCGAGGGGGGAATCCTGCGCACGACCGTGAGACTGGGGCAGAGAGTGTCGGCGGGGGAAACCCTGGGGCAGGTGTCCGACCCTTTCGGCGCGCACGACGTCCCGGTGTCCGCTGTGCATGCGGGCATCGTGATCGGGTGCAACAGCCTGCCGCTGGTCAATGAGGGCGACGCTTTGTTCCATGTCGCCCGCATGGAACGACCCGGAGAGGCCTACGCCACCGTCGAGGCGATTTCCGAGCCATTCCGCGATCAACCTGCCAATGGCAGCGTCATCTCTTCGTAGCGCAGCGTTCATCCGCGTGTAGCGCGCCACCACCACACTGCGCAGCCATCGAAGTCACCCGTGACGGCGCATGGCGGCAGCAGGCTGGTTGGCGAGGCTGGAACTTGCGGAAGTTCGCTTCTGTCTGCGTGCCAATCGCTCCTGCGAATGGCCGCCCAATCTCATGCTGTTCTCAGCTGCCAGCCGCCTCGGTGACGGCATTTTCTGGTACGGCCTCATGGCCATGCTGCCGCTGCTCTACGGCGCCCTGGGACTGCAAACCAGCATACGCATGGCCTTGGCCGGGCTGCTGGGCACGGCGGTCTACCGACTGCTCAAGGATCGGCTCGCCCGCGAACGCCCTTACAATCTCCACCCGCGCATTCGCGCCGGGGCGCGGGCGCTGGATCGCTACAGCTTTCCCTCGGGCCACACGCTGCACGCGGTTTCATTCACGCTCATCGTCGTGACCGCCCTGCCCGTGATGGCCTGGCTCCTGGTGCCGCTCGCCGTGCTGATCGCGATGTCGCGTGTGATTCTCGGACTGCATTACCCGAGCGACGTCATCGCGGGCGCCCTGCTGGGCGCGGTGCTGGCCAAGCTGGTCCTGGCCGTCCTCGGCTGACACGCATCCCGCGGCCCACGAGCGGCCGAGCAGCGCGTCTCAGCCCGGCTCCGCACTGACGACCACGGCACCCCCCTGGCGCCGCGGATCCGCCGCCGCCACCAGGCTGCCGTCGGCGTCGCGCAACACTGCGCCGGCCCCGCCGAAAAACATCGACAACTCGTCGAAGCGCCTGCAAGGCAGCCCCACCTCCTCGAGCGGCAGTCCCGGCTCCACGGCAGCCTGCCAGGTCTCGTCCACACGCTCCACATGCAGGCGCGGCGCTGCGAGTGCGTCCTCGAGCGATACCCCCAGGCGCATGAAATTCAGGATCACCTGCAACAGGGCCGTGGTGATCCGCTCCGCCCCGGGGCTGCCGAGCGACAGCATGGCCCCACCGGGACCGCGCGCCACGCACGGCGACATGTTCGAGGCGATGCGCTGGCCGGGGGGCAAGGCATGAAAACCCTGCGGGTTCAATTCCATCTCCCCGAGACAGTTATTCAGCCAGATGCCCGTGCCGGGCACCAGCAGGCCGGAGCCGTAACCGGAGGATGCCGTGACGGCACATGCCAGCCCGTTGTCGTCGAGCGTCGAGACGTGCACGGTGGACGACGAACGACGCGCTCCCGGCATGGCGCCGGGCGACGCCCAGGCCAAGAGCTCTTCCATGTAGCGGTCGTCCCCGACGGCAGGCGCGAACTCCCGCAATCGCTCGAACACGTCGCGCTGCGCGGCGGCCAGCGCATTCACGGCAGCCGGCGTCCAGGTGCGCTCGGGCAGGCCCGCCATGCGGGTCAACATCGCAGCCAGCGCCGCGCCGCCGACGGCTGGCGGCGGTGGCACGGCGATCGACCAGTCATCCACGTCGCAGGTGATCGGCGCGCACTGCAAGGCACGATAGGCACAGCGGTCGGCATGCCCCATCAGCCCGCCGCCGGCATCGATGCATGCCGCGATCGCCGCGCCAATCCGCCCAGAATAAAAAACTTCCGGTCCCTCGAGCGCCAGAGATTCAAGCGTTTCGGCAAGCCCGGGGATGCGGATCGTCGCGCCGGCCGGGAGGAGCTTCCCCGCGGCATCGTGAATGACGGCGGCGCTTTCGGCCTGGCGGCCGAAGATGGCTTCATGGCTGTACTCGAGCCAGGTGCGGGAGGCGCGCGACAGCGGGAAACCGTCCGCCACGCTGCGGGCTGCCGGCTCGATCAGCTGCGCCCATTCGAGCCGCCCCCAGCCCGCGGCCGCCCGGCCGAGCGCCGCGACGGCGCCGCCGACACCAACCGTGCCGTGCCCTACCAGCGTGTGCATGCCACCACCGTAATCCAGCGTTACCGGAACACCCGCTGCACCGAAACGCGCCGCAGGACGGTCCAGGCCGGGCATCGCGATCCCGCCGTCGATCACCACCGGCGGCTCTCCGGCGCGGCGTAACGTGATGTATGCCGCCGCATCGAGTCCGACGATCCCCACCTCGGTGCACAGCGCTGCGAGCGCCGCCGCCACCGCCGCGTCGACGGCGTTCCCACCGGCCCCAGCCACTGCCGTTCCCGCACGAACGGCGATATCAGAGGGCCCGGCGATTCCAATCGCATTCGCCGTCATTAATTGTCTCCCCGCCCTCGCCTGGCCGTCACCCTATCCCAACAGCCGCAGCAATGCCCAGATGCCGAAGGCACAGGCCGCGACGGCGATGACGGCGAGCGACGCGACCAGCACTGCGAGCGCCGCCAGCAAATGGACCTGGCGCGCCTCGACGGCGGCGGGTTGTTCGGTCCAGTCGGCAAGCAGCCGCGCATTGCGCTGGTGCGCCTTGAAGACCACATCGAACACCGTGCCGAGAAGCGGCACGGCACCCACGATGGCATCGACCGCCACATTGCCCAGCATGCGTGCCACCACGAGCCGCGGCGCACCGGCGCGCACCGCCGTCCAGACGATGAATCCGCCAAACAGCGCCGCGACCGCGTCGCCCAGGCCGGGCACGAGGCCCAGGAGAGGGTCCACGCCGATGCGGATCCGGGTGCCGGGTATACGAAACGCGGTGTCGAGCCAGCCCGCGAGCCGCGTGGCCCGCGCGATCCGGGCCCGCATTGCAACGTCCATGGCGATCCCCCGAACCTAGGCCGACAAATCGCCGGAAAGATAGTCGAGGCAGGCGGACAGCGTCACCAGCTTCGGCCGGTCCGCCATCGGAATATCGATGCCCGTCTCACGGGCCAGGACCGCGAAGAAGCGATCACGATCCAGATCGAACTGCTCCTCCAGCGGCCGCTCCGGTTCGATCGGGCGATCGCCCAGCCCGCCGGCGGCGCGTTCGAGTGCACGCAGCACTGCCGTCTCGAGATCCCGCTCGTTCATCAGCCTGTCTCCTGCTCCACCCAGCTTGCCATGCATCAGTCTAGCCCGATTGATCCATGTCAAGGCGCACGACGTTACCGGAGCCCACCTTGAGGAGAGGAGATCCGATTGCATATTAGCAATCTCTAATTTATTATCCGTGCCAATGATTCCCGGAGCGAATGCGGAGAACCGGACTTGAAACAGGCATTGCTCGAATTTGCGCTGCGCCGCCCCCGGACGGTCTATGTGCTGGCCCTGTTGCTCGTGATCCTGCTGGGGGCGCAGATTCCGCGGATCGCCATCGATACGGATCCGGAGAACATGCTGCCCGCGGATCAGCCTGACCGCGTTTTCCACAACGAGGTCAAGGACGAAATGGGGCTGCACGACGCCATCGTCGTGGGCCTGGTCGAGCCGCACGAAGCGGACGGCATCTATACCCCGGCCAACCTGGGCGCCTTGCATCGGGCCACGGAGGAAATCCTCGAGCTGGACGGCGTGGTGCCCCAGGACCTCATGTCACTGGCGGTGGCAGATAACGTCGAGCAGGAAGCGCGTGGTGCGCTGCGCTTCGAGTGGTTGATGCCCGAGCCGCCCGCGACGCGCGAAGCCGTCCTCGCGATCCGCGACGACGTGAAGCGGCTGCCGCTGTTGAAGGACACGCTGGCCTCCGGCGACGGGCGCGCGGCAGCGATTTACGTCCCGATCGTAAGCAAGGACGAGAGCCATCGGCTGGCGGGCGAGATTCGCGCGATCACTGCGGCGGCCTCGGCGGAATTCGACGCCACCGGCAGCTGGCACATCACGGGCCTGCCCGTGGCCGAGGACACTTTCGGTTACGAGATGTTCGTGCAGATGGGCATTTCCGCCCCGCTGGCGGGTCTGGCCATCTTCCTTCTGCTGTGGTTTTTCTTCCGCAGCCTGCCGTTGATCGTCGCGCCGATGATCGTGGCCATGGTGACGGTGATCGCGACCATGGGCCTGCTGATCGGCATGGGCTTCACGGTCCACATCATGAGCTCGATGATTCCGATCTTCCTCATGCCGATCGCGGTGGTGGATTCCGTCCACATCATGTCGGAGTTCGCCGATCGCTACCGTCCGGGCCGCAGCCAGGACGACACGATGCGGGAAGTGGTGGGCCACCTGTTCCGTCCCATGCTGTTCACCTCGGTGACCTCCAGCGTGGGCTTCGCCTCGCTCGCGCTGACCCCGATCCCGCCGGTCCAGGTGTTCGGCGCCTATGTCGCCTTCGGCATCATGCTCGCCTTCGTGCTGACCATCATCTTCATACCTGCCTGGGTTTCGCGCATGAAGCCCGCCAGCCTCGCCAGGATGCAGAAACTGCTGCACCAGGACGATGGCGACTCGCCCCTGGCCACCGCGCTGCGCCCGGTCGGCCACTTCGCCCTGGCGCGCCATCGCGCACTCTTGTTGGGATTCACCTTGCTGTTCGCCGCCAGCGTGGTCGGCATCACCCGGATCGAGATCAACGACAACCCGATTCGCTGGTTCAAGGAGGATCATCGCATCCGTGTCGCTGACGAGGTGCTCAATCGGCATTTCGCCGGCACTTACGACGCATGGCTGGTGCTCGACCGGACCCGCGAGATCGATCGCGCCGCGATCGACGCACGGGTCGCCGATATTCTCGATGCGGCCCCGGCTGCGACGCGCGACACTTGGCAGGAGATCGCACCGCCGGCCGGTGAGACGGTCGGCGCGGAGCGGCTCGACCGGCTGATGTCGGCGCTGGAGGATCGCCTGTTCGACGCCGACGGAGAGCAACTCGACGCGCTGGACGCGCTGCTGAGTGAAGTCGAGGCCGTGGCACGCGAGGCCCGTTACTTCCAGCGCCCGGAAGTATTGCGCTGGATCCAGACCCTGCAGAAAGACGTCGAGCAGAGCGGCGTGGTCGGCAAAAGCAATGCACTACCCGATCTCGTGAAGACAGTGCACCGCGAGCTGCTCAGTGGCGAGCCGGAAGATTTCCGCATTCCCGACAGCAGCGCCGCCGTGGCTCAGGTCCTCTTGCAGTTCCAGTCCTCGCACCGGCCCCAGGATCTCTGGCACATGGTCACGCCGGCCTACGACCGGGCGGTCGTCTGGCTGCAACTGAGCAGCGGCGACAACCAGGACATGACCCGCGTGATGCGACACGTCGATTCCTTTCTCGAGGAGAACCCGCCGCCGGAGGGCATGGCGGTCCGCTGGGCAGGCAAGACCTACCTGAACGTGGTCTGGCAGGACGCGATGGTCAAGGGCATGGTGGGTAGCCTGGCCGGTGCCTTCGTCGCCGTGCTCGTGATGATGATCGTCCTGTTCCGCTCCTTCGGTTACGGCCTGCTCGCGATGTTGCCGCTGACGTTCACCATCACTTTCATCTACGGGCTCATCGGCTGGATCGGCAAGGACTACGACATGCCGATCGCCGGTCTCTCGGTGCTGACGCTCGGCCTGTCGATCGATTTCGCCATTCACTTCATCGAGCGCTCACGCGAAGCGCTGGCCAGCCACGAAAGCCTGCGCGCTGCGATGGCCAAAGTATTCGAGGAACCGGCCCGCGCGATCAGCCGCAACGCCATCGTCATCGCGGTCGGGTTCACGCCGCTGCTGCTCGCCCCGCTGGTGCCCTACATCACGGTCGGCGTGTTCCTCGCCAGCATTATGGCCGCATCCGCGCTCGTCACCCTCATACTGCTCCCCGCCGTCATGCAGCTGTTTCTCGGCCGTACGGCGTCGACCAGCGAAGCCTGATCAAGGAGGTTGCATAGCATGAACGCCGGAAAATGGATCGTCACACTGCTCGCCGGTATCGCACTGCCGCTCGTCGCCTCGGGCGAAGCGTTGACCGACGTCGATGAGATCGTCGAGCGCGCTAATCTCGCCGCCTATTATTCCGGTGAGGATGGACGCAGCGAGGCGCGCATGATGATCGAGGACAGCCAAGGGCGCCGCCAGCTGCGCCAGTTCACCGTGTTGCGACGGAACGAGGAAGCCGGCGGGGATCAGCATTACATGGTGTTCTTCTCGCGCCCGTCGGACGTCCGCGGCACCGTGTTCCTGGTCGCGAAGCACATGGACCGGGATGACGACCGCTGGCTGTACCTGCCCGGACTGGATCTCGTGCGCCGCATCAGCGCCAGCGACAAGCGCACCAGCTTCGTCGGCTCGCATTTCTATTACGAAGATGTCTCCGGACGGAACCCGGCGCTCGACGAGCACCGGCTCGTCGAGACCACCGACGCGCATTACGTGCTCGAAAGCACCCCCCGCGACCCGGCGGCCGTCGAGTTCGTGCGCTACGTCACGCGCGTCGACCGCGACACCTTCCTGCCGGTGAAGACCGAGTATTACGACGGCCAGGACCGTGTGTATCGCGTCATGGAGGTCGCCGAGGTGGAAGACGTGCAGGGCTACCCGACGGCCACCCGTTCGCTCATCAGCATGCCGCTCGAGGGGGGCAGCACACTGATGGAGTTCCGCTCCATCGAATATGACGTCGGACTGCCGGAGGACATTTTCTCCGAGCGTTACCTGCGCCAACCCCCGACCCGGTGGCTGCAGCGGGACGGCGGATAGCGGCCATGCGCCTTGTGCGAGCCAGGTTGTTCTGCGGTGCGCTGCTGCTGTGCGCAGGTGGCGGCGACCCGGCGCTCGCGCAGGACGCGGACGCCGCCGCCGAGGACGATCCTTTCGCCGCTTTCGAGGAAGCGGACTGGGAAGACCCGTGGGCCGAGGAACAGCAGGGGCTCGACTGGACCGGTTTCATCGAGACCGCGGCGGGGGCGCGCTGGAGCGACGTGCCCAACCTCGACCGGCTCACGCTCGGCGAGTTCCGCGTACGCGCTGAGACGCGGCATGTCGCAGAGCACTACAGCATCGACTTCAAGGGCGAACTGCTCTGGGACCAGGTCGTGACGGACCTGGATGCACAGCTTCGCGAACTGGCGGTCTCGTTCACCCCGGCCCGCTTCATGGACGTCAAGATCGGGCGCCAAGTGCTCACCTGGGGCACGGGCGACCTGTTGTTCCTCAATGATCTGTTCCCGAAGGATTTCATTTCCTTCTTCGCCGGCCGTGACGAGGATTACCTGAAGTCCGCGGCGGACACCGCGCGCGTGAGCTTCTACACGGACGTGGTGAACCTCGACCTGGCCTGGACGCCGGACTTTGCGCCGGACGACTATCTCTACGGCGAGCGTTTTGTTTTCTGGAATCCGGCCCTCGGCGCACCGGCGGCGCCGGAGACGCCCCGGCGCGCGGCTGCACCCGGCGACGATGAGATCGCCCTGCGACTGTTCCGCACGGTCGGTCCCACGGAGTACGCGATCTACGGCTACGACGGCCGCTGGAAACAGCCACTGGGTGCAGATGCGGACGGTCGACCAGTATTCCCGCGCTTGCGCAGCTGGGGTGCGAGCGTCCGCACCCCATGGCTGCAAGGCCTGTTCAACGTCGAGACCGCGTTCTACGACTCGCTGGACGACCCGCAGGGTGATGATCCGCGCATCCCGAATTCAGAGCTGCGCCTGCTGCTGGGCTACGAACAGGAACTGGTGCGCAACCTGACCGGCGGTGTCCAGCTCTATGCCGAACGTATCTCCGACCACGACCGCCTCGTCGAAAATGCGCCCGTGCCGGCGCGGGCACGGGAGAAGTGGCGCTCGGTGGCGACGCTCCGGCTGACCCATCGCGCATGGCGAGACGCGTTGACGAGTTCGCTGTTCATGTTCGTGTCGCCGAGCGACGAGGACTTCTACCTGCGGCCGTCGATCAGCTGGCGGCGCGACGATCACTGGTCCTTGAGCGGCGGCGTGAATCTTTTCGGTGGCCGTGAGGAACACACTTTTTTCGGGCAGCTGGAGGAGAACAGCAACGGCTGGGTCCGGCTGCGGTATAACTACTGACGACGTAAGGAGAATGCGATGACTGTCGAACGTGCGGTGACGGCTTTCGCCGGTTTCATGGTGCTGCTCAGCCTGGCGCTGTGGTGGTTCGTCCATCCCGGATTCATCTGGTTGACGGTGTTCGTCGGATTCAACCTGTTGCAATCATCGTTCACCGGCTTCTGCCCGGCCGCCATGGTGTTTCGCAAGCTTGGACTCAAGAGCGAAGCCGAGGCGGGGCGAACGGGCGGCCGAGGTCTCGGCGCGGCCACCTGAACGCATGGGGCAGTTCCCGCCGGAAATGATCGACGGTCTGTGTCGTCCCGGGGCGTATCCGCACCCGGTGGAGACCGTGGAACGCGTCGAGACGCATATCTCGTGGGTGTTCCTGGCGGGCGAATACGCCTACAAGTTCAAGAAGCCACTGGATCTAGGCTTTCTCGACTTCAGGGACCGCGAGCGGCGCGTGCATTACTGCCGGGAAGAACTGCGTCTCAATGGCCGGCTCGCACCGGATCTCTATCTCGAAGTCGTGGGCGCCCGATGCACGTCGCAGGGCTGCAGCATCGGCTCGCTCGAAGAGGACGCCGAACCCGCGGTGCGCATGCGCCGCTTCCCCGCAGAGGCGCAACTCGACCGCCTGCTCGAAGCCGGCCGGCTCGACGCCACCGCTCTCGAGACCTTCGCGGTCACGCTGGCGGAGTTCCAACGATCTTTGCGCCCGGCCAGCCGGAAAGACGGCTACGGCGATGCGGCGGCCGTCGCGCGTCCCGCCCTGGCCAACTTCGAAGCCATCCGCGCCGATGGGCTCGACGCGGGGAACCAGGCCTCGCTGGCGAAACTGGCGGAGTGGACCCGCGCGCGTGCCGCCAACCTGGCTCCGCGTTTCGAGGCTCGCCTCGACGCCGGCCTGGTGCGTGAAGGGCACGGCGACCTGCACCTGTCCAACCTGGTGATGCTGGACGGCCGGATCGCCGCCTTCGACGGCATCGAGTTCGATCCGGCCCTGCGCTGGATCGACCTGCAGAGCGAAGTCGCCTTCCTGCTGATGGACCTCGAGGCACGCGGCCGTCGCGACCTGGGCTGGCGGTTCTACAATGCCTGGCTGGCGGCTTTCGGCGACTACGACGGCGTTGCGCTGTTGCCGTGGTACCTCGTCTATCGCCACCTGGTGCGCGCGAAGATCGCCGCCATCCGGCTGGGTCAATCCGGTATATCCACCGCCGACGCTGAGCAGGCGCGGGAGCGGATGGCGCGCCATGTCCGCTTCGCCGCGACCCATGCCGAGCCCGCCACGCCGCGCCTCATACTGATGCATGGCGCCTCGGGCTCCGGAAAAAGCTATCTCGCGCGCCGCCTTGCGCCGCACCTGCCCGCCGTGTGGGTACGCTCCGACGCGGAACGCAAGCGTATACACGGGCTCGAGCCGACCGCGGAAACGTCGGCCGATCTCGGCGCCGGCCTCTATGCTGCGGCGGCCTCCGCACGCACCTACGCGCGGCTGGCCGAGATCGCCCGCACCGCGCTGTCCGCCGGTTTCAGCGTGGTGATCGATGCCGCTTTCCTCGAAAGCGAGCGACGCGAGGCCTTCCTGGAACTCGGCCTGGAACAGGGCGCCGTTCCCATGGTGCTGGCGTGCCAGGCGCCACCAGATGTGTTGCGCCAGCGCGTGGCGACGCGGCGCGGTGACCCTTCCGACGCGGGACTCGAGGTCCTCGAGGCACAGCTCTCCCGGCCGATCGCCATCGGTCCGCTCGAATCACGCTATCGAATGAACGTGAACACCGCGGGCGAGATCGACCCGGAAGCGCTCGCGAAACGCCTGGACTGAGTCTGCGCCGTCAGTCTGCGCGCGTGACGATCCGGTAGTCGATGGCTCGCCAGGACAGCGCGGTCAGGCCGAAATAACCTTTCATCAGCAAGGCGAAATTCCAGGCGATCATGTTGTCGACCGGCAACTCGGGAAAGAAGTTGGACGCGGGGATATTGGCCAGTCCCAGGGAGAGCATGAGCACGCCGAAAACGATCTTGGCCTGGATCACGCCCGGACCGACACGTGTCTTCGCCGCAGCGGGGAGGCGCTGCAGGCGCGAGGTCAACAGCAGTTGCGCGAGGGCGGTAAAGGCGAAGTACACCGTCACGCCGTATCTCCGCAAGAGATCGTAAACGCGCCCGTCGGTGCCGAGAAACACGATATACAGGATCATGAACAGCGCGCCGATCAGGCCCAGCGTCGCCATGGCGTCGCGCGCGCGCCCGGTGTCTCCGAGCCCGGCCAGCCAGTCGCGCGCCAGCAGCCAGTAGGCTGCCATGATCGTCGCCGTCGGCAGCATCATGGCGCGAAAAATATGAATGGAAGGATCGCGCCGCGCCGCGCCGCTGATCGACGTGCAACCCTCGAGGAAGGGGAAACAGACCGGCACCTGGCCGCGCGAAGACGACACGAGGTAAACGATCACGACGGCCAGTGTGGGCAGCAGCCACGCGGCCAGGGCAATGGGGGCAGCGCGCATCAATGCAAGGGTCCTGTGACTGGTATCGGGGTGCATCCAGGGCTTCCGGAGCCCGCTCGAGGCTGCAAGTATAGAGCCACAACCCGTATCATGCCGATGCGAAAACGACCCGCGCCAGCGTCGATCGTGTTGCTCTCGATTGCCATACAACAGGAGTTCAGCATGCCTTTCAAATCCACGCACCCCCTCTCGATCGCGGTGGCCGCGGTCCTCGTCACTGCTGCCGCCCCCACGAATGCAGACGAGCCCGGCCTCGCCATCCTGATGGAACGCATCCAGACCTACACCCACAAGCTGCAACTCTCCATCGAGGCGGGCAACGCGCAGTTGGCGGATTTCTACCTGCACGAACTCGAGGAGACCTCCGAGTACGTCGCCGAGGAGATCGAGAGCTACGACGGCCACGCCGTCGGGCCGCTGATGGCGAGCATGCTGCTGCCCGCTCTCGAACGCCTGGAGAAACCCCTCAAGTCCGGCGCGCCCGACGCCTGGCCCGCAGTCGAGCAGCGTTTCGGGGAAGTGATCCGGGCCTGCAACGACTGCCACGTCGCGACGGATCACGGCTATGTCCGCATCACCCCGGCGGCGTCCAACCCGTTCCCGCAGGACTTCTCCCCGTTGCCCGATTAGGCCCGGATCGTATTGACCGGCCGGCCAGTTAGTTCTAGAATCCTGGCCATGAACACGCCGACCGGTACCCGCGATCCCGACCTCACCCGGGAACGCATCCTCGACGCAGCCCATGGGCTGTTCGTCGAGAAAGGCTTCGCCGCGGTAAGCATGCGCGAGATCGCGTTGCGCTCCGGCGTCACGAAGAGCCTCATTCATCATCATTTCGGCAGCAAGGAAACGCTCTGGGAAACCGTCAAGGAGCAAGCATTCTCAGCCTATGCGGCAGGACAGGAAGCCGAACTGCAGTCGGCGGCGCCCGACGCGGACCTGCTGAAAAACGCCGTGACCCGCTATTTCGAATTTCTCAAAGCCAACCCCGAGGTCGTGCGCCTGTTCGCCTGGACGCACCTGGACGACGACCAGAGTTGCGGCCGGCTCGATGCGGAACTGGTGCGCCTCGGCGCCGAGCGGATCCGGCAGGCCCAGGAGCGCGGTTTGCTCCGCGCGGACGTTAACCCGGCCCATGTCGTGACCACCTTCGTCAATGCGTGCACGCAATGGTTCGAGGCGCGCGCCCACCATTCGCAATGGCCCGGCGTCGGCAACGACGAGGAGTATCTCGACGATTTCCTCAAGATCTTCATGGAGGGGCTGCTGCCTCGCTCCTGACAGGCCGCCACATGAACACCTTCGACGAATTATTCGCTCCCGGCTGGCGACGCGCCGCGATCGCCGCCTGTGCCGCTGCCCTGCTGGCGGCCTGCAGCGTGGAATCGGCGCCATCCGACCAGTCGGCGCCGACCATATACGAGAGCCCGGTGCGCGTCACCGAAGTGCGTTTCTCGGGCGATACCCGGGAACTGCGCCTGCCGGGCATCGTGCGGGCCGCGCAGCGGGCCGAGCCGGCCTTTCTTCATCCCGGCCACCTGGCCGAGCGCTTCGTGACCCGCGGCGCCCGCGTCGAGGCCGGCCAACGGCTCGCAAGCCTGCAGAACCCGGCCCTCGGGCCGGCCCTGGCGGCGGCGGAGGCCCGGGTGCGCGAGCTGGACGAGCGTCTCGTGCAGCTGGCGGCCGACTACGAACGTGCGAAGGCGCTGCAGGCGCAGGGGCTGGCCTCCGAGGAACTGCTCGATCGCACCCGCGCAGAGCGCAATGCCACGCGGGAAGCGCGTGCACAGGCGGTCGCGGCGCTTGCCGAGGCCCGCGACCAGTTGGCGGAGGCCGTGCTCCGTGCACCATTTGCCGCCACGGTGAGCGACCTGCTGGTGGAACCCGGCGATTTCGTGCATGCCGGCCAGCCCGTACTGGTCCTCGCAGGTGAGGCTGGCCGTGAAGTGGAGATCAAGCTGCCGGAAGGCCTGGCGGAAGATCTGCGCCCGGGCGACAGGGTACGCGTCCGGTCCCTCGCGTCAGGCGAGTGGTCGGCGGGCCAGCTGCAGGAGATCGGCCGTGCACGCGCAGGTCGGCCGGCGCCGGCCGTGGTCGCTCTGGACGATGACACGACCTGGGAGCCGGGCCTGTCGGTGTATGTCATGCTGCAACCGCCCATCGACCCCGCCCTGCTCGTACCGCTCGGCGCGATCATGGACCCCGGTGACGGAAAGACTCGCGTGTTCCGCGTCATTGACGGGCGTGCCGTGCTGACCCCGGTGACCGCCGGCCGGCTGGTGGGCGGCCTGGTCGAGATCAGCGGCGATCTTGCGCCGGGCGATCGCGTCGTCATCGCCGGGCAGCAGCAGCTGCTCGACGGCGAATCCGTCCGGGTCCTGCCCTGAACGCGATCCTGGCCAGCCTCGAACGCCGGCGACTGGTCTTCGCCGCAGTCGCGCTGCTGTCCCTGCTCGGTCTCGCGGCCTGGCTGAACATGGACCGGCAGGAAGATCCTTTCTTCCCCTACCGCTACGGCCAGGTCCTGGTCAGCTGGCCGGGCGCCGACGCCGAGCAGATCGAGCGGCTCGTGCTCAATCCCTTGCAGGAAGAAGTCGCCCAGGTCGACGAGGTCAATGAACTGCGCGGCGTCGCCCGGCTGGGCTTCGTGCAGCTGATCGTCGGCATGCAACAGCATGTCTACGACACCGATGCGGTCTGGGAACAGATTCGCGTCGCCGTGGACCGCGCCGAACGCAAGTTTCCCGACGGCGCCGGCCCCGCCGAGGTCCTCGATCGACAGATGGACACCGAGGGCATCGTCCTGGCGTTGGTCGGATCGGATGACTTGCTCGAACTCCTCGAAGCCGCCCGCAAGTTGCGGCGCGAACTGTTCCGGGTCCCCGACATCGCCCGCATCGAGGTGCTTGCCGATCCCGGCGAACAGCTCGTGCTCGGCATCGACCCGGCGGTATCCGCCGCCTGGGGGCTCGACGCCACATCGCTGGGTGCCCAGCTCGCCGCACGCAACGTGACCTTGCCGGGAGGCGCCCTGAGCCGGGACGGCCGCTCGTTCGTCATGCGTCCGCAGTCGCAGTTCCGCAACCTGGAGGAACTGGCCGACACCCCCGTGCAGCTGCCCTCAGGCGCCCTTTTGCCACTGCGCGAGGTGGCCACCATCCGCCTCGAGCCGGCAGACCCACCCACCGAGCGCATGTGGTTGAACGGCCGGCCTGCCGTAGGCCTCGGTATCGTCATCCCGGAAAACCGCCTCAACGCCGTGCGCTTCGGCGAACGGGTGCGTGCGCTGATCGACGAAGTGCGCCCGGCCTACGCGCCACTCGAGATTCGGGAAATGTTCTACCAGCCGCGCTGGGTCGAAGACCGGCTCGCCGAACTGGCCCACTCACTGCTGCTCGGTGTCGCGGTGGTGGTGCTGGTGTTGCTCGCCTTCATGGGTCCCCGGCTCGGCTTCACCGTGGCGGCGCTGCTGCCGATGGTGACCTTGTCGTCGATCGCAATCTACGCCATCGGCGGCGGCGTGCTGCACCAGATGGCCGTCGCAGGACTCGTGATCGCGCTCGGCATGCTGGTCGATAATGCGATCGTCATGGTGGAGAACCTCCAGTGGCACCTGGACCAGGGCCGCAGCCGCAAGGAGGCGGCCGTGCTTTCAGTGCGGGAGCTCGCGGCGCCGCTGGCGGCGGCGACCGGCACCACGCTCGCCGCATTCACGCCACTGTTGCTGGCCCAGGGCAACACCGCGGATTTCACGCGCGGCATTCCCATCGTGGTGATGCTCGCCCTCGTCGTCAGCTACATCTACGCGGTTTTCGCGACACCGGTGCTCGCCGCGTCCACCCTGCGGCCGCGACAGGCCGAGGGACGCGAGCGCCTGCGCGAGTTCGGCGAACGCGCGGGCCGCCTGGCGATTGCACGACCGTGGTCGGTGGTGATGGTCGCCACGGTGCTGGTGGTATTGAGCAGCCTGCTGGCCGGCTTGCTGCCGCGCGACTTCTTTCCCAGCACCGACCGCAACCAGCTGGTCGTGGACCTGCGCTTCTCCGAGGGCACCGAGCTCGAATACACCGCATTACGCGCCAACGCGCTCGCCTCGGACCTCACGGCGCAACCCAGCGTGACCGAAGTTCATGTCTTCGCCGGATCCAGCGGCCCGCGCTTCTACTACAACCTGGTGAAGATCCCCCGCTCACCCCACCTGGCGCGTATCGTCGCCGTCACCGAGAGCCAGTACGACCTGCCCGGACTGATGCAGTGGGTACGCGCCCGCGCCGGCGAAACCCTGCCGGACGCGCATGTCATGGCCAGCCGGCTCGGCCAGGGCCCGCCGGTGGATGCACCAATCGAGATCCAGGTATTTGCAGAGCGGCCTGACGAACTGGTTGCGACTGTCGAGAAAGTGATGCGCCTGCTGCGCGCCACGCCCGGGGCGATCGACGTGCACAATGATCTCGGCGCAGGGCTCGCGACGGTGGCCATGGAAATCGATGACGCCGCAGCCGCGCGGCTCGGCCTCGCCCGCGCCGACGTGGCAGCGGCGCTCGCAGGCGCCACGCTCGGCAGCCAGTTCTCTACCTGGCGCGCGCAGCGTGAGCCCCTGCCGATGCTGATTCGTTCACACCAGGGACGTGCGTTCCCGTTCGAGGCGCTGGAAGGCTTGCCCCTCACCTTACCGGACGGCGGCACCGTGCCGCTCGGCCAGGTCGTGCAGATGCGCCTCGACTGGCAGCCCGCCGTGATCCGTCAGTGGGACATGCAGCGCATGGCCTCGGTGCTGTCGGAGACGGAAGAAGGCACCACCTACGGCGAGGTGATCGCTGCACTCGATCCGCAGCTGGAAAAAATGGCCCTGCCGCCGGGCGTCAGCCTGGTCTATGGCGGCGCGGCCGCCGAAGCCGGGGACGCCAACTCCGCGTTGTTCCAGACCCTGCCGATCGGCCTGCTGCTGTTGCTGGTCTTTTTGCTCTACCAGTTCAACTCCTTCCGCCTGCTCGGCATCGTGCTGGTCACCGTGCCGCTGGCGGTCGTCGGTGTCGTACCGGGGCTGCTGCTGGCGCGCCAGCCGTTCAGCTTCACCGCAATCCTCGGCGTCGTCGCGCTGGTCGGGATCGTGGTGAACAACGCGATCG
>Ga0102941_1000305_pt1 | contig 22516 bp, 19 predicted proteins | sample SalPonR2_C_D2_MG_FD_79281 | JGI IMG/M metagenome (GOLD analysis project Ga0102941, IMG submission 79281) | Salt pond soil microbial communities from South San Francisco under conditions of wetland restoration - Salt Pond MetaG R2_C_D2_MG | ecosystem: Environmental > Aquatic > Marine > Intertidal... | reverse complement strand
CCGATGGCTTCTACGCCTTTGGTTTCAACACGGTGGAAGGTGACTCGGACATTTCCACAACCCCACCGGTCTTTGATGGGTTCTTCAAGGTCGGCGGCGTCGACGGGTCCGAAGTTCAGTTCGTCGTCGTGTCCGACAGCCAGTCGACAAATGGCGCGGACTACGTAAGCGGTTTTGACCTCGGCGTGAACGGTGACATCATTCAGATACACGCCGGTTTTGACGTGTATCGCGGCACCGGGCTTGAGCGGGTGGCGTCTGATGCGACCGGCGTTTCAATCGCGGTTGATACGGGGATCGTTGTGTTCGACGGGTTGACCAGCGACCCGGACGACCTCGACGCGGCCGTGATCGCGAGGGCCCAGGACGCGTTGACCGGTGTCGCCGAAGAATCGATCATCGCCGTGACGGGGGACGACAGCAGCATCTCGATCTGGAGGCTCGACTTTGACGCCGGCGGGAATGCGTCAACGGACAGTTTCCTGCGCCTTGACGGTCTGACCCACCTGGATCTACCGCAGTTCGACGCGAGCGACATCCAGTTCTTCCTTCCGAACACCTGATCGGGATGGCCGGCGTGCGGCGCGCGCCGGCCATCGTTCTTGCCATGACCCGCATGACGCCCCTTTCAAATTCCCTGCACGGCAACATGGGCTGGACACCGCACCTGTCCAAGCCTGCACAAGGTGCGTCTTCGGTTGTCCGGCTTTGCCTTGACGAGGTGCCGATCTTCGCCATTCGAATGCCGGTCGTCTTTCGCGTCGCATCGGGCCGCGCGCAGCCCGTGATCCCCGTTGGTGTCCTTCAGGCCGGGGAAACGGCATTGGTCGGCACCGGTGGAGATTGGCGGCCACGCGCGGTGCCCTTCGACCTGCGTCGTGGACCGTTCGAAGTCTTGCGGACAGAAGGACGGGACGTGGTCTACGTCGACGAAGAAAAGCTGGTATCCTCCGCGTCTGCGAAAGCCCCCCTTTTTGACGGCAAGGGCGCGCTCCACGCGGAAACCGCTGCGCATCTGTCCCAACTGTCGGCATGGGGCCGCAGTTTCAGATCGGCCGAACGTGCCGCAACGCTTCTCCTGCAGGCGGAATTGCTGTCTGCGTGGCCGAAAGGGGGGGCGGGGCTTTACGTGGTCGCATCGGACCGCCTGGGAGCTGTCGCGGGCGAAACGCTTGCAAAGCTCCATGCCGATGGGGCCTTGCGCCTCGCCCATGCAAGTGACCTGTCGCTGGGGATGATCGAAGCCCGGCCCGTCGCTGCGAACAACGCGCGGTCATCCACGGTCGCACCCGAGGACACCGCCTTTCTCAAGGCCCTGCGAGAGGAATTTTCATGAGGGGGACGCTTGCATCGATTGCCGTCTTGATCCTCGCCGCCGGCTGCGTGAATTCGACCGATGCACCACTGGTGGCCGAGCAGAGCACGGCGGATATCGAGGAAATTCCATCGCGCACGACCTACCTGCGAGATCCCGTACTGGCCGGAACACCGATTGCCGGCGCGGTCAGAGCCGCGATTTTGGGGGGGCCGACACTTCGGGCAGGGCGCGCGGGCGAAGCCGCCGCCGCCGCCCGCGTGGAAGAGGCGCGATCGGCTCTGCGGCCGTCCATCAATCTTGGCGTGACCGCCGGCCTTGGGACGGCTGTATCGTCGGACGTGTCGCCGACCACAAGGCTCAGCCAGCGGATATTCGACGGGTCCGCAACGCAGACGCGGATCCTTGCCGCCGAGACGCGCGCGGATGCCGCTGCATCCGACACGGCCCTGCGCGTGACAGACCGGACGCTTCAGGCGCTTGCCGCCTGGGAAGAGCTCCATACGGCGCGGGTGCTGCAAGGCATTGCGCGGTCTTCGGTCGCGCGGAATGATGAACTGTCGTCGCGGATAGAGCGTCTGCTTGCTGCCGGGGCCGGTCGGACGGCGGATTCCCTGCGCGCCACGGCGCGGCAGGCGGATGCCCGCGCCACCCTTGCCAGCGCAGAGGGTCGTGTCGCCGAAGCCGAGGCGCGCGCCCGGGAAATCTTTGGTATGCTGCCAACGCCCGGCCCGCTGCCCCGTGCCCCGGAGCCTGCTTTTTCCGGCCGCGCGAGCGAGGCGCTCAGGGCCCTCTCCTCAGAGCTGGAAGCGGCGCGCGCTGATCTCGCTTCGCGCACGGCCGAGCGCGCACCCACCGTATTCCTGGACCTGATCGGTGGTCTTGATTCAGGCAATGACCCCAGTGTGGGTGCCGCGATCCGGTTCGACTACGCGCTTGGGACCGGTGGTCAGCGCGAAGCCGCCGTGCGTGCAGCCGAAGCCGAGGTCAGCCGGCTCGAGGCAGAGCTTGCCTTGCTGGACAGCGATATCGAACGGGCGCTTGCGTCTGCCGCGGCCCGCGATGCGTCCCTGGCGCGGGAGCGTGCCGCTGCGCGCGAGGCGGAAACCGCTGCAGCCCAGGCTCTTGAGGATGCCGAGCGCGGTTTCGAGAGTGGGCGGGTCGACAGCCTCGATCTTCTGGATCTCGGGCGCGACCTGGACCGGGCGGCAGCCCGCCACGCCGAGATCGCGGCAGCCCACAGGTTTGCGGGCTTTGAACGGCTTGCGCTGGCGGGCGAGCTTCTTGATGTGCTTGGCATGGACCCCGGGAGCGTGGGGCCGTGAACGACAGCAGACCGATCGGCGACAGCAGCGACGTTGCACCTGCAGTCATTTGCCCCGACGGCGGGCAACAAACCGCCCGGTCCGCGATCGAAAATGCCCTGGCGCATGCATCCGCGCTTCTGGGACACCCGATCCCCTGGACACGGTTCGAGGAAACGCGCCGGGACGATAAGGCGGATGGTGGCCTTGCGGCGGCGATCCGCGCCGCGGGCGAGGCAGGCTTTGAAGTCGGGGTCGGCCCCATCGGCCTGGAGGAACTCGATGCGACGGTTCTGCCGGCCGTTCTTCTGACCGATACCGGTGCCCTTGTGCTCGAGGAACGCCACGCAGACGGCTGGGCCGTGCACGATCCGCGTCTTGGCCCAAAGTCCCGGGTATTTCTGGCCGGCGCGGACCTTGCGGCAGCCTATTCCGGGCAGGCCATACTTTTGCGGTCGCGCGCGGTTGCGGGCGGCGAGGACAGGGCTGGCGGGCATTGGTTCCGCTCGGCGCTTGCCGCGAACCGCTGGAGCTATCTCCAGGTCGCGCTTGCAGCGGCGGTGGCGAACTTTCTGGGCCTGACCACGTCCATCTTCATCATGGTGGTCTATGACAGGGTCCTGCCCAATGAAGCCGTCGAAAGCCTTGTCGCGCTGACCATCGGCGTCGCGATTGCGCTGGGGTTCGATTTCGCGATCCGCACCTTGCGGGCAGGTTTCATCGACAGGGCCGGGCAGCGCGCCGATCTTTCAATGGGGCGCGCGATCTTTGATCGCGTCATGTCCGTGCGCCTTTCGGCCCGCGTGGGGTCAACCGGCGCGACCGCGGCAAGCCTTCGAGAATTCGAGATGATCCGCGATTTCTTTACCTCGGCTTCGCTGGTCGCCATCGTCGACCTGCCCTTCATTCTTCTATTTATCGGCGTGATTTACCTGATTGGCGGTCCGCTTGCCGTCGTGCCCATGGTCGCGGTGCCTGTGGTGTTTTTCGTGGCCCTTGCCACGCAACCATTCCTGTCCCGGCTTGCCGAGCGCAGCTTTGCCGACAGCCAATCCAAACAAAGCGTCCTGGTCGAAGCGCTGTCCGGGCTTGAAACCATCAAGGCGGCGCGCGCCGAGGGCCGGATGAAGACCCGGTGGGACCGGGCGCTGGCGGCCCAGGCGGAGCACGGTGTGAAGTCGCGGGCGATCAGCCAGTTCGCCCTGAACGCGACCGCATTCGTCCAGCAGGTGTCGCAAATCGCGATCGTCTTTTACGGAGTCTTCCTGATCATGGACGGCGCCCTTTCAATGGGTGCGCTGATTGCAAGCGTCATCCTGACCGGACGCGCGTTGACGCCACTTGCCCAGATCGCGCAGACCCTGACCCGCATGACGCAGACCCGCACAGCCTATCGCGCCATCGACCGCATGATGCAGGCAGAAAGCGAGCGCCCCGATGGCCGGCGGTACCTGGCGCGGGATCGACTCGAGGGGCGGATCAGTTTTCACAAGGTCAGTTTCACCTATCCCGGATCGTCGGAACCAAGCATCGACAGCATGAATTTCGAGATCGCGGCAGGTGAGAAAGTTGCCATCCTGGGTCCGATCGGATCGGGCAAGAGCACGCTTGCGCGCCTGATCCTGGGCCTTTACCAGCCCGCCTCCGGTGCGGTGCGGGTTGACGGAACGGACATCCGGCAGATTGATCCGGGCGATCTGCGCCGTAATGTCGGATCCGCCCTGCAGGATGCGTGGCTATTCACCGGCACGCTTAGGGAGAATATCACGCTGGGTGCGATGCATGCCAGCGATGCCGAGGTGCTCGAAGCCGCGACGGTGGCCGGAGTCGAAGACTTCGCGGCGCGCCTGCCCGACGGTTATGACCTCGTTGTGGGCGAACGCGGAGAGGGGCTTTCGGGGGGGCAGCGGCAATCGGTGGCCCTTGCCCGCGCGCTTGTCGGGCGTCCTCCGGTCCTGTTGCTGGATGAACCCACCTCGGCGATGGACGTCATGACCGAAAAGGCCGTCATTCAGCGCCTCAAGGACCATGCGGCGGATCGGACGCTTGTGGTCATCACGCATCGCCCGAGCCTTCTGGAATTGGTTGACCGCGTGATCGTGCTTGGGCAGGGCAAGGTCGTGGCCGACGGTCCGAAAGACAGGATCGTGGGCCCGGGCGAGACGGAGACCTAGACAATGGCACCTCATGTCAGAGCGGCCCGCGACATGGCACGGCAAATGCGCGGAGGAAATCCGCTTCGCGCGTCACTATTGCTTGTCCTGATCCTCGCTTTCATGGGGACGGCTGCCGTTTGGGCGGCGATGACCGAACTTGACGCCGTGACCCGTGCGGACGGGCGCATCGTGCCAAGCGCCGAGGTGCAGATCGTGCAGCCTGCAGAGCCCGGTGTCATTGCGGATATCCATGTGAACGAGGGCGATATCGTGGACGCTGGCGCGCCGCTGGTGACATTGGACGGGCGGCAGATGGAAGGTGAGTTGAGCCAGGCGGAACGGCGGGTCTTGTCGCTTGAACTTCGCATCTCCCGGCTGGAGGCGGAAATCTCGGGCGAGCCGTTCAATCCCGATCCCGCGCTCGCTGTGGAAAGCCCCGGCGTCGTGGCGTCGGAACTGGCCTTGTTCGAGGCCCGGCAAGCCGCGCTGAGAGACGAGATCGCCGTTCTGGAGCGCCAGGCAGGGCAACGCGAGCAAGAGGTTCTTCAGGCTGAGACACGGGTGCGGACCTCGGAAGAAATACTGTCACTGCTGCGCGAGGATATCACGGTGATCCGCCCGCTCGTGGAAGACAACATCGAACCAAGGACAACGCTTATCGGCCTTCTGGGTCGCGAGGCCGAAGCGGTTGGGCGCTTGGCCGAGGCGCGCGCGGCACTGACCGGGGCGCGCGCGTCAGTTGCAGAGATCGAAGACCGGATCGTTTCAGCGCTGTCGGCCTCGCGGGCCGAGGCGCTGGATGAACTGGCACGCGCCGAGGCCGAGCTGGACGAAGTGCGGGTCATGTTGCCGGCGCTAGAAGCCCGTTTCAATCGATCGGTCCTGCGCTCGCCAACCCGAGGGATCGTCAACCAGATCATCCTGACCACTGTCGGTTCGCTTGCCCGGGCAGGCGAACCGCTTGTCGAGATCGTGCCGCTTGGTGACGAATTGCTGGTTGAGGCCTATCTCGCCCCCGAAGACGTGGCTTTCGTGCGCCCCGGGCAGGATGTGCGCGTGTCTCTCACCGCATATGATCCGTCACGCTACGGATCGATTGACGGCAACATCCTGCGTGTCGGTGCAGATGCGGTGACGCGGCCAGATCGGGATGAGAGGGCCTTTGTCGTGGAGATCCGGACCTCTGGAACACTGACGGATGCCGACGACGCAAGCGTGGATATCCTGCCGGGCATGGTGGCCACGGTCGATATCCTGTCCGGCAGGCGGACCGTGCTCGAATATCTCACGGAGCCCTTGGTGAGAGTGAAAGACACGGCTCTCAGGGAATAGGGCGCCGTGTCGGATGACCTTCGTTTGGCAATGGGCCGGATTGTGTGGTGGTCTGCCCGGACAGAACCGCCATCGAGTGACCTGCACCCCGGGGCTCCCTCATTCATGACGGGCGTTGGAGGGTCCGGTTTTCATGATCTTCGTCGCGTGGTTGGGCAAGCGCATAGGGCGGCTCCGGGTTCGAGTGCGCCAAATGTCTGCCCCATCGACGGGAAGAGCCGTGCCGGAAAGGATGCTGCGCACCGTCCGATGGCTGCTTTCATCCGATGTTCACAGTTTCACGTCGCGTTTGCGCCGCGTTCGTTCTCGGCGTTCTCCATTGCCCATTCGCCCGCAGCCTCCACGGCGACGGGGGTCGCGGTGGGCAGGACATTGAGGTAACTGTCGGTTTCATCGACCGGGGCAACCGCACGCTGTGTCATCCGGTAGAGCGCGTAGAGCGCAATCGCGACGAAGGTCACGCCAAGCACCAGCCAGAAGGCGTAGGGATCCAGTTCCTGCATGGCCCGGCCTGCGACAAGCGGGCCCGCGATTGCCCCAAGCCCGAACGTGAAGACAAGCCCACCGGATGCGGCCGGCATGTCGGAGGCGGCAAGGGAATCGTTCGTGTAGGCCAACAACAGGGCATATAGCGGCGTGGTCACACCACCGGCGAGAAATGCGGCGACCATCAGCGGCCCGAGATGGCCACCGGTGACCCAACCCAGCCCGCAAGACGCCGCACCCATTGCGGCAAGGCCGAAAATCAGCCGTCGCCTGTCAATCCGGTCCGACAGCCAGCCGATCGGATATTGCAATACCAGGGCACCGGCGAACAGCATCGCGATGAAGAGCGCGATTTGGTTCGCCGTCAGGCCGATCTGGGTCCCGAATACCGCGCCCATACCCGATTGCGTCGCATAAACGCTGCCCAACAGGAATATTCCCACGGTGCCCAAGGGCGAGCCATGGAACAAGTCGCGCAGAGCCATCGGGCGGGCGACCGCCACCACGGGGACGGGGGTCAACGACAGAAGGATCGGCGCGAATGAAATCGAGACGAGAATCGAGGCACAGATGAAGAGCACGGAGGTGCCCGCGTCACCCAGGGAAAGCAGCCCTTGTGCCCCGATGATGCCGAGGGTCTGGGCAATCATGTAAGCCGATAGAGTCTTTCCGCGCGTTTCATTGGTGGCAGATGCATTCAACCAGCTTTCGGCCGCGACGTAGATACCTGACATGCAAAAGCCGACCAGAACCCGCAAGAGCGTCCAGGCCCAGGGCTCCGCCAAGAGCGGCAGGGCGATCAACCCTGCCGACATGAAGCTGCCCAGCGCCGCAAAGACACGCACGTGACCGACGCGCTGGATCATCAGCGGAGAAACGCGAGCGCCAGACAGGAACCCGACGAAATAACCGGACGTGACGACCGCCAGTTCTGTCGGTGAAAATCCTTCGATCCCGCCCCGAAGACCAATGAGGGTGAAGTGCATGCCGTTGCCAAGCATGATGAGCACAATGCCAAGCAGCAGAGCCCAGACCCCTGACAATACCTTGATCATGAAATGCTCTTTGCCCCCTCAAGTCATCCTTGGGTCGGGTCATGGTATGCGCAGCGACGATTCACGTTCTCGCTGCAGCGCCGCATAAGTTTCCAATTGCGACAGAAGCGGATTTCAGATGCGCGTTCGTGTTGTCTGCTGGACGGAGCCGAATGACAAAGCCCCGTCCTCGAGGGGACCGGCCCACCAGCGTTTCGTCCGCCTGGCGATCCTTTTCGCAAATGGTTCCTGCGCACGGATTCCCGGCGCTGGCGCTGAGCTGCTGAGGGTTTGCCGCGCTGTGCTCAGTCCCGGGGGCGCTGCCCCCGGACCCCCGGGATATTTGTGAAACAGAGAACAAGGGGGAGGTGCAAAAGGATGCGCGCGCGCCGCGGGGCAGCGTGTCGCCGCTACAGGCCCGTGGTGATGCCGGCGGATTGCAATGCCTGGAGCCGGGCATAGGCGCCATCGGCCGCCATCAGGTCGTCGTGGCGGCCTTCCTCGATCACCCGGCCGCGGTCCAGCACCACGATCTTGTCGGCGTCGCGGATGGTGGACAGGCGGTGGGCGATGACCAGGGTGGTCCGCCCCTCGGCCAGCCTGGCAAGCGCGGCCTGCACCAGGTGTTCGGACTTGGCGTCCAGGGCAGAGGTCGGTTCGTCGAGCAACAAGATCGGTGCGGATTTCAGCATGGCCCGCGCGATGGCCACCCGCTGCCTTTGCCCGCCGGACAGGGCGGAGCCGCGCGGGCCTACCGGTGTGTCGAGGCCTTCGGGCAGGGTGGCGGCGAATTCGGTGACCGAGGCGGCCTCGGCCGCGGCGGCGATTTCGGCCCTGGTGGCCGACAGGCGGCCGAGGCGGATGTTCTCGGCGATGGTGGCGTCGAAAAGCGCCGTTTCCTGGCCCACCACGGCAATCGCATCGCGCAAGTCTGCGAGATCAAGAGACGCGACCGGGTCGCCCGCGATCGAGATGCGTCCGGACTGCGGGTCAACAAGCCGGGTCAGCAGGCCGAAAACGGTGGTCTTGCCCGCGCCGGATGGGCCGACCAGGGCCGTGGTCTGCCCTTGTGCGGCGCTGAAGCTGAGGCCGCGCAGCACGGAATTTTCGCCATAGCCGAAGACCACGTCGTCGAAGGCGATATCGCCGTGCGGCACGGGTTTGGGGTTGGCCGGCGGCAAGATGGTGCGTTCTGCCTCAAGCACGTCATAGAGGCGTTCAAGCGAGGCCATCGCGGCCTGAACCTGCCCGGCGATGTTGGACAAGCGGCGCAGCGGATCGAAGATCAGCGCCAGCGCGGTGAAGAAGGACATGAACTGCCCGACCGTCTTTTCGCCCGAGATGATCTGTGCGCCACCGTAGTAGAGCACCGCGACAAAGCCCGTCGCCGCGATGATGTCGATCATGGCGGGATTGGCCGCGAGCCCTCTTTGTGCGCGGATCGCTTCGCGCAGGAAACGGGCGACTTCGCTTTTGAAGCGCGACGTCTCGTGCTGTTCCAGCCGGTTCAGTTTGATCGACTGGATGCCGTGGAACATTTCGTCGAGTTGCATCGACAGACGACCCGCGGCTTCGCGGCTGGCAAGGGTGGTGTTGCGAATGAACCGCTGCAGGCCCAGGAGCGGGATCACCAGGAGCGGCACGCCGATCAGGGCAAGCAGCGTCCAGCGCCAGTCCGAGATGAACATGACGCTGAGCAGCGACAGGAAGGTGATGGTGTCACGCCCCAGCGACATCACCGCGGTCGAGGCAACGCCCTGAAGCGCCAGCGTGTCGCCGCGCACGCGTTCGATCAAGGAGCCGGGGGCATTGTCGCGGAAATAGCCGAGGTCGAGGTCGAGCAGATGCCGGACCAGCCTTGTCTGCAGGGATGTGGTCACCCTGAGCCCGATGGCAACGATGATCAGGCGCTGGCCGAAACCCGCGACCGCCCGAAGTATGAACACGCCCGAAATCGCCAGCGCGACCCAGGTCACCCCCTGAAGCGAACCGGCTGAAAACAGATCATCGAAGAGCGGCTGGATCATGTAGGCAAATGCGCCCAGCGCCGCGCCTTCGATGGTCATCAGAACCCCGGCGGCGATCAGCGCCGGCCAGAACCGTGCGATATGCTCGCGCCAAAGGCGGCCCAGAAGACGGCGGGCCGTGGATTGCCGTTGCGTGGGCATGTCGATGTCGGATGGGTGTTGCAGGGCGATCAGGGTCCGTGCGGTGGGGCAATCTCTTGCGATGGGCACCAGTTAAGGGATGCAGCCGTATGACACAAGCGACCGAAACCTTGCGAAAATGGCACAGGGGTGTGCGGGCAGGCCCCGCGCCGGCGCAAAACCGTGCCGGGCGAAGTGGTTGCATCCATGCCGGGGGGTTGGTTTAGTGCGTTCCATGCGCGGATTTGAACCGCGGTTCAACGCCACAGGAAGGCAAGGACGCAATGCCCAAAGGTTACGTTATCGGCCATATCACGGTGAACAATCCCGAGGCCTACAAGGAATATGTCGAGAAGGACACGCCGATCCTATTGGGGTTGGGGGGCAGTTTCGTCGTTCGTGGCGGGCAGAGCCAGGTGATGGAAGGCGAAACATATCAGCGTCATGTCGTCATCGAATTCCCGAGCTACGAGGCCGCGCTGGCCGCCTATAATGACCCGGAATACCAGAAGGTGGCGGACATCCGTCGCCGCAACGCCGACAGCGTGATCTTGGTGGTCGAAGGCGTCTGAGCCGGGCAAGCGGCAAAGGCGCCCCTTCTGCCGAGGGGGCGCGCGGGGCGCATGGCGTCGCCGCGGCCATGTGGGCAGGCTGCAACCGCATCCAAGAAAGCCGCGGGAAACCTGCTTAAAGTCGCCATAAAGCGTCCGTAATTTCAGCATTTTGACCGGCTAGGGCGTCGTTACCGACCTTTGCAACCGGATCGCGCGACCTTGGCCTATTCCATTTACGTTCTGCCCGAAACGGCGGCCAATATGACCATCACCGGAACCAACGGGGGCAATGGTCTGGACGGGATCACCCAGGGCAGCGGCATACATCTGGATGGCGCGACCATCACGCTGCACACAAGGAACTGGCAAGAGGTCCTGATCAACGACAACGATGACAATTTCGAGGACAACGATGCCGGGCAGAGCATGGCGAACCAGCCTCCGGTCGATGGCATGCCGTTCAATACAGGCGATGTGGTCGAGGCGGAATACAGTTTTGTCGTGACGGATGGCGACCAGACGTGGACGCTGGTGGCCTTCAACATCCGAAACTCGAGCCCCTCTTACGCGACGGTCGAGGGGCTGGCTTTTGTCGGTCCCCAGGGTGAATTCCCTCCGATTGATACGCCTTTGACCGTGATCTCGTATCTGGAAGGTCCAAGTTTCGCGGCATCCGACTATGTCACGCCGGTATGCTTCGCCGCCGGCACCTCCATTGCCGTTCCCGGCGGGGTGGTGGCGGTAGAGGATCTGACCGTCGGGGATCTGGTGCTGACCCGGGATCACGGTCCACAATGCCTGCGTTGGATCGGCAAACGCCAGGTGGCGGCCTGGGGGCGTTTTGCCCCTATCGAATTCGCGCCGGGCACGATCGGCAATACCGCCCCCCTTCGCGTGTCGCGTCAGCACCGGTTGCGGTATTCGGGGTGGAAGGCGGAGCTTTTGTTCGGGGAGGATGCGGTGCTTGTTCCTGCGGCTCATTTCGAAAACGGCACCACGATCCGCCGGGTCGAGGGTGGGCTGATCACCTATGTGCATCTGCTGTTCGACAGCCATCAGATCGTCTATGCCGAAGGGGCAGAGGCCGAAAGCTTCCATCCAACGCCGGAAAATCTGGCAAGCCTGAGCCGCGCGGCGCGGCAGGACCTGATCGGTATTTTCCCCGGGCTGGGTGCGGGCCAACTGCCCATCGCAACCCTGGCGCATCCGCCCCTGACCGGACACGAGGCGCGCGCGCTTCTGTCTGCCTGATCCGTGTCTTGGGGGACCGACACGTCGGCACGGCTGCGGAATTGTGGCAGGTGTGGACGCGTTTGCCCGAAAGTTGCCTGATTTTGGCCCCGATGCCGGTCTGACAATGGCCTTAACCATGATGAACCCTGACCGGGTCTTTTCAGGTTCGGGATGCTGCCATGTCCGCTTTGCCCCCTTCGATTGCCGGTGATGAAACCCTTGCTGCGTCGCATTCGCGTGACGATCATGCCGGTTCGCCCCGAGGCGGAAACCCCGCCGCGGCGCCCGGCCTGATCGAACAGATGGGGTTCCTGGCGGGAACGCGTCTGGCCACGCCGTTGGGCTATGTGGCCGTTGAACGCCTGACTGCGGGGGATTTTCTGCTGACGGCGGATGGGAGGCATGCGCGCCTGCGCTGGATCGGGATGCAGCGGGTAGAGGCGAGGGCTGCCCATGCGCCCGTCGTGTTTCAGACCGGTGTGATGGACAACATGCGCCCGCTGTGCCTGGGCCAGGGCCATCGTCTGATCGTATCGGGCTGGCGGGCCGAGGTTCTGTTTGACGCGGCGTCTGTCCAGGCGTCCGCCAAAGGGTTCGTCAACGGAGCGGATGTGAGGATCGAAGAGGGCGAGACGGTGACCTATTGTCATTTGCTGTTCGATCGGCACGAAGTGGTGCTGGCTGAAAACGTGCCGTGCGAAACGCTGCTGCCCGGACCTCCCGGTCTGGCCCGTCTCGATCCCGTCACGCGTGGCAATTTGCTGGCCGCATGCCCGGGCATTGCGTCGAAGATCGGGGGTCCGGATGACGGCCCGGCTTTGCCGTTGCTCAACACTGCCGCAGCGGGTGAATTCTGCGCTGTCTGAGCGGCGCTAGCCCACGATCGCGATCCAGGTGGAGGCCGTGATGACAGTCAGCGCCGTGGCGATCAGCACCGATGATGCCGCCACGCGCCGGGCGGCGCCGTACATGTCGGCAAAGATGTAGCTGTTGACTCCCGGCCCCATGGCCGCTGTCACCACCGCTGCGCGCAACTGTCCTTCGGTCAGCCCCGTGACGTTTGTGCCCAGCGTGTAGGCGATCGCCGGATGCACGATCAACGACAGCCCGCAGATCATTGCGATGACCCCGGCATCGCCTTCGGGCTTGTAGCGGCAGAGCACGCCGCCAAGGCCAAACAGGGCCGCGGGCAGGGCGGCGCGGATCATCAGGTCAAGGGCGCTGTCCAGGATGGCGGGAACCGGCACACCGGTCAGGTTCACCAAGAAGCCCAAACCGATGCCGATCATCAACGCATTCCGAAACATCGCGACACCGACCGTGCGCACAAGGTGCAGGCCCCGCGTTTCTGCGCGCACGATTTCCATCGTCGTGATGCCAAGCAGGTAGCAAAACGCGGGGTGGAACGCGACGATGGCGTAGTTGGGCGCCAGCGCGTCCGCGCCATAGGCGCGCTCGGACACCGGAAGCCCCAGCAAGACCGTATTGGCAAACAGCGCGCTGAACCCGATCGCCACGCAATCCACCCAAGGTCGCCCAAAGATCACGCGTGCCCCGAACAGGGCCGCGAAAAAGCACACGGTCGACCCGGTGTAAAAGGACACCAGCAGCCCGAAATCCAGATCCGCCCCCAGATCCATCGTCGCGATGGCCGAAAACAACAGGCAGGGGATCGCGAATTTCTGGGTAAACACCATCAGGCCATCTACGGCGCTGTCCGAAAACAGGCCGCGCCAGACCGCCAGATATCCCGCGCCGACCACAAGGAAGACGGGCAGGACGATCGAAAGGATCTGGGTCATTCAGACCTCGTAACTGATGGTCATGCCATCGAAGGCCGGAACGATGTGATCCGGTGTTTCATCCAGCACCGTCTGGTAATCCAGATCGATATGCATGTTCGTCAGCACCGCACGTCGTGGCGCCGCGCGCGCGATCCAGTCCAGCGATTGCTGCAAATGGGCATGGCTTGGATGCGGCGTGCGGCGCAGCGCGTCGAGGATCCAGCAATCCAGCCCTGTCAGCGTCTCCCATGCGGCGGCCGGAATGTCCGAGACATCCGGCAGATAGGCAAGGCCCCCGACCCGAAAGCCGAGCGCGTGGATATTGCCGTGGATCACTTCGAACGGCGTGAGGGTGATCGGGCCGCCGGCCCCGTCGATGGTCAGGTCGCCGTCAATCGAATTCAGGTCGAGGATCGGCGGATAGGCCGAACCGGGCGGCTGCACGAAGGCATATCCGAAACGGCTGAGCAAATCATTCTGCGTCGGGCCGTCGGCATAGACCGGAAGGCGCGCGCGCATGTTGAACACGATCATCCGCAGATCGTCGAGGCCATGGGTATGATCGGCGTGGGGATGGGTATAAACGACCCCGTCCAGCCGACCGATCCCGGTATCCAGCATCTGTTGGCGCAGGTCCGGAGAGGTATCGATCAACACCGTTGTCTCGCCGCCCGCATCGATCCGCTGGATCAACAGCGAACACCGTTTGCGGGCGTTGCGCGGCTCATCCGGATCGCAATCCCCCCAATGCCCGCCCAGGCGCGGAACGCCGCCCGAACTGCCGCAGCCCAATATGGTAAACCGCAACTCCGCCATTCACGCAGCCCCGGCCTGATGGTCCGCGTCCCATTCGGCGGCCTTCCAGAACAGGCGGTCGAAATTGGCGGAGGTCTGCGCCGCGAACTCCCGGTAGCCGAGCCCGTGGATCTCGGCGCCGACCCGCGCCGTGTGGGCGGTGAAGGCGGGCTCGTTGCGTTTGCCGCGATGGGGTGGGGGGGCCAGGTAGGGGCTGTCGGTTTCCACAAGGATCCGGTCAACGGGGGCGGCGGCAAAGATATCGCGCAGGGCCTGCGATTTGGGAAAGGCCGCGATGCCCGACATGGACAGGTAGAACCCCAGGTCGAGCGCCGCATGCGCCAGGTCCGCGCCGGAGCTGAAACAATGCATGACGCAAGAATAGGCGCCCGCGCGGTGTTCCTCGGTCAGGATGCGGGCCATGTCTTCGTCGGCGTCGCGGGCATGGATGATCAGGGGCAGACCGGTCTGGCGGGCGGCCTCGATATGGATGCGCAGGCTGTCTTGCTGAACGGCCTTGCTGTCTGCGGTGTAGTGGTAATCAAGGCCGGTTTCGCCGATACCCACGAATTTCGGATGCCGGGACAGCGCCACCAGATCGTCCACGCTGGCCATCGGTTCTTCGGCCGCGCTCATCGGGTGGGTGCCGGCGGCCCAGAAGACGGGGGGCTGGGCATCCGCGATGGCGCGTATCGTGGCCGCATTCTTCAGGCGCGTGCAGATCGTCACCATGCGCGTCACGCCCGCCTGCTTGGCGCGGGCAACCACGTCGTCCAGGTCCGGCAGCAGGCTGTCGAAATCCAGGTGGCAATGGCTGTCGACGATGGCGGGTGGTGTATCGGGCATGTATTGCGCTTTGCTGGCTCAGGCCGGAAGGCGCGATGCCACCCGGTCCAGGTCAAGGAACATATCAAACGTGAGCGCGGCGGGGTCAAGGTTGACCGCCTTGCCGCGCCGCGTGCGCGCGGTCAGCGTTGCCGCCAGGTCGGCCCAGTCGCGCGCGGCGCGCGCATCGGGGGCAAGGCGGGCCAGCGTGGCGGCCTCGCCGGGAACGATTTCGGCGTGTGGCAGGCCGGTGGTGCCGGTCCGCGCCAATCGCGACAAAAGCGTATCGAGAAGCCCAAGCGTGAGATCAAAGCGCGCCTCGCCCTGCTTGCCGGCGGTCGCTTCGCTGAGCCGGATGGCAAGCGACCTGTCAAAACGGGGCAGGGTCGCCGCCAGCCCCAGCAGATCGGCATAGAGCGTCACCCCGCCGAGCGACATCAGGCGCACGGCCTCGCCCACGGATCCACCGGCCAGTTCGGCCAGCCCTTGCAGATTGTCGGTGGGCGGGTGACCGGCCTGCTCCAGCGCACGCGTCAGATCGTCTGGCCCGAGGGGGTGGAACCGAAGCGTCCGGCAGCGCGACCGGATCGTGGGCAACAGGCCCGATGGACGATGCGATATCAGCAGCAGAACCGCATCGCGGGGCGGTTCCTCAAGCTCCTTCAGCAGCGCGTTGGCGGCGCTTGTGTTCATCTCGTCGGCGCTGTCCACGATCACGACGCGCCGCCCGTTGCCGCCTGCGGACATCGCGAAGAAGGATTTGAGGTTGCGCACCTCGTCGACGGTCAATTGCGTCTTGAGGCGTTTGGCCTTTTCGTCCCAGGGCCGGCGCAGCAGGCACAGGCCCGGTTCCGACAGGGCCTGCATCCGTGAGGCCACGGGATGATCGGGATCGATATTCATCGTGGCGGGCGGGGGCGGTGCCCCGAACAGGCCATCCCCGTCATCCATCGGCGTGGCCAGCAAGAACCGCGCGGCCCGCCATGCGAATGTGGCCTTGCCGACGCCCTTGGGCCCGGTCAGCAGCCAGCCATGGGGCAGGCGGCCGGCGTTATGGGCGTTGAGGAAGGTCTGTTCGGCCGCGTCCTGTCCGAACAGGCGGGCTGTCGCGCGCGGGTGTGGCGCGTCATCGAGACGGTCGGCTTCGGGGGGTGCATCATCGCTCATGGGACAGGTCTAGCATGGTGCGCACAGCGGGGCGAGATGGCCGATGGGCAGGCGCCGCCCATTTCGGGCGCGACCGACGGGCGGGTCAGGATCGATCACAGGCGCGCCGCGACGGTGTCCCGGATGGCGGCGGCGATGGTGTCGGGATCCTGCGAGGCGTCGACGACAACGCAGCGCTGTGGCGCTTCCCGCGCCAAAGCCTGAAATCCCGCGCGCAGTTTTTCCTGAAAGGGAAGGCCGAAATCCTCGAACCGGTCCTCGCCCGAACCGCGAGCCAGGCCCCGTGACAACGCGACCTGCGGATCCATGTCGAGGATCAGCGTCAGGTGCGGTTCGATCCCGATGACGCGGGCGTGGATATCATCGACCAATGCGCGCAGATCGCCGCGCGTGGCGCCCTGATAGACGCGTGTGGAATCGGCAAACCGGTCTGTTATGACATCGCGGCCCTGATCCAGCGCGGGCAGGATCGTACGTTCCAGGTGGTCGCGCCGCGCGGCGGTGAACAGCAAGATCTCGGTCTCGGGCGACCAGCGGTCCGGGTCGCCTTCCACCAGCAGGCGGCGGATGTCTTCGGCGCCGGGCGCGCCGCCGGGCTCGCGGGTCAGGACAGGATCGCGCCCCTGTGTGCGCAGCCAATCGCCCAGGCGGCGCGACTGGGTCGATTTTCCGGATCCGTCAATGCCTTCAAGGCTGATGAAAAGCCCTGTTGCAGCTGCCATTGATCAGCCGCCCACGGGCACGGGCGGTGGCCCGATCATGTCGTGCAACACGGCGCGCGCCGCTGTTGACAGGCGCGTCATGAACCCTCCCTCGGCCACGGTTTCGGTGGCCAGCATCGGGATGCGCCGTTCGATCATGGTCTCGCCTTCGCCCAGGCGCACCACAAGTTCGCCGATCTGATCGCCCGCAGTGACGGGGGCGATCAGGGGGCTGGTATAGGTCACCTCGGCGTTCAGATCGGCCTCGGTCAAGGCGGGGACCAACAGCGTCAGGCTTTCGGACGGGGCCATGCCGACGTTTTGCGCGGTTCCCATGAAGACAGGCGCGCGGGCCAGCTCGACACCATCCTCGACCACTTCGCGTTCCACAAACTGGCGAAAGGCCCAGTTGACGATCCGCTCGCTTTCGCGGGCGCGCGCCTCGGCCGATGGCAGGCCGGTGATCACGAAGGTCACCCGCCGGTCACCCTGCAAGGCGGACCCCACGAGGCCATAGCCCGCTTCTTGCGTGTGGCCCGTCTTCAGCCCGTCCGCCCCGATTCCCATCCCGAGGATCGGGTTTCGGTTGAAGCGGTTGGCGGGGCTGCGGCCTTCGTAATCGAATTCCGTCTCGGCAAAATAGGGGTAGTAGGTCGGGTGGGCGGTTATGATTTCCTCGGCCAGGATGCCAAGATCGCGCATGCTCATCACGTGACCCGGTGCGGGCCAGCCGTTGGAATTGCGTATCGTGGTCTGCATCATCCCCAGTTCCCGCGCGCGTTCGGTGGCGATCCGTGCAAAGCCATCCTCGGTGCCATCGGGGCTGAGCGCTTCGGCCAGAACGGCCGACGCATCGTTGCCGGACACGACGATCACACCGCGGATCAGGTCTTCGACGGTGGGGCGGTCCTGGGTGTTCAGGAACATCGTCGAGCCGCCGTAATCCATCGCGTTCTGGCTGACGGGCAGACGCGTCTCAAGCGTCAGGCGGCCTTGTGCCAGTGCTTCGAACGTCATCAAGAGCGTCATCAGCTTGGACATCGACGCCGGCGGCAGCGGCACATCGGCGTTATGCGCCAAGAGCACCTGACCGGTGTTGTGGTCGATCACGTAGGCGCCGGTGGCCTCTGTCTCGAAGGCCTGTGCGAAAACGGTGGCGGTGGAAAAGGCCAACGCCGCCACAATCGTGGCGGCGCGGCGTGTCAGTATGGCAAGAGCAGAGGTCATTCTTGTCCCGGTTTTGGGGCGCGGATCAGCGCGACACGAAATAGGCATCCTCAAAGCCAAGCCCGCGCACCGTCTGCAAGATCGCGTCACGATCCGCGCTGGTGCCTGCCGGGCCGACCACGACACGCCAGAAGCGGCGGTCGTTCGAGGTCTGGTCATAGATCGTGGGCACTAGACCGGCGTTGCGCAAGGCCTGTCCGGTGTTGTTGGCGTTTTCTTGCACAGAGAAAATGCCGATCTGGACAAATGCCCGCTCGAGCGACGATCCCGCAGCGGAAGCCGCGGGTGCGGATGCCGGCGTGGGTGCGGGTACGGCCGCGGGTGCAGCGGCAGCGGTCTGTACCGTTGCGGTGGCTTCGCTTTCCGCGATGGCGGCCGCGGCCGCGGCAATGGGATCGCCAAGGGGTGTTGCCGTGATCTCAGGCGTCGGGATGCCCGAGCCGTCTGCCCCGGCCATGGTGAGATCGCGTTCGACCTCGGGGGCTGCATCGGGATCCGGCACTTCCTCGCGGCGCAGGGCCGTGACCTGCAGCATGGTCGGATCGCCGGCCAGAACGTTCAGGGCCGCAGCCGCGTCCGATGAGACCATGAGTTCCGGGCCGGGGTTGTCATGCTCGCGTCGGAACAGCGCGCCGATCACGAAACGCCCGTTTTCCTCGTTGCGGATGATCACCCGTTCGGGGTCTGTCGCGGTCGGGTGCGCGACCCAGACGCCGCCAAGGGACGGACGCCCGTCCCATAGACCTTCTTCGGCGACTTCGAAAACCTCGGGGGCTTCGATATCGCGTTCGACAAGCCGGGTGGCACCGATGGGCGCGGGGCCATCCGCCGCGGCGTCGCGCGTGCCGGCATTGCCAAAGGGCTGGAACGTCTCACTGCAGGCTGCAAGGGCAAGGATCGCTGTCACGGCAAGCCCAAGATGGGCACGCGACGGGGGCATGGGAAATCTGGTCATCTGCTGCTCTGTCCGCACTCAATGGGCGCGCTTGCGCCTCAGGTTATACGAGCCGCCTTCTTGTTGTCGGGGCGGTCCCGCTTTGATTTTGTCACACAATAGCGCCAGAAAGCTGTTGTGGGAACCCGTTTGCGGCGAGGATGCAAAGGATCGGCAAGGTGTTGCATGTATCGCGCGCCTTCCAGAATCGGTTTTCGCGCCGTAGGAGGTGCCGCAGCCAATGCGCGCGCCTGTGGAGGAGTGGCAGAGTGGTCGAATGCACCGGTCTTGAAAACCGGCGTGCGTGAAAGCGTACCGTGGGTTCGAATCCCACCTCCTCCGCCAATATAAATTGATTTCAAAGGGTTTTATTGGCGAGAGCGATTCTCGCCCCACATAAAGACCCACATCCTAAAAATGTTTGATCTGGATTTTCGTCGGGTCGCTTTGAACTCAACTGCCAACTACAGTAAACGCGGTCTGGCGAGCACCAACGTCCTCCACGCCCCGGTCTCTGTCCGGTGCTCAGACAAACGATCTTTGATCGCCGAATCACAGCCCGTTACACTGCGCGCGGGCGACAATGGCTTATTTTGTTGAAAAACTCTTCCTTGATTGAAGCATAGGGTCAGTACTCATAGCCAGTAGATTACGAGTGCCACGAGAGCGATGGCCGAAAGGAAGACCTTTGGACATCTGTCATATCGCGTTGCCACCCGCCGCCAGTCCTTCAACCTGCCGAACATAATCTCGATCCTGTTGCGTCGTTTGTAACGGCGCTTGTCGTATTTTACGGCCTTCTTGCGTTGCTTCCGACCGGGGATGCATGGACGTATCCCCTTGTCTTTCAACGCGTCTCTGAACCAATCCGCGTCATAGCCGCGATCCCCGAGCAGCCAGTCAACATCGGGCAAACTGCTGAGCAACGCCCGTGCTCCGATATAGTCGCTGACCTGACCGGCGGTGACAAAAAGGTTGAGTGGGCGACCTTGGCTATCACAGATCGCGTGCAGCTTGGTGTTCATGCCGCCCTTGGTGCGACCAATCAGACGACCACGCCCCCCTTTTTGACGCCCATACGGGTCGCTGTTCGGTGGGCCTTGAGATGGGTCGCATCGATCATCACGGTCTGCTCTTCGCCGTGATCGGCCGCCAATCCCATCATCATCCGGGCGAAGATGCCTTTATCGCTCCACCGCTTCCAACGGTTGTAGAGCGTTTTGTGCGGGCCGTAGGCAGCGGGCGCATCGAGCCAACGTAAGCCATTGCAATTGATGAAAATAATCCCACTCAACACACGCCGATCATCGAAGCGGGGTTTGCCGTGGGACTTGGGGAAGAAGGGCTCAAGACGCGCCATCTGGGCGTTGGTCAGCCAATAAAGATCAGACATGTTCACCGCTCGTTTTCGAACCGTGAGTCACGCCGTCAGACGGAAATCTATGGGTCCTGACCCTAACTGTCTCGGTCGCTAACACAAAGTGGGCGGGGGAAAACTTCGGCGACATGGAGAGGATTGAGCCCAGATCGTAGCCTCTATCGTCGGGGCTTTATTTGGCGTTCTGAACCAGAACGACGTCATCGAAGCGCGGCTGCCAGATCTCCGTTGTCTTGTCCCCGCCTTAGAGCCGAAGCCCATGGGCGTCCCGACCGCCCCGCGTATTCCGCTTTCGAAGCGACTTTCGCGGAAAAGACCCTCGCGACTTCTTTGTGTAAGCAAAAATTACCAGATTGCCGGTGGCCGTAACCATTATTTAAGGGGGTGTTGGGAGGAAGATAAATGAAGGTTCATGAAGCGCATTTTGCTGCAGTGGGCACAGGGAGCGGCTATGCGGTCATTGATTGGCTGGCCTACCATGCCGCAACTCAACCCGATGCGGTCGCGACACGCGAACTGCCGACGGGTCGCACGCAAAGCTACCAGGCGATGCACGACCGTGTCGGGCGTCTCGCTGCGGCGCTTCGGGCGCGGGGGGTCGGTGTCGGGGATCGGGTCGCCTTTCTGATGCCGAACTCCAGCGATATTCTGGACCTGACCTTCGCCACTTGGCGGTTGGGCGGCGTTGTTCTTGCATTGAATTTACGGCTGTCCGCGACGGAGCTTGAGTTCATTATCGGTGACGCGGGCGCACATGTGGTCATCTACGATGCAACGCTGAAGGATCTTGTCGCGGCGACGCGGGCGCCTGACGTGGGCCATTGGATCGCGACCTGTGGAAATGGTGACCCCAGCCCGTTTGAAGATGAAATTGCGGATCAGGCTGCGCCGATCGCTGAGCGGGTTGCCCAACGCCTCGAAGATCAGTGCATGCTGATGTATTCGTCTGGCACAACGGGTCATCCCAAGGGCGTGATCATCACCCATGGCATGATTCATTTTTCTGCTGTCGGCAGCTTTGGCCCGTGCAGGACAACGGCGCAGAGCGCATCCCTTGCGACCATGCCGCTGTTTCACATCGCAGCCATGAATGTCAGTTGCTTGCCGATGTTCGCCATCGGCGCGACCTGCGTCGTCATGCGTGCGTTCGAGCCGGAAGCAGTTCTGGCCGCGATATCGGACCCTGAACTCGCCATCACACATACCTTCGCCGTTCCGGCAGCGTTCAATGCATTGCGCCAGAGCGAGGGCGCAGAGGATGCGGATTTCTCTAGGCTGGTCACGGTCATCTCGGGCGCGGAAACGGTGCCCGATGCGCTGGTGGCGTGGTGGTCGGCGCGAGGCATCGACATACAGGAAGGTTATGGTCTGACCGAGACAGCTTCGGCTGGCTGCTTGCTGCCGCGCGGCGATGTCGCGCGCAAGCACGGCTCGACCGGCCTGCCGACGATGTATGGGGCAATGAAGATCATGGCTGATCCGACCTGCCCGGCCAGCACGGATGAACTGGGGGAAATCTGGATCAAGGGTCCGGTCGTGACGCCCGGATACTGGAATTTGCCCCAAGCCACCGCAGAGGCCTTTCACGATGGCTGGTTTCGGACCGGAGACATTGGCCGGAAGGATGCCGATGGGTTTCTCTATGTCGAGGACCGATTGAAAGACATGTACATCTCGGGCGGCGAAAACGTCTATCCGGCGGAGGTTGAAAACGTCCTCTATGGTCACGACGCCATCGCCGAGGTTGCCGTTATCGGTGTGGCGGATGCGCGATGGGGCGAAGTTGGATGTGCCTTCATCGTGCCCAAGCCAGAGGCGAAACTGGACCAGACGTTGATCGAGAAGCACTGCTCGGACAAGCTCGCCCGCTTCAAACAGCCAGTACACATGATCGAGATTGAGGCGCTGCCACGTAACGGAACGGGCAAGGTCCTGAAGCAAGAACTCAGAAAATTGGTTGAAACCGGTCAAGTCCGGTATTCTGGAACTCCGGGGAGAGAGACATGACCAGCAGTGCAATCGGGTGGGGGACACGGCTCGCCTATGGGATCGGTTCGGTAGCCTACGGGATCAAGAACAACGGGTTCACCACCTTCCTGATGATCTACTTCAACCAGGTTCTTGGGTTGCCGGCGATCCTGGTG
>Ga0102941_1000304_pt1 | contig 22536 bp, 11 predicted proteins | sample SalPonR2_C_D2_MG_FD_79281 | JGI IMG/M metagenome (GOLD analysis project Ga0102941, IMG submission 79281) | Salt pond soil microbial communities from South San Francisco under conditions of wetland restoration - Salt Pond MetaG R2_C_D2_MG | ecosystem: Environmental > Aquatic > Marine > Intertidal... | reverse complement strand
CTTGCATTCACTTTTTTCTCGTTCATCAGAAATCCTCCTTTATGATGTTTGGTTATTATACTTTGTTTTGTGACAGTTTCCGCATCAAGTAGCTGTTTGTTTGTAACTCCATAAATTTATTAATAATTATAACATATAAATTATATTGGACAACTTTTAAATGTCCAGATGCAAAAACAACAGCCTCATCAATATAATTTTCATTACAGGAATTACTGTTTTAGCGTAATTTATGATATAATTACTTATCTTTTACTAAAGTTTATGTTCAGTCCATTGTCTTAACAGGGCAAACACAATCAAAATAGTGTTATGAGGGTTACCAATCGACTCATCGTCTACCATATCCCATGATGACACATGAAACGGAGGGGTAACTTATGGATATTATTTACAGTAAGATGTTTAAGAAATTAGCTACTAATATCAGAAAATACTTTCAAGGGCAGCGTGTTAATAATCAGGACGGGCATCAGCTTGTGAATTTGCCACTCCAAAACTATACGCCCCCGGCTGACGGGAAAATCTTGTTAGTGGCAAAGCCTGAGGATGCCCGTATCTTTGGTGATTCTATTAACAACAAAACTTTAGATAAACCTTTGACGCTGGTGGACGTTTGGGATAAAAAACGTCTTGACGAAGAAAAACTTGATTTTTACCCTAAAAATCCAATGCTCTCTAGAGGGAGCGTCATAAGCAATACAAGCCTAAACACAACCGGGCAAAACGCTGGTGCTATCATTCCACAAATAGGAGATCATGCGGTTCAGATTTTTGAAAACTATTCAACGGGTAAACCGGTATCAAATCAAATCTATTATCTGAGTGCAAATCCCCCCGGGCTAAATGAAGGTTGGTATAAAAACCTACTTCTAACCTACATGCCGAATCTTTCTTATATGAGAGAGTTAGCAATTAATCTGGATTCGATGAAACAATCCGGGGAGGCCATTAATACAACCTATACAAAAGAAATCAAACCATTGTTGAAAAGTTTGAACGAAACTTTAGCCAACGATATCGGAGCTGATTTAAACAATCAGCTCATGGAGATTAACAATGACCTAACCCAATTAACCGAAAACATTAAATCATTGAATATCAACACGATTTTCAACTTTTCCGGCATCCCTGGTTTAGCAGATACTTATCTGGATACGGTAACTGAGTTTTTCTCTAAATTTTGTGCAACGACAGACGCTGTCGCATCGAGAACCTTTCTTTGGAAAAAGGGAAAGGCCTCTCTGAGAAAATTCAAAAGGAAATATTTTGTCGGTACTAACGGTTACCGTGAAATGAAAAAGATTTATACCGATGTCTATAATAGACAAAAAAAAGATTTTAAGGGGAATCATCCTCTGATGCAAAGTGCTATGAGCCATCGAATAACAGAATATTATATGATGATGGTTTACTTAAAAGAGATTGTTTTCCTTCAAAAAGATCTTATCCTGAACTTAAATATATCGAAGATAAGTCTTAATGCAATTCTTGCCAATTTCAACACGCTCAACGGCATCCCCCATCGTATCAATAATGTCATTGGTAAATTTACGGGTAAGGCTATGCTGTTCAATGCTACAAAAGAAGCAGACTTTCAAACTAATAAAATTAATATCACTGATCAACTTGGAAGGTTATTAATGGAAATCGGAGGGGTGGGTAAATTTGTAGAGTGGCACAACCAACATGGAAATGAGCTTAAAGATATCCAAAATGATTTAACGAATCTGGCAGGAAACATCAATGATAGATTGATAAATTTACAAGACGACCAATTATACACAAACCTCTTAAATAACTTTGTTAATATAGTCACACTTGGGCAGTTAGCGGGAGGTACAACTATAGCGACAAAAGAACTTCGCAAACTTACGATGCGGTTTACTGACGTGTGGATGCAGCAGATGAGAGATATTATTAGATCAGTATCAAAAAAGGAAAAGCAGGGAAAGGGATTTATGCAGGCCTGGAACCTTGTAGTGGGATTTGCACATGCTCATTCAAAAAGAGTTCGCCGTGAAAGGTTAATCCGTGTTGGCCTTTTAGTTGCTCTTGGTCTTTTTTTAGGCATTGCGGCGCTTGGAATAGATTGGGGAGATTTTTGGACTGAGTTAAAGAGCTCTGAGTCTTTTACCGATGTGCTGAGCACAATATGGAGTCACTTAAAAACAATCCCTGAAAAATTAAAGGGGCTTTTTTCATAGCCCGCGGTTCCCACCTGCTGAAAGTCTACGGGTTTTTAGTAGAACGTTTGAACGCCTTTTTTAAAAGAAGAACGAAGGAGTGAAAATATGACGATATTTACCATTATCGGAATATTGTTTGTTATATTTATATTCTATGTCCTTTTGAAGATCTTTTTGTTTTCCCTCTCCATAGCTCTGTTCTCATTTGTTGGTTTGCTTGTAATATTTTGCCTGTTCAGCAGCTGTACAGCATTGTTTTGATGGTTAGAAGACCCGGCGGTGTTATCTTTTATGGATCAGGCTGGTAGAACAGAACAACTGGAAAAGAAAATTAAACTCTGGAAAGACAGCTTAATGGATCTTACTAAGAGGAACAAATTGATTAGTTTCAAGGAAACAAAGAGCTCAACAGCCAGGATCATCGAACCGGATATATACAGTATTTTTTCGTTACTGGCTGAAAAGAACAAAGAATTAAAACTTAAATTCGAAACGGATTTCATAACAAAGGATGATAAATCCCCGCCACCGGTGTCTGATATCGATTTGAAAAAAAAAGAAATCCTTACACAAACCAACAATGAAAACAACAACAGAACATTTCATAACATAAGACAGAGAATGATTGCCTCTTTGCAGGAACAGGGAATTAACACCCTGTTTTGTGCATTCGGTTTCTGCAAATGGTATGACCCTGAAAAACCAAACGATCCTTTAAAAGCACCGCTTGTCCTTGTTCCTGTCAAGTTAACCAGACTCACTGTTAATGGTCCATATAAGATTCAGAGGTTCGAAGAGGATATCATCATCAATCCAGCATTTTTGAAGAAGTTGAAAGAATTTGGGATGACAGTGAACGAGCTTGAAGATCTTTCCCCAATATCTGATGAAGAGCAGGAAGATGAAAACAATGCTTTGGAAACAGAAGCAGGCAATAAGCTAAATGTTTTGAAAAAATATCTGGAGCATTTCACGGAAAAGATTAAGATTCAAAGAGGATGGGAAATTCTCGAAGAATGCTATCTCGGGCTCTTTAATTATCATAAGTTTGTGATGTACAAAGACCTGGAAAAGAATGAAAAGATGATAGCTGAAAATCCGTTTTTAAAAGCGATTGCCACAGGCATTTACGATCCAACAGATAAAGCTGCACAGGAGAACCCGCTTGAGCTCGATCATATCCCTTATGAAAATCAGTATCAGGTATTGGATGCGGATTCAAGTCAATTGGAAGCGATAGAGGAAGTCAAAAAAGGGAAAGATATGGTTATCCAGGGTCCTCCCGGGACTGGTAAGAGTCAGACCATTGTTAATATTATCAGTGAGTTAATTGCCAACGATAAAAAAATCTTATTTGTATCTGAAAAGCAGGCTGCTTTGAATGTAGTCAAAAAAAGGCTTGAAGAAAAAAATTTAGCACCTTTCTGCCTCGAACTACACAGTAAAAAAGCCTCCAAAGAAGAAGTGTATAATCAATTTGAGGAGATTTTAAAAATATCAGAGGTTAATGAGAGCTATGAGGAGAAAGAAGACGGATTTGATTTTAAACGACTTTCTGAATTAAGAAACAAACTCATTGAGATCAGCGGGATATTCAACAAACGATACGGCAATTTGTTTTTAAACACTTTTGATGTGTATAACGAGCTGATCGATTTAACGGATTTTAAAGACCTCTATTTTAATTATCCGGATTTTCTGGGGACTGACAAAAACACTCTTTCTAAAATCAAGGCCCTTTTTAATCGATTTAATGAGAAGAACATCAAATATTTCCAGTATATTAGAGATATTGAACTTTTTACCTTTCCGGGTTTTAACAGAAGGAAAGGATCGGCATTTGATAAACTTCTGAATGAAGCAAGAGAAATCAACAAAGAGTTGAAAGCTCATTTGGACACAGAAAGGAAGAACCATTGGCTCGATATTGTTAAAGATTCTGAGGAGAAAATTGAACGAAACGAAACAATTATCGAAGAGATATCCTCAACCATACCGAGAGATATCCAGGAATTGCCTTTTATGGAGATACAGAAGGAGATTTTTTCAGAAAGTGAATGCGAAGAGATCGAAGAATATAACCGGGCATTAGCAGATATTAAAGAGGATTATCTCAAGCTTCAAACCCAGATGACAGAGTTGATTCAAACTACGAATTCTGATCCTGAAGAGTTTACGGAAAGCTGGCAGGAAATTGACGAAATCTGTCATTACCTCTCCGATTATAAAATTGAGATATTCAATCTCAACTTGAAAAAACTTAAACACTTATGGGAAACGAAATACAAGAGTTTTTTCGGACGTTTAATGGGAGGGTATTCAAAAAACAGGCAAATACTCCTTCAAAATGTGCAGGATTACAACGAAGAGGACAAAACGTTTGATTGTTATCAAATCATCAATAAAGCCCGGGAGATGAAAAAACATTTCGACTATGCGGGGTATTTCAGCACTGAGAATATCAACAATATTGTGCAAGAAATAAGAAAGTGTATGGATTCTTTTGTTAAAAACAGAAGCGTGATCACAGAAAAAAAAGAACGGATTAATTCCTTTCTTCAGGAAAAAGGACTTCCTGTGGTGATTGATGATGGAATTGTTAGCGATAAACAACACGACACGCTAAAAGAATGGTTCGATGCATTAAACTCGATCAAACATAGGTTGTTAATTCTTATAGATGAAGTCAAGGGATATTATCAGGGTACTTTTATCAAAGACCTCGTGAGGCTCAACACGGAGAAAATAGATGAAATTGTGGATCGATTATGCTTTATACAGAAACACAGAACGGAAATTGAACGCATGAAGGATAATTATATTGAATTGAACCATTTTAAACTTGGGGATTTCATCAATCAAGCTGTTGAAAAAGCAATAAATCCCAAATTATACTATCTGACATTTAAAAAAGGCTTAATGGAACGGTACGAGGAACATATTTCAGCTCAAAATCCGGCCATATATAAATTTAACTCAGAAAAGGATTATGAATTAATTAAAAATGAATTCAGGAAGCTGGATAAAGAGCAATTACAGAATAATGTAATAAGAATAGCTAAAAAAATGATAGACTCAAAACCGGATTATGTTTTTCAAAAACCATGTAAAGCAGATTTAGCATTACTAAGTCGTGAGATTGCTAAAAAAAAGTGGAGAATGCCTGTCAGAAAACTGTTTTCCCTCATATCAGAAGTCACCCAAATACTTAAACCCTGTATGTTAATGAGTCCACTTTCCGTGAGCCACTTCCTCGATACGTCAAAAATAAGTTTTGATCTGGTGATATTTGATGAAGCTTCTCAGGTGCTTCCTGAAGACAGTATTGGCTCTATCATGAGATCTGGCCAGGTTGTTGTGGTTGGTGACAACAAACAGCTTCCACCGACGGATTTTTTTAAGAATGCGGAAAATATTGACAATCAGATAAACTGGGATGAAGGTGATACGGATACCAATCTGGAAAGCATATTGGACGAAGTGGCAACCATCGGTGTTGACAAACGTCCCCTTTTATGGCATTACAGAAGTCGCAATGAAGATCTGATCGACTTCTCGAACAATCACTTTTATGACGGGGAACTGGTTACATTTCCCTCAAATCACTTTCAAAATGAAGATTTCGGTGTTTTTTTTGAATATGTTAAGGATGGCGTTTATGATCGAGGCAAAACAAGAAAGAATTTAAAAGAAGCAGATAGAATCGCCAAAATTATTTTCAATTATGCAAAAGAGCATCCCGAAAAAAGTTTAGGTGTGGTTACGTTTAACGAAGCGCAACGGGATGCAATTATCGATATTCTGGAAAATATGCGAAAAAAAGATAGTTCATTTGAAGATTTTTTCAATGAAGATAGAGAGGAAGCCTTTTTCGTAAAAAACCTCGAAAGCGTTCAAGGGGACGAAAGAGATGTCATAATGTTTAGCATTGGATATGCCCGGGATAAAGAGGGGAAGTTTTTTCAAAATTTCGGCCCATTGAACAAAAGCGGTGGAGAAAGAAGGCTGAATGTTGCCGTTACAAGGGCAAGAGAAAAGAATCTCGTCGTCAGTTCTATAAGATATTCAGACATTTCACCTAACATGGAAAACGGCGTAAAATATTTGAGAGAATATCTGATGTATGCCGAAAATGCAAGTAATTGGCGAAAGACAAAAGGCAATATTCTGGACGAGAATTCGATATTCGAAAAAGCTCTTTTGAGGAGACTAGAAGATAACGGTTATAGGGTTAACTCTAAGGTGGGAAACTCAAAATATAAAGTCGATCTGGCAATAGTTGACAACGATAATCCTGGGACTTATATTTTGGGATTACTTTGTGATGTCCATGATTCTGATACTTCAAAGACAATTCGTGATAATGAGAGAACAAGAGAAGACGTTCTACAGAAACTCGGCTGGACTACTATGCGGGTCTGGTCAATTGAGTGGTACAAAAACCCTGATCGAGTATTTAAAAAAATTCTTGACAAAATTGAGTGCATTAAAAAAGAAAAAAAAACAAAAAACAATCATAACGTCCCGCAAAAAAGCATATCATCGGATATCTCTTTACCCCATGATGATCATGAATTCTTTTTAAAAAGAGAAAGAGAAACCACTAACTACCCTGATTTCCCAAAATATGAGCTCTTTACTGCCGAAGATTTCGAGCAATTAATCGAAAAAGAGGAGGCTGATATCACTGTCCAAGCCATTTCAGATAAAATTCTTGAAAAAGAGGCACCGGTTGCTTTCAATCAATTCTTTAAGAGACTCAGCGCCATGTATGATTATCTAAAGGTGAATCAATCCATTAATCCCGAAATCTTTGATGACTTCACAACCAAAAAGGATAACCTCAGTCGTGCTGAAATAATAAAAATTGTTGAAACTATCGGAAACGGTTATGAACTAGTTGATGATTTCCTCATTAAGAGAGATCAAAAGATTGTCCCGAGGAGGAGAGAAGATTATAATAATACCGAGATTGAAAATGTCTATTCAAAAGAACGAGAAGCGTTTATTTTATCGATTATCGATCAAGCCGCTTTCCTGACGCCTGATGATTTAATAAGCGAGATCGCACGTCATCTTGGGTTTAGCAGAACAGGCGAAAGAATTAGTGCGGTGCTCTCCGAAGATATCAACAGACTCATAACAGCAGGTAGAATCTCTACAAGCGATGGTAAATTGACGGTTCGTCAAAATTTCGACTAATCTGAGAGGCTGTTCTTCTTTTGATATAACAATTACCGTAATCAACTAACCCGAAGAATGCTGGCAGGGTAATTTAAGGACATGAGCCAGAGGACTCAGGACTGGATTGTGGTTGTTGCACGCTCACTTCAGGAAGCGTGGGGACAAGCAGCTTGGATTCCCGGAAACGCATAACGATGAAATGGGTCGAAAGTTCTATAATCCCCATAATATAAGGAATAAAGGCGTTTAATGTCATTCTAACTAGGGCCTGCTGAAAAACTTCCAACCTCTCATTAACAGCACAAAAGAGGGTCATATATGGTATAATAGATGCAAGGACGGCAGACGAGCCATAACAGCCCGGGAAGCCCTCGGGGCGCTCCTTGTCCAACAGATCATGCAACTATCGGACCGGGAAACCGTCACAATCATCCAGGAAAACCCCTATATGCAGTACTTTCTCGGGTACCAGCAATTCAGATTAGAAAAACCCTTTGATGCGAGTAGCATGGTCCATTTCAGAAAACGCTTCAGCGTGGAAAAGATTGGACAGATCAACGAGATGCTTTACAACAAGATGCACCAAAAGCCAACAAAATCTGACACCGACCCTAACACCGGCAAAGAGGACAAAAATGGACAGGATCAGAACCAAAAACAAGCCTCAGCCGACATGAAAAAAGCCCCGACTGAGACACCTCGAGAGAATAAGGTAAAGCTCCTGTTAGATGCCACCTGTAACCCATCGGATATCCGATACCCCACAGAACTCTCCCTGTTGAACGAAAGGCGGGGAAAAGCTTGAAAAACAGATCGACATCCTCTGGGCAGAGCTGAGAGAAAAGGGAAGCGTCAATCCTGAAAACTCCTTGAGTTTTTTTAGAAACGGCTTCACGTCTTCCGCCTTTCCTGTTATTTGTTCCGGGCTTTTCAGAAATAATTCTCAAAAACGAAAGATGATGAAAAGTTTGAACAAAGATCGGTAAGACACTTATTTCTTTAAGACGATCCGAAAACCCATTCTCCCCTTCCCGACATCGGCAGGTTTTCTAAAGGTTCTAGTAAAAACCCGGCTGGCGAATGCATCAAAACTCCAATCACCGCCGCGGGTTACTCTCTTGCTGGTAGGGTTATGGTTAACAGGATTCGTCCGGGAGGTCTTCTGATAGAATTTTGGATCCCACGCATCATAACACCATTCCCGTGCATTACCGCTCATATCATATAGTCCCAGTGCATTGGGCTTCTTTTGTGTGATTGTATGGATGGTATTGCTGGAATTCTTCCAATACCAAGCCACTTCATCTATTGCATCGCTTCCGGAAAAGATATAATCTTTTTGACTGTTTTGCCCGCCTTTTGCTGCATATTCCCATTCCGCTTCAGTCGGGATACGGAAGCCCTCGACAAGGGTTAAGTCATAGCGTTCGATTCCGGATTTACTGATCAGTTCTCCGTTCTTTCCATAGGCCGGTTGAAGTCCGCGTTTTCGACTCAGCCAGTCGCAGAACTCAATCGCCCCCCACCAGGTTACGTTGACGGCCGGAGCTTCTTTCTCAAGCGCATTTCCGAGTTTGAAAGCATCAAGTTCTCTATCGTATCTAAATCCGTTCCAACTAACATCACAAATCTTTCGATTATTGAAATATCCGTCCGCAGAGATCGGTGCATCGTTGAGAAACTCCAGAAATTCAGCGTTCGTGATCTCTGTTTTTGCCATCAGAAAATCATAAGTTATTGTCACTTCATGAGCTGGTTTAGCATCCTTGTACGATTCTATTCCCTTTCTTGTGTTGCCCATCGTGAATGTTCCGCCTTCGACAGGAATAAGTTTTTCCAAACAGGACGGTGAGAATTCGGAATCCGCCGCGATATCCTCATCGGTTTTTAAATAACCCGTCAAGTAGTCTAAGGGGATTTTGGTCGATTTAGTATAATTGCCGCCGTCCCAAGTCTGGATCAGAAGGACCAGTCCCGTTTCCGTCAGATAAAAACTATTCTCTTGTAACGTATGCATCTCTATACCATCCAGAATATACTTCCCGGCCGGCATATAATAAGTCCCGGAGATTCTTTGGAGATCACGTTCTTCCCGGTAATACTGCATAATCCTCTCTCTGTAATCAACCCCGACTTTCATGATATCCTCGAGTGAAAGTTCCTCGCCGGTTTTAACATCATAAACAACGGCATGTGAAAAACCATGACCATGGGCTGCTCCATAGGGATAAACGTATTGATCGAAAAAGACACTCAGATAATCCTCGTTGTGCATCTTTATTTTATACTTGGATGTATATTGAATGGCATGCCAGAGAGAGAAGCCGCTTTTCTGACTAACGGAAAAATAATCATAATACTTTCTAACGGAGTGTTCATACAAGGACTTGTTGATCTTTCTGAGAATAGCTTCATCACCCGTTAAGAGATCTAGAACAGGACATTGGATGTTGATATCCCGGTTTAAGAATTTGGGTTTTCCCTGTGTTAAAGCAACACAACAAATGAACAATAGAACAATCAAGAGAGCCAGGCTTTTTCTTTTCCGATTTTTAATTTGATTAGCCGATAATCGGGATCCTTCTGTCATCATAGTTTTCTCCCTTCCACATCTATGCTTTGATTTTTTCCGTTCAACCTCTGTTGACTTTTTGTTAACTCCAACAATGAAACAGCAGTTTATCGTCATTTATTGGCTTTCCTTTTTCTTTCCGGATTCTGTCCAGTTTCTTGTGGTTCACCAGGATACCTCTTTCCGCTCTCAGGTAGACGCTCAATTTCTTTGACCCCAACGCTTCGACATAATAACAGGGGCCTTCCCGGTACGGTTCTGTGAGAGGGATTGTGTCCGAGGGATACCCCGGACATTACCCAACTCGATTTCGCTGTAAAAACAACAAACTAAAATTACATATGCTTTTTTTGTCTATGACACTATCTTTTCTAATCAGAATGAATACAGCATATAATCACTTACATCAGGATAATACCTTTTGATATTTTCTCTGATTTTGGAATTACATTCCTTTAAAGCAGGCATCGAAGCCTCGATTATTTCTATTGATTTGAATCCGGTTTGGGCTAAATCAAAAATTTCTTTAATCTTTCTTGCTTTTTCAGCCTCTAAAATCGCTGATGATTTATCTGCTACATTTGAAATATCCTTGATTTTTTCCGCTGATATTTTAACTGCAGAATCAACAAGTACTTTAGATGCTTTCAATCCCGCTTCTTCTAATTGATTTGATAAACTCGTGTCATTGATATCAAGCAGGTATTTTTCAACAGGTTGAAATACTGACATAAAAAAGACATATTTTGAAAATGCGGACAGGACTTCATCTGATTTAACCGGGGTATAGACATCAAGATATTTTCTGTTTAATTCAGAGGCTTCCTGCATGTAATCATCTATGTATTCTACACACAAAGTAAGAAGAGAATCACCCCATACTTTTGACCAGGCAACCGGATCTTTAATTTTGTCTGCCATGTCCATTAGACTACCTTTTAGACTATTCACAGTAGAAGCTGTTATGTTTTGAGTGACTATTGTCCGTACTCCCAGTGAGATGAAAAAATCTCTGAATCCTCTTGATATTTCTCCCACTCTTCCCCAAAACTGAAAATTTTTAATACTCTTCTTTATTGTTTCAATATCTGAGTATTTCTTTTTATTATTATATATTGAATTATAGGCAAATGCAGTTTCGATTATCGTCTGTTTGATGACTGAATCTTCAATAATTTCCCCTTTATGGGTTACAACCACTGGTTTACTGTCGGAATTAGTCATTGCATACAGATATTCTCTCCCTCTTAGACTAAAGAGATGCTCTGGATAGATATCTAATTCCTTTGTTATTGATTCCCAGGATATTTCATCATTCGTATCATGAACCACCTCTCTGGTTTTTGTATTATAAGTAATATTTACCGTTTGTTCTCCATGTATTTCAATATTCTTTATTTCCTGTTCATTTATTTTTGCTTTGTATATGCCCTCAGTAAGATTAAGTTCCAATTTTCCTTTTTTGACATTATAGTTTTTCAATTTTTGATATTTCTCATATACTTCTCCAAATACATTCTTTTCATATTGTGTTCTAAGATACAATACAAGAGTACCTGTATATACCTTTTCATCATCGATAATTGATAAGACAAGTGTACCCGTTTTTACCTGTAATTCTTCATTTGAAACTGTATTATTTTTGATTTTAAAAGGTTTCGTTTCCTTGGTGATATTGGGAAAAACTTCATCAAATCGATATTCTATTTTGTACTTGCCCGGGGGCATTTCCAACATAAACTTCCCGTTTCTGTTGTTCCAGGACTTGATGTGTTGCCACTCGATAATCTTCTCGCCAAAGGCATTTTCTTCTTCTTTGGTGCATTTATATAGGTAGAGGTCCCCATTCACGAAAGAAGTGGTATCTTTGGCGCTAAAGACGAGTTTGCCCCTTTCAAAAGTGATAGATGGTTTAACGACCTCTGTGTCTTTTACAACGAAAGGGTCGGTCTCTTTCGTGACCTCTGGAAAGACTTCATCAAATCGATATTCTATTTTGTACTTGCCCGGGGGCATTTCCAACATAAACTTTCCGTTTCTGTTGTTCCAGGACTTGATGTGTTGCCACTCGATAATCTTCTCGCCAAAGGCATTCTCTTCTTCTTCGGTGCATTTATATAGGTAAAGGTCCCCTTTCACAAAAGAAGCGGTATCTTTGGCGGTAAATGTTATTTTTCCTCTTTCAAACTTAAGTGAAGTTCTTGCGATTTCTTCATCTTTGACTTCAAACAGTTCTGTTGTTTTTTTTACATAAAGACTCAAGCTACGATCTTCATAGATAATACGATATTTCCCAGGATCTACTTCTGCAATATATCTTCCATTTGATGAATCATGAAAATATTTCTTATATTTTCCGTCTATTAGTTTTTGGACCCATATATAGCCTGAAACGGCTTTCTCGGCGAAATTTGCCTCAAAAATGATTTTACCTTTTCCAATCATTAGAAGACTAACAAACATTAAAGCAATGATGATGACATTTTTTTTATTCATATACATTTTCCTCCTTAAAATATAATCTCCCTTTATCACTGCTCATTTGAATAACCATTATAAAAGAAGTTTCAAATGGCCGGACTTTTACTCTGGAATTCTTTCACCTTATACTTTAGAAAAAACCAGGTTTCACCATTCTAACGTTACAGCATAGATATCCGTCATAAGACCCGTAAATGTTACAAAAACAATCCCTTCCGGGTTTGTCATCATTTCCAGACTGCTGTCGGAATAATCCTTATAGTTTTTATTGGAGATCTCTTCGATAACGCTTTTTTTCCATTCTCCGTTACTCCAATAGATCAACTTGGAGGCCTTATCCTGTTTCACCATCATCACGGGAAATCTATCTGCTTCTGAAAAAGATAGCCTTTCGCTTCTCAGGATTAACGCATCAACATCTTTTTCCAGGATTTGCCAATCTTTTATCAACCCCCCTGACTCCTTATCCAGTTCTGAAAGATAGAGATTGTTGTTTTTAAGGTGCACAAGAGCTACACTATCTTCATAACGGATGAAATGAGCGTTTTTTATTGAGTGAAGAGGGATCCATTTCCCTTCTTCTGTCGTCAGGTTGTATCGGTAAACAAAGGAGATTGATGGATTCCAGGCCGGGCAAACCGAGACGTACAGAAAACCATCCTCAACAGCGGCCGATCTTAGCCCGATATGCTGGTATGCAAAATTCATGATATCTTCCGGTACATCAAATCTCCCAAGTCTTTTCCATTCTCCCCATTGCGAGCCCGAAGAATCCTCTGAAATTGAAACACACAGTTCCAGTTTGTTGGCGTTGGTGAAAAAAGCCCATTCCGAGACCATTATATATCTTCCGTCATCAAGTTTTAAGATGAAACCCGGTCTTAGATGATCCATTTCTGTATCCATCAGAAACATGTTCGGATATTCGTCGGATTTTACCTTTTCCGGCGGAAAATCAGGATGGTTGAAGCGTTCTTTTTGTGTCAATTCTTCAAGATCAAAGTTGTAAGCTACAAACCCGTCCGGAATTTTTTCATCATCGTAGTTCGTCATCATGAGGATATGCTCGTTGTTCGCATCAATCAAGCTTCCGATGATCGTTTCTTGTTGTTTCGGAAATTCTTTTAAAGGGGTTTCTTCAAATTGTTTAAAGATCTCATACCCTCCGTTGTAGTAATCCCAGAAAAGGGCTTTGTCTTTTGAGTAGTACAGGGGTATCTTTGGGTTGTTAATTCTCCAGAAGGCAACTTCTTTTCCGGTTTTAAATGACCAGGTTAAGATTTTGGAGAAATTGCCGTTATCGTCTTTCGCTCTGACTCTCAACAGATGTTCATCGTCGTCTGAAACGGTCCATTTATATTCTGTATCGTATGTCATCTTCCAATCTCCGTTATCCATCTTATATTGATACTCGATCACTACACCGTCGTTATCATTGGCTGTCCAACTGAATACCGTTGTTTCTTGCTGGCTCTCTGTCTGGATTTTGCTAATCATCGGTGGTTTGTTTTCGCTTTCCTTTATCATCGTTAGTTCTTTTATAAATCCGAGATCCCGGATACTAAATTGTTGCTTTTCATGTGTTAAAGGATCCAGTATCACACCATCGAGGTAAAAATTCTTGAGCCATACTTCTTTTGTTTGTCCTTTTCTTGTCTCTATCTCAGTGTGAAACCAATCTTCTTGTCTTTCGCCTGAGAAAACGAACTTTTTGATCCCGGACAACTTTGCTGTATAACTGATGGAATCTTCCAGGTCGCTTTTATATTCTATCTCGGCATTTTCAAAACTATAACGGTGAATCGTCTCTTCCATTCGGAGGCTTAGCATCTTCTTGACAAAATGACGTTCGATTTTGCACTTTGAAATGGACTTAAATTTAAGCGAAACCCCATCTTTTGTTTCTACCATCGCCTCTAATGAAAATGAACTGAGAACAAGAAAAATAAACAGTGAAACGAGTAAAATCTCCTTCTTTGATGGTTTCATTTATTCTACCTCCAAGCTTTCCAACAATCTATACATGATTGTATCGAGTGTGTTGCCGTATCCCTCGAAGAAATTCCCAAGGCATTCGAGAGACCATTGGATAACATATCCCTTCCCGTATTGCCAGTACAGCAAGGCAGGATCTCCGTTGCTGTGTTTCAGGAGAACGGTTGCTCCGTCTTTTGCGATGGTATGTTCCCGGTTTAGGTTTTTATCACTTAAACGGTATGTTTTCTCAAGACCTTTAAATAAGTCATCACTCTGGTTGACGACAGAAAGACTATTTCCGTAAGGAGCATTACCTCCGTTAACGGCGGGCAGTGAACGATTGAATTTCCGATTACTCCAGAACTTTATAACCAGTATCTTTCCGTCGTTGTACACAGCGACTTCTATCTTTTTCGCTGTGTTTCTGCTGAATGTGTCGTCACCCCCGATCGTTATGATGTCTATCGACTCATCAATATATTTGTCGATGTTGCGGTCAAATTCAATGCCGTTCCAGGATTTTATGTAATGGTCTCTGACGTATTCATCACTGTGTGCCCCCACGCGAAACCCGCAGGTGCTTCCGTAGGTTGCTATGTGTTTTGTCTCTGATTCTTTTGTTTTTTCTGTTTCCTGTTTTATCGCCATGATTTGACTCTTTCCATACCAGGAACCCAAACTAATGAGATAGTGGTCGATGTCCTCGTGTGCAAGCCAACCGTCTCTTTTGTTATGCTCGTGCCTCTCAACAAAATAGAATCTAGAGGATGTGTAGTTCGGGTCACCGTTCCGCTTGACATAAGCATCGTCTCCTCTTTCGGTTAATCCAAGTCCGTCAAAAAGCTGGAGAATGTCCTCACCTCTGGCATAATAATCTTCCAAGTCTTTCCAATCAGCGACCCGGTAGTTTTTTCCAAATTGTTCATTAACTATTTGATCCCAGTTTGAATTGTAAGGATAAACCTCTTTGGTTAGTCCGAAGTTTTTGTATTTGATGGTATTTGATTCTTGAACTGATTCTTCTTTTTCAGCTTCCCCAATCGAATAATCACTATGTTTCAAGTAAAACTTCAATTCTTTAATGTCTAATTCAATAAGTTTTTCAATATCCGGCTTTCCTCTAAATAAATCAACAAAGAAGTTTAGAGTTCTATGGATGAAACTTAACCCTTCCGGAGTTCCATATTGATTAATCATCGTTAATGTTTCTGCATCTAAAAATCTGTAGATAGTCATCAATTGTACGATTGAATCAGCTTTTTCTGCTGTCATAAATGCTTCTTTCTTGATATCATTGACTATCAACTGTAATTTATCCAAAAGAATCAACTGCATTTCAAGGTTATAAGCTATTTTCAAACCAGCAATTTGCGCTTGTCTTGTGTTTGTTTTTAGCAACCATGTCAATATCTTCAAACCAGCAACATTCTTATTTTTCATACCTTCTTTTGCTGTTTTTGTTAAAAAACCATCTTTTCCAATGTACTTCGAAGCTTCTTTTACCCATTTTTTTCCATATGCTATATTCAAATCTCTAATGGTTAAATAACCGACTGCAAACTGCCCAAAATTACCTGCTTGCGAATAAGCTGTTTTTGAAAAGGCTGCTAGGTCAATAATCGAATTTAAGGCACTTAAATCGTATTCTTCGTCCAGGGCTTCAAAATCATTGTTTTTCATTAAAACCTCGACTTTTTCTCCTATATTTTCAAAACTGTTTAACATATTCTGATATTCAAAATTGTGAGATACAGTTGAAAGAACTGATAAAATGGAACCGGGCAAGCTGGTTCCTCCGGAAAGAGCAGCTTCAAATGCAATCCCCAAGGACTCTTGTGTAAGATCTAAAGCATTCAGAAGATTTGAAGTCTGTTTCGCTTCGTCTTTTATCTCTGTATAACCTTTTTTAGCTACATCGATAAGTCTTTGGTAGTATTCGGTTAATCTCAATTTGCTGTTTAGGAAATTCAATTTTTCATCGCTTGAATAATAAATTTGTGAAAGAATGACTGGTTTTATTAAATTACCGATAATATTTCTTAGAGAAGGATCTTCTACCTGCCGCCCTGTTTCTTTTTCAATTATAGCGATAGATTTTAATTCTAACGCATTTTTTATGGTATCGGTATCGCTCTTAACAAATAAGTTTTCAGAAAAGCCAACTAAGTATTCCTTGTTATTATATTCTACTCTATAAGAATAATGAACTCCTTTTTTAATAAATTGTTCTGAATAATCATAAAACTTTATCTTTTCTCCATAGCCTATAACAGATGCTGACAACAGTAAAATCACTAAAAGATAAAAATATGCTTTGTTTGTTTGCATTCGTTTTTTGATAACAGTCATCATAAATAATCATCCTCATTATTATTCTAATAATTTTTTATAGCTGTTTCTGTTTAAATTAAATTTCTTTTGAACAACTGAAGCTTCAGAATATTCTATTGACCATTGGATCACGTATCCTTTTCCGGAGTGATGTTTCAATAAAATGAAGTTCCTCTTTTACTGCGCCTTATATGGATAGTTAAATAATCACCTCCATTTAGGTCTATCTCAGATTTCTTTGATACTCGGTTGTTGAAACCTTTTCGTGCTCCTTTATTATTATACATGATACAAACCTTATTTCCGTAATTATTCAGTTTTGATTTCTGTAAAAACTATAGATCGACCAGCGATTCGACCGTTTTCCCCATATCCAAAAAAGAGCGGTTGACTGATTCAAATACCACCTCATTTCCCTTAAAAAAGAGGAGCCATTTTTCCAAGGTCTCCGCCTCAACCGTGTCATCGTTCACGTCCGTTTCTTCGGACTCTTTGGACCGCTGGAGAGGGGGCGGGTCGTCTTCGGCTCTTTGAACGAAAGACTCAAGGGGAACTCTCTCTTGCGTAAAGTTTGAAAAAGCGAGGAGCTGCCCGTCCAATATTTTTTTGATGGTTTCTAAATCTTTTATCATCGCATTCAGCCTGGTTCTTTCCTTTTGGATATTTTCACTGAAATGCTCCAGTTTGTGGATGAAGTTGTTGATTCGTTCCAGATTCTCTTTTACCGCTTTAAAGGCACCGTTAGGGATTCCCTCTTGCTCTTTAATATGCCTCCTGAAGATGTCCAATACGCCGTCGAACCTTTTGTAATCATAAAAGGAGATTTGGATGCTTTTAAGAGTGCTCCTTAATTTAAAACATTGGTTGAAGAACTCTTTTTGTGTTCTGACAATCTTCAAAAGCGTTGCAATCAACACAAAATAAGACATAAAGACAGTTCGAAAGGATGGGGATGGGGTCTTTTTTTCATTATCTTTGAAAAGGGTGGTTTTATTGAGGATCGTTCGGAATTTATTCCAAGCTGAGGGTGGGTTCTCTTTGTCGGGAAAACCGTCCCATGTCTGCTCCACGGAGGGTAAATTTAAAAGAAATTCAGCGTATGCCTCGGTAACAGAAGAATCGGCTGGCATCGTTTGATTGAAAAGAGTGGCCTCAATACCCGTTTTTTCCGGGTTAAACTGCTTTCGGAGTCGTTTGATGGGGCCACTGGCTTCTTTATACCATTCAGCTGCATTGCTCTGTTTGAATTGGTCGCGGAGCTGGTTAAGGGTTTCCATAATGCCATCGGTTTGATGGTCGATAAAGTCGTTAAACGCAGCGAGTGAACACTTTTTGTTCTCCACCCTATTGAGGTACTGCCGAAGGGAGCCGGTGTTGGCAAAATACGTTTCAAGCAGGTTGAAAACCCAGGTGTCGAGGAGCTTTGGCATATCACTGTCCGTGTTAAGAATGAGAGGACCGGTTGTGGAATCCTCAATATCCTCCCTGAACCTGCCGATTCCGATGATGATCTTACAACTCAATCCTTTCACATTAGGTCCAACGTTTCCGGGAATGAATTCGTCATGACACACAAGCGTCCTTCGAACGATTTCTGTTCCCTGCGTTGAAAAACCTAACGGTTCTTTTAAATCGTTTTCATCAATCACCTCAATGACGGCGTTTGGGAAACACTTCGTCTGTTTTACCCTTGCGTAAAACGCTTTTAAGTCGTTGGGAGACAATAAAAGCATATACGTTTTCCGTTCTGGAGAAAAAGCCCCGTCAAACGCGTTGAATGATTTATGCATGTGTTTCCCAATAATGGTTGAAAGGGCACGGTACTTGAGTTGTCTGCTGTGGAGAAGTTCCATTTTGTCAACCTCCTTGTTGATTTATACTGCGTTTCAGTCTGGGGAACCCGGAGCAAGTCCCGGCCAAGGCGTTCGTTTTGTTCGACAGACTCTTTTCAGTTCTGCAATTGACCCGTCATAAGTAACAACCGTCTGTCGAGAAGATATCCGGCTATCGCCATCTCATTTGTCCTTTTCCTCGCGTTCTTGTTTCAGTTTTTTCAGAAGGAACATACCATTATACTCTTATACTCTTCTCTCTTCTCTTTTCGGCAGGTCAAAAAAACACCTGTTTCAGCATCAGCGTTCCCGTTCCCCTGTCTTTGCTACCCTCTTTTCATATCGACTCGTTCCACGATGTTAGCACAATGACCATACCACCGTTCAGAACGTTTCCTGATTCATTAGAAATGAGATAGATTTCTCTCAATACACAACAGCATGATAGTGTTATAAACTCATTAGGCTCATAATGTTAACAGTGGTATAATAAACCAACACGATATGGACACTTCGTAGACGATTCAAAAGTATAATGACCCCTCAGAGTTGCATTGCTTTAAAACTCCAAGGATCCTATCAGGCACTTTTTATTGGACACCTGCTGAAATCTATAATCTTGAGGTTGTATGATGAAGACTCGAAGGGAGGAAAAACTTAACTTATTTTTTCTCATTTTGTGTCTTGACATTGGGGGGCACTTTAGCTTGGGAAAGATATTGAACAGGAGTATGCTTTCCTGTTTGTTTGACAAGCGAAAAAAGACTCTCAAACGGTATAACGGGAAAACTACTTCCGTCGATGCTAAGAGATGACCCTAAGTAACCAAAGGAAAGGATAAAAAAGAAAATGGAAGAATACCTGATCCCGCCGATCAACGGGCAAAAGAGGAGAAACCTGACGTATAAAGAAATCGAATGGCTGATCAAAAGGATAACAGATGCTGAACACAAATCCCTTGATGAAACAAGATTAAAAGAAGCAATAGAAAAGGCTGGGAGAATGTTCACTGTGCTATCGGTAATGGTCCTTGTTAAAGGGGGGGCCTTTCAAATGGAAAAGGGTCCTGGAGAACTTGAAGAAGGGTTCAGACCTGTACACACCGTCAACCTGACATACGAGTACTGGATAGGCAAATACCAAGTCACATTCAACGAATACAAGGCCTACTGCGAAGATACGGGAGAAAGCAATCTCCCAATCTATAGAGATTATGTGGGTTATGACATGGGTAATGGAAATAAACCGGTGATTGAAGTTACCTGGCATGAAGCTATCACCTACTGCAATTGGCTAAGCGAAAAAGAAGGACTATTCAAAGCTTATGACAGCAACGGTAATCTGTTAGACAAAAACGGCAAGCCCACGATAGACATTATGCAAGTGGAAGGCTACCGATTACCGACGGAAGCAGAATGGACATATGCCGAGAGGGGTGGACACAAAAGCACGAGTGACTACAAAGACGCAGGCGACAACACCATCGACTCTGTTGCCTGGTACGATGATAACTCAAACAGCAAAACCCAAGAAGAGGGACAAAAGGCCTCCAATAAATTGGGAGTATACTACATGAATGGAAAAGTGTTGGAATGGTGCCACGATTGGTACGGAAGCTATTCCGGCAACACTCAAATAAACCCCATAGGTCCAAACAGCGCCTCCGAACGTGTCCTAAGCGGCGGGATTTGGCACAGCAAAGCTACGAGCTACCGTGTTTTTGACCGTCGCACCAGCATCAGCTTTCGCCTTGCCAGGACCCGAAAATGAAACTCAACTTTTATCATCCAGTAAACTGATACTGCAATAATTCGAAATAAAAAAAAGATGAGACTGTAAAAGCCATTCCAAAAGTGATGTGGAATTTTGTTTATACAGCCCATCAAGAGACAACAGTTGAGATATTATTCATTATAGACCTTTTTTAATAAATCACTTATTTCATCGTAATTACCTTTATACGTATGTTTTGTATACTCTCTCCTGTATCCTTCAATTGTTTGAATCATTTTTAGATAGTCTCTGAAAAAGGCCCCATCTACTTGAAATTCATAATGTCCATCATCATCATCAAAGATAGCAAGATAACCAAACTCAGTTAGTTGTATTGTCATTATTAAATGTATAGTACGGTCTAAACTAAGAATCACTGATGTTTCATTAGCCAGCAAAAACCGCTTCAGGTTATAAAAATTATCCATGGTTAGAGTATCACGATCTTGGTCAAACTCAAATTCTTCTTTGCTTATTGTCATCTTATAATAAACTGGTTCACAGAATCTAAAAGTATAAGACAAATCTGATTCTAAGCTAAAATATTTCATTTGTTATCACCTTGATATCCTTTCTAAATTTGATTTAAACACTTCAAAATTCATACAGCGAAGTGGCTTTACCAGTTATTTTATTATAGAAAAATAAATCAGCTTGATAGAATCAAATCACTTTTTTTATATTATCATAAGAGATAATGTAATCCCCTTTCATTGTCAGCACCTCCTTAAGAAAACGCCCGCCTTTATTGGGCGGACGTTTTTTCAAGACACCTTGGTGGTCGCAGCACCTTTTAACTGTTCTGTTTCGCGAATCAAATACCAAGCTTCCTCAATCAAACATTTCTTACTTTTGGGGTGCTGGCAACTTTATTTGTTCCTTTTTTTGCTGGGTTTTATCCGGCCGATTTTTATATTTTACCATAAACAGCCAATATAGTCAAAAATGACCATTGCTTTATGGAAAAGAGCCATTGTTATGCAGTTATTCTATATCAAGACTATAGAAATTGTTAAACACCCCTATAATATTGAAATCTTCATCAAGATAACGTGACTTAAAGATACTGAAAATAATTTTCATGGTTTATCAAAGGTGCAACCGTTTCAATCACAATTGTATCAAGGCGGCTGGTCGGCCAATACCTCTTTCTTCTGAGGTTTAATTCTTTCAGTAGTCAAACAGGACATAATCCGAATGTTCCGGATAGACTTGGACGGTTTGCACTTCATGATCTTCTGTCAATGCATAAACGTTTGTACTGACGTAATCGTACAATTCAGACAGCGTTATTAACTGATCTTCATTGACATCCGCATCGTATGTAAAATCGAATGCGCCTTTGGGATTATCCAATCCCACATGGCCCGCCCCATCTGCAAAGAAAAAGCTGTAGAAACCGTTTTCAATATTCGGACTCTCCCAGCTGTATTCATCGATATCCGATGAGGCCATCACGTAATATTCATATTCTGTTACAAATGGTCCTCTTCTTCCTTGTTCCGTTGTGAAAGGGGCCACAATTCCCTGAATGAATCGTTTGCCGCAAGCCTGAAAGCCGTCATCCCCGTTTGTTCTAATCCCTGATAGATTCAAAAAATCCCCTGACATACACGCATCAATCGATACAATCTTTGTACCCGGAATAGCGTCCAATTTCGATCTGATTTCTGCCACACTGATTCCCCACAGATCCGAACTCACCAGCCAGGAAGTCCCCTCTGAGTATCCTCCATGTCCCGAATACCCGAAGAAAAAGACGTCATTGGCATCAATGGACTCGTCGTTCGCATATTCATCCAGTTTATTCAGCATTTGCTCTCTCGTCACTTGTTCTGTATCTCCCATCTTCTCAATTTGATAGGTGTGATTTTGATTGTGTATGACTTGTTCGATATCCAAAACATCATCGTAAGCGTTTTCCAAGTCGTTGTTTTCATCATAATTGTTAATTCCGAAAAGCAGTGCCCGGTATTCGATATCTCCTACCGTGTCTGAAATGAATTGTAGTTCAAACCACGTGCAGGTATCCACCACTTTCCACGTCCCTTGGATTTCGGCCTTTAATAAAACGTACATGTATTCGTTTCCGCTAAGGGTCACATCGCTGCTGGCGCTTAACTCTTTTCTGGTCTCGGGTCCTACTGAAACGATAAGCGTTTCACAATCCGGCTCAGCAAGCTTTCCGGCATCAGGT
>Ga0102941_1000301_pt1 | contig 22683 bp, 35 predicted proteins | sample SalPonR2_C_D2_MG_FD_79281 | JGI IMG/M metagenome (GOLD analysis project Ga0102941, IMG submission 79281) | Salt pond soil microbial communities from South San Francisco under conditions of wetland restoration - Salt Pond MetaG R2_C_D2_MG | ecosystem: Environmental > Aquatic > Marine > Intertidal... | reverse complement strand
AGATCGAAAAGTTCACGGTTCTCCGTGGGCCGCATGTCGACAAGAAGTCGCGCGACCAGTGGGAAATCCGTACCCACAAGCGCCTCCTCGATATCGTCGATCCTACACCGCAGACGGTGGACGCACTCATGAAGCTCGACCTCGCCGCCGGCGTTGATGTCGAGATCAAGGTCTAAGGGAGGGCACGGAACATGTTGCGCTCTGGAGTGATCGCCAAAAAAGTCGGCATGACCCGGCTTTTCATGGAAGACGGCAAGCAGATCCCTGTGACCGTTCTTCAACTGGATAAATTGCAGGTGGTGGCACAGCGCACCCCCGAGACGGATGGCTACACGGCTGTTCAGCTCGGCGCTGGCACGGCCAAGGCAAAGCGCGTATCCGCGCCGATGCGCGGCGTGTTTGCCAAGGTGAACATCGAGCCCAAGCGCAAGCTGGCCGAGTTCCGCGTCGACGCCGAGAACCTGCTGAACGTCGGCGAGGAAATCATCGCCGACCATTACTTCGCGGGTCAGTTCGTGGACGTCACGGGCACCTCGATCGGCAAGGGTTTTGCCGGTGCGATGAAACGGCACAACTTTGGCGGTCTGCGCGCCTCGCACGGTGTGTCGATCAGCCACCGTTCGCATGGCTCGACCGGTCAGTGTCAGGATCCCGGCCGTGTCTTCAAAGGCAAGAAGATGGCCGGTCACATGGGCGCTGCCCGCGTGACGACGCAGAACCTGCAGGTGGTCAAGACCGACAGCGACCGTGGCCTGATCATGGTCAAGGGCGCCGTTCCCGGTTCCAAAGGTGGCTGGGTGACGGTCAAGGATGCGGTGAAAAAGCCGTTCCCGGAAAACGCGATCCTGCCCGCGGCGCTGAAATCCGCCGCTGAGGAAGCCGCCAAGGCCGCGGAAGAAGCCGCCGCAGCCGCCGCTGCCGAAGAAGCCGCAGCAGCGGAAGCCGCAGCGCAAGCAGAACAGGCAGCGCTGGACGCCGCCGAAGCCGATGCAGGAACCGAGGCCGAGGCCGAAGGTGCCGAGAAGAAGGAAGGCGAAGAATGAAACTCGACGTGATCACACTGGACGGCGGCAAGGCCGGCTCGGTCGATCTGGGCGAAGACATCTTCGGCCTGGAACCCCGTGCGGATATCCTGCACCGTGTCGTCCGCTGGCAGCGCAACAAGGCGCAGGCCGGCACCCACAAGGTAAAGACCCGGTCCGAGACCAGCTATTCGACCAAGAAGATCGTTCGCCAAAAGGGATCGGGCGGTGCACGCCACGGTGACCGCAACGCGCCGATCTTCCGCAAGGGCGGCATCTACAAGGGTCCGACCCCACGCAGCCACGGCCACGACCTTTCGAAGAAATTCCGCAAGCTCGGCCTGAAGCATGCCCTGTCCGCCAAGGCAGCCGCAGGCAACCTGGTGGTGCTGGATTCGATCGCGCTGGACGCGCCCAAGACCGGAGCCCTGGCCAAGCAGGTCAAGGAACTGGGCTGGAAGCGTGCGTTGATCATCGACGGGGTGGAGGTGAACGAGAACTTCGTCATCGCCGCTCGCAACATCGAAGGTCTCGATGTGCTGCCGTCGATGGGCGCAAATGTCTACGATATCCTCAAGCGGGACACCCTGGTCATCACCAAGGCCGGTCTCGAAGCACTGGAGGCTCGCCTGCAATGACCACCAAGGCAGAACATTACGACGTGATCCGCAAGCCGCTGATCACCGAGAAAACCACCATGGCGTCCGAAAACGGCGCAGTGGTGTTCGAGGTGGCGATCGAAGCCAACAAACCCCAGATCAAGGAGGCGGTCGAAACCCTCTTTGGTGTGAAGGTCAAAGCGGTCAACACGACGATCACCAAAGGCAAGGTCAAGCGGTTCCGGGGCCAACTCGGCAAGCGCAAGGACGTGAAAAAGGCCTACGTGACGCTCGAAGAGGGCAACACCATTGACGTGTCGACCGGTCTTTAATAGATCGCGACATCCTGTCGGCTCCGGGTATGCCCGGGGCCGCATGTTTTTCCCGGGCCCGGTCCGCTGAGGCTGGCCGATACCGGGGATAAAATCGGGGACCTACGGGGCCCTACATACTGAAAACGGGGCTAACCCCCCGCGAAGCAAACGGAAGACAGAAAGCATGGCACTCAAGTCGTATAAGCCGACGACGCCGGGCCAGCGTGGGCTGGTGCTGATCGACCGTTCGGAGCTTTGGAAAGGCCGTCCGGTCAAATCCCTCACCGAGGGTTTGACCAAGAACGGTGGCCGGAACAATACCGGACGGATCACGATGCGTCGTCGTGGTGGGGGCGCAAAGCGTCTTTACCGCATCGTAGATTTCAAGCGGACCAAGATGGATGTTACGGCAACCGTCGAGCGCATTGAATATGACCCCAACCGCACCGCCTTTATCGCCCTCGTGCGGTATGAAGATGGCGAGCAGGCCTACATCCTGGCCCCGCAGCGCCTTGGCGTCGGTGATCAGGTGGTCTCGTCGGCAAAGGCCGATATCAAGCCCGGCAACGCGATGCCCTTCAGCGGCATGCCGATCGGCACGATCATCCACAACATCGAGATGAAGCCCGGCAAGGGTGGTCAGATCGCGCGCGCCGCGGGCACATATGCCCAATTCGTCGGTCGTGATGGTGGGTATGCGCAGATCCGCCTGTCCTCGGGCGAACTGCGCCTGGTGCGCCAGGAATGCATGGCCACGGTTGGCGCGGTGTCGAACCCCGACAACTCGAACCAGAACATCGGTAAAGCGGGCCGCAACCGCCACAAGGGCATCCGCCCGTCCGTGCGTGGTGTGGTCATGAACCCCGTCGACCACCCCCATGGTGGTGGTGAGGGCCGGACCTCGGGTGGTCGTCACCCGGTCACGCCCTGGGGCAAACCCACCAAGGGTGCGCGTACCCGCAACAAGAACAAGGCGTCGTCGAAGCTGATCATCCGCTCGCGTCACGCCAAGAAGAAAGGGCGCTAAGTCATGAGCCGCTCCGTCTGGAAAGGCCCGTTTGTCGACAGCTACGTCCTCAAAAAGGCCGAAAAGTCCAAAGAGTCGGGCCGCAACGAGGTCATCAAGATCTGGTCGCGTCGCTCCACCATCCTGCCCCAGTTCGTGGGCCTCACCTTTGGGGTCTACAATGGTCAGAAACATGTCCCGGTGAATGTGACCGAGGACATGATCGGCCAGAAGTTCGGGGAATATTCGCCGACGCGCACCTATTACGGGCATGCCGCCGACAAAAAAGCCAAAAGGAAATAAGCCATGGGCAAGGATAAAAATCCCCGCCGCGTGGCGGATAACGAGGCGATGGCCAAGTTGCGTATGCTGAAGACCAGCCCGCAAAAGCTGAACCTCCTGGCACAGATGATCCGCGGCAAGAAAGTCGAGAAGGCGCTGACCGACCTGACCTTCTCGAACAAGCGGATCGCGCTGGATGTGAAGAAATGCCTTCAGTCCGCTATCGCGAACGCCGAGAACAACCACAACCTCGACGTCGATGAACTGGTCGTCGTGGAAGCCTGGGTTGGCAAGAACCTGGTCATGAAGCGCGGCCGTCCTCGGGCGCGTGGCCGGTTTGGTCGCATCCACAAGCCGTTTTCGGAACTCACCATCAAGGTGCGTCAAATCGAGGAGCAAGCCTAATGGGACATAAGGTAAACCCCATCGGGATGCGGCTCCAGGTCAACCGCACCTGGGACAGCCGTTGGTATGCTGACACGAAGGATTACGGTGATCTTCTTCTGGAAGACATCAAGATGCGTCAGTTCATCCACGAAGAGTGCAAGCAGGCCGGCGTGAGCCGTGTGATCATCGAGCGTCCGCACCGCAAGTGCCGCGTCACGATCCACACCGCGCGTCCGGGTGTGATCATCGGCAAAAAAGGCGCCGATATCGAAACCCTGCGCAAGAAACTGGCGGCGATGACGGCCAGCGAACTGCACCTCAACATCGTCGAAGTACGCAAGCCCGAACTGGACGCGGCCCTGGTCGCAGAAAGCATCGCGCAGCAGCTCGAGCGTCGCGTGTCGTTCCGTCGTGCCATGAAACGCGCGGTTCAGAACGCCATGCGCATGGGATCGCTCGGCATCCGGGTCAACGTCGCGGGCCGCCTTGGCGGCGCCGAGATCGCCCGGACAGAATGGTACCGTGAGGGTCGTGTGCCGCTGCACACGCTCCGCGCCGATATCGACTATGCCCACGCCGAGGCGACCACGCCTTACGGCATCATCGGGATCAAGGTCTGGATCTTCAAAGGTGAGATCATGGAGCACGATCCTTCGGCCCGTGACCGCAAGGCACAGGAACTGCAGGATGGCCCCGGCCCCCGCGGCTCTGGTGGCGGCGGTCGTCGCGACCGTGATCGCTAAGGAGTAGATGATATGCTGCAACCAAAGCGCACAAAATTCCGCAAGATGCAGAAGGGCCGCATCAAGGGTGAAGCAAAAGGCGGGTCTGACCTGACTTTTGGCACCTTCGGCCTGAAGGCCACTCAGCCCGAGCGTGTCACCGCGCGTCAGATCGAAGCCGCCCGCCGGGCCATGACGCGTCACATGAAGCGTCAGGGCCGGGTCTGGATCCGGATCTTCCCTGACACACCCGTGACCTCCAAGCCCGTCGAAGTTCGTATGGGTAAGGGTAAGGGCTCGGTCGATTACTGGGCCTGCAAGGTCAAGCCCGGCCGGATCATGTTCGAGATCGACGGTGTTTCGGAAGTCGTCGCACGCGAGGCCCTGCGCCTTGCGGCGATGAAGCTGCCGATCAAGACCCGCACCGTGGTCCGCGAAGACTGGTAATCGGGCGGCGGGATGTGTCCCGCCCTTCGAAACATGGCCCCTGTCGTGCGTGTCGCGGCGGGGGCTTTTTCTTTGGCAAACCGGCGATAAGGTAAAGCCCATGACAACGATCAAATCCCTGTTCGCGACCCGCCTCTATCACGCCAAGCTGGCCGAGCTTGGACCCGGGGTCGCCCATGATGAGCTGGTGGCGTCGTGTTTTTCGATCGCCGAGGACGACGAAGCCGGGCAGGACTGGTGCGAGGAAAACGGATTTCCCGGATACACGTCCTATGCATCACTGACGGACCTGCCGTGGCGGTTCCCCGTCTTCGGCGACCTGGTCAAGGCGCTGGACGCGCATGTGGCGGCCTTTGTGGAGGATCTGGAATTCGATCTGGAAGACCGTCCGCTGAAGCTTGAGGATATCTGGATCAACATCTTGCCCGAGGGGGGCATCCACACCGGTCATATCCATCCCCATTCGGTGATTTCAGGCACGACCTACGTGTTGGTGCCCAAGGGCGCGCGATCCATCAAGTTCGAGGATCCGCGTCATGCCATGATGATGGCCGCGCCCGCGCGCCGCAAGGACGCGCGAGAAGAACTGCGCGGGTTCGTCTACCCCGAACCCGTGGCGGGCGACGTATTGCTGTGGGAATCGTGGCTGCGCCACGAGGTGCCGATGAACATGGACGAGGATGACCGCATCAGCGTGAGTTTCAATTACGCCTGGGGGTGATTGGCAACGGCACAAGCCGCCGTCCGCAAAGACCGGGGCGGTTGCAATGGCCCTTGCCGATATGCGGAACAAAGCCCTTGCCTTGCGATGTCAGAGCGCGTAAACGCGCCTCTCATTCACCTACTCCATCGGAATCAGGGTGACCCGCGCTGGCGCAGGGCCCTCCGATGATGTTGAAAGGAAGACCACATGGCGACCACCGCCACTGACCTGCGTGACAAGACGCCGGATCAGCTCCGCGATGAGCTGGTTCAACTCAAGAAAGAGGCCTTCAACCTCCGTTTCCAGCAGGCCACCGGCCAGCTGGAAAACACCGCCCGCATTCGTGAAGTGAAGCGCGGCGCGGCACGGGTTAAGACCATTCTCAACGAAAAAGCCGCCGCAGCGGCCAAGTCGGAGGCGTAATCGATGCCCAAGCGTATTTTGACCGGCACCGTGACCTCTGATGCCAACATGCAAACCGTGACCGTGTCCGTGGAGCGTCGCTTCAAGCACCCGGTCATGCAAAAGACCATCCGGAAGTCCAAGAAGTATCGGGCTCATGATCCGGAAAACACTTTCAAGGTCGGGGACCAGGTCCGCATTCAGGAATGTGCCCCCGTCTCGAAATCCAAGCGCTGGGAGGTGATCGCTAACTAAGCGTTCACATTCCGGTTTGAACGAAACCCCGGGGTCAATGTCCTGACAGGCGGCCCCGGACGTCGGGAGAAACCAAATGATCCAGATGCAGACCAATCTGGATGTTGCTGACAATAGCGGCGCTCGCCGTGTTCAGTGCATCAAGGTTCTGGGTGGTTCCAAGCGTAAATACGCATCCGTCGGTGACATCATTGTCGTCTCGGTAAAGGAAGCCATCCCGCGCGGTCGCGTGAAAAAGGGCGATGTCCGCAAGGCCGTCGTCGTGCGTACCGCAAAAGAAGTGCGTCGCGAAGATGGCACCGCCATCCGATTTGACCGCAACGCCGCCGTCATTTTGAACAACAACAACGAGCCTGTCGGCACCCGTATCTTCGGGCCGGTGGTTCGTGAGCTGCGCGCGAAGAACTTCATGAAGATCATCTCGCTCGCACCGGAGGTGCTGTAAGATGGCTGCCAAACTCAAAAAGGGCGACAAGGTCGTCGTGCTTGCCGGCAAGGACAAGGGCAAAGAGGGTGAGATCACCCGCGTCATGCCCACCGACGGCAAGGCCATCGTGGACGGCGTGAACGTCGCCATCCGTCACACCAAGCAGAGCCAGTCGAGCCAGGGCGGCCGCATCCCGCAAGCGATGCCCATTCAGATCTCGAACCTCGCGCTTGTCGACAAGAACGGCAAAGCAACCCGCGTCGGCTTCAAGATGGAAGACGGCAAGAAGGTGCGTTTCGCCAAGACCACGGGGGACGTGATCTGATGTTGGATACCGCTACCTACACCCCGCGTCTGAAGACCGCTTTCCGCGAGACGATCAAGCCCGCGCTGAAAGAGGAATTCGGCTACAAGAACGACATGCAGATCCCGCGCCTTGAGAAAATCGTTCTCAACATCGGCTGCGGTGCCGAAGCGGTCAGGGATTCCAAGAAGGCCAAATCGGCCGTCGAGGATCTGACGGCCATCGCCGGTCAGCAGGCCGTGACCACCATCGCCAAGAATTCCATCGCCGGCTTCCGGGTCCGCGAAGGGATGCCCCTGGGCGCAAAGGTGACGCTGCGCGGCGACCGCATGTACGACTTCCTCGACCGTCTCGTGACCGTTGCGATGCCCCGCATCCGCGACTTCCGTGGCGTGAAGCCGTCCTTTGACGGCCGTGGCAACTTTGCCATGGGCATCAAGGAACACATCGTCTTCCCCGAAATCAACTTCGACAAGGTCGATGAGGTTTGGGGTATCGACATCATCATGGTCACAACCGCGCAAACGGACGCGGAGGCGAAGTCGCTTCTCAAGCACTTCAACGTGCCGTTCAACGCGTGACGCGGAAGGAATAGACACATGGCGAAGAAATCCATGATCGAACGCGAAGTGAAGCGTCAGCGTCTGGTGGCTCAATACGCCACCAAGCGCGCCGCGCTGAAGGAAATCGCAACCGATGAATCCAAGCCCATGGAAGAGCGTTTCAAGGCTCGCCTGAAACTGGCGAAACTGCCTCGCAACAGCTCGGCCACCCGGCTTCACAACCGTTGCCAGCTGACGGGACGCCCCAAGGCGTATTACCGCAAGCTGAAAATGTCGCGTATCATGCTGCGCGATCTGGCCTCGAATGGTCAGATCCCCGGCATGGTCAAGTCGAGCTGGTAAGGGGAGAACAGAGTTATGAACGATCCTCTTGGTGATATGCTGACCCGGATCCGCAACGCACAGATGCGGGGCAAGTCCGTGGTTGAAACGCCGGCCTCCAAGCAGCGCGCCCGCGTTCTGGATGTGTTGGCCGACGAAGGCTACATTCGCGGCTACGAGGCCACGACCGGCAAAGACGGCCACCCGGCCTTCGAAATCAGCCTGAAGTACTACGAAGGCACGCCGGTCATCCGTGAGCTGAAGCGCGTTTCGAAACCTGGCCGTCGCGTCTACATGAGCGTGGGCGACATCCCGCAGGTCCGTCAGGGTCTGGGTGTGTCGATCGTGTCCACCTCGAAGGGCGTGATGTCCGATGCAAATGCACGTACCGCCAATGTTGGCGGCGAAGTGCTCTGCACCATCTTCTAAGGAGGGCATGTAGATGTCTCGTATTGGTAAAAAACCAGTCGACCTGCCCTCGGGTGTGCAGGCGACGATCTCGGGTCAGAAGATTGAAGTGAAGGGGCCGAAAGGCACCCGTTCGTTCACTGCAACCGACGACGTGACGCTGGCCGTGGAAGACAATGCCGTGACGGTGACCCCGCGCGGCAAGTCCAAGCGTGCCCGCCAGCAGTGGGGCATGTCCCGCACCATGGTGCAGAACTGCGTCACCGGTGTCAGCGACGGCTTCAAGAAAGAGCTTGAGATCCAGGGCGTCGGCTATCGCGCGCAGCTGCAGGGCAACACCCTGAAACTGTCGCTCGGCTATAGCCACGATGTGGATTTCGAGGTGCCGCAGGGCGTGACCGTCACCGTTCCAAAGAACACCGAAGTGGTGGTCGAGGGATCGGACCAGCAATTGGTCGGTCAAGTGGCTGCGAACATTCGCGAGTGGCGTGCACCCGAGCCCTACAAGGGCAAAGGTATCCGCTACAAGGGTGAGTATATCTTCCGTAAGGAAGGCAAGAAGAAGTAAGGGCTGCGACAATGGCACTGAGCAAAAGAGAGCTGTTCCAGAAGCGCCGCCTGCGCAATCGGAACAAACTGCGGAAGATGGCTGCCGGGCGTCCGCGCCTGTCGGTTCATCGTTCCAACAAGAACATCAGCGTCCAGCTGATCGACGACGAAAACGGTGTGACGCTCGCGTCGGCCTCGTCGCTCGAGACGACCCTGGGCGTTGTTGGCCAGAACAACGTGGAGGCCGCCGCCAAGGTGGGTGCCGCGATTGCGGAACGGGCAAAAGCCAAAGGGGTCGAAACCTGCTATTTCGACCGTGGCGGGTTCCTGTTCCACGGGCGTGTGAAGGCCTTGGCCGACGCCGCGCGTGAGGGTGGCCTGAAGTTCTGAGACCGGTAGGCGGCTCTTCGGAGCCGCCTCGATGATCGGGGAGGGGCCTTGTGACCGCCCTTCACTGCGATTGAGCCAATCGGCGCGGAGACCCGCGTCACCGAAAGAAGGAATGCCAAATGGCAGAACGTGAACAACGCCGGGGACGCCGCCGCGAAGAGCGCGAGGAAACCCCTGAATTCGCCGACCGTCTGGTCGCGATCAACCGGGTCTCCAAGACCGTGAAGGGTGGTAAGCGCTTTGGCTTCGCCGCGCTTGTGGTTGTCGGTGATCAGCGGGGCCGCGTGGGCTTCGGCAAGGGCAAGGCCAAAGAGGTGCCCGAGGCGATCCGCAAGGCGACCGAGCAGGCCAAGCGCCAGCTTATCCGTGTGCCGCTGAAAGAAGGCCGCACCCTGCACCATGACATCCTGGGCCGTCACGGCGCAGGCAAGGTCACCATGCGGACCGCACCGGAAGGCACCGGGATCATCGCAGGTGGTCCGATGCGCGCCGTGTTCGAGATGCTTGGCGTCAAGGACGTGGTGTCGAAATCGAACGGGTCGCAAAACCCCTACAACATGATCCGCGCTACGCTGGATGGCCTCAAGAAGCAGTCCAGCCCGCGTCACGTGGCAGCGCGTCGCGGCAAGAAAGTCGCCGACATCCTGTCCAAGCGTGATGATGCCCCGGCTGAGTCCAGCCAGGTAGCCGAGGAGGCCTGAGACCATGGCAAAAACGATCGTCGTCAAGCAGATCGGTTCCCCGATCCGCCGCCCTCAGGAACAGCGCGCAACGCTGATCGGTCTGGGCCTGAACAAGATGCACAAGACCCGGGAACTGGAAGACACCCCTTCCGTGCGCGGCATGGTCAACAAGATCCCGCACCTGGTCGAAATCATCGAAGAGCGCGGGTAACCGCGCCGGATGTGCGGGCATGATGCCCGCACCACACGTTTCGAAAGCGCCCCGGAGAACCCGGGGCGTTTTCTTTTGGTGCAGGCGAATTGCAGTGCATGCCTGCCAGATGACCGGCCGGTGGATGCCCGTCCCGTCATACACGCGGCCATTGCGTCCGGTCCGGGGTCTTCCGGCAAAGAAAAATCAGTGCTCTTGATCCTGTCGGACCGCGCGTCTATACGCCCACGGTGGTCCATGTGCGGACCCGACTCAAAAACCAAGAAACGCCGCGTCTGCCCATATCGCTTCGGGGGCAGTTCCGGCCAAGGAGAAGCGATATGAAACTGCATGAACTGCGCGATAATCCCGGCGCAACCAAGAAAGCCAAACGCGTGGGCCGTGGCCCCGGTTCTGGCACTGGCAAAACCGCCGGTCGCGGTATCAAGGGTCAGAAATCCCGGTCCGGCGTTGCCATCAAAGGCTACGAAGGCGGCCAGATGCCGTTGTATCAGCGTCTGCCCAAGCGTGGCTTCAACAAGCCGAACCGCAAGCAATACGCCGTGATCAACCTGGGCCTGATCCAGAAATTCGTCGAAGCCGGCAAGCTGGATGCAGCATCCGAAATCAACGAAGATGCCCTGATCGCATCGGGTCTGGTGCGCCGTAAGCTGGACGGTATTCGCGTTCTGGCAAAGGGCGAGATCACCACGAAGGTCTCAATCGCGGTCACCGGTGCATCGAAATCGGCCATCGACGCCGTCGAAAAGGCAGGCGGCAGCCTGAAAATCACCGCGGCGGCTGCGGCGGAATAACCCGAGCGGGGCTTCAGGGCCTCACGGGCGGTTGTGGGCGGCGGGTTTGCCGCCTACATCTATCTCAGGATTTTTCGCGCCGTAGGATCGCAGTGTTCGATCCCTCGGCGCATTGCGCTTGAAAGAAGAGGGTTCATGGCATCAGCAGCGGAGCAAATGGCCGCGAACATGAGCTGGGGGGCGTTCGGCAAAGCAACCGAACTGCGCCAACGGATCTGGTTCACGCTTGGCCTTCTGATCATTTACAGGATCGGCACCTATATTCCCGTTCCCGGTATCGATGCCGTGGAACTGCGGGCGTTCTTTGATTCAGCTGCGGCCGGTCTTGGCGGCGTCTTGAACATGTTCACCGGCGGTGCGCTCAGCCGGATGGGTGTCTTTGCCCTGGGCATCATGCCCTATATCTCGGCCTCGATCATCGTTCAGCTCATGGCGGCCATGGTGCCCGCGATGGAGCAGTTGAAGAAAGAGGGCGAGCAGGGACGCAAGAAGCTGAACCAGTACACCCGCTACGGTACTGTGGTCCTTGCGACAGCACAGGCCTATGGCCTTGCGGTCAGCATGGAAAGCGGTGGCCTGGCCTCCGATCCCGGTTGGTTCTTCCGCGCGGCCTGCGTCATCACGCTGGTGGGCGGGACCATGTTCCTGATGTGGCTGGGCGAACAGATCACGCAACGCGGCATCGGCAACGGTATTTCGCTGATCATCTTTGTGGGCATCATCGCGGAGCTTCCCGCGGCGTTGGCGCAGTTCTTTGAAAGCGGCCGTTCGGGAGCCATCACCACGGCTGCCACGCTTGGCGTGATCGCCATGTTGATCGGCACGCTGTTCTTCGTTGTCTTCATGGAACGGAGCCTGCGTAAGATTCACATCCAATACCCACGCCGACAGGTGGGCATGAAGGTTTATGACGGAGGCTCCAGCCACCTTCCGATCAAGGTGAACCCGGCGGGCGTGATCCCGGCGATCTTTGCCTCGTCGCTGCTGCTGCTGCCGACCACGCTGACCACCTTTTCCGGCGGTCAGTCCAGTGGGCCGGTGATGAGCTGGGTGCTGGCGAATTTTGGCCCCGGCCAGCCCCTTTACCTGCTGTTCTTTGCGTCGATGATCGTCTTCTTCACGTATTTCTACACGCTGAACGTGTCGTTCAAGACCGATGACGTGGCCGATAACCTGAAGAACCAGAACGGTTTCATCCCCGGCATTCGCCCCGGCAAGAAGACGTCCGAGTACCTCGAATACGTGGTCAATCGTATACTGGTCCTTGGTGCGGGCTATCTGGCGCTGGTCTGTCTGATGCCTGAAATCGTGCGCACGAACCTTTCGATCACGGCGTATTTCGGCGGCACCTCGATCCTGATCATCGTGTCGGTCGGCATGGACACGGTGCAACAGATCCAGTCGCATCTTCTGGCGCATCAATACGAGGGCCTGATCGAGAAATCGCAGCTTCGCGGCCGCAAGGGCAGTGGGGATCGCAAACCTCGCAAAGGCCCGGCGCGTCGATGAACATCATTTTGCTTGGGCCCCCGGGTGCGGGAAAAGGAACGCAGGCGCGGATCCTCACCGAAAACCGCGGTCTGGTGCAGCTGTCCACCGGTGACATGCTGCGCGAGGCCAAGGACAGCGGAACCGAGATGGGCAAACTGGTGGCCGGAGTCATGGCCCGGGGTGAACTGGTCACCGATGACATCGTGATCGGGCTGATCCGCGAAAAACTGGCGGATGACGGCGCCGGGTTCATCTTCGATGGGTTCCCGCGCACCCTGGCGCAGGCGGACGCGCTTGGGGATCTGCTGGGTGAATTGGGTCAGGGCCTCGATGCCGTGATCGAGATGCAGGTGGATGACAACGCCCTGGTGCAGCGGATCACCGCGCGGTCGACATGCGGCAGCTGCGGTGAGGTCTACAATGACATCACCAAACCGATCCCGGCCTCGGGCGCATGCGGCAATTGCGGCGGCACGGAATTCAAGCGCCGCGCCGATGACAACGAGGACAGCCTCAAGCAGCGGCTGATGGAATACTACAAGAAGACCTCGCCGCTGATCGGCTACTACTATGCCAAGGGCAAGCTGTCGGGCGTGGATGGCCTGGGCGAGATCGACGCCGTTGCGGCTGAGATCGCGGCAGTTCTGGATGCCTGATCCGTATGAGTCGCGGAAATTGCCCGACCAGGGGCACCCGGGTCTTGACGCCGGGTATGCTTGGTCATAGGTACCGCCATCTCCATTGGGAATCGGCTGATGTCGTTCCGGTGAGAAGGCTTGACAAGCCCGGGGCCAAATCCCGGGCTTTGGTTGTGAAAAAAGGTTCTGGAACAACGGAACCGCAACGAAAAGGAAAAGATACGTGGCACGTATTTCAGGGGTCAACATCCCCACGTCCAAGCGCGTTCCCATCGCGCTGACCTATGTTACCGGCATTGGCCACACTTCGGCTGCCAAGATCTGTGAAGCCGTGGGCATCGATGTGAGCCGCCGCGTCAACGAATTGTCGGACGCCGAGGTGCTTCAGATCCGCGAGCATATCGACGCCAACTATACCGTTGAAGGCGACCTGCGCCGCGACACCCAGATGAACATCAAGCGTCTGATGGACCTGGGCTGCTACCGCGGTCTGCGCCACCGCCGCAATCTGCCGGTTCGTGGCCAGCGGACCCATACGAACGCACGCACCCGCAAAGGCCCCGCAAAGGCCATTGCCGGCAAGAAGAAATAAGGGAGGGCTGAGAACATGGCACGCGATCGTCGTCCCGCAAAGAAGAAGGTCTCGAAAAACATCGCCGCAGGTGTGGCGCATGTGAATTCGTCCTTCAACAACACCAAAATCCTGATCTCTGATGTGCAGGGCAACGCGATCGCATGGTCGTCTGCCGGCACAATGGGGTTCAAGGGCAGCCGTAAATCGACCCCCTTCGCGGCCCAGATGGCCGCTGAAGATGCTGGCCGCAAGGCACAGGAACATGGCGTCAAGACGCTTGAGGTCGAAGTGCAGGGCCCGGGTTCTGGCCGCGAAAGCGCTCTGCGCGCTTTGGCATCGGTTGGTTTCTCGATCTCGTCCATTCGGGACGTGACCCCGATGGCCCATAACGGCTGCCGCCCGCCTAAGCGCCGTCGCGTCTAAGGCATTTCAAGTTTACCAGCGGGTCGCGCGTGTTCATGCGTGGCCCGCTGCCGGATTTTTTACCCTCGAGCGTGCCGGCACCGGATCCCCCCGGCACAAGGATGGAGGCGACGCATGATCCACAAGAATTGGCAAGAACTCATCAAGCCCACACAGCTTGTCGTGAACCCGGGCAATGACCCAGCGAAGAAGGCGACTGTTGTCGCAGAACCGCTTGAGCGCGGTTTTGGCCTGACGCTGGGCAATGCCCTGCGTCGGGTGCTGATGTCGTCGCTGCAAGGCGCGGCCATCACGTCGGTTCAGATCGACGGTGTGCTGCACGAGTTTTCATCGGTGGCCGGTGTGCGCGAAGACGTGACCGACATCGTTCTGAACCTCAAGGGCGTCGCAATCCGCATGGAAGCCGATGGGCCCAAGCGCGTGTCGGTTTCCGCCAAAGGCCCGAAGGTCGTGACCGCGGGTGACATCTCGGAAAGCGCCGGCATCGAGATCCTGAACAAGGATCACGTGATCTGCCATCTCGATGATGGTGCCGATCTTTACATGGAACTGACGGTCAACACCGGTAAGGGCTATGTGTCGGCCGACAAGAACCGCCCCGAAGACGCCCCCATCGGCCTGATGCCGATCGATGCGATCTATTCGCCGGTCAAGAAGGTGTCCTACGACGTGCAGCCGACCCGCGAAGGTCAGGTGCTCGATTATGACAAGCTGACACTTAAGCTGGAAACCGATGGTTCGGTCACCCCCGATGACGCCGTGGCCTATGCTGCGCGCATCATCCAGGACCAGTTGTCGATCTTCGTGAACTTCGACGAACCGGAATCGGCCAGCCGCGCCGATGACGAGGACGATCTGGAGTTCAACCCGCTTCTGCTGAAGAAGGTGGACGAACTGGAACTGTCTGTCCGGTCCGCGAACTGCCTGAAGAACGACAACATCGTCTATATCGGCGACCTGATCCAGAAAACCGAAGCCGAGATGCTCCGCACCCCGAATTTCGGCCGCAAGTCGCTCAACGAGATCAAGGAAGTGCTGTCTGGCATGGGTCTGCATCTCGGCATGGACATCATCGATTGGCCCCCCGACAACATCGAGGAACTGGCCAAGAAATACGAAGACAACTTCTGATGGGGCGGGGGCTTCGGCCCCCGAACCGACCTCGGGCAATTCCGCCCCAATAAGGATGGGTCCGCAACGCACGGATCCTGGACAAAGCATCAAACGGAGAAACACAAATGCGCCACGCACGCGGATACCGCCGCCTGAACCGGACCCACGAACACCGCAAGGCGATGTTCGCCAACATGTCCGGCTCGCTCATCGAACACGAACAGATCAAGACCACTCTTCCCAAAGCCAAGGAACTGCGGCCGATCATCGAAAAGCTGGTCACGCTTGCCAAGCGTGGCGATCTGCACGCACGCCGTCAGGCCGCTTCGCAGCTCAAGCAGGACATGCATGTCGAGAAGCTTTTTGCCATTCTTGGCCCACGTTATGCCGAACGTCCCGGCGGTTACGTGCGGATCATGAAGGCCGGCTTCCGTTATGGCGACATGGCACCTATGGCGATCATCGAATTCGTTGACCGCGATGTGGATGCCAAAGGCGCGGCCGACCGCGCCCGTCTCGAGGCAGAAGAATCCGCCGAAGCCTGAGACGACACGGATCTGAGCGGGGCCTGATTTTAGGCTTTGGGCCGCGCGACGTAATCACAACGCCCCGGGTGCACATCCGCAGCACCGGGGCGTTGGCCGTTTAAGCGCCGGGGTCGTTTAAGCGCCCGGGTCGTCGTCCCGTGCGTCATCGACAGCCCGATCGCTTTTCGAGGCATGAGATTCCAGGACGCTTTCAACCGAAACCGGCCCTTGCCCAATAAATTCCAGAAGGTCAGCGCGGCTCGCCGCAGATAGCCGCATGAGACGCGCAAAAAGACCTGGGTCGATCTTTTTTTCCAATACATCTCACCGTTTAGCCAGCCGACCTAGAATATGGTTGACCGTATTTGAGGCAACCTATCTAAAAAGACATGTCCTTTTGTTTGGTGTGAAATGTCCAAGGCGCCGGTGCTAGATCTATTGCTGCACGAGCTTTCCCTGGCGGCTCCGGGCGGCTTCGCGGTTGGGTTGCACATCCGCTATGTCTCGCCCTTGATCATGGTCAACACCTATCCCGACGCCTGGCAGGAGGTGTATACCGCCAAGCTTTACGGCTTGCGCGACCCAACGCTTGCCTGGGGGTTGAGCCATACGGGAACGCGCCGCTGGTCCGAGATCGGGCTGCCCGACCCCTTCGGCATTCTGCCCGAAGCAGCGGGCTACGGTCTCGTTTACGGAATGATAGCGTCTATCGGTCCCATGTCGTCGCGAACGATCTCCGGTGCCTGCCGGACGGACCGCGAATTCCTCGATGAGGAAATGGACCACATCCACAGGATCGTGCAGCGCATGCATGACCTGTCGGAACCTCCTGCGCGTCTGTCGAAAGCTCAGATGGACGCCCTGAAATGCATCGCGGATGGGGACCGCCATGCAGCTGCCGCCGCCCGCCTGGGCATTTCTGAAAGCGCGTTCAAGGCTCGCCTGACCTCTGCAAGGCAAAAGCTGATGGCCCGTACGACGGCCGAAGCGGTTCAAAGGGCCAAGGAATACGGACTGATCTGACCAGGCACGGAAAGCTGAGTGAAATGGGGCCCTCCCGGGGTGCGGTGTACTTGAGACAACCGGCCAACCCAAGGAGTCCGACCATGGAAATGACCACGCTTTCCTTCGATAACTTTCACCAGCACGGTGTCTTGTTCAGCAATATGCTGCGCGCGCGCCACCGCACCTTCGTGGATGAGATGAAGTGGGATCTGCCCGCCGCTGGCGGGATGGAATTCGATCAATACGACACGGCGCAAAGCCGTTGGGTTTGTGTGCATGACCGCGACCGGGTGCTGGCCGGTGTCCGCCTCACGCCGACCACGGCGCGGTGCGGTGTGTATTCCTACATGGTGCGCGATGCGCAGCGTGGGTTGTTGGATTCGATCCCGGCCAATCTGCTGGATAAGCCGGCACCGATCGCCGATCATATCTGGGATGCCAATCGCCTGTTCGTGGCCGAGGGTGTGGAAACAGATATCCGGCGCGAGGTGCAGTTGTCGTTGATGGGCCATATGGTGCGGTCCGCGCGCAGCCTGGGCGCATCTACATTGATCGGGCTTTTGCCGATCGGGATCCCGCGTCTTGGCCGTCGGTTGGGCATCGATATGGAACCTGCGGGTCCGATCATGAAGATCGGAACGGCGCATCGGTGCTACTTCGTCTCGATGCAGTCAAAGATGCACTAGGCGCCAGCGCTGAGAAAACGATTGAGCGGCGCCTTTGGGTGGGGAATATCCCGACTTGGCGCCGCGCTTGCGTCTTTTGCCTGACGGATTCGATATGCCCGAACTTCTTCCCGGCGCCATTTTCACCGGTATTCTGACGGTGGTTGCCGTCATCATTTTGCGCGCGCGCGCGACCAAGCCGCGACTTTCCCTGTGGAAGCTGGCGCTGATCGGCGTGGCCGCGGCTTATGGCATCCCGCCGATCCTCGCCTTTCTGGAGGGGGTCTGGAGGGCGACGCCCTGGCTTCCGGATCTGCCGGTTATCACCTCTGGACAGGTGTTTATCGGTGCCTGGACGACTGCCGTCGCCCTGACGCTCACGCACCGCCCGGGAAACCCGCCACGTGTTCCGATCTGGGCGGGTCTGCTGATCGGCGTTGTCGTGGCAACCCTGCTGCCTCCGTTTCTGGATCGGGTGACAGGCAGCTATCAGCCCGCCTCGCTCAGGGCCGACCTGAACCACTGCACACGGGGCATGATGGGGCAAGCGCAACCCGGTGAGGTCATGAACATCTGCGATGAGCCGATCGTCGTGGGCCTGTGCATGCCGGACGAGCGCAACCCGACGCCTTGCGCGCAGGCCGCAATGGTCGAGCCCGGGCAGGTGGTGACCCTCGACCCTGGCGAGGCGCGTTTGTCGTCTCTGCCGTCGAACCCCGGTGGTCTGACGGTTGTGGCCTGCCGCCCGCCCGACCGGCCCTCACGCAGGGTGTCAACCATCGGGCGTGGCTACGAAGGGGTTTGCCTGCCGCCTGCCTGATCTGGCGCAAGGGCCGCCGAACACCTAGATTGGCGGCATGGACCTGTTTTCATCCACCGATACGCCTGCGGGTGCCCGCGATGAACCCAAGGGCCCAAGGCCCTTGGCGGACCGTTTGCGTCCCGCGTCGCTGTCCGAGGTCATCGGCCAGGATCATATCCTGGGCCCGGACGGCAGCCTGCGGATCATGCTGGACAGCGGGTCCTTGTCGTCCCTGATCCTTTGGGGGCCGCCGGGTGTCGGCAAGACCACGATTGCGCGGCTGCTGGCGGCTGAGACGGACCTTCATTTCGTGCAGATCAGCGCGATCTTCACAGGTGTGCCCGAGCTGCGCAAAGTCTTCGAGGCCGCCCGGATCCGGCATCAGAACGGCAAGGGCACGCTCTTGTTCGTCGACGAGATCCACCGCTTCAACAAGGCGCAGCAAGACGGGTTTCTGCCCCATATGGAGGATGGGACGATCCTGTTGGTGGGGGCGACCACCGAAAACCCCTCGTTCGAGCTCAACGCGGCTGTGCTGTCCCGGGCGCAGGTGGTGGTGCTGAACCGGCTGACGGATGAGGCGTTGGAAAAGCTGGTGGCGCATGCCGAGCTGGAATTGCACCACCCTTTGCCGCTGCGCCCCGAGGCCCGGCAAAGCCTGCGCGACATGGCCGATGGTGACGGGCGCGCGCTGCTCAACCTGGTGGAGCAGGTGGCCGCGTGGAAGGTCGAGGGGCAACTTGACCGGGACCAACTGGCCAAGCGACTGCAACGGCGCGCCGCGCAATACGACAAATCCGGCGAGGCGCATTACAACCTGATCTCGGCCCTGCACAAATCCGTGCGCGGGTCAGATCCGGATGCGGCCCTGTACTGGTTCGCGCGGATGCTGGAGGGCGGCGAGGATCCCCGATATCTGGCGCGCCGGATCACGCGCATGGCGGTCGAAGACATCGGGTTGGCGGATCCGGCGGCACAGCGGCAGTGCCTCGATGCCTGGGCCACCTATGAACGCCTCGGGTCGCCCGAAGGTGAACTGGCGCTGGCCCAGGCGGTCGTCTACCTGGCGCTCGCCCCCAAATCGAACGCCGCGTATGTCGCCTACAAGGCCGCGCGCGCCTCGGCCCGGTCTACCGGGTCCGAACCGCCGCCCAAGCATATCCTGAATGCGCCCACCAAGATGATGAAGGACCAGGGATACGGCAAAGGGTATGATTACGATCATGACGCCGAAGACGGATTTTCCGGTCAGTCCTATTTTCCCGAAACCATGTCGCGCCCGCATTTCTATGCCCCTGTGGAACGGGGGTTCGAACGTGACCTGAAAAAACGGCTCGACTGGTTCGAGGCCCTGCGCGCAAAGCGCAACAAGCGTTGACAAACCAGGGCCAGAGACGCAGACCCCGCCCATGATTGCCCCTGTCCTTCAAGTCGCCCTTGGCGGCGCCATCGGCGCCGTGCTTCGATACCTGGCCGGTATCGGGATCGTCCGGCTGGTCGGTCATGGGTCGTTTCCGGTGACCATCATTTCGGTAAACGTGATCGGCTCGTTCCTGATGGGGCTATTCGTGGTGGCGGCGGCCCATCGTGGGTTTACGCATCTGTCGCCCTTGGTGATGACCGGCCTTCTGGGCGGGTTCACGACATTCTCGGCCTTTTCGCTTGAGACGGTCACGCTGTATGAGCGCGGCGATCTGGGGCTGGCGGCGCTTTATGTTGCGGCCTCTGTGATCTTGTCGATTGCCGGGCTGATGCTGGGCCTTTGGGTTGCGAGGGGTGTAATCGCATGAGTGGCGTGCAAACCCTGACCGTCGCGGCCGGCGATGGCGATCAGCGGCTGGATCGCTGGTTCCGCCGCCAGTTTCCGCACATCCCGCAAGGGCGCATCGAAAAGATGTGCCGCAAGGGCGAAATCCGTGTCGACGGTGGCCGGGTCAAACCCGCCACAAGGCTTGAGGTCGGGCAAAGCGTGCGTGTGCCACCCATGCCGGATGTCGCGGCCCCCGTATCGCATACACGCCCCAAGGTCAGCGACGCGGATGCCGAAATGATGCGCCGCGCCGTGATCTTTCGCGACGATCACCTGATCGCCCTGAACAAGCCGGCCGGTCTGCCCTCGCAGGGCGGATCGAAACAGACGCGGCATGTCGACGGCCTTGCCGAGGCTTTGAAATTCGGGTTCGAGGAAAAGCCGCGCCTGGTGCACCGTCTCGACAAGGACACCTCGGGGATCTTGCTTCTGGCGCGCACAAGGCAGGCTGCACAGGCGCTGACCCACGCGTTCAGGGCCAAGGAAACGCGCAAGATCTATTGGGCCGCCGTTGCCGGCGTCCCGCATCCGCGCATGGGAACGATCCGGTTCGGCCTGGTGAAGGCCCCCGGGCACGGTCATGCGGGCGAGGGCGAGAAGATGCTGACGTTGCACCCCAACGAGGTGGACGCAACCGAAGGCGCAAAGCGTGCCGTGACCGACTACGCGACCTTGTCGGCGCTGGGCACGCGTACGGCGTGGATGGCGCTTGTTCCCATCACCGGGCGCACCCACCAGTTGCGCGCGCACATGGCCGCGATCGGTCACCCCATTATCGGTGACGGAAAATATGGTGGATCCGGGCAAGAAAACCTGGGCGACGGCTGGGGCGCGCAGCTGGGCGGCGAGATCAGCCGGAAGTTGCACCTTCATGCGCGGTCGCTTGGCCTGACCCATCCGATCACCGGCGCGCGGCTCAATCTGACCGCCCCTTTGCCGGATCACATGGCCAGCACGTGGAAATCGCTGGAATGGCACGCCGCCGATGTGCCCGCCGATCCGTTCGAGGACCTGGAATGACACCCAAACTGGTGATCTTCGATGTCGACGGCACATTGATCGACAGCCAGGCGCATATCACCGCGTCGATGGATGCGGCATTTGCCGCCAACGGCATGGTGCCACCCACACGCGAACAGACATTGTCCATTGTTGGCCTGTCTCTGCCTGTCGCGATGGCGAGGCTCGCGCCCGACCATGCGGAAAAGACCGACGCGCTTGTCGCGTCCTACAAGGAAGCCTTCGCAACGCTTCGCATGCAGGGGGATGGTGTCGCCTTGTCGCCGATGTTTCCCGGAGCGCTGGAGGTTTTGCACCAGTTGCATGCCAGCCCGGACATCTTGCTGGCCATAGCCACCGGGAAATCCCGGCGGGGTCTGGACCACCTGTTGGACTTGCACGGTCTGGCACGGCTGTTCCATTCGGTGCAGGTGGCCGACGATCATCCATCCAAACCGCATCCGTCCATGGTCGAGGCCTGCCTGCGCGAAACCGGGGTCGAGGGACGCAACGCCGTGATCCTTGGTGATACGACTTATGACATCGAAATGGGCCTGTCCGGCGGCATTCATGCCATAGGCGTGGCGTGGGGTTATCATCCGGCCGAGACGTTGACCACGGCCGGTGCTTCCACGGTGCTGACCCGGTTTGACGCATTGCCCCCGGTGCTCGAACGCATATTTGGTCAGTCATGACCGAGTGGAAGGCCAAACGTTTCTGGAAAACGGCCAGCGTTGCCGAAGCCGATGGCGGCTATGGCATCATGCTGGATGCCCGTAGCCTCAAGACACCCGGCAAGAAATCCCTGATCCTTCCGACGCGCCGGATGGCCGAGGCCATTGCTGTTGAATGGAACGCGCAGGGTGAAGATATCCAGCCCCTGACCATGCCGGTCACCCGTGCCGCCAATTCCGCCATTGAAAGGGTCGCGCCCCAAAAGACCGAGGTCGCCAATATGCTTGCGGCTTATGCGGAGACCGATCTGCTGAGTCACCGCGCAACCGATCCGGTTTCATTGCAAGAACGCCAGGCGCAAGCCTGGGATCCCCTGTTGGATTGGGCTGCCGAAACCTATGGCGCACGTCTTTACGTGATCGAGGGGATTATTGCCGTCAAACAGCCCCCCGAGAGTCTAAAGGCGCTTTCGTATCTATTACACTCTTTCGATAGTTTTCATTTGACGGCTTTGCACGATCTGGTGGCGATGTCGGGGTCCTTGATATTGGGCCTGGCGGTCAGCCAGGGCAGGCTTGACCCAGATGAAGCATGGCGGATCAGCCGAATCGATGAGGAATGGCAGATCGAGCAATGGGGCCGGGATGAAGAAGCCGACGCAAACGCTTCTCTGAAACGTGATCAATTCTTGCAGGCACATCAGTTTTGGCGTCTTGCGACCTTATTTTGATCATTTGCCGCCCATTCAGCAGTAGGCTGTGCAAAAATAATGTGCCAAAGCTTAACAAGGCAGCAAAATTCCAGTACTAACGTCTGGTCAACGGGTCTTCGGGCGCTTGACGTGGTATAACAGTATTGGCCATAACGCCCCCGTTGAGTGGCGAGGACAGCTGACCAACATAACGAACTGCCTTCTGGCGCGGAAAGACAAAGCTATAAAGCAAAGCCGCGTTGGGCAGTCCATCAGAAGAGGTAAAAATGAACAAATCCGTATTTATCGGCACACTCGCAGCAGCAGGTGTTGTCGCAAGTCTCGCTTCGGCCCAAACACTGGCCGATGTGCAAGAACGCGGCATTCTGAACTGTGGTGTGAATACCGGCCTGACCGGCTTTGCCGCGCCTGACGCGAACGGCGAGTGGGCAGGCTTTGACGTCAGCTTTTGCCGCGCTGT
>Ga0102941_1000298_pt1 | contig 22792 bp, 26 predicted proteins | sample SalPonR2_C_D2_MG_FD_79281 | JGI IMG/M metagenome (GOLD analysis project Ga0102941, IMG submission 79281) | Salt pond soil microbial communities from South San Francisco under conditions of wetland restoration - Salt Pond MetaG R2_C_D2_MG | ecosystem: Environmental > Aquatic > Marine > Intertidal... | reverse complement strand
TATAACAGGAAAGTGCCCACCAACGATTAATGATAATTTAGATCCATTATTTAAGTCTAACGTTAATTTTGACATCAATTAATTTGATTTTAGATATATATAAAATTAATTAAAAATAAGTTATGTCCGAATTTGATTATATTTGCAAGTACCAGACCCTTAGAGAGGCTAAAAAATATATGAAGTATAAAGAAATTACCTTTAAGGAGATTAGATCAGCCTGTTCTTATGAAAAGAGAAGCATAATCGAATTTTTATATTCTAATAATCCTGATTTAATTTTTACAGTTCTTGTTCAATCCATTGCTACATTCAAACCTAAGTTATTTAAGTATTATTTTAATAAACATGTCCATATGCTAGATGAAGAACAAATTAAACATATATTTGTATTAGCTATAGAAGGATTCGGCGATCCTAAGATAACTATCTCGATGGCTAAAAAATATAAAATTGATATAAATAAAATAAAGGATATAGATATCTCGGTCTCAATGATATGTGATAGAGATTGTATTTCTGAGTTATGTAAAAAAATTAAATATAAACCGAATTTAAGTCAGGTTCTTAAATCTTCTATAATTGGATGTAATTATGAACTAGCTATGGATTTAATAGATGAAGGAATCACAATAGAAATTGATGATGAATTTAATAAAGTATTGAAGGACGGAATAGATTTAAATAAAGAATATTTAAATCGAGCAATAAAAAATTAAAAAGTCTATTATATTTTTTACTTTGGGTTTTAGATTTTTAAATAAAATGATAATTAAACTATATGCGATAATTAATTCAGTAGAATTAGTATTAGCTCAGTATATGCCTGAATATAAACTAAATGAGCGAACTATTTTAATTAGTGATTTAATGGATCCTGATCACCTTATCGGAAAAACTTTTACATTCTGTAAAAAAGAAATGACTGTGGAAACCCTAGATAGTCCTAATAACGAGCTTGAAATATTAATTAAAGGAATATTGGATAAAGCACCAATTGTATTTGATGGAGTAAACTGGCTAGATATAAAATCAGATATCCAATTTGTAGCAGACACTGACAAAGGTAAAAAATTAATATTTACAAATCTTCATCCTGAAAATTATATGAGAAAAAGAATGAATACAACATATGGTATAAATCTACCGTTAGTTAATTCTATAAATCTAACATTCCCTGTAGATCCTTTTAATAATGATGTAAATTTAGAATTTAATCATGAATTAGAAGAATATAAGGGATTAATTTCAAACTTTATTGAGCAATGTATTGTTTATAATAATTATTATGTTTGGACGAAGCCTAGAAAAAGTGGAAAATTTTAAAGGGTGTTCGAGATTTGATCTATCAAGAGTTCATAACCCTCGGCATACTTAAAAACATAAAAATAAAAATTTGATTTTTTATATTTTAACTTAGGTTAATATGGGTTTCTCAGTTTACAACGACTTTTGTATGAATTGCGGTAGTAATTTACATCAAAATATTGATGATTGTCCATTTGGAGATTATCTTACTGATGAACAAACTAAAGAAATTTATAAATTAGCATCTGATAATTCTTATTCATCAATTAAATTAATTATTCAAGAATTTCTTCATGAATTTCTTTCTACTCAAGAATTATATCAAATATGTATTAATAAGGATAATTTTAATCTTTGTCATTTAATTAACGCATCTCAAAATAGACCAGCTAAGTTTAATAACGATGAAGAAGTTAATAAACTTGTCCAAGTAATGGAAAAAATTATGGTGGTATATCATGATAAATTATTTGATATTACAGGAATTTATAGATATGCTAGATCATTAGTTTGCGATATAAATATAAATGTTGAAGACTATTTTCCTTTAAGTTTTATTAAGTGTCCAACCAAAATATTAATAAATGGATGTAAGTATCATGATAATAAAAATTATATAAATTACGTAGTCCTGGAAAAGAATTTAATGAAACTAATTGAAAGTAAGCTAGGATTTTTAGTATCTAGATATTTATGTGGATTTTATGATGATATGCCTGTTTCAGCATATAAAAAAATATCTAAATTAACTGATACGAAATTAATTAAATATATAATACAAAGAAGACTTAAAGAAATAGTAATATATTATTGGGATAAAGACACCGCAGATTATTTAATTGGTGAATAAATTTGATTTTTTTTTTCATCTCACTATCTTTAAATGTTTATCCCTAAAGAAATTCAGTTAACCAGAAATAATATTTTATACTTGCTAAATACAACTAAAGAAATATTTCTTCCAAATCTAGTTGCAGATTTAATATTAAGAACAGAAGAATATGAACTAATTAGTAATTTTATCATAAGCAATAAATTTATAATTAATAGTTTAATAGAAAAAATAACATTTAATGAATATGTAAGATTTATAATACATACCCCTTTATCAATTAGAGATCAGTTAATAGAACTAAGCATGGAAATATCTAATTATGATGTACAATTATATAGATATTTTTGGAATAACTTTAAAGAAACTAGGTTAAAATATTTTTCAAAAAAGGAGTTTCTAAATAAATATTTTAAACATGTTAATGAGTATGATAAGAAGGTTCTTAAAAATGCGGTAGTTTCATTAGAAGATCAAGAATGTTTGACTTATTTTAGACCCATTATCTTGATACTATGTAATATAAAATTTAGTTCCGATTTTATAGCCCACTTTTTAGAATTATTATTCAAATATAATTTTAATATCCAGGTTCAATATGATTTATTTAAAAATATATATTATGTAATAAATTTATTAAATAGACAGCCTAGATTAAAAATATTCTTAGGTTTTGCAATGTTAAATAAACTAGATTTAAATAGATTATGGAATTTAACGTATATGGACGATTATAATAATTTATTTGAATTATATAGAATAGCCTATCAATATAATAATTATAAAAATATATTCGATATAATTAGGGTAAAAAAAGATAAAAATTATGAATATTTATTTAGGTATTGTCATTTCATGAAACATGATTCTTTAATTGATTTAGTCAATTTTACTAAATTTACATAAATTATTTTTTTAATAATGCCAAATAGAATATACATATTCAATTGCTAATATATTTGTATTACCGAGATATGTATCTAGTTATGTTAAATCCTAATAAATCAGAATTACCATTAGGCCTTCTTCAATATTGATAGGTATAGTAAATGATAAAAGTCTATTATTTAATCCGGCTCCAGTTGAAATAAAAACTCCACTTTTAGTAGGATCAACTGAATTATCTGTTATATATGCAGCACTAATATTAAACCTTACATTACCGTAGTAGCATTTGATATTTTACCTCCATCTATTGTCATGTCAGCTGCTCCGAGATCTGCAAATATATTATAAAATAAAACTTCTGATATAATTGTTGACTTTACAGAGATTACTCCTATAAACTTCATCGCTACTATTATAATAAAAAGATCCTGCTTGAGTCACTGCAAGAGTGGATGACTTAGATGGGATAGATAATCTATCTACTGATTCAGACTCATCACATATACATATTCCATCAAATGTCTTAGTTTTAGACAAAATTAGTAATGCCAAATATTATAACTAGCTTCTATGTTTAAAATATTTATATCTCCGGCATATGTATCAGCCACGTCTGTACCTAATCTGGATAAATTAAATACAAATATTGGAGATGGAACCAAAGGATCCCTACATATAACTGGCTCTATATTAAAACTAAATTCTTGAGCGGTTATTTGGTTATCCTCCCCTGATCCAAATGAATAAGTTATATTATTCGAAAATAGTTCTCCTGGGGCATTAACAGGAGCTGCTCCTGAAGTAGTAAAAATAGCAGAATTAGCCAAATTACTATTAAAATTAGTTATATATGCGGCTTTAAAATTAAAGAGAACATCTCCTGAATTACTATCTGTTCCCATAAATTTAGCGGTTATTGTAAGTTGCTTTGCAGTATTAATGTTATCTGGACATGGCATAATAAAATCATTTATTGAATCTACGCTAACTCTAAATCTATTACGAATCAAGGATATTCTAAAATTTTGAGCAACAAATAATTCTTGATTTACATTACTAGGTGTAGCAAATTCATCTTCTAAGAAATTTATTTTTAATCTTTCAACTTTTATCGAAGTGTCATTATATACTTCCGTAAATCCATCAGTATTAATCTCCATTCTTGCTGGTGGATTAACCTTAACCTGCGTAAAATTATTAACATTAGATATTAAAGAAACTACTCTAAATCTCATCCAGTATGCTAAAATGCCATTTATTGTTGTTTGTGTTTGACTAGAGGTAAGATATCCAAATCTATAATTATATTTTCCTCCTATAAATCTTTGATTAGCAGTTGATGTAAAAGAAGGTTCAGCCTGAGTAGCCATTATAGTGGTTTCATTAAATTGAACACCTCCAAAATATTCAACAACAGTTTCATCTACTAATCCTTGAGGTAATGCAGAAAAATTATTATCTATATATATTCCTGCAAATGGACCTCGGGTATTTCCAATCAAAAGACATTCATTTGGATTAGGGGATGCAAATATAGAATCACCGAAGCCATCATCAAATTTTACATCATCGGTAATTTCTACAAATCCACTTCCTGTATCAACAGCACTTGCAGCCTGACAGTGAAATACTCTCATTCCATTTACATTTGCATTACCTCCTCCAAATGATGCAATAGTAGGAGTAAGTACATCTCCACTACTAAATGGTGAAACTGTTTTAACTGTATAATCATCAATTAACATATTTTGGAATAATCCTCGAAGTGATCCACCTCCAAATATAATCTTGCTAAAATCTACTTCACATCCTGAAAGGGTTATATTTCCATTAGTTTGTAAATCCAAATCATTGTTGTTGTTATTAAATGTGATACCAACCATTAATATATCGCTTGTATTTGCTACTACGGCTGTTGTAAGTGCATTATCTATCCTTCCTCCAATTATTGTACCAGTGGTATTAGTAAGGTCAAATATTTTATCAACTCCTGAATCACAATAAATATCATTAATGAGTAATGTTTGAGAAGAACCATTCATTAAGAATATAGTTGCACTTGCACTTGGAAGTTCCGTTCTTAAACCAGATATTCTCGCCAAACAATTATTCTGAGTAGATTCAAATCCAGTTATAGTAGGTGGGAGCATGTTAAATTTGACATCATTTAGAAACATCTGTGAAAATGATAAATTAGTTCTAATAAACACTTCGGGACCTCTAAATGTACAATTTCTAATTAAATTATTACTATTTGAATATCGGATACATACTGAATTAGTAGCGCCACTTTGTATAAATTGTATTCCGTTAATTTGTGAATTACCAATCATAGAGAAATAGTGATCTGATGCACCTCCACCTATAGATTTGTCTACAAATACGTCACCAATTCCAAATAAAGATGTATATTGAGGAACTGTTTGATTAGATGCTAAATCGTATGTGCCTGGATAAATTGTTATTCTGATAAAATTACTTGCGGAAGGTGGAGGAGAAGTTAAAATAGCTTCTAATATAGCTGCTTCAATTGTAGTATGATCTGCACCTGATTGAGCCACAGTGATATTCCTTTCATAATTAGATCCCAATGAATTGACCCCATCCTGAATTAGAATCCATTGAGTTCCATCACTTCGAAATAATTCATCTGTTGATGGATCGTAATATAATGATCCGGCAACTGCCACTGGAACTGCACCAGTTAAATTAGGAATTGTTATTCTCTTCGTCGAAACTAATTCAGATGAAGTATTTATTCCGTCAAATGATTTTACTTTTAGGGACATTTATAATTATCAAAAATTTGTTAAACTTAAAATTTATCCAGATGTAATTGTCCAACACGCCCCACAAAAGATAAACAACATGACAGTTATTACTACTATTAAGAATCCTACTATCTTGATAATTAATTTAAACTTAAATTGTTTGTTGATCGTAGCTTCAAATCTATCTAAGTCCATTTTTAGATTAGATTTAAAAAAATTTATAAATTTGTAATTTTTACATTATTAATTTCTTCTAGAGGAATGTTATTCCATTGTATAAATAATATAGCTACATCAGAGATATATTTCTTTTTTTCATTAAAGATATTCCTTACTTTCCATTTCGGTAAATCATCATGACCTGAAATAAACTCAGCATAAGTTATTGTAGTAAACATCCCGCTTATATATTGAGTAGGGGATTTAAAGTAAATTAAGAATGATAATGGATTTTCCTCTTCATATAAGAATTTAAATTCGAAGCTGAATCCATTTGGAAATCTAGTATAAATTAATTTAATATGCTCTGTATCAATAACAATATAGTTATCTACATTTGCTAAAAATTTAGTAATTTTACCAAACTCGCTTTCAGTTATGTAGTTAATTGACTCTCTTTTAAATGCTTCAGACATAATTACAATTAAATAATTTTATAATCAAATTAAATGGCCAATAATTGTTTCTCCAAGAATCAAATATATCTTCCTCCTAATGGAGGAGATGCTTATACATATTCCACTGAGCCAGGGGTTCAAGATGCTACTGTAGTAGGAACCTTGGTTGGAAATGACTTCGGATTTAAGCCATTAGCGGCTGGAAACGGAATGGAAGTAGATGAAGCAACAAATCCAGGATCAATTACGTTTACAAATGTAGGTGATTTACAATTTGCATATGATAATGGTCAAGATATAACCATGGATAGTGGGGAAATAACGCTTAGATCTGCTAATGAAAGTGCTGCTTTAGAAACAGATATATCCAATACTAGAACATATGGAGATGGTGATTTAATTTTGAGATATCCTAACTTAGTTATATTTACAGATAGAGTATATTTTATTGAGGCAATTTTTGTAGGGATAAGCACAGTTAATTCTTCGTTAACCTTTACATCTAAAATAAGTGCGAAGCTAGATTTAATTGTAGGAGTAAGACATGACACGGTATTATTGAATGATGAAAATGTTAGAGTAGATGCAATATATTCCCCATTTAATGTAAATTTTATTTTCAGAACAACGAATGATTACAGAATAAGTTATTCAATCAGGGCACATTATGTAGACAAATAAAAAAATTAAATTATAATTTTTTATCTATATTGCTTACTTAAATTGAATAGTTCAATTAAATTCTCTGTGTGTGGTGATATTTCAGCAATGTTATTTTTATATCCAACAATTAATAAGTCATAGTAAGGTTGAAATATACTAGATCTTCTAGATTTAATTTCTTCTTCAATTGTTTCCTTATTTTCCATAATTTCTAAATCAATTTGATCTAAATAATGCTTCATTATTTTCAATGTATTTAATTCAATACATACTATTTTAGATAGTAAACTTATTTCTTTATTAGATTTATATAAATTAGCATTATAATAATGATTTTCAATAATTGATACATGATTCTTGTGAACATATGCTGTATACAAATGAGCATTTATCAAATATTCATAATCAAGAAATTTAGGATTATTAGAATCCCACTTAATACATGTAAATATCAAACCCTTTCCATTTTTTCTGACATGTATAATAAGCTTCTTTTTATTAGGATCATTTAGCATTACATAGTTAGATAAATTACGCTTATTATTTTCCTTTTTTTTAGAATTATATTTCTTTTTCTTAACTTTCTTAAACTCTTCAACTTCAACTGGTTTTGATATAACCTTTTTTTGAGGTACAAAATCTTCTTCACTATCACTAAGGTTAGCCCAATCGAAATCACTCATTTATGATTAAATATAGAATTGTTAAATATAAAAATCAAATTATTTTAAGCAAATTCATCATTGAATCTTGAAAAATAATCTGGAGTGAAGAAGTATGGATTGAATGGTTTAAGGGGATTAAAATCACCGATCATTTTAGCATCGTTAATACTTTGATATCCAAGTCTTCTACGCATGTCATATTGAGTAGCGAGCATGTGATCTCTAATACATTTAGGTTGATCTGCACATGATTTAATATTAGCAGGGTCAAAGAAGCGATTTCCTTTGCAATCTACATCAAGTCTACATTGTGGTTCATATCCATTTAAGAGGACTCTTCTATTTCTTTTGATAGGAGGATTTGTTTCAGCAGCTTCAAGGTAATTATAATACATTGGACCGAAGAATTGATCATGAGGAGATTGACATTTCTTATTATATTGAGCTTTTTTAGCCATTCTAGTTCTTTCAGCAAAATCACTGGTTCTTACTTTTCCACAACAACTCATAATTTTATGTACATAAAAAAATAAATTAAAATATTTTATTACATGATTTTATTTTCATAATAATGAATACTTGATTTAATTATAAATGGAACCAATCACTCTCTTAAGAACTGGGTGTTTTGGATTTTTAAATGAATATAAATTTGAAATAATCGGAAGAAACCATATTAAAATAACTAAGACTGATATAAGTTGTAATAGCGAACCATCTATAAGTTATTATTACTTCAGTAGAAAAAATACAACTATGATTAAGCAAAAGTTTAATAATACTTTTTGTATAATATACTTCGTGATAATAACATTTATAATCGCTATGTTATTTTTAATTTTTATGTTTCCATTGGCATATCTAAATTTTGGTGTAGTAATATCAGGGTTTCTAATAATTATTTTATATATTGTTGGGGTTATAATATTCTGCTGGTATAGATGTAGACCGCATATTAAGATTAAATGTGATAATATTTCAATTCTTTTGGATTATCATGAAGAGTCTGATTTAGAAAAGATATTCTGTGAACCATATTAAAAAAAATTAAATAGTATCTAGAATGTCATAAAATTTACGTTTATCACCTACATTGACAAATTTAAATTTTTTATAATTGAAAACATATGACCTATTAAATATCATAATTAGTGTTATATAAATTGCGATATAAATCATCATTAATGGAAATGATATGTTAAAATATATTAAAACAAATGAAACTATATATAGAAATAAACTAGGCTCAAAAATTGATTCAATATCAACAATTTTAATATCTTTTCCACAAATGAATAGCTTATCATCTTCAATAGCATATATTTTTTCACCTGATTTATATGTATACAAACCACCATAATTTATATTCTCTATATCAGGTAAATTAATATCGTTATTTGCTGCAAATATTCTACAATATTCATAATGCTTATAAAAATTTCTAAATCCCATAGCAAGGATTACTTCTATTGTAAATGAAATATGCATTGAAAGTTCTTCTTGAAATTCTATACAATATTCAAGAAGATATCTAATATTATCAGGATTTTTATGAGCGGCATATAATATCGCATTTTTATTCATTATTTTATACTGACATATGTATGCTACAATTCTTTCAGGATCATATCTCCTAACATAATTATATCCACCATACATAATTGATACCGCAAATACAATATCTGGATTAAATAGACTTAACAATTCTTCATCATCTAGCTTATCAATAACGTTTTTAAGTATCTTATTTATTTGATTTAGAGTTAGTTTAGGAATGACTAACTCAAGATATTCATATTTTTTGTCATTAATCAGTGTTTCTGGAATGTAGATAGGAATAACATCGCAGTTATCAAGAGATTCTTTAAATCTATCAAAATCACCTAAATTAGCATAATTAATTAACGACATGATGTGTAAATAATTTTTTAAAAAATGAAAATCAAATTTAAACAAAATAGAGTCCTTCTTCTGCTATTCTTTCGGCTACCTCACTTAGGTACTCATCCTTCTGGCCACATGATTCAAAATCACATTCCATATTACTAAAACCCCCTATTCTGCATTTGATCTTTCCATTTTCTCTTCTCATTGTAAGTGGTATTATACTTCCATTAAAATTAACTAACATTGATGCTTCTTCAAACTCATCAAATAAACTATTCAAATTCTGCGCACTTGATAAAGGGATTCTAGATCTTTTTCCTTCACCTTTAAGATTCAATTTAATGCTTGCTGATTTGAACATGATAATACCACAATATAGAGAGTTGAAAAATCAAAATTTTTAATTGAAAGTCTAAAAAAATTTTTAAACGTCTTTTTATTTTTTTTGTTTTTTTTTATTTTTTTTTGTTTTTTGTTTTTAAGTTTTTTTGTTTGTTGACGAGAAGAGAATCCTTATTTTCTAGCAGACTTCATTCTATTTCTTTTTTCTATATCTACGATACTGTATCCACGTTCCACCTTGTGCTCAGCTAGTCGATTTCTCAACCAGCCGTTAGGGATTAGTTTGGATGCGAAATTATCATAGTTGAAATTGGTTTTTTGGTAAATTGACCAAATCACCCAGAAATAGTTGAAACCACCATCAGCCATTAGATCAACGTATTGATCACAACCTTCTATGAATTCATCTGATAAATCAGAATCATCAAAAGTTAGTCCTTGGAGATGGAAGTGTTTAAGAAGAATAAGGATTACCTTAGGGTCAACAAGATGAATGACAGCATCGATAACTAGTTGTTTACTAATTACCCCACCATCACGGAAAAACTTAGAGAGACATGACGAACATTCGGTAGCGAGAACAATTTTTTCAACGGATTGAGCTTTGCACATAATAACCAAATGACTTAATAAAAAGACAATTTAGAGACATAAAAAATCAAATTTTACTAAAAGATAAGAATAATTTTTTAATTATTTTTTCAATACTAAAAAATGATTAGAGGAACAGGATCATCTCATCCAAAGCAAAGGGGTTATACTCCTGCTCAAGCAAAAGTTAGAGTACCAAGTAGAGTAGTTAGTACAGCCAATTTGGCTGATGACTTCTATAGAGCGAATGAATATAAAAGAATTCATAGTAGACCTGAAGAACAATTTGAACTTTATACGAGTCCTGAGGATTTACAACAATTTGATGACCCTGCAGTATACGGATTTATTAGACTTAATGATGACGCAAAATGCTTTTACAGAACACTTTTTAGAGATGCAAATCGACGTATTGCAGGTGAACATGTCCCTCCATCAGGATTGATGCCTAAGAATATCAATAGCCCTAGCGCACCTAATATTAATATTGTTAATTTAGATTTTACTAATCACCCTGAGAAGATGTTCACTGGATTTAGATATGGTTCAAATTATAGTAAAATGAAATTTGATATTGATAGTCCTATGTGTTATGATACTGAAATTGTTGATAAGTTTCCTGAAATTATTAATAATGTACCTCCAGCAAAAGATCCACCAGCAGATTATTTATCTACATCTGTTTTACCAGATATGATTAGAGCAGGTGAAACTAAGTGGGATACACGAAGACGTCTATATTGGGGAAAACGTCATTATGGAACCGGATGTGAGGATGGAACTTGCAATTTTTAAAGCACATCGTAATTAAAAAAGAATAAATATTATTTACTTCTCCTAAAATTTTTTATAAAAAGTTCGTAAGATGATGCAGTGGCATCTTACTAAGGACATCGCGTAGTCCCTATCCGGCATCATCCCGTACGGCAGCTCTGCATAGTTAAAAATTCAATTTTTAACAAACTAATTATATAATTAGTTAATATAAACCCGTTTCGCATACAGTTTTTGAAAGTTATTCAAAAACTATATACATTGAAGTATAGCATTCCGAAGAATAGCTACCCCAAGTACACAAGTATGTAAATGCCCATAACTAGATATAATCTAATTATAGCCACCCGCATACAGAAGTTTATATAGCTTGATTGGACATAACGCCCGAGATAAAGACAGAAAAAATCAAATTTTTTTTTATAATATTTTGATTTTAAATTACGTTGATTTAGATTAAAATGGATTCAATTTTACAAAATTATATCACATATATCAATAAAAACACCTTTGAACAAGGAACTAAGGACTTTTTATCACATAGATGTAGATTTATAGGAGGATCTGAAAATTATAAAGCAACTCACACATTATCAAGTAAAAAACAAGTTCTTAAAAATAAGTTGGGTTTAGGTTATAACCTAGCGGGTGTTCCTGCAATTGGCTGGGGAAATATGCATGAAAATACAACAAGAAAAATATCAGAATTACTTTTAAATTGTACCATTCGAGAAGCAAATGGGAGTATCAAACATAAGAATGGAATTAACGCATATTCACCTGATGGAATAGGAGTAGTAAGACTATCTAAGAAATCATGTAAATATATAGTAGAAAGGACTGGAATGCATATCACTAGAAATTTAAAATCATTCATAAGTTATTTATCCATTCATCCTAGTGAAATAATAGATAAATATGGACCTGAAGTTATTTGTTTATTTGAATTTAAAACTCCTTATACTAGAAAATTAAAAAATGTATTCGACAAAAATGAATATTCTCGTCAGATATTAGTAGGGCTAGATACTATTGATATATCAATTCTTGGAATTTTTGTAGAATGTGATATTAAAGAGTGTCTTCCTGATCAACTTTGGTTTAACAAAGAATATAATCATAATGGTAATTCAAATAGTTTCTATCCAGAACCACCTAATATAATTGGATGTAGTTTCTTATACCCAATTAGTGATATAGCGGAAATGATAGATTCTTGTAATAATTATTTATATGGAGATATTGTAGATAATATACGAGTTATACCCGAGGAAGACTTTACTCTTATAACGGGACCAATATTTGTAAAAGAAAATAATAGCATCTCCTTGAATGAATTTGGATTTATAGAATCCTGTAAATTTTTAGATGATCCAATGATTGCTGAAATTAAAACATTAATTCGGTTAATCAAATTACTCAAAATTAATCAAGATATAATTTTAGAATTTTATGAGCAACTTACTGAAATTATATCAGAGTATATAATTGGATTTGAATATTGGAAATTGATGAAATCTCAATTCTTTTTGTTCCCGAAGATACCTGGAATAGTAGATTTATGGAAAGAAGAATGTAAAGAATTAATTGACTTTGTGAATGTTAATAAAGGTTTAGAGCTTGATGTAATTGAAGAAAACATAAATCAGTTCAAATCTAAATTTTTTAATAAAAGAGGTGAGACAAAAAAATTTTGAAAGTAAACCACTAATATTAATCCAGTATGGAATATTTCAATATTAGGGATGCTCGTAATAAATTAAGAAAAAATAATTTCTTAACTCAAGATGAGCGAACTAAGAAATATATCGTTTTTGATAATTTGGATAAGTATCTTCATACTAAGCATCAAGTTATTAAAAATGGGGTCTCTCCTTATTGGCATGAAGTGATATTAGAAAATAAGCCTAGAAAATTCTTTATGGATATTGACTTTGCAGTAGATGAATATAGTAATGAACATAAAGAATATTATGATAGGCATGTTAAAATTGCTTCATCCTTGTTAATTAGAGAATTTAATAATCTGTTTCCTACTTGTAAGGTAGATTCAAGTGAACTAAGGTTTGTTAATTCATCCGGTATATCTAAAAATAAATATAAGTTCAGTTGTAATATCGTGTTAGGATCATATGCATTTCCTGATCAAGAAACATTTAGAGTTCTTGGATTAAAAATTCATAAAAAGTTTGTTAAATTGACAAAAAATGAAACATTTATTGATAAGGCTCAGTTAAATAAGCATGGATTATTCGCGAATAGATTAGTAAATTGTACTAAGTATAATGATGGAATACCTGAAAATAGATTTAAAAGATATGAAGGAGATGAAAAAGATGTTATTATTACATATGTAGATGGCCTTCCTGTTGTTCCTGGAATTAAAAAAAAGAATATATCATTCCGCAGTAATTTAAATTACGTAGGTGATAAGAATATTAAATTAATTTGTGATGCAACTAAAGAATATTGGGATGGAGTATTTGACTTCTGGAAGGTTAAAGGAAACATAATCTTATTTAAAAGGCTATGTTCTTATTATTGCACTCTTTGTGATAGAGTTCATGATAATGACAATACATTTCACATTTATATGACTGAAACATATGTAATTCCTAAGTGTTGGAAATGCAACGATAGAATATTTGACCTTATATATTTGGAATCAATCTTGCCTACCCAAGTTAAGCCTGAAGAAATTAAACCTAAACAACTCCCACCTGTTAAAAAATATAAATATGAATTAACTGAAACTAATGAATGTATATCTGAACATGCATTTAGTGATGCTAGAATAGAGTTAATCAAAGCAAATATGAAAATGGGTAAAACAAAGGCGGTTATAAAAATGCTAGAAAAAAATGGTTATTTAACAGATGAATCTAGAATTATCATTCCTTCATTTAGAAGAACTTATTCTGCCGAAACAAATGCTAAGTTTAATAACTTTTCATTATATAGTAATATCAATGAGAACTCAATAGATTTAAATACATATCCAAAATTAATAATACAGATCGAAAGTTTACATAGAATAAATACAATGAAATCAATTAGAAAGGATGGAAGTAGCTGTGATATATTAATACTGGATGAGATTGAATCTATTTGGGATCAGTTTAACTCAGGTAATTTTATAGATTACTTAGGAGCTGTTAATACATTTAAATGGCTTATAAGTGGATCAATTAAAATTATTATTATGGATGCATTCTTGGATAGCCGTACTGAAATATTATTTAGTAAGTTAATAGATAATTTTGAAAAACATACAAATAAATATACAAATTTGTATAATCCAAGTAAGGATATTAAATATATCATGTGTGAATCAGATAAATGGCTTTCGTTATTATCTAAAAAGGCACGTTCGAATAATATTGCGATCTTCACTAATTCAATAAATGAGGCAAATAATATATACACCTATTTATCTGATTATAGCCAAGTTAAAAAAGAGAATATGATGATTTATTCTTCCGAGACACTAGAATCAGTAAAGCGTACTCATTTTTCTGATGTAAATAAGTATTGGTCGAGTTATAAAATAATAATTTGTACACCTACTATATCAGCAGGAGTTTCATTTGAATTAAATCACTTTGATTATATATTTGGATTATTTACAAATATGTCATGTAATGTGGAAACATGTATGCAGATGATGGGCAGAGTTAGAAATGTGAAGAAAAAAGAAATTTATTTAGATTTAAGACAACCCCAGGTGAATGGAGTTAGTTATTTAACTTCTATATCTGATATTGAGGAAGGACTTAAATATCGAAGACAAGAAGTAGTGATCGAAACCAAAAATGACACAGTAAATCATTTAGATTTCAAGATAAATCCAATGGGTGTGATGGAATATAAAGAAACATTTTTATATTGGTTAACTATTTATAATATCAGGCATAATAATTATTCTAAGAAATACTTTATACATAAATTTGAGAAGATTTTAAAAGGTATGGGTCATGAATTAATTTCTCCACCTAACATAAAAATGGAAACATTAATTAAAGATAAATCTGATTTTAGTAAAAGTAAGAATAAATATAAAAATTTCATAAATAATAACATTATTAATTCTAAGTTAATTGAGAAGGAAGATTATAAAAAGATAAAAGATAAAAGAAGAAATATGGAAGATGTTTCTGAAGAAGAAATATATGAAACTAAAAAATATAAACTTATTAACATACTTGAAATAGATGAATTAAATCATAAAATAATAAATTATTTTACACCTGCTAACCTTCAAAAAGTAATTGAAACTCGCAAAATATTCTCTTTTGATAACTGGGAATGGGATAATGTACTAGAAAGAATGAAGGAAATGGAATCTAAATTTATAATGGATAAAAATGTAAATATTATAGATTATAACAAAATAAAATATAAGTATTACAAGCATTACTTATTCAAAAAAATATTATATTCATATGGAATCAATGAAGATTTAAAAACGTTATTTATACAACGCACCGAGATAGAATCAACACCTGCTAATAGATCTGACTTCGAAATGTATTCTAATCAATTTTTAAAATCATTACATCTAGAATCAACCCAAGATCCCCTAGAAAAATTAAAATTTATCATAGGAAAATTGTATACATTGAGAGTTAGAAATTATGAAGGTATTCCACACATTGTAGCAGAAACATTTATAGTCATAGTAGATGGAGATAAAAGATATTATAGTGGAAAGCTAATATCTGCTAACAAAAATCTAGATCTACCATCTATATATCTTCCATTAGATATTAACTAGTGTATTTTTTGCAAATCTTCCGAAGTATTTTCCATCCTTAATTACCTCAATTGTACCAGTCTCTGAATCTGATTTAAATGTAATTTTTAGATCCTTATTTTTGGCAATAAAATTATTACTTCCAAATCCTGGAATAAATTTATTTAATTTTCTGGTTTTTTTAATACACATTTTTTCTTCTCTACAGCTATATTCACCTGATTCTGTTTTAGCACATAATGTCAAAGAATCAGCCGTTATAATTATAATATCTTCGTAATCATTAATCCATGATCCGTAAATAAAATTACTATTTTCATCATTAGAATCTAGTATGCAATGCAATCCAAAATAAAGCATTAAAATTATCATCACAATAATTGCTGAAAATAAAAATATAAAATATATCATTTTTGGATAAATAAAAAAATTTATAAATAATTAAGCATTTTGATTATATATAATATCTTCACTATCAGATTCAGATTCAGATTCATATGTGAATTGATCATCGACATCTTCATTTTTTTTATTAGGTGTTTTCTTATTAGTTGATTTAGGTTTTTTCTTAGAAGGTGCTTTCTTAAGTTTAAAGCACTCTTCAAAAACTTCTAATATTGCATCTTTTTCAGGATATAATATAAATATATTTCTCATTACTCCTGAAAATGATTGAAATGAAGGAGGTGCTTTTTGACTTTGTTGATTATTAGATGTTTTACTATAAAACATCATAAATGCAAAGGTTAATACCTCAAAAACATATTCAAAGTATTCATGAGCACCACAATTTTTTAATGCAGAGTTATTAATTGTAGATACTACTCCATCTTGATTAGTCTCAGTGATTATACATGATTTATCTTCAACTAATTGCTTACACGATCTAATTTCGTTATCATAAAGTTTAGTATTACGAGGATTATCTGATTCGTAATTATAATACGAATTATCCTTTAATAAATCATACATAAAGTCAACATACTTTGTTAAAGTAGTTTCATTACTATTCATTTTATTAATCACATAGTTTCCTATTAAATTATCAACAGTAGTTTTTAAATCACCAGTCTTAATATCAGCACATAACTCTCTAGGAGCAGTAGTAGCTTGTTCTACACTGGTACATTTAGATAAGTCAATTGATCTAGTTCTATCTTTCATTTTAGTTCCTTCTTTACTAGAATTATAAATAGCATAAGCTATTCTATTAAGAAATTGTCTATAAATAGTGAAGTCTAAATCGATTTTGCTAATTGACATTTCTTTTGGTAAGTAAATTTATCTCTTCTTATAAAAAATCAAATTTTTTTTAGGTCCCCATCTCCATCCAATTTTCGATTATGCTGTCTTTTTCACTTTCTCCATAATCACCCCCTATCCAAGTACTTAAATTATCAACTTCTGCTAAAGTATTATTTCCTTGAATCTGGTTATTACCGCCATAATAAATATCTTCAGGTCTAGGTCTTTCTTTATATCCTATATTACTTTGAAATACATCAGAAGGCCTACTATATTCATATGTATTTTTATTGCCAAATCGCTCTTCTAATGATTTCTTTCTAAAAAATTCATATCCCATTACAAATATAGGAACCGCAAAGAATATAAATATAACAGATAATGCAAAGTATTTAAAATTATTCATCTGGATAACAAATATAAAGAAGAATAAAATTATCAATATGATTGACAAAGACATTATTAAAAATATTGGGTTTCCAAATATATTTTTACATTTAGTGATTTTATTAGGTGCACCTCCAAAAATGCTTTTCAATCCGAGAGTCATTTATAAAATACAAAAAAATATATTTTGAGATCTTTCATTCTAAGAAACTACCGGATCCAACGCTGCTTTTTATCATCGATGATACATCACTAACTGAGCCTACAGGAATGTCCTCGTCATATTTATTTTTTAATCTATGTTTCAATTGCAAAAGTTGTTTCTTATAATAATCTGTTTCTTTTTTATATTTCGATTTAAGCTGCTTATATTTGTTCTCAAGATCTTTATATTGAGCCATAGATATTGTATTTTCATTAGGATATAGAGAGGAATAACAGGTTTTTCTACCTTCATTAGTAAGAATCTCTTTAAATCTACGGTAAAGTTTATCAAGAAGGATATTAGGTATATCCATAGATACATATAAATATGCGTCCATAATTTCCAATTCGTTGCAATATAATATGATGGTATTTGTTAATATTTTTTGAATAATTTCTAGGACTTTCGAATTACTCATTGAGTTAAGTGTATCAACTTTGATGAAATGAAGTAAAAACACTCTAAGAAATTTATTCTTAGTAATATTCTTTTTAGTTTTATCAATAAATGTTTGATAGATAACATCTAGTTGTTTATTTAAGTGATCAGCCTGTTTTAGACATTCAGCATAATTAAGTATTTTATTTTTATAGTATATGTGTTTAATTTCTAATTTTAATATATTTTTATCAATCCTGATTACATTGTGAATTTGATATAGAATAGTTGTTGCGATAGTAGATTCTATCTCTGAATATATATTCATATAAAATTTTAAAAGGCCTTTAAAAAATAATTTTAATATTATTTTTTAAGTCAATAAAAAAGATGACAAGTTGTGATAAAAAATTACATGATCTTGAACAAGGTAATTCTATTCACGATCCATACTTTGATAACATGTATTCATTGAATCGTGAGAAACTTAAAAATCTACTTTATTATAATCATAATTATCTAAATGAAGATCACGCTGCTAGTTTAGCAGGTTATATGTTTGGACCTAGATTTCCTACAGCAGGATTAAAACCTAACTTTGATCCACAAGAAAGAAGAAATAACTCAAAAAATGTTTATAATGTAAATCGTGCTAGATCTAGACTTCCAATTGATCCTGCTAAATATGCAGATAAATGGATGGATAAAGGATTAGTTCTTACCTACAATGGTTTCTATAAACGTAAACCATGTGATTTACAAATCAGACTTGATGATGAATAAACTCAGTTATAAATTGTCAAATCATAAACACGATTTTTATTTTTTTCAAAATATTCAATAAAATTATTTTTTTTAAAAGTTAGAGACTTAGATAAATCTCCTAAAATTAAGTATAGAATTTTATCATCTTTTTCAGAATAAGTAATATATCCATCATTCATTAATATCTTAGTTGTATCAAGATCATCGTTATATGAAATGGCCTTGATATATTTTTTCTCTATCAATTCTAGTACATTGTCAATAAACTCAATTAAAAATGATTTACATTCTTTAGTTGATTCCTTTCTGGTAATTAAGTCATGATTTTTAATTTGCGTATATGATTCACAATCTGATCTAGGTGTAATTGTTTTGTTTATTAAAGATTTGAACTCTGTAATTTTCTGACTCATCTTTTTAAGTATTTTCCTTAAAGAATTATTTTTAAATACTAAAAATAGAATGCCTCTTCCAACGCTAATGAAAAAAGGAGTGGTCGTTCCTCTTAATCCCAAGATTAAAAAAGAAGAACTAGACAATTATATAGCGGTTCATTATGTATTGGAAGTAATTAGATATAAAATGGAAAAAAAAGAGGTTAACATGCATGATAGAATATTTTTACTTAAAAGTGAAACAGGAACTGGTAAATCAACATTGTTTGTAGTTGGTCTTTATAGAAGATTTTATGGAAAAGAATATTCATATTCTAAACTAAGCGATCCTATTCACAAATCATTTGAAGATAAACTAGATACAGATTTAAGTGTTTATGATTTTCCAAATGATAAATATACTAAAAAAAATAAAGAGAAGGTTATAAAACCTATTCAGAAAAAATCTAGAAAAATAATATGCACTCAGCCTAAAGTACTTACCGCGGTATCGAAGGCTAAAGAAAATGCAGAAGCAGATTACAATCCCGATATCGAACTTGGATATAACATAGGATATTCAACTGGTCAATTTAAACAAGGTATTAGCGAAACGAAAGGGATAATGTATGCAACCCTGGGATCAACTGTCCAAAAATTAAAAATGCATATTGATGAAGATATAATGGCTAATCATGATATAATCATCGTTGATGAATGTCATATTCGGAGTATCGAGCTTGATACAGGAATTGCTACAATAAAGAAATTTTTGGAAAGAAATGCAGGTAATCCAGCATGCCCATTATTCATATTTACCTCCGCTACATTCGATGTACCTAAGTATGCAAAGTTTTTAGAAACTCCTGAGACAAATTCTGTATTAGTTAAAGGAACTGCATCTACCTATGAAATACATTTTGCAGAAAAAACTAATGATAATTATATTCAGGCAGCCGCCGATAAGGTAATTGAATTACATGAGGCTAATCATGATGACGATCCAGCAGAAGCAGATATATTAATCTTCGTACCCGGTGCAGGAGAAGGGAGATCTATTTTAGAATTATTAGAAAAATCTAAATATAGTGATGAGTTTATTTTATATAGACTTGACAGTACTGTAGTTAATAAAGGTGGAGATGCCGTTGCTAAAATTGAAACTATGAAACTTCATGAAGTAAAAAAATTAGAAAAGAAACCTAAAGCTATTCGCAGAGTGACCACAACTACATCAGTTGCCGAGACAGGAATTACAATTAAAGCTCTTAAATATTGTATCGAGTGTGGATTTGATAGAGGGACGACATATACACCTATTCATAGATCTAATCAACTTATAACTGGAAACGTAGTTAAAAGTGCCGCTAAACAAAGATATGGTAGAGTTGGTAGAGATTTCTTTGGTCATGTATATCCACTCTATACAGAGGGGGTTTATAATATGCTACCTGAATATGCCTTACCAGATACATATCGAAGTGATGTATCAAAGATGATCATTGACTTGCTTTATAACTCTGTTCCTGTTTCATTTATATTTGATCTACCTAAATATGATAAAATTATTAACTTGATTAATTCGTGTATAGATCCTGAAAATCCTAGCCCTAATCATAACAATGGAAATTGTAATAATATTTATAATGATAAAGTAATTTCTAATTCACAAATACAAGAAGTTAAAGATTTTTACTCTTATGAATCAGGAATAGGAAATGTTGTAAAAATTACATTACATAATTATCCTGAACATCTTCTAGATGATTTACCTCAAGATTTGTTTATATCATGTAGAAATAAATTAATTTCATTAGGATTTTATGGGACATATGCAGGATACCTTTTATCTAGATTACCTAGAACTACTGTGGAAGGTGCTAGAATGATGTTTTCATCCTTTGCATATGGGGCTAGTATATCTGATTGTGCTACTATGTCATTTATTGCTGATTCTAAGTTTGATTTCGTAGTTCAACCCACTCAAGCTAGAAGAAAAAAATTACCTGCTTATTATTTCACAAATATTTTAGATGAACTAGTTGATAAAAAAACTTTAAAAAAATATTTCTTTGGATCAAGTAAAAATTTTTCAGAAATTGTAAATGATAGATTTATTGAAGGATTGATTATTATCAAATACATTATTCATGTAATTAGAAAAACAACTTCGACGGATGTCAGAAAATATAAGAAAAAATATAGTCAAGAATCAATTAGATATTCAAAGAGACCTAGCATTTTGTCAGTAGTCAATCAGAGATTAATGGATAAAGGAATATTATTAGATGAATTTAGGCATATTTTAAATAATCGGATTGATGTAATGCTCACCTGTGATGAATTAGGATTAATTTCTACATTTCCTGATTTAGATTTAAATAGAGATGATGTAATTGATCAAATTGCTAGATTAAAGAAATGTATTTATGCCGGTTATAAAAATAATCTAGCAATCTTAAATGAAAATGGTGCATATTACACTACTACTGGACTAAAAATTAAATTAAAGGGAATTCAAAGAAGATCTAAAAAAATATTATATGGATCGGATATGTTATTGATGAGCGATTTTCAAGGAATCACTTATACAGCTACTAGCAACGTTTATTCATCCATGGATGGTTGGACGTAAAAGAATAAATGCAAACCCCGTAATAGATAAAAATAACCCAAATTTAATGTCTCTTCTAAAAAGAGTTAAGTAGTATCCTGAGATAAATTGAATAACTGTAGCTGAATCAAGTATAACTAGAGTCATTGAAGGCCAAGTATAATAACTAAGATAGCATCTATAAATCAACTTACTGATAGCAAATGTAAATAAAGGGATCGAAGCAATTTGAAGATAAGACATAATTTGATTTTTTATTTATCTGTTTTTACTTGCAATGGCTCCTGTTAATTTATATATTGAAAATTTGATTGAGGATTTAATTCATTATCACAATAAATTTTTCAAAAAATATCCCCAATTTGATGATTTATATGAAAGCGTAAATATCATATGCCATGCATTAGATGGAATATTAAAATTGATGGATATTTACAAACAGCCATTTGACCTAGAATGTAATATTGAGCCTTATTATACGAGGCTTCATAACCAAACCAAGGATGTTATTGGTAATTCCGAGAGATTAAATCCTGAAGAAACAGACGTTGATGTATTTTGGTTTAATGTAATGAACGACCTAGTTTGCATTTTAGAAGTTTTTGAAAAGGACTATATCTCTATATAATATGAAATGAAGAAATGTAGTCAACCTAAACATTTAAACTATGATATAACCAAGTACAATTGTCATCAAATAATAAATGGGTTGTGCAAGATGATCAATTTAAGT
>Ga0102941_1000296_pt1 | contig 22852 bp, 38 predicted proteins | sample SalPonR2_C_D2_MG_FD_79281 | JGI IMG/M metagenome (GOLD analysis project Ga0102941, IMG submission 79281) | Salt pond soil microbial communities from South San Francisco under conditions of wetland restoration - Salt Pond MetaG R2_C_D2_MG | ecosystem: Environmental > Aquatic > Marine > Intertidal... | reverse complement strand
AATTTTATCTAAAATTTTATATTCTAAATATGCGATTAATCCAGTTTTTGAACAATTTTTTAAAATACAAAATGCTTCTCTAGGTGCCCTATACATTATAGGATAAGGATCTTCCATACTAATAAAATCATATTCGATATTATTTTCGGTCATGTCAAAATTTACTAAGTTATAAGGAGTAATTAATTTATGATCTGCCAAATTATCAATTACTGATTTTGCAACTTTTTTAGCATGAGAAAAATCAAACACAACACCATCATCATCTAATCCACCTAAAAATTCTACATCAACTGACCACGACATTCCAATAGGTCCTCTTTGATAATCCCAAATGGCACAGTCTAATACGGTAAGATCATTAACAAATAAATTATACATATAATTCTCCAATGAACTACCGCTAAACTAAAGATTTAGCGGTTTCAGGTTTCACTGACTCTACTATAACGCAGACGCCTCCACCTGTTTTTGTTTAGAAGTGCGACTTAGTTCCTAAACCACACTTTTGATTTAAACCTTGTTGTAATATGTTTAAAGAAGTATTTAACATAATACTATTATATCAACTCCTATAATTATTCATACCAGAAATTTGTATTTTGTGAATGCTCCCACCACCTAAAGGTAATGGGTTTTCTGGTGGACAGATTATAAAAGATTTCGTGGTTTTCTGGTGAGAGAATGATAAAAATATATTGTTTTCATTATTTTCTCCCCTGGTATTTATCTACCATCCCCATAAAAAGAAGAAATCTTTAGTTTAGAGGTAGTTCATAGGTTTGGCACAGTATTTGGTGTATATAATGTAGAATGATTGTTTCATTCAAAGAATATGTCAAATTAACCATATTTTTAAAGGAGGAATATCAATGAGACATAATTTACCAAGCATTTTTGACGCATTTAATACTTTTGACAATACATTTAGATATTTAAGAAAAATGGATGATGCATTTAATTCTTTCTTTGATGAACTTTATGTAGAACCTGAATATGTAAATGAATATAAAGGAGAAAGGGATACTTATATTAATGGTATGTTAGTTAAGAAAGAGAAATCTGACGGAACAATCGAATATTATCAAAATGGAAGACTTCATAATCTATCAGGTCCGGCAGTAAGTAAAAAAGAAGGGGATTCTGAATATTGGATTGATGGTAGACAAGTATCCAAGATAGATCATGAAAAAGCTATTAAAGATATAGAAGCATCTAAGAAAAATAATTATAAATTAGATTTAACAGATGACGAGAAGAAAAAAGTAGAAGATGCGTTAGGGAGGAAACTTGGAAAATAAAAATGGGGAGCATTTGCTCCCCATTTTTATTTAAAATAAGTTGCTAATTTTAATGCTATCAGTGATCTGCACCCCAGCATGATCTAATTCTTCCAAGAATTCAACCTCTAACTCTTCAAATCCTGGAACCGGGCTACAACAGTCTTTGAGATAAACGATACGAGTATTCTTCACTGGATCATTGAATTCTGCAATGAGATCACGAAGAGTATTTGCTACACAGTGAGTGCTTGCTTCACCTGCAACAATAATAAGATCTGAATTGTGCTTGAGATCGTCCACTAGAACTCGATTTACTTTAGTTCTTGGATCAGTAGGGTCAGGAATTTCAGCTTTGATTGCAGAATAGTGTTCAGTCCACATGTTCATGCCTTTACGAACAAAGTTAACTTTTGCGAATCGTTTTTCCCATTCACGCAAACTATTATTTAGAATCTCTGGAAGTGCATGACCTTCAGTACCTTCAAGACAGTGTGGAGGCCAAATGCAAAGAGGGTATTTTCCATTCTCTTCAAGGGCCTTAACATAAGAAATAGATGCTTCTTCAAACTGAGGGATAGTAGTTTTCCATTTCTCTTCAATCATAATATCATCCAAAGTGATTATAGTAAATGGATCTGGATGATTCCCTTCTTCATCTGACCACCAAATTGGATGTGCAATATCAACTTGGTTGTGAGTATCAAGTGTTACTACGATATTATCAATATTATCTTTTTCACGACTGATAAATCCAGTCAATTTAGCAATATCAACTTCTGAACCAGGAACATAAAGTGCCCCACCACCAGTGGGAATTTCTTTGCCTACAGATGGATCAAATTTCATTACTGGAGGTTTACAGAAATCATTTTGTGGGTCAATAATAAGTAAAGTAACATTTTGTGTCATATCATCTCCTTTTTAAGTTCATACATTCTTGAAATATTTTTTCCATATTTTTTTTACTTCTAAAAGAAATGATACTTCTTTCTCCGTCTTTGTCAAGGGTAAAAGCAGTTCTTTTACTATATTTGTATAACTTTTCTGTATCGTCATTATATACCAAAGAAGGATATAATGACGTTATTTTTAACCACATACCAACAGAACCAGTTTTATTTTCAATATTTCCATGTAAATGGAAATCAGATCCTAATAATCCATAATATTTAAGGGCACCTTTATACATTTTATATCCCCACCCTTTGTGTCTAAAATCTGAATCTACTATAGATTTACTTACTTGAGGTATATCCACCCCATTTGGAAGAGTTATTATATATCTTACATTTAACATACCTAAAATTTCATCATTTGATATTATACCCCATGATTCATCTTTATGTGCGCCATGTTTTTTTAATATCAATTTATATGATTTATATTTGTATATTGTTTTAGAATTTTTCCAATAACTTTTACTGTTATTTGGTTCCCAATCATCATAACTATTATCATCTTGTGTTTCAGGCATATTAGTTTATGATTGAAAAATTAATTATTTTTAGTTTTCTTCAGATTGAGGTTCATCAGGAATAAAATTTAAAATCATTGCAAGATTTAAATCTTTAGGGGTTACATTATATCCAAGTTTATCACTTAAAACTTTACATAATTCAGATTCTTGATTTTTTCTATGACCCATATATTTTGACATGTCAATTTTAAATATTTCTTCTTCATTTAAATATACAGGTTTAAAAGGAGGAGAAAATTCATAATTAACGTCTCCGATAATTAATTTAGACATCTTTTTTATTTTCCTCTTCTATTTTATTGAGTAATTTTCCTATTTCAGATTCAGGATCATATTTAAATTTTTCAGAAAGAACTTCCCATGCAGATTTAACTTTGTCTTTTACTTCTTTAGGATTTGATGGTAAATCCATTTTTTCTATAAAATCATTTCTATTTTTTAAATAATTTTTTAAATTCCAAATAGGCGTATTTTGTTCATCTAATAGAATTTGACATAATCTATCTAATGTTTTTCTACAAAAAATCAAATCTACATTACAGTTTGATAATATATATTTTTCATCATCAAAATCACCTGCTAATTTTTTAAATTTTAGTCTTAATTCATTTAAAGATGGTCTTGTCTCTCTAAGTTCAGTTGGAGAAGGGTTATAAACATTTGGTTTATGTTTTTCTATATAAGATAACGCAGCATCTAATTTTTCTTGTGAAAATTCATCTAGAGAAGATTTTTCATTTTCAGTTTTAAGATGATTTAATTTTTTTTCTAGTTCTGATTTGATAGATGAATTTATATTTTCTTTTTCCATTTTAATCTCCAATTATAAGTTTTCTTGTTTGCAAAGATTTTAAAAACTGTTCTTTAGTTACCTCTTCCCCAATATGGTTTGACACTGCTTCTAATAATTTAGACATTTCTTTATCTGATTCTTCACCTTCAATCATTACTGAATTCATGTCAAGATCATAAACATGTTCACCATTAATATGAAAAGGTCTCGAAGCTCTACCACCTCGATTTATTTTCACTGGTTTTGGTTCTATATTAAATATTTTCATCTTTATATTATATCTTCTATTATTGGTTTTTCAAATAGTTTTCTAATAGTTCTTTTTGAATATGATGTAGTATTTTAAGAGAGTCATCAAAGGAGAAATCCTAAAAGTTACTATTTCAGGATGTCCTTTAACTGTTAATGATTCACATTTCAATTCATCTATATCAATAGGAGTTTTTAAATTTATTACAAAACCATGATGCAATATTTTTCTTTTATCTTTCTAGAGTAAGAAAACCACTAGGTCTTTAGCCTAGCGGAGTCTTCACAGTTAGAATCGATTATATATAATCCACAAGTATTTTTTGTCATATAATGTAATCTCCTAAATATAATTATATCAAAAAATGGGACAACTAAATGTCCCATTTTTCTAATACAAAATTTTAACATTATTGTTTTGCTGATAATGGTAAGTATCTATATGCGACTTCTATTGCCAGTGTTTTATATACATGGGTCAATATTGGTGAAGTGTCCCATCCATGGAAATTTTCTTTTTCGTGAGGCCATGTTCCATCTTGACATCCACCTTCTAATTGAGTTTCTATTAGCCATGGAACAAATCCTGTATCAGGATTACCCCATTTTTCTTTCCAACTAGTTCCGTTCATATATGATGCCAATGAACAATAATATAAACTATAACTATTTGTTTTGTATTTTTCTGTATCAAACCATCGTTTATCCATATCATTATTCATCGTATCAAGAATAACATCTCCACTTTGATAACCTAGAAATACTGCACAAAGAGATCCTATGAAAGATAAATGATCTTTTTTAGTTTCATTTGTTGTACCATTCCATGTATATGGGAAGACACTTTCTCCATATGGATCTAAAGTTTCCCATCCAGGATTCGCTGCTTTCCATGCACCTTCAAGCCATTTCTTTGAACCATGTAATCCGTTTTGAATATCTATTCCTGCGGCTTTAGCTGATTTTAATGCCATAACATTCCATCCTGAAACGGAACTATCCTGTCGTGTCATTTTTGGTGCAACATAGTCCCAACCAAGACCATCATATGCATCATCGCCTTCATTACTTTTTACTTGTCTGCTTAGAATTATTTCAATAGCATTTTCTGTAGGTACTTTGAGTGAAGGATCCATTGTCATTGCATATGCTTCTGCCAATGCCATAGTGGCAACAGGATGTTCATAATTACGATGACCTATTAATCCATTTTGATTTTGATTTGCTACGATCCAATCTAATCCCTTTTTAATTGTATTTCTGTATTGATTTGGAATTTTATGATCATATCCTGCACCTAAGAAACATAAAAGAGCATATCCAGTTAAAGCTTCATCTGCACCATTAACATTTTTTCCTGGTTCTCCTTTTGGACCATCTAAAGTACAATTTAAAAAGTAATTATCTGAATCCCATTGTCCATTATCAGATTGATGTCGTTTTAACCATCTCAATGCTGCTTCTAATGCACTAGCAGCACCTCTTGAATTGGGTCCATATGCTTTACCAATTCTTCTTTTATCGCCCCCTATTTTTCTACCAAATGCACCTTTTCCTCCTCCGCCAGCACCCAAAGCAGCAAAATTCCAATTGCTACCCATTTCAGAATCTGATACTGCATCTTCTCTTCCTTTAGGTTCATTTGAAACTTCTTGATCTTCTGTTGTAATTTTTTCCACTTCAATTTCTTCAATTTCTAAATCTGTCATAACAGTAACGTCTTCTGTTACTTCTTCTGTGTGTGTAACTACAGTTTCTATTTCTTCTAATTTTTTTATTTCTTCTTCCATTTTTGGTATTTCTGGATTCTGAATATATACAGATTTAGTTGATGGATTTTCTGTTATTACTTTAGCTGCTATTACAACAGACATTAAAACTAATAATACAACTGCATGAGTTGAAATAGAAATTAACCATCCGGCTAGAGCTCCTTTCCTTTCATTTTCATTTATATAGTTATCTATATCTTCGAATTCTTCAATGAGTTCATCTTGATCTTCTACTTCTGATAGTGCCATTATTTTCTCCTTAATTATAGGTACTAAATTTGGAGTCTCGTATGGTTTTTTCATATTTTGCTCCTTCTAAACTTATAAACGTATAATTATGGAAGGGGTTCAAATTATTTTTGCTAAAATGCTTTAATTCTTTGAAGCAAGTTTTCTATATCATTTTGCAAAATATCTATTTTAGTATATTCTCTATATATATAGGCTTTGTTTGTTGTAACATAAGATTACATGCATTAATTTCAGTTTCATCGATCATTTTTGATGTTTGAGGTCCATATATAATATGCCTAATTCCCTTTTGAAGGATCATTCTCAAACATTTATGACAAGGTTGACCTGTTATATATATTTTTCCTTTAGGTAATCTGGTAATATTAAGAGATAATAATGCATTCTCTTCTGCATGGGCGAGATGTGCATATTTGTCTGGTCGAGTCAAAGGAACTGATGAATCATCAATACCTGCAATAGGTCCATTATATCCAGTTGCGAGAGTTCGGTTATGTTCATCGACAATAACGGCTCCATGTTTAGTACTTGGATCTGGACTTCTCATTGAAGTCAAGAAGCACTGAGCCATAAAGTAACTATCCCAATCTATTATTTGCATATATTCTCCCAAGGTACTCCGTTTTCTAACCACCTAGTAATTGAATCGATGTCATATGTTTGTTTAATTCCATATCTCTCGCAAATGATATCGACATTACCTTTACGCCAATATCCCGCAGGACATGATACAATTAATTTATCAGAATTGGCATATAATCCAAGTTCCAACAAACTAATAGGGGATTTTGTTTCAGGAGAAAAGTGCATAAAAATCCATTCTGCTGCTTCGAGTGCAGTTAATTCCCACTCTACTTGTTCTTTGAAATTTTCATCTGTTATGCTTTGTTCCCAAGATGAATCCCAATCATCTCTTCTTGGATTTAATATATATATATTTAATTTTATGAGGGATATTTAATAAAGCATCTGTTATTTTTTCTTACCAATTATCAGCTTTGCCCATCTCAATAGATCCAGCCAAAAATATAGATCCTGGTAGAATGCCTTTCACCCTTGTTAATGGTAGTCTATCTGGAGGTTTAATTACAGGAATAGTTCTTTTCATTTTTGTCCTTTAGGTTTTATATCGAAAAATTTTCCGTTATAAGTTAACGTGAATTTATTAGGAATAGTGAAAGGTACTTGTTTTCTACTCCATTCTTTGCAGTACAAATGATGTTTAAGTAGGCAAATATTATTAGATTCGTCAAGTAGATTGAAACCTTTAGATGTAACTTTGATTAATTTTCCAACTCTACCAAAAGGTCCAAGTCCTGCACCATGAACTCGGTATTCTTTTCCAAGGGTTACTGATATATATTTAGGCCACCAATTATATGACATTTTTAAGTATACCTTTTTCCATTTTAGAATCTATATTAATTTTTTCATTATCTAAAAGCCATTGAACGCCGTCTTGAATACACCAACTTTTTAATATGCCAAATTTTTCATAAATTATTTTTTTATCTTTATCTAATACAAAGACAGAAATTCCATTTAATAATGTTCGCGCCCCTATAATATATTCATCTATTCTAACTGCTAAATTATCAGATTTTTGGGTTTTATTATTAACATTTATATTAACGGCCATGATTCACACTTTCATTGAATTATAAAACGTTTAACGGATGCGTTTTCAAGCATTTCACCTTTTATCGCTCTGATATAAACAAAATCATCATTTATATCATTAACTTCAAATTTTGTTGTTCCTGAATCTTTCACATGATTTTTTGCTTCATTTATCGCTTCATCTCTGCTTGACCAAACTCCAACAATATCAATTTCTGACCCTTGAACAATATAACAATATCTAACTGCCATTTTATTTCTCCTGTTAATTTGATAGGATAAAATGTTCACATAAAGTTAATGCAGAAAGATCCTTCCCCCCTGCATAACTAATAGAACTTTTTAGACTTTCTTCTGCATGAGTTAAAAAATGATCCATATCACCTTTATAATCTACTAATATTTTCTTACCTTCTATATGCTCATTTTTTCCTTTTGATTGCTCTGTGCTGGAACCAAAATATTCTTTATATTTATGACCATTCATTTCAACAATTTCCCCTCCGCTTTGATCATAGCCGGCAAATAAACTTCCTGCCATAACCATATGAGCACCCAAAGAAATTGCCTTAGCAATATCTCCAATTTCCCTAATTCCTCCATCTGCAATGACTGGTTTTTTAGCTACTTCAGAACATTCGATCAGACAATTAACAGTACCTCTTGTAAATCCAGTATTTAGTTTTGTTGTGCATACTTTTCCGGGACCTACAAAAAGTTTTGTGCAATCTGCCCCCCAATTTTCTAAATCAATTACTGCTTCAGGTGTTGCTATATTTCCTGCTATTAAAAATGAATCAGGGAAATTGTCTTTAATGAATTTAATCATTCTTTCGCCTTTTGGACACCAACAGTGAGCAATATCAATTGTTATAAACTCAGGATCAATTCCATAATTTCTCATTTCTTTAATTTTTGTATATGAGTCATCATTAACGCCAACACTTATACTTGCAATTTGATAATTATCATGCATCATGCGAGTAAAATCTGATATATCAACTCCAAATCTATGCATTATATAAAAATATCCACGTTTAGCCAGATACATACAAGTTTCATGATCCACTACTGACATCATATTTGCTGGTATAATAGGCATTGAAAATTTCACATTACCTAAAATAACTGATGTATCGCATTCTTTTCTACTATTTACTATAGTTTTTCTTGGTTTTAAATATAAATTGTCATAGTTATATTCTTTTTTCATTTTATTCCTTTATTTTTAACCTATAGCCAAAATCTTCTTCTTCTGGTAAGTATACTAATTCCATAATACCTTCATCTACCAATTTATTTGAATGATAGATATATATTTGATGTGCTAATTTTCTTATTATTATACTTATTAATTTTTCATTAACTAAATACTCATCTGACTCATTTGATATGGCCAAATATATTTTACATTCTTCTCTTGCTATATCAATAGGTAAAATATCATCACATTCTTTGTCTGAATAACTTAGAATTTCTTCTTCGTTTCTAACTTCACCAAAAAAATAATTTGAAAATTCAATATAGGCATATTTTACACAAAATCTAGAAAATTGTTCTAAATCTTTAACAACGAACAATGGATCATCTGAATCTTCAGGATATGGTACATAATTAAAATTTTTCATCAACATCCTTTCCTCAATGATTATATCATTGATCCAAAGAATTGTCAATAATATTTAAAAGTTTATAGGCCGCTAAATATTCCAAATCCTATATTTGGATTATAATTATCTGAAGTTTCTTCATAGATAACGTTATAGTTTTGATCAGTTACCTTATGAAATGGGAATTTTACTTTCATTCTATGGGTTCTTTGGTTAAATTTTGGAGGCTCGTTTTTTTGATACCCATATCCAATACTTATATGAGGTTTAAAAACACTATAATCACTTTCTGAATACCCACCAACCGTTGTGAGCCATGAATTTACTCTGTCAAACCATTCTCTAATTTGAGGACTATCTAGTTCTACTACTAATGTATGGTCGTCAAAAACTGAAAATTTTTCAGTAAAACCTGATAAAACAGGTAAAGAATTTTCAGATAACCATTCTAAAAATAAATCAGGAGATTGACCATAATTAAGATTTACTAATCTTATTGTACAGTGAAGTTCATTTGGTTTCACTTCTTCTTTGACAATATTATTATTATAAAATAAATCTCTTTGAATTTCACAAATATAGTCAATATATGGTTGATCTAAATAAATCATATAACAGAAATTTTGTTTAACTTCTTCTTTTAATAAGTAAAAGTTTTTAAAATTCATTTATTTACCCAATTCTTCTTCTGGTTTTTTGTTTAAATTTTCAGTCTTTTTTATTCCTGCTTTTTTTCGGACAGAATCTAAATTTTTCTCAGCTTCAGTCTTTTTATACTTATCAGGAGTTCCTTCCGATGCTCGTTTAAATTCTTTTCCACTAACATCTTGAATTTTATCCATAATATCACGAAGATTAGTCAATGCTTCTTTTTCTTCTTCTGGAAGTTCCTTAACGTTTCCTTTGTTATCTGGTTCATTTTTACCAACCATTCCCAAGAACCACCAAGGAATTTCTTTTTGTATAGAATTCCAAGTATCTATTGCATCGTCATAACGTTTATCATCAATTTGTTCTTGGATCAAAACGAAAGCATCGCTTAAATTCGATTTAAGACCATGTTTTTTAGCTAGACGCTTAAGTGCTTCAAAGTCAATTGTTCGTTCTAGAATGGACTGATCGCCAGTATCTAATGCATGGAGCATAGCCTTTACTTCGTCTCTATATTTCTCCATTGGATGACCGCCTGCAGTATATGATCCTCTACCATTTCTTTCTGTCACCCAATCATGCATATCTGATGGATTTGGTTGTTTATTTGATGGTAAATTTTTAGTAAAACCAAATTTTTCGTTAAGAATTTCATCTATATTAGACATATCTTATGCTCCCTAGTATTAAAATATAACTGACAATATTTATACCACTTTTAGGCTAAAAATAACCATAAAGAACCCCTGAGCAACACACTCAGGGGCCCTCATCTGATCAAATTTTCTACAAGGGAGATCAGATTAGTCGTTGGACAATATTTGAAAAATCTCTAAGGGTTTTAACATCAGTAAAATCTTCATTTTCCATTCGTATTCTAAATCTATCTTCTACATCCATCATAAGTTCTGCAATATCTAATGAATCAAACCCTAATTTAATAAGATTATCATCAATATTAATGGTCATATTTTCATTTGTTCTATTTTGAGCTAATTTTATAATCGTTTCTTCTACAAATTCTTTTACGCTCTTGCAACATGGGGAGTGATTGCCACAACAATTTGTATTTTCTTTTGTTTTATTATCACAGAAACAAGAAGATGAATTTTCTTTAACGATAACAATTTTATTCGTAAAAGTTAAAATTTCTACTGTCGTATCAGCCAAATTAGATTTACTTAATAGTTTTTTACTAAGCCTCCATCCTGGTTTAGCTTTAGTAAACATATCACCAGAAGAAGTATCTTTACTGATCCCAATACTATTTGGGTGGAAATTAATGCGAACAATTTCATTTAAAAAACCTGATTCTTCAAGAGCAGATTTTGGAATTTCAATACGAGAATCATATTTTCTTGGATGTACCACAGTAATAGTATGAGCGCCTGGAAATTTATCAGAAAGTGAATCTGAATTAGTGGATAAAATCTTAATTTGTGATTTGTCAACATTTGTATTAATATCAAAATCATCATCGTCAAAATTTATATCATCATCTTCATCATCATCATCACTTAGGAGATCTATTCCAAGATCATCTTCTTTTTCTTCTTTAATTGGGGGAGAAGAAGCAATTTGGTTTCTATTGGTATAGTCATCAGGATCAAACCAACTTGGATGGTATAGACGAGCATCAGACACGCCTTTTTGCGTATTTACTAATATATCAGTAAATATATAATCGCACTGACTATTAAACAATCCAATAAGAGAGTCCAGCATAGGTCTAGCTATAACTTGAACATCACGATGACGAACAAATCCATAACCATCAACTTTGACTTTTTCAGAAATATCAAGAATAGTAAAAGCAGATTCATCATTAACAAAATCTGCAATGACATTTGAAACGCGAGTAATGAGATCAGACATTAAAGTCTCCTTAAATTATATGTTAAAGTTTAAATTTCAGTTTTATTATATATGTAGAAAAATCGAGTTCAAGGATTTTTTCAATAATGAACCCTTATTATAATGTAGAATTAAATATTATGCATTTTCCTAATAAGATTTCATCAGTTTTATGGGAAACTTCTAAAGGCTGACAAAAAGATGAGTGAACTTTAATATTATATTTTAAATATAATTCTCCTTTAGAATTAATTAGACCAATTTCTAATATATGATTTTTAAGGCATTTAAAAAAATTCCAATTTTTATTATCCTCATCCATGATGAATGTAATAACAGTTTTTGTAGGTGTTTCAAATTTAATTTTTCTAATTATTGAAGTTAAAAATAAAGAATCCAATATATTTTTTGAATCCTCAACATAGAAATTATATTGTTTGCTTATATTAAGATTTTGAAACATTCTAGATATTTTTATCATGATTAACCTTTCAAAATCTAATAAATATCATAAAATAGGAGAAGAATTAATGAGAATATTATCTATTAGTGATCTTCATTTAGGAAATGGTAGCAAAGCCGATGACTTTGTTTATTATAAATCAGATCAAAAATTAACAACTGATTCAATATTTTATACAAAATTAAATAATGAATTAAAATCCTGTGATATGTTAGTATTAAATGGAGATATTTACGAATTATGGCAACAATGGAATGAAGCCAAAATAAGGAAACAATATCCAAAATTAACAACCTTATTCGAAAATGATTCAACAGTTTTTATTAAAGGAAACCATGACCATAAATTAGACAAAAATACTGAATTTAATATTTCAACTGAAAAATTTAATATTCATTTCCAACACGGACACCAAAATGATCCTAATATGACGGGGTTTTGGACAATATTATTTAATTGGATATTTGGATGGGTTGAATTAAAAGATCCTGATTTTGAAGACTCCTTTATAGGTGAAAGTGACAAAAAATTATATGAAGATGTTGAAAGATTAGTTCTTGATTATTTCTTAAAACAAAATCCTGATTCATATGGTATTCATTTAGAACGAGTATTAGGTGATCAAGTTATAGAAAGTAGTAAAAAAATAAAAGTTTTATGTCTAGGTCATACCCATGCTCCAGGAATATGGAAAGTATTAGATAAAAACAAAAATATTATTGGGATTTATTGTAATAGCGGTTCATGTGACCATGGTAAATTTGATAGATTAGTTATTGATGAAACCTATATCACTATAAAAACTGATAATAATGAAGATTCGATTCAAATTAAATAATTATATTTCGACGTTAATCAAAACATTATAAGTTTCTGTTGTAATATTTTTAACTTTATATTCCAAATATGCATAATCTGGAGTTTTTGAAAGATTTGGAACGATATCCATATTATCAGAATTGGTTGCATCATAAATATGGAACCTACCTATAGATCCAATAAAACTATCTACGAATCTATCGTCACTTTCGGGTTTAGGGATAAATTCATCAATTGTTCGTAACATTTCTTGAGCATAATTTGTCACATAAATATTAGTAATTGCATTATCAAATGATTTTCCATATTTTTTAATTAATTCATTACTTGCATGCAAACATAATGTATAAAATGATCTATTAATTTCTCGACCCCATCTTTCATCGTTATTTTTACCAGGCCCACGTTTCCAATTATATTCTTCAATAAGCATTTTAGTTCTCCAAATTTTCCCTAATTTCTTTTAGTTCATAAATTTCTATTTTCGTTATTTTTCTGCCGATGTTTTCTTTTTCGCATAATTTAAATCTTTCTTCTATTACATCATCGATATTTTCATTTGGTTCACAGTTTTGATTATATATACCTTTCCTTTTTTGTGAAGTAAAAATAGAACATGGCCTCTCCCAATGATATCTAATTAATTTCATTTTAATCCTCTTTATATTCTACCTTAAACTTAATTATACTATCTGCAATGTCAGCAAACGCATACGGTGCATTTATAATAGGTTCATCACATTGCATTACAGATTCTCCGTTAAAACTTTCATTGTCTTTAAAAAATTTAACCACAGCCTCAAAAACTTCTTCTTTTGTTTTATCAGAATCATCAAAAGTAACAATAAAATCTTCAGTTTCCATTTTTCTCATAATTAATCCTTAATTAGAATAGATTTTTGGGGATTTGACTTCTTTCGGAGTCGAATTACCACTAAGAATAACATTACCACATGTCACAAGACCGTCTTCTTCATCCATGCTTGGAACGAATACAAGAACATCGAATCCTGCAGATTTAAGATATTCTTCTGCTTTTTTGTATGGAGTATAAGTTTTATATCCATCTAAAGTTTCAATTCCATTTTGTTTACATACAGAATTATTATGAATTGGAGTTATCTTCACCATAAATTTCTCAGAATCGAATAAATCTGCAAGTTTGGATGCATTGACTTCGTAGTTACTGGCAAGAGCAAAGTTTAAGCAATACTTTCTACTAACAGGGGGAGGAAGATTTTCACAAAGCTTAGAAATTTCATTAAGATTTAGAGATTTTCCATTAAACATTTCGTTACGTTGACTATCATTGGTCGAATTAATGCTCAACTGTAAACCAGCTTGACCATTGTAAATATTATTTTTGATGCTACACCATTCAAAAATTCTTTCTTCTAATGAATCAAAAAAATTGGGTAAACTTGTTGTTAATACTGGATGAATAGTTTCAATACGCAGGTTAGTATCTTGTTGAATTTTTGATTTGTGGTGATACATCCATTTAGCAAATTCAAATACTGCTCCATTGAAAATTGGTTCCCCCATTCGAGCAAAATGAATGTTTAATCTTTCAGTATATTTTACACTTGGAAACTTTTTAATAGCATCATACAACTGAGTTTTGAGATCTTCAAATGTCGCATTTCCTTTGAATTTAATTTTAGGACATTCGCAAAAATCACAAGACATAAGGCATCCGTACTGAGTTGATAGAGTAATAACCCACTTTTCGCTAAGAGGCATGCATGTAGTGTTAGGTACACCATTAATTTCTTTTGTATATCCTAAGAAATCCGCCTTTACGTTATGGGATTTACCATAGTCCCCGATAGAAAGAGTTTCTAATTCACCTTTGCTACAATCGCTGGTGAACAAATATCCAGTAGGGATAGTGATAGTTTTGGACATATTTAATCTCCATTTTCTATTAAAATATCATTTGTAGGCTCGCAATAACTGATAATTTTTCTTTCTACAAATACAGCTTGATGATAAGAATCGCTTACTGCAAAATCCCCTTTTTGAAATCTATGAATGGGGATCTTTCCAAAAGAGATTATATAATTAAAGACATGAATGTCAATTCGTTTAAATGTTTGAGAAATATGGATACCTAAGGACCACCCTGATTTCTTAAAACGGTGTATATTGAATCTGTTATATCCTATGAAAACTTCTTGATTCTTTTTCATATTAAAAATATTTTAAGGCATCAATGATTTCATGAAGAAACTCATTTGCCTCAGAAACATCCTTTTCTGCTTGGTTCTTCATAAATTTGGCATTATTCTCTGCGAGTTTCCAAGCTTCAAGTTCACTATCACCTGATCCAAGACTATAAGCTACTTTATCTTCAAATTTTTTAGGAATGATGTAGTACCGACCATCTTTTAGTTTTTGGCATATTAGATTCATTTATTTCCCTTTATTATCATAGATGGCTTGAGTTACAACAGAACCAAATATATTCGTATGTTTGAATCCAACGACCTTCTTGCCATTTCTCTTGGCTTCACTTCGTTGGCGAATTTCACTCTGACGAATTAGTTTCATCTCTTCTTTAGTAATCCACATGTTGTTCTCCTTATGAATCAATTAACGTTTAAGTTCCATTTTTCATTCGTTCAAACGTTTCTTTGCATTTCTCGACTTGATCGTTGATAGCTTGTGTTGCTCGATCAAAGATTTCATCTGTCATTTCGAAATTACTGTTCTCTTCCCATGACAGAGTTTTTTCATCTATTGGGAACAAATCGTAGGATTCTCCATCCCTACTGACATGTTGTTTTCTGGTCTTGAAACATAAAAGTTTTTCGCCATTGATTGAATCAATGAAATCTTCCAACTCGCGTTCTTGACCTAGAATGAAGTCAATATGTCGGGTAGAAATCAACGAAAATACTTTGCTATTGTTTTCTGGATGGTTTTTATCTTCTTCTACATATACACTAAATATAAATGAAGAACTTGAAAATGGTCGAGGAGTTGTTTTGAAAAATGTTGGAAATTCATTCTGTACAAAACGAACTTTAAATTCGTTTTCATCAATTAAGGGGAGATTGCTCATATCATAGTTCCTTTCTATTGTTTCCAAATTTTATCTAGAATGTGGGAAGAGTCAAGTATAAATACATGTGTACATCTAAGCTATATAGGAGATACACAATGGCAAAAGAAAGTCAAATCCACGTTAGAGTGACAGACGAAGAAAAAGAGAAAATTCGTCAAAATGCTGAACGATTAGGTTTCAGACAAATTAGCGAATATCTCAGATTTTTAGGTTTACTACAACCAACTTACAACATTGATGTTCGAACTGAAGGGAACATTAATATAACATCAGGATCTAAAATTTCATTACAAAATGATAATGTAGATGATGTCGATTGGAATGATCAATCATTAGGAGAAAAGAGATGACTACAGGAGTAATTTATTGCTTAAAGAGTCCTAGTGGCAAGAGGTATGTAGGGCAGAGTTGGAATTTTGAGAAACGCCTGAACTACTATAAAAGTGTAGATAGTTGTAAAGGTCAACAAAAAATATATTACGCTTTGAAGAAATATGGGTTTGATTCATTCGATGTTGAGATTTTAGATTATTGTTTTGAGCAAGATCAAATGGATGATGCTGAGTGCTATTGGATCACTTTTTATGATACTATTAATAATGGGTATAACATTCGCGAGGGTGGAAGTAGAGGTCAGTGGTCTGATGAAATGAGACTTTTGATATCCGAAAGAACAAAAGCTGCTATGAAAATTCATAAACATTCACCAGAAACTATCCAACGAATTGCAGATAAACTTAGAGGTCAAACTCGACCAGATGAAGTTAAACAATTAATGTCAAAAAATAGAAAAGGTAAAGGGTGTAAAGAAAACAATGCATGGTATGGAAACCCATTACCAGAAGACCATAGAAAGAAAATTGGAGATGGTAACAGAGGAAAAATTAGATCAGAAGAAACTAAGAAAAAAATATCAGAAGCAAGTAAAAAGATATCATACTGGAAACATAATGATATGCCAGAATCTATGATCCAAAACAAAAGCAAATCTGCTCAGAAATTTGAATATACGTTGACCGACCCCTATGGAAATGTTTTTGTTACCAGAAGTTTAAGGATGTTTTGTAAAGATAATAATCTTGGAGACTCTAGTATGTTTTCTAAAGTCTCCAGAGGATTATTAAAACACTATAAAGGATGGACTGTAACCAGAATCCCAATAGATGAAATCATCGCTGAAGTTCAACCACATGAGTAATAGTTGTTTGTTCAAGGGTATAGACGATATACTCGTTGTGAATTAGACTTGGTCCTTTGCACCCCATTACACTATCGAACTTCGCACTTTTACCAATACAATACTTACTTGCATTATAATCTGAATGCTGCAACTTCTTTTGCTTGCCAATTTTAGATTTGCAAATAAGAAGAAAACAATTAGTTACATGTCCCATTCCTGGAAAGCTATAAAGTGAGTAATTAATTGACTTGGTTGAAGCATCAGCCAAATACACTCCACGGTCAAACATATAACCTGACACAGGGGCTGAAGGGGGTGCTATCAATAGACCTTTATTCATTAGGCCAAGCAGATTACAATTTCGGGACCCATGGTACAGTTCCATTTCATTCCCTATCGTGCATTTATTATAACGATCACGATCTGCACCCAACTTAACTTCAAGAATATTGAGAACCTTATCAGTAGTGCCATAGTGGTTATGACCACGGGACTTCTTAATTCCAGCTTCAATACGATTGTATTCTGAATCAGTTTTAGCAAGTGGATATGCCTCGATACCAAGTTCCATGAACTTTTGATCAACATCAGAAACGAATGTAGCACCGCCCACATCAAGGGCGTCTTCCATCATCTGAAGAAGATCTAGTTTATCTTGAATTAGAGTGTCTGTGTTAATTAAGTCTTCGTCAGTTATCTTACGGCCCAACTTGGCTGGAATGTTTGAATAGAATGCACCTGTGAGTTTGCGAACTTCAACATCATTATTATCCTTAAGAGCTTCACCAAGTTCTCCTAGAATACTTCGTCCAGTATTAATCTGACTAAATGTAAGAACACCTAGAGGAGTTTCGATACCATCAGATGTAATTGTAACATCAGCATTACTAGTAATAGTACGAGAAGATTCACGATACCACTGTTCGACCAAACGTTTCACAGTTGGATGAATGTCAATCTTCTTTGTGGCAGATTTTTTCTTGACAACATTTTCGTTGAGTTTCTTCTTTTTCTCTTCAGGAATTTCATCTTCTGTAATTTTGTTGGTTCTTTGACGAGCAGTAGGAGAACCTACTTTAGCACGAACGAATTGAATTTCCTGATATCCTTTGCTAGCTGTACACTTACTCTTGAACTTCTTCTCAAAGAAGGACTGAGCCTCAGATTCATTACCAGGTCCATAAATTCCTGCTGCCCCTGAATATTCATTGTCATCTACTCGGCCATAATTGGTATAAACTCGCCATTTTCCATCTGAACATTTCCATAATTCAATACTAAAGAATTTATTAGAATTTTTATCAGCATTAGTTTGATTTGTAATACGATGTTCTACTACTTCAAACGTATATTCTGATGGTATTCCTGCTGGTCCAACTTTAAGTTTATTTTCCTTCCATTTAGGTGCAGCCATTATAATCCTTTCATTTTTCGTTACGAATGAATTATATAGCAAGGAAAAATTTTTACAACATATTTTTATTTACGGTTAATCATCTGGAGGTAATTCTGATTGTTTTAATTCTGGTTTAGCAAGATTAGGATCAAAATTTGGATTTAGAAGTTTATTTAATTTAGATATTTCATTTTCTCTGAACCCGAATCTTTCCAACACTTGTGGTTTAGAAGTAATCATTTCTGGAACTTTTTGTCTTGGAATTTTCATTGATGCAAGATCATTTGGTTGTAATATAACTTGATCTTTATCAGCAGGATCATTCCATACATTTATTCTTCCTAATCGACCTCTAATAACATCATCAGGTTCTCTTTGAGGAGTTTCAATTTCAAATCTATTTCTCCTCATCTCAGACCTTCTTTTTGCTCCAGATTTAACTTCTGGCTTAGGTGATGGCTTAGGTTCTTCTTTCTTTGGAGTTTCTACTTCTGGCTTAGGTTCTTCTTTCTTTGGAGTTTCTACTTCTGGCTTAGGTGATGACTTAGGTGATGACTTAGGTGATGACTTAGGTTCTTCTTTCTTTGGAGTTTCTACTTCTGGCTTAGGTGATGGCTTAGGTTTATTTTTTCTTTTAGAAGGTGTTTTTGATTTTAATTTCTTAACTGCTGATTTTAATTTTTCTGGTACATTACCAGAAGGTTCTGAAACTGCCCATTCTGCTAAGTTTCTTCCTAATTCATTGTTTGTTTTTGCAATTTTATTTTTGCTTATATAACTTCTTAATTGAGAAAGATTATTAAATTCTCTCGTTTTATTTGTTGTTGAATCATTAATTATAAAAGATCCGTCTTCAAGTTGTCCTATATTTTTTGAACCTTTTGGTGTTTTTATAAAGAAAATAGAATTTCCATTAGGATCAGTAGCAGCACCATGTTCTTTTACATCACCTGATTCAGGAATTGTATATTCATTAGTTGATTTTTTAATAAAATTTGATGATTGTTTAACTGGTTCTGAAACTTTGTCTTCTTCTGGCTTATTGATTTTATCATATGCAGTTTTTAATTCTTTCTCTTTTCCTTTAGATTTTAATACTGAAATTTTTTCTACTGCCTCTATCCATTCTTGAGAATTTTTATCTCCGTTTACATAAATATCAACTAATTTATCTATGTCTTCTTCAGTAGATGTTTCTTGCTCAGGAGTATCAGTTATTTCTTCTTTACCCTCAGCATCATCAGGAATAACAGGAGAAACATCTCCACTTTCAGCTTCTTCTGCGCCTGCTTCTATTGCATCAACAACATCTTCTTGATCTTGATCTGCTTGAGACATTTCTTTATCAGCTTCAATAGCTTGTTCTTTGTCTTTCTGTATTTCATTTTTAGATGGAATCTCGTCATTAAATATAATATCGCTAGCAGATTCTTTATTTGCATCATGAATTTGTTTAGCTTCTATATTTTCTTCTATAGAATTGTTGGTCTTTTCCAACATATCTTTCATTTTAGTTACACCATCTAATTTTTCAAATCTAGTGCCTTGATATTTTTTAATTTCAGTTTCAAGAAGACTTTTCTGTAATTCTAAAACTCTATTTCTTACTTGATAATACTTATCTGCCAATTTTACATATTTTTGATATGCCTTTTCTATTTTTTTAGGATCAATACTTTTTTTTGCCGAAGGAATTGAATCTTTTATGAAATTAGAAATTCCTAAAATCCCAGATTCATTTATTTGCTGCGTATCGTCTTCCATCAATATTTTATTAAAAATATCATCAAATGAACTCATTTATTCTTCTCCTTCAGACCCTATTCCAGTGAAGTCTAAACCTAATTTTTTATTTTTTGACACTCTCTCTGAAAGTGCTTTAGATTTAGAATAAAGTTTAGACACTCGTTTTATATTTTCATTAGCTAATTTAACTCTATCTTCTCCACCTGGAATCATACTTGCATATTCTCGGACTGCTTTGAACATTTCTATTTGAATTCTATATTGTTCTATTAAAGATTCTAAATATTTTAAAGTTCGGCCACGAACAGTATTAGCAAGTTTACTAAACATATTCATTACGCCTTCTTCAAGTTCTTCTGATTCTTCATTAAAAATATATTCATCTATTAATTTATTAGATTCCATTAATGTAAATGCTTCTTCTACTGGATCTTCTTCGTTTTTAGGTTTTGTTTCTTCTGGATCTGGTTTATCACTCATTTGCCAATCGATTGTACCTGATTCATCTCTGACCCATTTATCAGAAATTTTTACATTGACAATTGATGTTGGTGTAAGTACTTCATACTTATCAATATATACTTGTGCTTCTTTTACAAAATAATCTATATTTGTTTGGCTTATTGCCATTCCAGGTTCCGCACGTTGATTATATAAATTTAAGGAATTTAATTTAGATTTAACAAAATTAGATACAGAATTTACATCAAAAAATACTTTATTAGAATCGATGCTAGTTTCTACTAATAGTCCTCCAATTGGATCCCCTTTAGTAGCATCATAAGTTGCACCATCTTCTCGACTTTGTGTGGCACTTGTAGTCCAACTTATAAATGAATCTTTGGGTTTTAAATGAATATCATTATTTGGTTCTGGCATATCATCATGTTCATCACCATTTCTTACAGGAAATCCCTTAAATAACCTATAATTATCTTGAAGTCCTATACCAAATACTTGTCTAGCTACGAATGACCTACCAAATACTTCCAAAATTTCTATTATAACATCTCTTTTTGTCTTACCAGGATGATCATTTTTCATCAACTCTGCTGTCCTAGCGAGAATTATGTTGATTTCTCCTGGTTTAGTGCTATAAAGCTTCATCAACTGATCATCAGTTAAGTCTTTCTTTTCTAACGTGATCCATTGAGTTGATTCGAAAAGGATTTCTCTTAGTTTTTTTTCTACCATAATTGTTATTCCTGTGGTACGAAACATATTTATACGTCAATTATATCAAAAAATAGAGGTATTAAAATGAAAAACAAAATGTTAAGTGAATGTATAAGCATAGCTAGAAACAAAATTGAAAAACATCCTATGGATAAATTTATTCATTTCACTTTTATAGTTCAAGGTAAGAAAATCCTAGGATTTGGCACTAATCGATATGGTCCTGCACCTACAGGTTTTGGGTACGACGAAAATAGTGAAATTCATAGCGAACCTGATGCCTTCCATAAATATGGTAATAAAATTGATAAAACAAAGCCTTTTAAGGTTGTAAATATAAGGTTTAATAAATTAGGAGAAATTAAAATGTCTAAACCATGTAAATGTTGTAATGGTTTCCTTAAGGTAATGGGAGCTAATACTGTATGGTTTACCACTGATGCTGGGTGGGCAAAAATGGATTTGTAATTTTCAAATATATGTATATAATTGTTGTATGTTGAAAAAAATTGATATAGAAAATTGGATATCCCTTAAATCTAAAACTGGTAAACTATGGATGCGTCGATTTGAAGATAGTGAATGGGAAGCTTGGTTTGAAGGAATTCAAGAATATGAGTGGATAGAACTTATAGCAGATCAACTATTACAAAAAGTAAACACAACTTAGATAAGTGGCGGAATGGTCACTTTGGCTGAAACAAGCCTAGAAGCCCACTCCCTTTAGGTGGTGGGAGCATTCACTGAAGAATGTTATAATTATGGAGTACTTAATGATTAGTTATAAGTTATTTTCCATTGATAGTTATATAGATTCTAAATTAGGTTTGATAACAAAAGAAAAATTTTCTTGGTTTTATGAGCCAGATTTTGTTAATAATGTGTTTATATTTAGGGAATTCAATATTAAATTTAGGTATATTGGAAAATGAGTTTAACTAAAGAATATTATAAAGATAGCATAGAAATTTCTCCTTATTTTAGAAAATATATATTAATGACATTAAAAGAACAAACTTTACCTATTTTATCTCAAGATTTGAAGATTATAGTTTTATTAATGATGAATACCGATATAAATTGTAGAATAATAATAAAAAATACAAAGTTATCGAAACATGAAATTTTATTTTCACCATTCATAAATGAATTACATAATTTATCCATTGAAGGTAAAATATCAAATGATAATAAGACCACTGATCCTTATTATTATAATTGTTCTTTTTATATATCCTTGAAACAATTATGGAGATTTCATTGTGACTTGGTGGAAAAGTAACAAAAATCGTGATAATTTCATAGTTGAAATTGAGGGATACGGAGAATATGAAATATCTCTGGAAGAAGTTGAAGAATTTTATTCGCATAAAAATCTACAATGCGAAAGTCCTAAAGAAAATAGAGAAATAGGTCTTAAAATTTCTAGACTTATTGCATT
>Ga0102941_1000295_pt1 | contig 22870 bp, 16 predicted proteins | sample SalPonR2_C_D2_MG_FD_79281 | JGI IMG/M metagenome (GOLD analysis project Ga0102941, IMG submission 79281) | Salt pond soil microbial communities from South San Francisco under conditions of wetland restoration - Salt Pond MetaG R2_C_D2_MG | ecosystem: Environmental > Aquatic > Marine > Intertidal... | reverse complement strand
GGCGCGACGATCGTCGCATCCGACTCGATGATGAACTTGGGCGTGTCCGCCGACAGCTTGCCCCAGGTGATCTTCTCGTTCGGCACGGCGCCCGAGTAGGAACCGTAGCTGGTGGTCGAGTCGCTGATCTGGCAGAAGTAACCCCAGCGCGGGATGTCGGTCATCTGCAGGTCCTGCTCGAGCATCGGCACGACGCAGATCGGGAAATCGCCCGCGATGCCGCCGCCGATCTGGTAGAAGCCGATGGAACGGCCGGCCTTCACCTGGCCCTGGTACCACTCGGCGAGATACCCCATGTACTCGATGCCGCTGCGCACGGTATGGACGTTCTTGATCTCGCCCGTGATGCAATGGCTGGCGTAGATGTTGCCGAGCGTGGAGTCCTCCCAGCCCGGCACGACGATCGGCAGGTCCTTCTCGGCCGCGGCGAGCAGCCAGCTGTCTTTCGGGTCGATCTGGTAGTGCTCTTGCAGGCGCCCGCTCCTGAGGACCTGGTACATGAATTCGTGCGGAAAGTAGCGCTCGCCCGCGGCATCGGCCGCCAGCCAGTGGTCGAGCACGACGCGCTCGATGCGCCTGATGGCCTCTTCCTCCGGAATGCAGGTGTCGGTCACGCGGTTCAGGTGGCGCGCGAGCAGGGCCTCTTCGTCGGCGCCCGTCAGGTCGCGGTAACCGGGAATGCGAACGTAGTGATCATGGGCCACGAGATTGAAGACGTCTTCCTCGAGATTCGCACCCGTGCAGGTGATCGCCTGCACCTTGTCGCGGCGGATCATCTCGGCCAGCGACAGCCCGAGTTCGGCCGTGCTCATCGCGCCGGCGAGCGTCACCATCATGCCGCCACCGTTGTCGAGATGGGCGATATATCCGTCCGTGGCATCCACCAGCGCGGCGCCGTTGAAGTGCCGGAAGTGATGCCGGATGAAACTCGAGACAGGGGCGTCGGCCATGCGTGCGGCCTCCTTCCAGGATGCGCGAATCGAAGGGCGCCAAGGTTAGGGCACGCCGCTACCGGCAGCAAGCGCTCGCAGCAACCGGGGACTGCTGGCGGGTGTTATAGCTCGCCATGGCTCGAAGCACGCCCCGACGCGAACTCAGAGCGACACTGCCCAGTCCGGGAGAATTCCCAGGGCCACGGCCTCGAGCCGCTTGTCCAGGCCGGTGAACACCATCAGGCCGAGCACGAGCAACAGCGCACCGAGCCACTGCTTGCCGCGCGCCGCACCCTGCAGCATGCCCGGGCGCCAGCGATTGAGCAGCTGTCCCGACACCACGCCCGCGAGGAGCAATGCGGCCGCAGTGCCGATGCCGAAGGCGAACATGACGGCGAACGCCGTGCCCATCTGCTGGCCGAGCGATGCGAGCGCGATCGCCGCACCGAGAGTGGGGCCGACGCAGGGCAGCCAGACCAGGCCCAGCAGGGCCCCGACCCCGAACTGGCCGGCCGCCCCGCCCGTTCCGCCGGAGGCCACGTCGAAGCGGCTGGTCAGAGCGGACAGTTTCACCGCCGCCCATTCGCCGAGCGGCTTCGACAGCAGGAAGGCTGCCACGATGATCAACATGGCCGCGGCCACGTAGCGGAACCCATCCGGATTGAACCCGAGGGTGAGCAGCAGCAGGGTCAACACCGTGCCGGAGACCGCGAAGGCCGTCGATAATCCCAGCGCCAGGAACAGGGGGCCGCTGCGGCCGCTGGTGGTGGCGGACGACATCACCACCGGCACCAGCGGCCAGACGCAGGGGGAGAGAATGCTCAGGACGCCGGCGAGCATGGCCAACGGAATCGAGGCGAGTTCCAGTGTCATCGGATTGGTCCTGCTGCTGCCAGTGCGACGCTTACATCGTCGCCTTGATCGCCTTGTCGAGTTCGGCGGCGATCACCTCGGGCCGGGATTCGGCAACGCTGTACCAGAACTGCGACTCGCCGGCATAGATCAACAGGGTCGACTGGCGCGGCGCGCGGAAGTGACGCACCCACTCCTTTTCGGTGTCGAAGTCCACGGAAAGGATGTGGAACACCTTGTCGGGATTCGCCTCGCGATAAGCCGCGAGCGCAGCCTGTTGCTTCTTGCAGGTCGAGCACCAGTCGGCATAGACATCGACCAGCACGACCTCGCCGGCCTGTTGCAGCTCAGCGAACCGGGCGGGGTCGAACGGCTCTTTCTCGAGAGCGAACGCGGCTGAAAGGGACAGGGCCAGCACGAGGGCCACGAATAACTGCTTCATGAAATGTCTCCTGGGGTACCGGACGACGAGCGGCCCCGTGCCGCCCTGTACCCACAAGAAACCTGCCGGAGGGAAAATATTACAATCGCGCGCCGACCGGCACCTGCTGCGTCAGGCAATGAAAGGCCCCGAGCCCGACGACCAGCTCGGTGGCGCGAATCGGCACGACCCGCCGACCCGGAAAGCAGTCCGCCAGGATACGACCGGCCACCGCGTCCGTCGGCTGGTCGAAGGCGGGGAGCAGCACGACCCGGTTGCCGATATAGAAATTGCCGTAGCTGGCCGGCAGGCGTTCGCCATCGCGCTCGACCGGTGCGGGCATCGGCAACTCGACGATGCGCAGCCGGCGGCCATCGGCCAGGCGCAAAGCGTGCAGGCGCGCCAGGTTCTCCGCCAGCGGCACATGATTGGCGTCGGCCCGGTCCGGTTCCACGACCGTGACGACCGCGTCCTCGGCGACGAAACGCGTGATGTCGTCGATGTGGCCGTCCGTGTCGTCACCGACGATCCCGTCGCCCAGCCAGAACACCTGGTTTATGCCGAGCAGCGATGCCAGGCGGCTTTCGATCTCGACGCGCGACAGCGTGGGGTTGCGGTTCGGGTTGAGCAGGCACTGTTCGGTGGTCAGCACCGCGCCCGCGCCGTTCACGTCGATGGAGCCGCCCTCGAGAATCATTCCACCGTCAAACAGGGGCACCTCGAGCGCCGCCGCCATCTGCGCAGGAATTGCATCGTCCAGGTCCCATGGCGGGTACTTGCCGCCCCAGGCATTGAAACCGCAATCCAGCGCCGCAAGCCGGGATGCTGCATCGCGCACAAAAATGGCGCCATGGTCGCGGCACCAGGCATCGTTGGTGGGGAAGCGATGGAATACGACCGCCGACGTGGCCGCAACCTGGCCCAGCAGGTTCCGCACATGGCGTTCGTGCGCTGCATCAAGCACGTTGATGCGCACCGTCTCGCCTTCCGCCAGCGCCGTCACGGCCTGCGCCATCGCAGCCTCGGCGGCCTCCAGCACGCCCGGCCAGGTCTCCGGATTGTGCGGCCAGGAAATCCACGTCGCCTCGTGAGGCGCCCACTCTGCAGGCATGCTGAAGCCGAGCTCCGCGGGAGCCGGCCGGGTCATCGCTTTCATTGCCAGGTCTCGGACAAGGGGCGCCAAGTTTAGCGGCACAACGGGCCTTAGACGAAGGGCGGGTGGCGCCACGCGGCCCGAGCGTTCATATTTGGCGCTTCCAAAAAGCACCAGAGGGGAGAGCAACGATGACAGGACGCGTGGCGGTTGTGACCGGCGGCACACGAGGAATCGGTGGCGCCATCTCCGAGGCACTGGCGAAGAACGGCTACCAGGTGGCTGCGAATTACGTCGGCAGCACGGATCGGGCGAAATCGTTCCAGGAGCGCACAGGCATAGCCACTTTCCGCTTCGACGTGGGCGATTTCGAGGCCAGCCGCGAGGGCGTGAAGCGCATCGAGCAGGAACTCGGCCCGGTGGAGGTCCTCGTCAACAACGCCGGTATCACGCGCGACGGCACGCTGCACAAGATGAGCTTCGAGCATTGGGACGAGGTCATCCGCACCAATCTCACCAGCTGTTTCAACATGTGCCGCCATGTCATCGAGGGCATGCGGGACCGCAAGTTCGGTCGTATCGTAAATATCGGTTCGGTCAACGGCCAGGCAGGGCAGTACGGCCAGGTCAATTACGCGGCCGCGAAATCCGGCATTCACGGCTTCACCAAGGCGCTCGCACAAGAAGGCGCGAAAGTGAACGTCACGGTCAACGCCGTCGCGCCGGGTTACGTCAATACCGAGATGGTGCGCGCGGTCCCCGATAAAGTGCTGGAGAAGATCATCTCCCGCATCCCGGTGGGTCGCCTCGGCGAGACGGACGACATCGTCCGCGCCGTGCTGTTCCTGGTCGCCGACGACGCGGACTTCATGACCGGCTCGACCATGTCCGTGAACGGCGGGCAGCACATGTACTGAGCGGGCTTTCCGCCCGGGCGGAAAGCCACGCGCCGGCCCGGTCGATCCCGGGCCGGCGCGTGAAGGTTCAGCGCGCTTCGTCCCTCAGCGGGTCTCGTCGAGCGTGCGCCGCACGTAGGAGCCGGGCGCATCCTCGATCACCGGGTAGTCCTTGTGCAGGCCCGGCTGGCGAGCGTTGACCTGGCCCCCGGCGTGCTTCTTCAGCCACTTGCCCCAGTCCAGCCACCAGCTCCCGGGCGTCTCTTCCGTCGATGCAAACCAGGCGTCGGGATTGGCCGGCGGCTTGTCACCGGCGCGGAAACCGTACTTCACCTTGGTGGGCGGATTGATCGCGCCCGCGATGTGGCCGGAGTTTCCGAGCACGAAACGGTTCGGACCGGAGAACAGCTGCGTCGTCTCGTAGCAGGTCTTCCAGGGCGCGATGTGATCGTCGCGCGTGGCAAGGACGTAGCTCGGGGTCGTCACCCTGCTGACGTCGATCGGCTCGCCCGCGACCTCGATTCCGCCGGGTTCGCGCAGCAGGTTCTTCAGGTACATGTTGCGCATGAACCAGGTGTGACAGGCCGCCGGCATGTTGGTGGCATCCTCGTTCCAGTACAGCAGGTCGAAGGGGATGCGCGGCTTGCCGAGCAGGTAATGGTTGATGATGAACGACCAGATCAGGTCGGGCGCGCGCAGCATGCGGAATCCCCACGACACGTTGTCGCCCGGGATGAATCCCTTGGCACGCCCCACCGCCTCCAGCCGGTCTACCAACTCCTCGTTGACGAACACCTTGATGTCGCCGACGTCGCTGTAATCGACCAGCGTGGTGAGGAAAGTCGCGGAGCGGATCGGCTTGCGGCCCTTCGCTTCCAGCCAGGCCAGCATCACGGTCAGCAGGATGCCGCCGAGGCAGTAGCCCATGGCGTTGACCTCCTCCTGGCCGGTGAGGTCCTTGATCACGTCGAGCGCCGTCAGCGGGCCCTCGGTCATGTAGTCGTCGAAGGTCTTGTCCCGGGTCTCGCCATTGGGGTTCACCCAGGAGATGAGGAACACGGTGTGCCCCTGGTCGACCGCCCAGCGCACCAGGGAGTTGGACGGCTGCATGTCCAGCACGTAGTACTTGTTCAGCCACGGCGGGATGATCAGCAGGGGGCGGCGGGCCACCTTGGCCGTCGTCGGGGTGTACTGGATGAGCTGCATCAGCTCGTTCTGGTAGACCACCTTGCCCGGGGTCACAGCGAGGTCGCGGCCGACCTTGAACGCCCCCATGTCGGACATGCTGACTTTCAGCCGGCCGTGTTCGATATCCAGGTCGGACCAGAAATTTCGCACGCCCTCGACGAGGTTGCGGCCCTTGCTCGATTTGGTCGCAGCCAGCACCTCGGGGTTACTGAGCGCGAAGTTACTGGGGGCCACGGCATCGAGAAACTGCCCGGTGAAAAAGCGCAGCTTGCGCGCCGTGTCCTGGTCGAGCCCGGGGGTGCCGTCGGCCAGCGACAGCATGGTCCGGGTGTTAGCCTGCCACGTACGGCGGACCGCGTTGAATACCGGCCGCTGCTGCCAGGTGGCACTGCTGAAGCGACGATCGCCGTTGCTGCCGTTCGCGGCGGCGCCGTTGACCGGCGTACCGACCGCCTGGCGCAGCAGCTCGCCGCCGATGCCGAGGTAGTCCCCGGTCAGCGAGACCGAATGTTTCATGACGAAACCCGGGTGCGTCGCGAGGGCTGCGACCCATTGCGCGTAAGCCTTGCCCAGGTCGGCGGAAAGGCCGGTCATGACGCGCGCCATCTGGTACTGCGCTTTCAGGTTTTCCGGCTTGAGATGCTTCAAAACTGACATCGTGTTCACTCCGCTCAAGAGAGCCGCTCGAAGATGGCGGCGATACCCTGGCCGCCGCCGATACACATGGTGACGAGTGCGTAGCGCCCGTTGCAGCGGGCCAGTTCGTGCAGCGCTTTCACGGTGATGATGCAGCCCGTGGCGCCGATGGGGTGGCCCAGCGAAATGCCGCTGCCGTTCGGGTTGACCAGGTCGGGAGGCAGGTCGAGATCGCGGCAGACGGCGAGCGCCTGGGCCGCGAAGGCCTCGTTCACCTCGAACACGTCGATGTCGGAGACCTTCAGGCCGGTCTTCTCGAGCAAGGCACGTGTGGCCGGTACCGGGCCGATACCCATGTACTTCGGCTCGACGCCCGCGAAGCTGTAACCCACCAACCGCGCCATCGGCGTCAGTCCCTGCGCCTCGGCGGCGGCGCGCTCCATCAGCACCACCGCCCCGGCGCCGTCGTTCAGGCCCGAAGCATTGCCGGCCGTGACACTGCCGTCGCCCTTGAAGGCGGGACGCAGCTTGGCGAGGCTCTCGAGGCTCGTCTCGCGACGCACGTGCTCGTCGGTGTCGAACAATTTCTTCTCGCGCTTGACCTTCACCTCGACAGGCACGATCTGCCCCTCGAAGCGGCCCTCGTCGATGGCCCGCGCCGCCCGCACCTGGCTTTCGAGCGCAATGGCGTCCTGGTCTTCACGGCTGACCTTCCAGCGCTCCGCCACGTTCTCGGCAGTGATGCCCATGTGACAGGAATCGAAGGGGTCGCTGAGGGCGCCGACCATGGCATCGATCACCTGGCCGTCGCCGAGGCGCTGGCCGAACCGCATGCCGGGCAGCCAGTACTGGGCGCGGCTCATGCACTCGGCGCCGCCGGCCACCGCGGCCGGGGTATCGCCCTGGAGGATCAGCTGGGCTGCTGACACGATGGCCTGCAGGCCGCTGCCGCACAGGCGGTTGACGGTCACGGCCGGGGTTTCTACGGGCAGGCCGCCGTTCACGGCCGCGGCCCGCGCGAGATACATGTCCCGCGCCTCGGTGTGGATGACGTTGCCGAACACGCAATGGCCGATGTCGCCGGGCTCGAGGCCGGCCCGGCTGACGGACTCGCGCACGACCAGCGCAGCGAGGTCGCTAGGCGGGCTTCCGGCGAGCGCGCCCCCGTAGGTACCGATGGCGGTGCGGACGGCGGACACGACGACGACTTCGCGATTCTGCTCACTCATGGCGCTGGGATCCTTTGTTGTTGGTCACGGCCTTGTACCGGCCATTGAACTTGCCACCAGTCGCGGATTGTCGCAAGAGCGACCGCGGGTGGCATCCGCAGATACCCCGGGCAAGGCCAAGGGGGTCTGCCGGAGGCAAAAAAAACGGGCGGGACGTCGCCGCCCCGCCCGTTCCCGTCCTGCTTCAGGCGCCCTTCTTGCCTGCCGGCTTCGGCGCGGCGGCCTGCGCGGCGGCCATGGTCTCGCCGAAATTCGACTGGGCCTGCTTGATACCCTGCTCCGCCCAGGCGGCCAGCTTGCCCTGCGCGTCGGTGGCAGTTTCCATCAGGCTCTGCGCGCGCTTCTGCACCCGCGCGACATATTCCTCGGCCAACTTCGTCTGGGCCTGGAAGTACTCGGTCGGGCTGGTCGTCGAGGCGGCGACTTTCATCTGCTCGACAGCGAGATCGATCGCGTCGCCCAGCAGGTCCGCCTGCATCTGGAAGCCCTTCTCGAAGCTCTCGAAACCGAACTCCGTCATCTCTGCGAGGGGTGCGCCGGCCTTCTGGGCCTGGGTGTAAAGGTCGTCGTACGTCATGGCTTGATCCTCAGGTTGTTCGTAACTGCTCGATGGCGGTCGGCCATCCCTGGGAAACAAGCTAGCAGAAATCTTTTTGCGTTGCAAAAAGATTATTCTGTGGATTGTACGTAGATATTATAAAACAGCTACTTAGGCTTATTTTTGCCGGACTCTTCATTTTGCGCTTGCGCCTCCGACATGCCGAACATGCGCTGCTGGAGCTCCTTCCAGGTGGCGAGATTCTGCTCCGCCAGCTGGCTGACGGTGGACAACGGCGTGTCCTTCATCATCGTCAGAACCTGTTCCTGGAAGCTTTGTTGCTGGTCCACGAAAGCACCGACGCTGCGTTCCAGGTAGGTCGAGAGAAAGTCCTGCATCGCGCCGCCGTAGAAGCGGATCAACTGCTCCAGCAACTCGGCGGAGAGCAGCGGCCGCCCCGCTTCTTCGCGCTCGACGATGATCTGCAGAAGGATGCTGCGGGTGATGTCTTCGCGCGTCTTGGCGTCCTCGACCCGCACCTTCTCGCCCGCGACCACGAGCTCGCGCACCTCGTCCAGCGTGAGGTGGCGACTCTCCGACGGGTCGTAGAGGCGGCGATTGGCATATTTCCGGATGACGCGTTCTTTCATGGGCTCATAATGCAGCCCCCGGCGCCCGCCGTGAAGTGCCCGCCTCAGTCCATGTGGTATCCGCCGTTCACCGACAGGTCCGTTCCCGTGATGTAAGCGGCGTCGTCGGAGGCGAGAAACAGCACGGCACGTGCGATCTCGGCGGGCTTGCCGAAGCGGCCGACCGGGATCTGTTCGCGGATGCCCTCGCGGATAGGCTCGGGGACGTTCATGATCAAGGGCGACTCGATGTAGCCCGGCGACACCGTGTTCACGGTGATGCCCTTGCGCGCCACTTCGCGTGCCACGGCCATCGTGAAGCCGTGCACGCCCGCCTTGGCCGCCGAATAGTTCGCCTGGCCGAACTGGCCGCGCTGCCCGTTCACCGAGGAGATGTTGACGACGCGCCCGAACTTGCGCTCGATCATCCCGTCGATGACCGACTTCGTGGCGTTGTAGACGCTGTCGAGGTTGGTGCGCAGCACCGCCTGCCAGTCGGCCGGCGACAGCTTGGCAAGGCGGCCGTCGCGGGTGATTCCGGCGGCATTCACCAGCAGGTCCACGGGGGCGAGCTCTGCTTCGACGGCAGCGACTCCGGCGCGGGTGGCCTCGTAGTCGCTGGCGTCGAAGGGCTGTATGTGAATCTGCAAGTCGCGCGCGCCAAGTTCCTGCTGCCATTTGGCCGCGTTCTCCGCGTCGCCCGGATGGCAGTTCGCCGCCACCTGGTAGCCGGCTTCGAGCAGGACCTCGCAAATGACCCTGCCAATGCAGCCCGTGCCCCCGGTGACCAGCGCTGTTCGTCCGCTCATGCCCTTCTCCTCGTTTTTATTGGATCGTTACCGATGGTCGCGGAGCATAGCGCGTTTTTATTGTGCAATGCAAAATTTTGTTGCGGGCGCACAAACGAGAACGGGCGGCCCGAGGGCCGCCCGTCCTGCCGGCCACGTGGCCGGATCCTTTTCCCAGGTCAGGCCTAGAAGAACACCTGCACGCCGACGCGGAAGGCGTCGACCTCTTCACCGGCCCCATTGAACTGGTCATCGATCGAGTACTCGGCCTTGATGTTGGCGCGATGACCACTGATGTAGTAGCTCAGGCCCAGCCCGATGGTGTCGAGCTTCTGGCCGTCATCCGGATCCTGGTTCTGCCAGCGGATGACCGGCTGCCACTTGCTGCCGGCAGGCAGGAAGGCCGCCGTGATGTGCGACGTGGTGCCGCCGTTGTAGAACGCGCCACCGGGGCCGCCCACGCCTTCCCAGTCGAACCAGCCGGCCGTCACTGACAGGTGACCGGCGCCCAACGTCTTCTCGGCCACGCCGAACACGCTCATCGCCGTGTGGTCATCCTGGTCGCTGCGACCCATCTGGTCGTAGCCGACACCGAAGCTGAGCACGTCCAGCGCACCGAGGCTGTTGGTGTTGAAGAACCAGCCGCCCTGCGGGGACGCCAGGTTGATCATCACCATACCGGTCATGCGTCCGTCTTCACTGGTATTGGCACCGCCGATTGCGCCGCGGAAATAGCCCGCCCGATACGCGAAAAGGCCGTCGCCGAGCAGGCCGCGCACCTGGATACCGTCGTCACGCCAGAAAGCGCCACTGGGGTTGGTGGGCAGCGGAGCCAGTGCGCGCGTCGGGTAATCGATCGCGGTCAGGCTGACAGCTGACGCCTGGTTGTCGATGGAGAACGGCACCAGCTGGCGGCCGACCATGACGTTGAAGGCGGGGGAAATACGGTAATCGATGAAGGCATCGGTCAGGACCGGGTCCTGGCGTCCGCCACTGGCGCCGCCGGCGGCGGCATCGTAGTTGACGAAGAAGAACACCTTCTCCGCCGCCTGGCCCAACAGCATGATGCGGTTGCGACGGGTAAAGAAGTCGCTGCTGCGGTCGCCGTCGGCCGTACCCTCGTCGACGGACTCGTACCAGTACTGGTGCAGGTAGCCCAGCTGGACCCAGGCGTTCTCATTGACTTCGAGTTTCGGGCTCCATGCGCTCGCGGTATGCGGCACCATCGCGAGCACGGCTGCCGCCAGCAGGCCGCTGGAGAGAGGCTTGTTCAATCTCATCGTTATTCTCCTTGTGTAGAACTCGTCTGTAGCGGGGATACGGAGTCCGGGCCCTGGACACGTTGCGACCGGTATTCGTTCTTGCGACGAGTTTCCCGGACCGTCGAGGCACGCCTTGCCGTCATCTCCCTGCTGGTTGTCGTCTGGAGGCAACTCGCACCGCGCATCATCGCGCATGGCGGCACTTAATTGCTATTAGCTCAAAGTCTAAGTTTCTGCTACCTGAAAGCAACATTGATCAGGGAAAACCGAAACATCGCCTGCGCAAGATGTGGTAAATAAACCACAAGCTGGCGGCGTTTTCGTGCCGGCGCGGAAAACGGGGTCGTCACCGAGTTGCGTTAAGCTTCGGCGCAGGCCCGAGGCGCCGCTGCGACGAAGGTCTAATGTACGCGCCAGGGCGCGAACCCAAGACTCACACGATGAAAAATACGGCCCGCGCGGTCACGTGCGGGACCCGGTACAAGGAGGAGGAATCGATGACCGGATCCAAGGTCCATCCGGTGCAAGCCGAGTTTGCCAAGGCAGCGCACTGCGACAGCAAGAAATACGCGGAAATGTACGCGGCGTCCGTAGCGGACCCGGAAGCTTTCTGGGCGGAACACGGTAAACGGATCGACTGGATACGACCGTACTCGAAAGTGAAGGACGTCTCTTTCGACCGTAACAACCTGCATATCCGCTGGTTCGAGGACGGCACGCTGAATGCCAGCGCAAACTGCCTCGATCGCCACCTCGAAGAGCGCGGCGACCAGACGGCCATCATCTGGGAAGGCGACGACCCTGACGAGTCGAAGCACATCAGCTATCGCGACCTTTACGAGCAGGTCTGCCGGCTGGCCAACGGCCTCAAGTCGCTGGGCATAGGCAAGGGCGACATGGTCACGATCTACATGCCGATGATCCCCGAGGCCGCGGTCGCGATGCTGGCCTGCGCCCGCATCGGCGCGCCGCATTCCATCGTTTTCGGCGGATTTTCACCCGAGTCGGTGGCCGGTCGCGTCCACGACTGCAACTCGAAACTGATCATCACCGCGGACGAAGGCCTGCGCGGCGGCCGCAAGGTGCCGCTGAAAGCCAACGTCGACCGGGCGCTCGAGCAGCACAAGCTCGACAGCGTCGCCAACGTGGTGGTCGTCAAGCGGACCGGCGGCAAGGTCGCGTGGACCGAGGGCCGCGACGTCTGGTACGAGTCGCTGGTTGCCGACCAGCCGGCCGAGTGCCCGGTCGAGGAGATGAATGCGGAAGACACGCTGTTCATCCTCTACACCTCGGGCTCCACGGGGCAGCCCAAGGGCGTGCTGCACACCACCGGCGGATACATGGTGTACGTCTCGATGACGCACCAGTACGTCTTCGACTACCAGCCCGGCGAGATCTACTGGTGTACGGCCGACGTCGGCTGGGTCACAGGGCACAGCTATATCGTCTACGGCCCGCTGGCGAACGGCGCCACCACGCTGATGTTCGAGGGCGTGCCGAACTATCCGGACAGCTCGCGCTTCTGGCAGGTGGTGGACAAGCACAAGGTCAACATTTTCTATACGGCGCCCACCGCCATCCGCGCCCTGATGCGCGAAGGCGAGGAGCCGGTCAAGAAGACCAGCCGCGAGAGCCTGCGCGTGCTCGGCTCGGTGGGCGAACCGATCAACCCGGAAGCCTGGGAGTGGTATTACCGCGTCGTCGGCGACGATCGCTGCCCCATCGTGGACACCTGGTGGCAGACCGAGACCGGCGGCATCCTGATCACGCCGCTGCCAGGCGCCACCGACCTGAAACCCGGGTCGGCGACGCTGCCCTTCTTCGGCGTGCAGCCGGCCATCGTGGACAACGAGGGCAACACGCTGGAAGGCGCCACCGAGGGCAACCTGGTGTTGCTCGACAGCTGGCCGGGCCAGATGCGCACCGTGTTCGGCGATCACGACCGCTTCGTGCAGACCTACTTCTCGACCTTCGAGGGCCGCTACTTCACGGGCGACGGCGCGCGCCGCGACGAGGACGGCTACTACTGGATCACCGGCCGCGTGGACGACGTGCTCAATGTCTCCGGCCACCGCATGGGCACGGCGGAGATCGAGAGCGCTCTGGTGGCTCATCCGAAGGTGGCTGAAGCGGCGGTCGTCGGCTTTCCGCACGACATCAAGGGCCAGGGCGTCTATTGCTACGTGACGCTGCAGGCGGGCGAGGACCCGACCCCGGAGCTGAACAAGGAGTTGCGGACCTGGGTACGGACAGAGATCGGACCGATCGCGACGCCCGACGTGATCCAGTTTGCACCGGGACTTCCCAAGACGCGCTCAGGCAAAATCATGCGACGCATCCTGCGCAAGGTCGCGGCCCACGAATACGGCAATCTTGGGGACACCTCGACACTGGCGGATCCCGGCGTCGTGGACGACCTGATCGAGAACCGCAAGCGAATCACCTGAGATCGGCCGGATCTCGCCAGGCGGCGAGGCTGCCCGGCCGGACAACCCCCGTGGCGGTGCCCCGCAAGGGCCCGCCACGGGAACACCGGGAAACAATCATGGGCGAGAGCACGCGCATCATTGTCGCAGACGACCACCCTCTGTTCCGGGAGGCGCTGCAGCAAGCGCTCACTCCGATGATGCCCGGCGTCAGCTTTGTCGAGGCGGAATCCTTCGAGTCGCTGCAGGTGGCCGTGGGCGATTGCGAGGATGCGGACCTGGTGCTGCTGGACCTGGAAATGCCGGGTGCGCAGGGCTTCTCGGTGCTCGCCTGGCTGCGCACCCAATACCCCGCACTGCCCGTGGTGCTGGTGTCGGCGACCAGCGACGCCGGGGTCATGCGGCGCGCAGTGGATTTCGGCGCCTCCGGCTTCATCCCGAAGTCTTCCCCTGCGGAAACCATTTCCGAGGCCATCGCCGCGGTGCTCGAGGGCGAGATCTGGCTGCCCGAGGCGGCCCTCGCGCTGGACGACTCGTCGCTTTCGGCACACGAGGAACTGGCCCGCCGGGTCGCAAGCCTGACGCCGCAGCAATTCCGCGTGCTGGACATGCTCTCGGAAGGACTGCTGAACAAGCAGATCGCCGCCGAACTGCAGGTCTCGGAGGCCACCATCAAGGCTCACGTGACCGCGATCTTCCGCAAGCTCGGCGTGCGCAGCCGCACCCAGGCCGCCGTGGCGGCGCGCCGGCTTGAGACCTCGGCCCGCCCTGACTAACCCGCCGCGGCGCGGGCCGCAGCCGCCACGGACTGGCGGCGCGCCAGCAGCAACTGGCTCATGATGGCGCGCAGCGCGGCCGGCTTCACCGGTTTGCGCATGATGGCGAAACCGGCGTCGCGAACGCGGTCACGGGCTTCCTCACCGTAGTCCGCAGTGATCACCACGGCCGGGACTTCGCCCCATCGCGCGCGGACCGCGGTAATGGTATCCAGGCCGGTATCGGCGCCGTCGAGATGGAAGTCCGCCAGCACCAGGTCCGGCGGGCGGCCTGCCGTTTCCAGCGCAGCGAGTCCGCTGGCCGTGTCGGTGGCGGTGACGATCTCGCAGGACCAGCCTTCCAGCAGCTGCGCCATGCCTTCGAGGATATTGGCTTCGTTGTCCACGCAGAGCACCAGGGCCTCGTCCAGCCGGGCCGCCGGGCCGGTGACCACGACCGGCGCGGCCACCGGCGCCTGGCTGGCGGCCAGCGGCACCTCGACCGAGAACACCGAGCCACGCCCCAGCACCGAGCGCACCCGGATCTCGTGGCCCAATGCCCGCGCCATGCGACGCACGATGGCGAGGCCCAGGCCCATGCCCTTCGCGCCCATTTCGTCACGCGGCTGGAAGCGGCGGAACTCCTCGTAGATGTCATTCTCCAGGTGCTCTGTGGGGATGCCCGGACCGGTGTCGCAGACCTGGATGGAGAGGACATCACCCCGGCGGCGGCATCCCAGCACCACGCGTCCCTGTTTGGTATAGCGCAACGCATTGGAAAGGAAGTTCTGCAGAATGCGGCGCAGGAACTGCCGATCGCTATGCACGGCAAGCCGGCAAGGCAGCGTGCGGAGATCGATGCCACGGTTGCGGGCGATGACGCCGAACTCGACCCCGAGCGTGGCGAGAATGTCATCGACACGAAAATCAGAATGGCGCGGCTCGAGCGCCCCGGCGTCCAGCTTGGAAATATCGAGCAGCGCGGTCAGGAGTTCCTCGGCGGCGCGCAAGGAACTGTCGATCCGGTCCACCGCCCGCAGCGTCCGTGCCTCATGCTCGCCCTGGCCGAGCGCCGAGGTGAACAGCCGCGCGGCGTTGAGCGGCTGCAACAGATCGTGGCTGGCGGCCGCCAGGAAGCGTGTCTTCGACAGATTGGCGGCCTCGGCGTCTTTCTTCGCCTCGCGCAGGGCCCGCTCGATGCGCTTGCGCAGCTCGATCTCGCTGCGCAGCCTCTGGTTGACCTCGGACAGTTCGCGGGTACGGTCGCGAACCCGCTGTTCCAGCGTCTCGTAGGCTTCCCGCAGACCCTGTTGGGCACGGCGCCGCTCGGTGATGTCGTGGAACAGGGCAAAGAAGCCCTGCACGTCCCCCGCGCCGTCGAACTGCGGAATATACGTCGCTTCCGCGTACCGCGCCTGGCCCTCGTCGTCGATGGTGGATACCTCGAAGCTCTGCCGCAGGCCGGCTAGCGCGCTCTCCATGTGCGCCTCCCGCTCAAGAAAGCGCTCCCGGCCGAGCACCTCGTCTACGCGCCGGCCGCAGATGGCGTCGCGATGCAATCCGATAGAGCGCTCGTAAGCCTTGTTGACGAAACGATAAACCAGGTGGCGATCCAGGTAGGCGATCAGCACGGGAACGTTGTCCGTGTAGATGCGGATATTCGCCTCGCTGTCGCGCAGCGCGCGTTCCGTGCGCTTGTGCTCCGTAATGTCGCTGAAGCTGGCGACATAGCCGCCGCCCGGCAGCGGGTTCACCCGCATCTCGATCACCGAGCCGTCGTCCCGCGTACGCTCGAACACATGCGGTTCGCCGCGCTCGAAATAAGCGAGGCGCTTGGCGACATGCGCCTCGACATCGCCCGGCCCGCAACGGCCCAGGCCGGCGTTGTAGCGGATCAATGCCTCGATGGGCGTGCCGACGCGCAGCAGGGTGTCGGGATAATTGAACAACTCGGCGTAACGGCGGTTCCATGCCACCAGGCGTGACTCCGCGTCGATCACGCTGATGCCTTCCGCGACGTTTTCCAGGGTGGTTTCAAGCAGGTCGCGATTGAAGCGCGAGACCTGCGACGCTTCGCCGACGATGCTGGCCACATCCTCGATCCGCAGCTCGGCGCCCTTCAGTGCGGACACCAGCACCGTGCGTGCGGCAGATGCTCCCATCGCTCCCGATAGCAGTCGCTCGGTCAGGTGCAACAGCTGCCTGTCGGCGCGCAGGCCGTCGATGAAAGGCAGGCCCCGCTCTCGCAGGTGCGACTCGAAAGCGGCGGTGGCCTTTTCCCGGCCGATGAAGCGTTCCGCGAGTATCCGCAGGTCACCGACTTTGGCTGAGCCGCGGATGCGATCGGTGACCGGCGCCACGAGGCCACCCGGGCCGTGCGCCGCACGATCGTCCGTGCCGACGAAAACCGCGGCCTGGCGGCGCTCCATCATGCGTGGCGCGGTGTACAGCGACACGCCCACGAAAAACAGTATGTTGGCTCCGAGACTCCAGACCACGCCATGCGTCACGGCATCCAGGCCGTTCAGGCCGAGCATGCCGTAGGGGCGGAGCCACTCGATACCGAAGGGGCCCGCCTGGACCAGCTCGATCGGCAGCCAGCCGGTCTGCGCGAAAGCCGGCAACAGCAGTGTCCAGCCCCAGAGCAGGAAACCCGCCCACATTCCCGCGATCGCGCCGGCTCGGGTCGCACGGCGCCAGTAGAGGCCGCCGATCATCGCCGGACCGAACTGCGCAGCAAGAGCGAAGGACAACAGGCCGATGGAGGCCAGCGTGCCGTACATCCCGATCACGCGGTAAACCAGCCAGGCGAGCGCAAGAATGCCGACCATCAGCACGCGGCGGATGCGCAGCAGCAGGCGCGCAAGATCGGGACGGCGCGAGACTTCCTCGCCGCGCAGCTTGAATAGCGCCGGCATGACGATCTCGTTGCACAGCATCGTGCTGCAGGCGATGGTGGCGACGATCACCATACCGGTCGCCGCGGAGAAGCCGCCGAGGAAGGCGAACAGCGCAAGGCCCGGCTGCCCGCCCGCCAGCGGCAGGCTGAGGAGGAAACCGTCAGCTGCGACCCCGTCTCCCTGCGTGATCAGGCCGGCGGCCGCGATCGGCACTACCAGTACCGAGAACACCGCGAGATAAGCGGGAAAGGCCCAGCGGGCCAAAGCAAGGTCGCGTGGCCCCGTGTTTTCCACCACCGCGACGTGGAACTGCCGCGGCAGGCACAGGATCGCCAGCATCGAGATGATCGTCATGACCAGAAAACCCTGGTCGATCGTCGCCGAGGAATACAGCTGCATAACGGCCGCGTCGGCTCGTGATGCGGCCAGCAGAGCGCCCGGGCCATCGAACAGCCCGTAGAGCACCCAGAGACCCACCGCGCCGAAGGCGACGAGTTTGACTGCCGACTCGAAAGCCACCGCGAGCAACACACCGCGGTGGCTTTCGGTGGAGTCCACCTGCCGGGTGCCGAACAGGATCGTGAACACGGCAAGCACCAGGGCTACTACCAGGCCCGTGTCCTCGGACACGGCCGGCACGACCGCCATACCCGGCCCGCCGGTGATCAGGCTGTAGCTGCCGGACACGGCTTTCAGCTGTAGCGCGATATAAGGCAGCACCGTCGCCAGGCCCATGACGGCGGCGAGTGCGGCGATGCCCTGGGCCTTGCCGTAGCGGGAAGCGATGAAATCGGCGACCGAGGTGATGCTCTGTTGCTTGCTGACCGCGACGATGCGGGCCGGCAGGCGGGTCATCAGCAAAAACACGATCATGGGCCCGACGTAGATCGCGATGTAGTCCCAGCCACTGGACGCCGCGCGGCCCACTGCACCGAAGAACGTCCAGGAAGTGCAATAGACGCCCAGCGCCAGGCTGTAGACGATGGGGGTGGGCACGGAGACGCCGCGACGATGTAACCGGTCGCCAAGGGACGCGACCAGGAACAGCAACCCGACATAAGCCAGCGCAACGACCGGGGGAACCCAGGTCTGCAGCATCCGCACTCCTCCCCGTCCGGCCGGCAGTATGGTTATCCGGTCTGGCCGGTCCGGTCCCGCTGATGCTAACCATTCCACGTCCGCCGAGAAAGCGTCGCGCTGCGGCGCACGATGCCGCGGACCGCGGCAGAGGTCTGCGGGGCTACTTCGCGGCGCGGCGGCCGCGGCCTTGACTCAGAACAGGCCGTAACGAAAAGCGAGCAGGATCGTCAGCGACCACCACATGATCTGCTGCAACGGCAGGCCGACGCGGAAGAAATCGGTGAAGCGGTAGCCTCCGGCGGACAGCACCATGAGGTTCGTCTGATAGCCGATCGGCGTCAGGTAACTCATGTTCGCGCCGAACAACACCGCGAGCACGAATGGCTCCGCCGGCACCCCGAGACGCTCGGCGACGAACACCGCCACCGGCGTCCCGAGCACCGCCGCGGCGTTGTTGGTGACGACCTCGGTCAGCAGCGCGATGACCAGCATCAGCCCGGCGAGCGCCACGACGGTCGGCCATGGCTCGGCCGCCATGACGAACAGGCTGGCGATATACTCCATTCCCCCGGTCACCGTCAGCGCCCGGCCCAGCGCCAGGCTGGCGACGATCACGATGATCAGGCGGCGATCTAGTGCCCCCAGGGCGGTCCGCCAGTTCAGGCAGTTCGTGACCAGCATTGCCAGCACGCCGAGCAAGGCGGCAACCGTGATCGACAACAGGCCGAATGCGGCCGTCAGCACGACCGCGGCCATGATCGACGCCGCCACAGGCGCCTTGCTGGTGTGCGGCAATCCGAGCGAACCGTCAACTACAAGTACGTTGCCGGTCCGCTTCACGGCATCCAGCGACGCGGCCGCGCCCTGCACCAGCACGATGTCGCCGGCGCGCAGGAACACGTCGCCGATATCGCTGACCTCCGCCCCGCGTGAACGCGGCCGGTGCACGGCCACCGGCAGCAGGCCGTGGTGTGCGAAAAAAGGCACGCTCTTGAGAGTACGACGGTGCAGCGGCGATCCGCGTGTCACGACGATCTCGGCCATGCGCTGGTCGCCCGCCTTCGGCGCCTCGTCGGCCGCAAGCGCGTGCGAGGGATCGAGCGCGTCGTAGAGCTTGACCCCCAGCTGGTGCTCGAAACGCTTCAATCGCTCCGGCGTGTCGCGCACATGAAGCCGGTCGCCCGGGCGGATCTTCACCGAGGGAAGGCGCGCGACGAACAGCCCGGGGCCGCGCTCGATGCCGCCCAGCCGCAAAGCCCCTTCGGTGCGCGTCACCAACTCCGGGATCGTGCAACCGGCGGCCGCGCTCTGCTCATCGACGTGAAGAATCGCCTCGAATACACGCGGCGAGGTATCGGGCAGCGGGGGCGTCCGGTCCGGCACCAGACGCGGCGCGACCAGCCAAAGGTAAAAGATGGCGAGCAGCGCCGCCGGGACCGCGACCCCGGTGAAATGGAACATGCCCATTGGGGCCAGGCCCATCTCGGCCGAGATCTGTACCACCAGCAGGTTGGTGGACGTGCCGATCGTGGTGCATACCCCGCCCACGATGGTCGCATAACCCACCGGCATGAGCACCGAGGAGGCCGGCGTGCCGGTGCGCAGCGCGACGCTGACCAGGATGGGCAGCAGCATCGCCACCACCGGCGTGTTGTTGAGGAACATGCTGAGGGTGCCGGCGAGCAGCAATGCCGCCAGCAGCGCCAGCACCGGGCTGCGCAACCACATTTTCGCGAGGCGATCGGCCACCGGCTGGAGGGCGCCGGTGGCCTCCAGGCTGCGCGTGCACATCAGCAGAGCCATGATCGTGATCAAGGCCATGTTGCCGAAGCCCGCCAGGAAGGTCGCGGTGGTCACGCTCCGACCGGCGGGAGAAACGTAAGGAAACAGCTCGAAGCCGACGATCAGCACGCCGAGCACCACCAGGGCCGAGGTCTCCATCGGGATCCGGTCGCGGCTGAACAGGAACAGCGCCGTGACCGCGAGCAGCATTACGGCGATGCCATGGGGATCCGGCGCTGCAGGCATTTAAGGCCAGGCTCGTCGGGCGACGCGCGGCGGAGGGGTCAGTCGCTGTCCGTGACGATATCGAGATATTCCGCGCCGCGCATGAGCGCGCGGAAGCTCGTCTGGTCCACGTGGACCAGGTCCTCGTGGTCGCCTGCCTCGAAATACACCTCGTCAGTGTCGCGCAGGCGCACGTCCACCACGGTCGGCACGCGGTAATCCGGACCCAATGGCGGAATCGCGCCCTTCTCGCAGTCGTAGAACAACTGGTCGAGCTGGTCCTCGGGAATGAAGTCCAGCTGAGGCCGGCGCAGAGCCGCGCGCAGCCGCTCCAGGTCCAGCTTCCGGCTTGCGGAGACCACTGCGAGCAGGGGTCCGATGGCGTCCTTGAGCACGACCGCCTTGGCGAGCGAAGCCGGATCGACATGGGCGGTCCGGGCCGCCTCGAGCGACGTGCTGGAGTGGTGGTGGCGAAGAATCTCGAAATCGACGCGCGTCAGAGCCAGCGCGTAATTGACCGTTTTTGCCAGGCTCATGGAACTTCTCACGCCAGTGGACCGGCTCTAATTATAACGGCAAGCCGGGGGGCTGGCTGGAATGCGTCCAGAGTCAGCTGCGACGCGGCAGCAGCGGCTCGGCACGGTCGGCCAGCCGACCAGCGGCAAAGAGCGCGGAAAATTCGTCGCCCAGGCGCCGGGCGGCACGCACCGCGAGTGTCCAGCGGCGCAGTCGCTCGGTATCGTCGAATGCCCAGAAATCCTTGCGATCCGGGATCTTGCCACCGGGCAACGCCGCCACGAAAGCCGCCGACGGGCACAGGATCACGGTGCGGTCGAGGGCCTCCGGACTCGCGTTGCGCCACGGCAGCGCCTTGTCGAACCAGCCGGGGACGAGATGCGGGTAGAAATGCGGATAGAGCACCAGGCCGTCCGCGTCTCCCGCCATGGCGCAATCGAAGTGGTAATCGATGATCCCGCCGTCCCGGTAAAGCCCCCGTGGAGCCCCCGGGATCGACGCCACGCCGGCCAGCACCAGCGGCACGGCACCGGTGGCCATGACTGCCGGCGCCAGGTTGTCGTTGTCGAGCGGAACTTGCGTGGCCGGCAACACGCCGGGCGCCATGAAAGGCGCCGCGTCGCGCGCGTCGTGGAACAGCACGCGCTCGAAAAACGCCCGCAAAGTGCGCGGCGAGACCAGGTTCCCGACGGCGGCGAGGCCCAGCGACAGCTTCTGCATCCAGGGCGTCTCGCGCGCGGCGAGGTGGCGCGCTCGTACCGCGGCGATGTTCATCCGCAGGGTCGGATGGGACAGGATCTCGGCCGCCCCGTGCTCGCCGAGGATGCGCTCCAGGATCCCGGCCGTGACCCGGCTCACCTCCGCCGCCGACGGGCGGACGCTGTAATGCTGCTCCAGGTAGGCCTGTTCGAAGCGGTCGAAGGCTGCCAGCGGATCCGCCTGGGCATGGCAGCAGGCGCGCCAGGCCCCGATCGAGGTGCCGAGCAGGAACAGCTTGCGCCGCCGCGGCGCAATCACATGGCGCGCGAGGGCCCGGTCGAGGCCGCCGAGCACCAGCCACTTGGCCCCGCCGGAGGCCCCGGCCATGACCGTGAAGGCGTCCGGGTCGAAGCCATCCTTTCGCAGGCGTTCGAGGGCGGTCGGCCCGGCCAGGATTCGCAATGCAGGAGCACCCATCGCGGCCAAGCATAGCGCGCTGCGACAGAATCCGGCAGGGCGGCCGAGCCGGCCCGGCCCTCGGCAAATCCGCTCCGTGGGGTACCATCATCGTTCGCGCGCAGGATAAGGACAGCCCGATGATCGAGACCGGTCCCGCCGTCACGCTGACCTTCGTCGTCTACCTGGCCGTCGTGCTGGCGATCGGCGTGATCGCCTGGCGGCGTACCGCGGACCTGCGCGACTACATTCTCGGCGGGCGCCGCCTGGGCCCGTGGACCACGGCGCTGTCGGCGCAGGCCTCGGACATGAGCGGCTGGCTGCTGCTCGGTTTGCCGGGCTATGCCTACCTCGCAGGCCTCGAAGCAGCTTGGCTGGTCGTGGGCCTGCTGGCTGGCACCTGGCTGAACTGGCGCTTCACGGCCCGCCGGCTGCGTGTCGCGACCGAGGTCTACGGCGACGCGTTGACGCTGCCCGAGTACCTGCAACGCCGGTTCGGCGATCCCCATGGCCTGCTGCGTCTGCTCGGCGCCGTGGTCGTGCTGGTGTTTTTCACCTTTTACACCGCCTCCGGGCTGGTGGCCGGCGGAAAGCTGTTCGAGGCGGTCTTCGGCCTGCCCTACCTGTGGGCCGTGAGCGCGGGAGCCGGCGCGGTGCTCGCCTACACCTTTATCGGGGGCTTCCTCGCAGTCAGCTGGACCGACACGCTGCAGGGGGTGCTTATGCTGGTGGCGCTGGTACTCGTATCGTCTTTCGGCGTCGCGGCCGCAGGCGGCTTCGGCGGCCTCGGTGCCAGCCTGGAGGCCTCCAACCCCGCACTGCTCGATGCCTTCACCGATATCGCAGGGACGCCCATCACCTGGATCGCCGCCGCCTCGCTGCTCGGCTGGGGCCTCGGATATTTCGGCCAGCCCCATATTCTCGCGCGCTTCATGGCGGTGCGTTCGGCGGAGGAACTCGTGGCGGCACGCCGCATCGGCGTGAGCTGGGCGGCCATCGGCCTGGGCACTGCGACCCTGGTCGGCCTTGCGGCGGCCGCCCTGCTCGACCCCGCGCTGGAGGGTGCCGACAGCGAGAAGGCCTTCATGGCGCTAGCGGCCCTGCTACTTCACCCGGTGGTGGCCGGCATCTGTCTGGCGGGAATACTCGCCGCCGTCATGAGCACCGCCGACTCGCAGCTGCTGGTGGCCTCCTCGGCCGTGTCCGAGGACCTCTACCGGGACCTGCTGCGCCAAGGGGCCGGACCCGGCGAGCTGTTGTGGATCGGCCGGCTGGCCGTGATCGTGATCGCCATCGGCGCGTTCGTCCTCGCGCTCGATCCCGACAGCAAGGTGCTGGACCTGGTGGCCTATGCCTGGGCGGGTTTCGGCGCCTCGTTCGGCCCGACGATCCTGGCCTCGCTCTACTGGCGGCGCATGAGCCTCGCCGGCGCCTACGCCGGCATCCTCGCGGGCGGGTTCACCGTGGTCACCTGGGGCGCCGCCTCGGGCGGGATCTTCGACCTCTATGAACTGGTGCCGGGTTTCCTGCTGTCGGCACTCGCGGTAGCCGTTTTCGGTCGGATCGG